>Ga0181536_10004879_pt1 | contig 14010 bp, 13 predicted proteins | sample PEATcosm2014_Bin_41_FD_121105 | JGI IMG/M metagenome (GOLD analysis project Ga0181536, IMG submission 121105) | Peatland microbial communities from MTU Mesocosm Facility, Houghton, MI, USA - PEATcosm2014_Bin17_60_metaG | ecosystem: Environmental > Terrestrial > Soil > Wetlands > Peat | place...
AAAACTCAATTCAAGTCCCCGCACTAGCTCAGAATAGTGAGCGCCCGATGGCTTAGTCCCCCCGATGATGATGTCCCCCTCAGCATGAAGGTTCCCCATGGCGCCAATCGCGGTGGATGATGATCCGATTGCCGTCGCGGTTGGATTCTTGGGTTCAGGTTCAGGCTTAGGATCGGGTGTATTGGGGAGGGGACCGCGCCGGTGCTGCCAAATCTCCCGTAGACCGGTTGCCGAAAGCACCAGCCCTAAAATTATTAATGTGTATTGCGTGCTTGGCTTCATCAAGAACCCCCAAAGAGAGGGCGCGTTTTTTTGAAGCCAATCGAATGCCCGGAACCAGCCGAACATAACATTGAGCAGGGATACTGCGGAAAGTATTCCGCCGAATACAACTTTAAGTATGGCTTGCTTCGGCATACCGGCATTTTCTCATATGCGAAAGCGCCTCGATGGGCGGTAGTGGTCCGAAGTGAGACGCCCGCCCCAGAAGAGTCAGGACGGCGATGGATTCCAAACCTTGTCACCTAGATTCACCGGGCGGAATACGTGGCCATCGGCCAAGCCGGCGGCGCAAGTCCAGGCGTCGACCGCGACCTTGACCCATGTCGGTATCGGAACCGTGCGGCCGCGGCTGTGCTTGCCGACAGGATAATCCCCTTACGCGGAATGCGCGGGGTAAGCACGCACTTATTCGCGGCCCGGAGGCGCGAAGGCTTGTAAAAATGATGTCACGGGTGACCGTTGATCCGTTCCCTTGGCTGTCGGCTAAAACACGTCGGGGTTGTAGCCGCCGTTGTGATTGTCCATAGGCAGATTAACTTGAGCGTGAACGTGGTAGAGAGAGCATGTTGGATGCAAAAGCCTTTACAGTTGCTCCAAGTCCTCTCGGATGAGCGTTACCAAGTCCCTTAGAGCGGTAGCAAACGAAGTGACATCTGGTACTTCTTCACTGTTTTCGAGAACAGTGTTTACGATCTTGATACCGATGTTTTCTACTGCGCTGAACTTAAGGAGTACGTTGTATCCACACACTACCGCTGCGAGCATTTTTGCTCTCCAAAACGCGCCCAGCGATTCCTGAAAACTGGCATATGCTTTATTCCGCATTGCTTGGATTTCAGGCAAAACTTGTCTCGTACCCATATGCCGACTGGTTCCCTGATATACGCCAACTATACTCGTCAAGGCCGCTTGGAAGGTTCCCAATTCCTTTAATGCTTCAAATGTCGCCTCGCGTTTCATGTCCCATCGTTTTTGCCGTTCCCATACATCGTTCGAAATCTTCGCTTCGATTTCCTTCGTGGCCGTCGTCATGGCGCGGGTCTGGTCGAGGAGGAGGTGAAGGTCTGTCTGCACGGCCCGAATCTCACCCCGTTTCGAAAAATAAGATCCTGCGAGGCCGCCAACGATGCCTCCCGCCAAACTAAGCGTCGGAAATATCCATTGCTCCATTGGCCAGCCATTGTACCGTCATCCAAGCGGCTAATCTAGCCGAAACCCTATAGTTAAACCAGCCTATGTACGGATTCTCCGATCGGAAACCACACAGACTAGGCCAGATATCGCTCGCGGTAATTCCGCTTTCGCTCCTCGGGCGTATCACCCGGCGTGCCTGGACAACCGTGCGCTGCATGGCCATCCCATCCCCACGGCCAGCGCACGAATCTCTTCTGCTGGCAAGCGGGGCACAATCGATCGCGTCCCTGTTCAGGCAGAGTGTTGGCAGGTGTTGTTTCTCGCCCGAATTCCTTCGTTGCCTGGCCTGGATGCCGCACTACTTCGCGGTGTGCCGGACGTTGACGGATACGTGCAGGATCGGTTCCGAGAGTCCAACCCTCGATATTTCGCACGGCTGGATCTTGGGGGCCTACGCATCGAGCCGGATCGCAAACCGCCTCAATCATTCCGAGTAGCCCAATAAACGTGTCGAAAGTATCTTCGCCCGTTTTTGCATCGCCAAAACCATTCTCGACCTCGGCCGCCATATTCGCCTGAAGCACAACGCCATTGCGTTCACACCAGGAAAGGATCGCACCTGCTTGGCTCCTGCGTCCCTCGCGACTGCGCTTCCCGAAACCGCGCGGGAAACCAAGGTGGCCATAGGTCTCGGCCGGGTAAGCTTCCACAACTATGATTCCAGCGGACGCCAGAAGTACTGAAAGCTCGCCGTCAAATGGCCAGATCGATATAGACCCTTCTCTAGCCGCCGGCGCTAGTAGGTCGCGCCAACCCTGGATCGCCGCCCGGCCAACTTGTTTCGCTCCGAGCGTCCAAAAGATCTCGCAGGCATTGCCGCGTGTGGCTGTTGGGCGGTCACATAGCCGCAGTAGTTCTTCGGCAGAACGCAATCCCAGAGCATCTAGCAGTTGTTTCTTGTTGGTGCCACCTGGCGCCCTGGGATAGAACGGCCGCTTCAACGAGATTTCGTCTAGCCTTGCGGCGGGCTTGTAGAAGTCAGCCCAGGGGCCCGTCCCGAGGCATAGCAACATTTCGGGAAAGCGCGCAAACCCGGCTCTCTCGGCGTAGGCTAGCGGCACTCCGATTGGGAAATCGAAGCCGGCCAGTATCGCGCCAACTGGTAATCTCTCGCGCAATCGAGAGAAAAATGAGTCTGTGCTCCCGACCGGTATGGGTACGGTGGCCTCATAGAATCCTGTGGGCGATAACCGCGCCGCGGCAATCCATCGCTTCCTGGCACTCGTGCTCCAATCGCAATGGACGATCAGCTCCGGTTTCACGATGAGTCCACTGTATCGCACCTCTCAGGAGTAAGTGTTAAATTCCGGCTATGCGCTCTTGGCCCTCCGTCCTCTTCACGGAACGGACCACCGGTTTTCGCCACCCCGGTTGATCTGTCTGCGAATACCGCATAGGGCGACGATGTCCGCTATCATCGGGAGGTATTCGAACGCGTCCTCGCAGCACAATCAAAGCGACAAGGGCTAACTGTGCAGAGGGTGCGATCCGGCCACGGGGTTTGCGACCCGCCTGGCCGCCGCGACTGGGTTGTCGGCGGAAGCTAATGGAGCGCTTCGATTTCTTCCGTCTGCTCGCCTCAGACTCTCGGGCATACCCATTTGAGAACAAGCCCGGCAAGTGGTAAAAACTGAATTGACCGTTCATCCCGCTCAAGCTGAACGTCCCGCATACTTAGCAACTCCGGAAAAAAGGCCACGGGACAAGGGATTAGTGTACAATCGCGCGCAATTCTGTCGGGTGTGGTGAGGCGTGAATGACGATGACGAACAGTTTAGAACCCAACCGAGAAATGGCATTCCAAAACCGGTTGCTGACGGCGGTTGGCCAAGTCGGGCGGCACACGCGAATTGGCCTCACTACCATCCGGGAGGACATTCAGAGTGTTGGTGGACTCAAGGCAGCGAAGAAGCGCTTGGGGGCAAGACCCAACCTCAAGCTGAAGCACGTCTCAATCCAACCGAAACCGAGTGATTATTTTCTAGCCACACGGAGGGTTGGGCGCATGGACCTATCGATCGAATCAATCGCTCTTGAGCCCAGTTGGAGCGGTCTCTTCACGCCGGAGGAGATCGATCAGGCTGTGGCTACCTTGAGTGAGTACGGTTTCCTTCCCGCGCTAGAAGCTCCGATCGCACCAGACGCGAATGCTCAAGTGTCAACCGTACACGAACCGTCCCTTGCTCGAATTCGACTGAATGAACCTCGAAGCGGACTTTCCCTGCACTCCATCAGAGTCCGTGCATTTTCCGAGTGTGCAGTAACGGAACAATCAGCGGTCGTATTGCGCAAGGGAGGACACCCGCCTGCGCATCCTGAAGTCAGGAAACATATAGGCGAGTGCATGAAATGCAGGGACATATACCCCGACTTGGTTGCCGCTTACGGACGTTTTGACGAGCTGGCTCTAAGCGAATGGCGCGTATTGTTGACGGACTTCCAAGCCTGCATGCAATTGGGCGATACGCAACTCAAGAGATTCATACCCACGGAACTCGAGGACTACGAGGACGAAGAGTCGTATGAATTAGATCTTGATGTGCAACTCACTGAATTTGTCCTGCCGATTTTTACTTGGCGGGCCGTCCGCCTAGGTTGCCATGTAGCGCGATTCATGTCAGCCCTTGCCGCCACTTTCGCTGAACGTGGCGATCTGTGGCTGCAGTGGAGGAAGGATGAGATTCAGGGATCAGTTTCTGCTTCAGTACGCGCGACCAGCCCGGAGCAGTTTCTTTTGGCTCTGCTCGCGCGAAATCTATTGTTAATCCGCTCGTGGACAGCCGAGGATGAAGGAATCCTTTGGCTGCCAGCGGACGAAGACCTTACCTCGATTTCTGGCGTTGTCCAAGTAGATTCAAGTCACGATCTGGATGAGTGGGCGGAAGTTCTTGGCAAGCCGCCTCAGGATCTCCACCTTCGGGGACTCTTGTGCTTGGCTTATTACGCTGCCGTCGCACAGCTGGGAGAAATTGAGCCAGCATGGAGTGTACCAGCACCAAGCCGGGAATCACAGGAACAACTTGATCGCATGGAGGGGATGCTTCGGGCCATACAGGACTCGCAGGCCGAAGCTCTGGAGCGACAGGATGCGATGATCGCCCAACTGGAGCGGATGGTCCTTTACATGAAAAGCACCGACCGCCATGCTTGCGAGGAATCACTGAGGGCTGAACTTCCGAACATCTATGAAAACCTCACAGCGAAGGCACGAAACTTGGCTCTCGCCAGCGAGCAAATCTATCGGACTCCGGGTTTCGCCGCGCCAGGGACCATCGTTCACGGGCTCGCCACGGCTTTTGAACTTCAATTGCAACACTCGGTGATATCACTCCTTTTTGATCACTTGAAGTATCGAAAGGCGGAGAACCTTCGGCCTCTGCCGGAGTGGGACGACGCCGAGCAAAGGGGCAAACCGTTGTGGTCGCCCCCCCAAAGGGCGGACAAGTGCACACTCGGGACAATGAAGCTGATATTGCGACACCCGCATCCTGCCATTGAGGAATTCTTTGCCCAGTTCGGCCTAAACCGCATAGATATCCAAGCCACGATCGAGTCAGTGAGCAACCAACGTAATCCTGCAGCTCACGGAGATTGTTTCGACATCGGAACAGCCGAAGCGATCCGTGCGGACTGGTTTCATTGGAACAAACGGCCTGGAGGCATCTTCTCGGTGTTCTTCAGGAATGAGTGAAGCTGGAAGTCGTCTCCGGTATGTGGACCCCGTCGCGCGATCCGCGGGACGGCCGCCACGCCCAGTGTTCGTAGTTAAGTAAACTAAATGAATCAGCGGGGGGGCGACTCGTGGCTGCCACCAATCGGGAGAGTGTTGCAAAAGCGATGGATCTGCTGAGGCAGGGCCTTGGTCCTTTTGTGGCGCGTCAGTTCGGGAGCACATACAAAGAACGAGCGCCAGCCGAAGCGACGCGATACGTTGGCGAGGGGCGACCTCTGTCGAGCAAGCCTATCATCGAGTGGGACACCGCGGGACTCCTGAAGCTCTTGTGGGAGGCATGGAATGATGTCTTCCGCAGCGTTTTAGGCCCGGCAGAGCGCGGCCTGGTTCGTGAGTTGCGCGATGTACGCAACAAGTGGGCCCACCAAGAACCATTCTCCAGCAATGACGCCTGTCGCGCGGTGGATTCGACCTTGCGGCTGCTTCGAGCGGTCTCTGCACCTCAGGCAAAAGAACTCGAAGAGACTTGGAGGGAACTTCTTCGTTTGCTTCTAGAAGAGCAGGAGAGCACGGTAGAGCGAAAGGTAACCGATGCCCCCGCCGAACGCTCCGCGGCAGCCGCTGTCAAACGGAGCCACGACACGACGAAGCCGAATCGGGATAAGGAGACAACAGTTGCTCTCCCCAAGTGCGACTGGGTCTATTTCGCCGCGCCGTCAAAGGGGTGCGGATCTGAAGCTCTTAAGGATTTTGTGGCCAAGGAGAAGGTCATTGTTGCGCACGTCTATAACAAGAACAAGCTCCGGATGCCGCTTGTCCAATACCTGCGCCCAGGGGACAGGATATTGCTGGTTTATGGTGGAGGTCGTAGGCATCTTCCCTTTCGCGCACTGTTTTGCTGCACAATCGGCGCTTCCGCAGAACCCCTGGTAAATCGCCCACACGGCTTCGATGCCTTTCTTTACATTGATAAGTCCCTGAATGAGTCTCTGAAACAGAACCGTTATGAGCCTGACCCTGTCCTGATGGAGTTCACGGGAATCTCGGTATCAGAATTGCAAGATCTTTCGCACATTACTAGCCCGGTTCAAAGGCCAAAGGGAATCAATACGCTCTGGCGCTGGGACAAAGTGTTTGCATAGCCAGACATAACCTCCTGCGCTCTGGCGTAGGATTCCAGACCCCCTGCTGGCCGGCGTGGCAGGTCGACCTTTGGAACCAGGGCTCGAACGGCCTCTGCGCCTTCGTTGTGGCCCTTTCACCAACGCTTTGAGCTTGGACGTGTATTCTCATGGCGTCCCAACAGCGCCCGATGTGGAACATTAATCACCCCATGGCCGCCCAGGGCGCAAGCCACCGTGGTGGGTGGTGCTGAGCCCTTCTATCTCCTATCCCGTCCGCCAGCTCAGTTGACGCTCTCGGTCTCACCGGTCAGTTCTTGGTCGAGCCCTTCCACTGCCGCACGGACTGACTCGGGGATTTTCTGCATGTAAATGCCAGCGGTCACGTCCGGTGATGCGTGCCGCAGGTGTGCCTGGATATCTTTCACGTTTCCATGCTTCTGCATACGCGTAGCGCATGTCCGGCGTAATGCTCGGTGATCTATGCCCTCAAGGAAGCCTGCCGGAATTTGGCGGCCGGCGCGCCGCATTGCCACCAATGCCCTCTTTGCTGCAGGCTTCAGGCGACGTGAGAGAAAGTTATGCGGACTGATCGGCGTTCCTCTGGTCGACGGAAACAGGAAGGCTTCAGGCCTCCGGTCCGCCATGTTGCGCATCCAGTAATCAAGTTCGACTCGGATCGACCGAGGAAGCCACACTCGCGCGACGCTTGCTTCCGTCTTCGGAATGACAAGCCTTTCATCGCCTTTCAGTGAATCGGATACGCTCTCATCGATTCGCAGTTCTCCCGACGCCTCGCGATCGTTGCGGCGGAGGGCGAACAGTTCACCGGGTCGAAGTCCAAGCACGGAAAACATGTGCAGGATGAGATGGTCGCGGCCAGATAGTGCTCCCAGTAGTTCGCGGATTTCTGCTTCCGACGGCGCACGGTGGCACTGTTCGCGTGTCTTAGGGATTTCAAGTTTCCTGGCCGGGTTCTTCCCGATAAAATCCTGTTCTATGGCTTCATCGAGAATTGCCTTCATATACGCGCGGAATTTCAGTACGACCGACTTGGAGAACTGGCCAGCAATCTGGTTCAGATGCTTCTGAAGCGTGAATCTGTCCAGTTCACCGAGTGGCACGTCAGCAAACGGCTGAATGGCATATCGTTCAATGAGCCATACCAGTTTGGGTCGTACCGAAACCTTCCATCCAGGTTCCTTCATGGGACGGTAGCGCTGCTCCCAAAACCAGCGCAGCGTGTATTCTGGAGACGGAACCACGTTGTCAGTTGCGGTTTCCTTGTCGATGATTCCCTGCAATTTCTCTTCGGCCTTCCACTTCGGCATCCCGGCTTTGGGCCCAAGACGCACTTCTCTGTGAATACGCTTTTCTGCCCCGTTCGGCTGGCGCGCATACACGAAGTAGTGACCAACCCATTGTTTTACGCGCTTCCCCGCTTCTTCGACGAATCCGCGCTGATGACGTGCCTTTGGCATATGCCGCCCGATTCCTTTCAGGTCCATCATGCGGCCGTCTCCAATGTTTGGCAAGTCCTGACGAAATCCTCAACGTCTTCCGGGCGGAACCGCAGCAATTTCCCAAGGCGCACCGCCCGCAGGCGAGGCTTTTTCCGTGTCGCGTGGTCGCGTACCCATGCTGGCGAAACAGCCAACCATTCGGCAACCTGTTTTACGCTCAAGAGTTGTTTGTCAGGGCTCATGAGCTTCGTCCTTGGGCACGCAAAGTGGACCCACGCCGGGACAATACAGCCACGATTCGTCAGCAGGACAATGGCATAGGTGATTTGTGGTCAGGCAGTTCTGCTTCCTCACTTGAAAAAACTCCACCCCATTTACGAGAACGGATCACTTCGTTGCTTTCGTACGTCGCGTTCAGATACCAGCACAGCGGAAACCAAACGTCTCACCGACTGCGTCCGCGATCCGTCGCCTCGCGCTCGTAAATCACTTTGGGAAATCGTCCGGGCTCGGGCGAATCGAGCGCGCGCCCGACTCGGGGCACCTCGACGGCAACAGACCGGACCCGTTCCAGGGCGAGCAAGAAATCGGCTGCCCTGGAAGCATCATGCGCGGCCCGGAAGATTTCATGCTTATCTTCCTTTAGAGTTTTGATCCACGAGGCGACGTATGCAGCATGCTGCTCGGGATTGTGCGGAATTCCACGCTCCGCGGCCAGAAAAATGCTCGCCAGCTCCGCCCGCAATTCCTCCTTGGCATAGCTGATATCGCCGAACCGGTAAGACTCGTTGAGGGTCGCACGATTCAACCGAGATGGATGGCCGCTGGAATGGGCTGCCTCATGCAGCGCAGTGCCGTAATAGCTGGCGGCGTCCTTGAACGCGTGCTTTGGGGGCAGGTGAATGCTGTCCGACGACCGATTGTAGAAGGCGCGATCCGCCTGATCGTGGAGGATTGTCGCGCCGCAGTTGTTTAAAATGTGCTCGGCCGCCTCGACCACTTCGAACATCGAGCGCTGTTTCGGGGTCCATTCGGGAACGCCTTCAATCTGCTTTGCATTGAAGACGGTGTACACGCGATGAATCAGTCGACCTCCGCGACCGGCGTCAAGCTCGTCGGCAGGTTGGTGTCCATCGCCATCATCGGCGCGAATTGGTTCAGATCTCGTGTCGCGTGCGTTTTTCACCTCCCAGAACTCAATCTGGGTTCCCTTCTCTCCCTTGCGCACCTGCCACGCCAGGGCCGCGGCCTGTCTGTACGTCATCCAGCGCGGGTCCCCGTAACCGCGACTGAGGCCCGTCGCCATGAGGTGAATTGCATTGCCGCCGCGGTATGCCTTGCCTGTCGTTGGATTCGTCGGCATGTCGAGCGAAGCATCGGCCGGATTCCATGGTTTCTGCCACGGAGCCACACCGCTTTCGAGCATGTTGATGATGCGATCGGTGACTTCCTGCCGGAAATCCCGTCTGGCCGGCACGGCTTGCTCGCCGACCGGCCCTTGGTTTGGATTCACTGACAGCGCCATGGCCTTCAGTTCTCCTCTCCGGCCGGAGCGAACTCAGATTCGGGTTCTTCGTTTTCGAACCCGGAACCATCGAGTGGCTCGCCGCCTATGTCGTCTAGCGATTCATGTGCAGGCGAGGATGATAATGCCGTCTTAAGGCCGGCGGTGGTGCCCACCGGACTGCGATCCGGTCGCGCGTTTAGATCCGTGACTCTCTGCATGTTTCTCCTCCTGATATACGATCCGTGCAGTACGCTCAAAAACACTGGCCGCTGAAACGCCCGGAGCCCTTAGAGAAGCCGACATCGCGGCGCCATTTTCGCCGTGCCACGAAACGCTGACACATCGCACAACCAAGCCCGATCAGCGCCTTGCGGCAAGTTACTCGAAGCTCACCGTTGCTCCTCTCCAGATAGAAGTTTTGGCAGCGCGGCAAGATCGTGCTCGTCGAGCAGATACTCGTCAAAGACCTGGTTTCGTTCCTCCATGACAGAATAAAAGGCTAAGTCTTTGATGAACTCTTCGTGATCGTTCAGGTACCGGTCCAGATTCCATTCGCTGGGCTCGACAACGTGCACCGCGCGAAACACCTTTCGGATGAGTTTCTTCACATCTTCGGGCAGCTTTGCTACGGCGGCAGCGCGGTCTGGATCAAGCGGTGAGCGCCGAAAGCTCTCGTATAAAGCACGTATGCTGCGCTGCCAAAAGGATTCCCGAATTCTGTTGAGCTCGGCCTCAGTCACAGGAGTCTTTTCTTGGTCGCATTCGAACGTCATCTTCAGCTCACTTTCTTCGTATGCCCAGCCACTGTCTTCAACATCGAAATCAATACATTCAGCGAGCCGTCAGGAGCGGACGAACATGCTCGCGCACTTGACTTACGTTCACCGGCCCGAAGTAACGGCTGTCAAAACTTCGGGGGCTATAGGAGCTCGCCACCCACACCGAACCTGTTGCGACAACATACTCTCCGAAAGGCCAATGGGAAAGAGGCCGCCCGCGAGTGTCGGTTGCGAGGGGCGCAGTATTCTGCAGCAGGCGGCCATTCACTGCCATTCCCGCTGCCGACAGGTCCACGGTGTCACCCGCACGGGCCGCAGTTGGTTTCGCCAGTGGCTCAGCGCCATCCGGGCAGTTTCCACGGCTTCTGTATCCGCGCTCGACCGATAGCCGGGCAAAAGGTTCCGCCGGGCAGAATACGAACAAGCTCGCCCTGGACGCGGAGGAGGTTCTGACGTAGAGGCCGGTTGGCATGGATGGCGAATCGTTCAACCGCAAACCAGCCCACTCCGCCGCGAGTGCCAGAGCGAGTGCTCCTCCGCCGAACGCCAGCACGAGTAGGCTGATCGTCCAGCCCGCTCGGGAACGGAATTGTCGAGTGCAGTTAGCCTGCAACTGGCCAATCATTTTCAACCTCGGCGCCTGCGCCCAGTGATTCATTGGCAGCGTTCTTGCCGGCCGCGTCCGCCGCCTTCGTCCCGCTTCGTACCGGCGCGATCACGTGGCACTGGGTCACTACGATCTCGTGCACCGTCCGCGGCTTGCTGCCGTCACGCGGTGCGAACTGCCGCTGCTCGATCCGGCCATCCACGTACACGTTGTCGCCCTTCTCGAGAGCCAGAGCGACGTCGGCAAGCTTTCCGTAGAAACTGAGACTGTGCCAGTTCGTGTGTTCCTTTGTTTCTCTACTGCTGTCTTCGTATCGGGAGCTCTCCCCCACACGGACATTGGCCACCGGAGTGCCGGAAGGCAGATACCTGCATTCCGGCTTTTTGGTGACGTAAGCTGCAATGACGACCCGGTTCATCTGCATAATAAGTGTCACTACCTCCTGAGCGTCAGCTCTTTGCCATGGGCATGCCTGCGCTCGCGTTCCTCAATCTGCGTAACGGCGCCTTTTCCTTGCGAGTAGCTAATCTCGACCGCACCGAACACTATTTGTGTGTCGAGCTGGTTCTTCAGATGAACAACTGCGGTTTGCGAATTCCCGACTTGCTGCACCACGTGCCATTTCGAGCTGCCGAGAATCTCGCCCCGGTAAGCACCCTTCTGCATATCCGGTGTCTCCAGATTCTGCGCTGCGTCCCCCAGCTTCAACCTGGTTATCCCTTCCGCCACTCGCAGCGAGTCTCCCAGTTCCTCACGCACCAGCGCCCGCTGGATCTCCGGCGCGAATTCGTAGTGGCCCGCGTTCTCGACAATCACTCCCCTACGGACGAGCACCTCAATCGCGGACTCCTGTTCCATCCCCAGCGCATGTCGCATACCACGAACCGTAAAGCGATTCAGCAACATCATTTCGTCGCCCGTGTTTTCACGCACGATCTCTCGTAGCGCGTTGAATTCTGCCTGATCAACCGGCATAGTCGTAGACCTCCCTTTGTTGGCGAAACGTCTCAATGAACGCACTCTCTATTTCGGTCAGCCGCTCGGCGTTCTCGGGCTGCCTCCCGGCTTCTTTAGTGGACCGATTCACTTTCACAGTGACTGGAAGCGGCACAATGTTCCCTCCTTGGATCGAAACTAACTCTGTAGGCGGTGGTATCTCGGCCCACGCCTTCAGCGTGGGGTCGCTAAAATACAGCATCTGCGTGCCTAGGATGGGATGCTGCCCACCAACGAAAATCAACATCTTTCCGGGAGCGACGATGTGCTCAGTGTCATCCTTGCCGCGCTTCTTGGCAGCTTTCAACCGGGACACCTCGTCCGGGGTCATGAGCGGCCGCTCGACGTTTTCGACGCTCGCATTGACATGATTCATGACCGGCGCATTTCGCTTTCCGCTGAAGTTGTATGTGGCTTTCTGGATGGTTTGCGTGCCCGTCATTTTGGAAAGCAGCTCGCAGGTTTCCTGTTGGTTCGGCGTGAACGCCACGCGCACATGGCAGTTGGAGACGATGCTCTCGTTCGGTCCGTAGGCATCGACGATTTGCCGGATGTCCTGGGTAATGAGATAGGCTTTGAGGCCATATCCCGCCATGTAGGAAAGTGCATTCGCAAACACCTTCATATGGCTCAGCGAGGGAAACTCATCGATCAGGAACAGAAGCTTGTGACGGTTCTTCTGCTGAGTGCCCCCGTGGAACACCATCGTCTCGGTCAGCCGGTGGATGATAGTCGTAAAAATCAGCCGCATCAGCGGTGCGAGCCGGTCGCGATCGCTGTTCGGCACGACCAGATAAAGCGAGACGGGCCGTTCGTGGTTGACGAGATCCTGAATCGCGAAATCGCTCGTTATCATATTTCGGAGAATCAAGGGATCGCAGTAGATCTGGAGCGCCGTGTTAATCGTGGACAGCACGCCTTTCAGATCCTCTGCTCCCCTGATGAGGCATTCGATGGCTTTCTTGCGCACTACAGGGTGAATTCCCCCCGGCCACCCAGCTTCGCCCTTCGGGTCGTGGCAGAACTCCGATATCGCCGTCAGCGTCTTGACGAGGTCGGTAGACCTGCTGAACACATTCGTCAGATCGGCAAGCGAGGCGGTCCGGCCTTCGGCTTTCGCCTCGTAACAAACGTGGAGGATCATCCCGGAAATGATGGATACTGCGGTGTCCTCCCAATGCGGATCGGAAGGCTTATGCTCGCCGGGCGTCCGGCCCAGAATCTCGGCCATATTCTGGGCATCCGAGACATCCCGGTCCGTGAAGAGCCGAACCTCGGCGAGCGGATTGAACCGTGATCCGTAGGATTCCTCCACCGGGCAGAACCGGAAGCAGATATGGCCTTGCTGCGAGCGAAAACCGGCGGTCATCGACCAGTTCTCGCCTTTGATGTCGTAGATGATTGCGCTCTCGTTCCATGCCAACAGGGTAGGGATCACCAGGCTGACGCCTTTGCCGGAACGTGTCGGGGCAAACACCAGGACGTGCTCGGGCCCATCGTGCCGCAGGTAATGCAACCGAGACCAACGGTTTGGTTTCCAGCCCCCGACGTAAACTCCCTGGCCCGCATCCAGCAGTCCTGTCTCCCGGATGTCCTCGTCGGTTGCCCACCGCGCCGAGCCGTGCAAGTGTTCGGCATTGGCCGACAACCGTCGGGACCGCAGACTGTTGGCGCCGAAGTAGAGAAAGATCGACACCGCGCAACCGAAGAACAGGATCACGATGCCTTCACCAAGCGGCCGCCGAACAGCAGGATCGTGTGAGGTGATGTTGTGGAGTCCCCAGAGGAACCAGGCGAAGGGCGGATAGACAGGTGTGTGCCCCACTTGGAATAGAGGGCTGCCCAATGCCGGCTGGTACTCAAAGCGCATCGCAATGTACTCGGTTGACGCCCAGTTGGTGAGCAGAAACAGAATGCATCCAAGGGCCATGGCAGGCCAGTTGTACGAGCCGAGGTATCCTGGCTTAAACGGTTTGCGGTAAAGCTCTGGTTGCGCGCTCATCTACTTCCTCTCCTGGGCTGTTGTTCTGGTTGGTCGAGAGAGAGCCTGCGGATCTGCTTCGATCGCGATGTACGGCGCGTCGAAAAGAATGTCGCGGTTCACCCGCACCGTGAACTTGTATCCGGCCGGCACTTTGATCGTTGGCTGGCGGTTCAGGTTGCGGCGCGCGAGCTGCGCGCCAGTCTCACTGACTTCCGCTCCGACAGCGGCCTCAGCCGTGGAAGCCGGGTTGATTACCAGGACGTTCTGGTTTCGCGCCTGAGTGATCGCGAATGCGGCATTGAACATACTGGTCAAAGCCATGCCACCGATCAACGATCGGTAGTGATGATCTACGTCCGAGCGCAGACCGGCATTGCCGTGTGCATCCAAGCCTGCCATGCCGT
>Ga0181536_10004881_pt1 | contig 14007 bp, 11 predicted proteins | sample PEATcosm2014_Bin_41_FD_121105 | JGI IMG/M metagenome (GOLD analysis project Ga0181536, IMG submission 121105) | Peatland microbial communities from MTU Mesocosm Facility, Houghton, MI, USA - PEATcosm2014_Bin17_60_metaG | ecosystem: Environmental > Terrestrial > Soil > Wetlands > Peat | place...
CGCGCAAAACGCAGACCCGCCGCAACGTGGTTTGCCGTGGTGACCGACGCGGCAAACATGAAACTACCCGGCGTTGGAATGACCGCGTTCGACAGACAAAACGCCAGCGGGCCGTTCTTTACCAGCGGCTGCTCGGCCGAACAGGTCGCTGCCAGCGATGCGCCGAGAATCAGGTTGACCTTCTTCGCCACGAGCGCCGTCGTCAGTTGCACGGCGACCTTCGGATCCGAAGCGGCGTCTTGGACGATGAACTTCAGCGGATGCCCGTCGATTCCGCCGCTCGCGTTGAGACGGTTTTCAAAGGCCTGCAACGCGATCACCTCGTTCTTGCCGACGAAACCGGCGCTGCCGGTAAGCTCGGAAATCGCATACAGCTCGAATGGATCGGCCGCCCGTGCGGGAGCCGGCTGTACGAGAGCGAGGGCGAGAAACAGCGCGATCGTACGCGCAATGGTGTTCATCACCGTTATACCACGCCGACGGGCGTGGGCATCGGGAGCGGCCCTTCCACGCGCCGCCACGGCTTCGGCGGCTTGCCGTCCTCGATTGCGTCGAGTTCGCGAAAGATGATCTTGCGCAGCAGGGCGATACCTGCGTCGGATGCGCCGAGTTGTTCCCGGGTGCGGTCTTGGACCGTTCCTTGCCCGCGCACCGCCGCGTAGTCTTGCGACATGATCGCATCGGCGGGTAGGATGTCGGGTACGCGGTGCTCCTCGAACAGCAGCTTGCTGTAATCTTGCGAGTGGAGGCTGAGCACGCCGCCGGTGCGCCGCACCGCTTCGCCGAGTGGGCCGCCCGGATACGCACTGATCGAAATGCGAAGCGTGTGCTCGTCGTCGATCGGAACCTGATATGCGCTGACCCGCACCCACGGCGCACCTTTGAAGGGCGGCGCAGAATTGATGAAGTTATTGTTCGGGAAGGTCCAGTTGCTAATGCGAACGTTGCCCTCGCCACGCCTCGCGGTCTGACGGATCCCGGCCGACGTTTCTTCGTAGCTGAGCTCGGGGATCGAGGGCCCGATTTCCTCGCCCAGCCGCGTCGGCGTGGGCCACTGATGCACGAAGCTTAAGTGCGTCGCATCCAGCGAGTTTTCGGACTGTTGCAGCCAATTGCAATCCCAGATGTCCTCGTGATTCGAAATGTCGAAGTCATCACGCTCGAAGTCGTCGCGCCGCGGCAGATCGAACTTGGGCGGCGTTCCGGCTCCCATGTACGCGAAGATCAGGCCGGCGTACTCGTGCAGCGGATACCCCGCCACGCGAACGTCCGGAAGCAACTGCCGTTCGGCCGGCATTTCGGTGCACTGCCCCGTCCCGTCGTAGCGCCAGCCGTGGTACATGCAGCGGATTTGGTCGGCCTCGACCCAACCGGTGTGCAATACGGTGCAGCGGTGCGCGCAGCGACCGCCGATGAGGTGCGGGGTTCCGAGCTCCCCGCGGTAGAGGGTCAGGTCCTCGCACATGATGCGCAGCGCACGTGCCGCTCCCGGTGCGAGCCTGCTTCCGATAGCGATCGGATGCCAAAACTGGCGAAGCAACGTTCCCATCGGCGTCCCGGGCCCCGTTTCGGTCAGCCGCCGCAGCCGATCTGCGCGCCGAGCTTGGTGATCATCCATCGTGCGACTCCCGCAAAGGCGATAGAAAATTTTTCCTCGAACCCGTTCGACGGTCCTCGCCGAGGGGACCTCGTTGCTGCGAGATGGAGCGATGCATGGAGCACCACGATCAGCGCCGCGTGGACCAGCTCAAGCTGCTGACGCAAACCGGCCCGGATACGTTGATGGGCACACTGCTGCGTCAGTTTTGGCATCCGATCGCAACCGCGGACAAACTCGCACCGGGAACGGCCCGCGCAATCCGCATCATGTGCGAGGACCTCACCCTTTACCGCGGGGAGAGCGGAGCCGCGCACCTGATCGGCGGTCGATGCGCGCACCGCTGCACCGTGCTGCACACCGGTTGGGTCGAGGCCGACCAAGTCCGCTGTATGTACCACGGCTGGCGTTACGACGGCACGGGACAGTGCACCGAGATGCCCGCGGAAAAGAACGGCAAGCCGGAGCTGGTGCGCATCGTGGGATATCCGCTCCACGAATACTCGGGCTTGATCTTCGCGTATCTGGGCGAAGGCGAAGCGCCGCCGTTCGATCTGCCGCGCAAGGACGTGCTGGAAGACCCGAGCATGGACGTTTCGATCCGTGAGGACGTGTGGGACTGCAACTGGCTGCAGCAGGCCGAAAACTCGCTCGACGCCACCCACGTGAGCTACGTGCACCGGTGGCCGATTCCGACGCCGCTCGGCGCGTCCATCGGCGCAACGCCGCCGGAGCTCGAGTATGTCGAAACGGCGGCCGGCATCCGGCAAACCGCGATCCGTCCCAACGGCGTCCGCATCAGCAACTGGACGTTTCCCAATAACAACAACGTCTTGGCCGCGCCGCCGGAGCCGGGCGATCCGTGGATCAATGCCAGCGGCTGGGCGGTGCCGATCGACGATGCGTCCACCCTGCGCTTTGCGCTCACCGCGTATCCGGGCGGCGAAACCGGCGAACGGCTGCGCCGCACCGGCGGCATCAGCACCGGCCACGTTCTGGACTACACCAAGGTGCTGTTCGAAGATCATCAGTTGCCGGATGTTGGACCGGGCGATCGCATCACGGCGCAAGATTACGCCGCGGTGCGTGGTCAGGGCGTCATTCACGACCGTTCACAGGAGCGGCTCGGAGCGTCGGACGCCGGGATCGCGTTGCTCCGCCGCATCATCTTCCGCGAACTCGACGCCATCCGCGCCGGCACGCCGCCGAAGCGCTGGACCAAGATCGAAGCGCCAGCGGTGATGCAGCGACTGGAGCCCGTAACGTGAGTGCGATGAAGCTTCGGCGATCCGCCTTCGTCAGCGGGCTCGGCGCGCTTGCCGGTCTCGCTCGATACACGCCGGCGCGGGCCGCCGACCTCATCCCGCTACGCGTCGGCGGGATCCCGATCGACCCATCGGCCCAGTGTTTCTACGCGCAAGACTTAGGCATCTTCAAAGAAGTGGGCCTCGACGTGACGCTCACGGTACTCGGCAACGGCGCTTCGGTGATTGCCGCAGCGTCCTCCGGGGCACTCGACATTGCCAGCGGCAGTCCCGGCCCGGTCTTGCTCGCGTATCAGCAAGGCATTCCGATGAAATTCATCGCGACAGGCGTGGTCTATGCCGGCGTTGTTCCCAATGCGGCGCTCATGGTGCTCAAGAATTCCCCGCTCCGCTCCGGCGCCGACTTCAACGGCAAGCGGATTGGCGTCGGGGGCCTGCACGACATGACCTCATATAGCATCCAGGCGTGGATCGATCGCAGCGGCGGAAACTCCGCAAGCGTGCAATTCGTCGAGCTGCCGTATGCGGCGATGGCCGTAGCGCTCGAGCAAAACCGCGTCGATGCCGTCGGTATCATCGAACCATTCATCACCGGAGCAAAGGCCGTAGCCCAAATCGTAGGCAACCTCAACGACGCAGTTTCCAACCATTACCTGCTCTCGGGCTGGTGTGCCGAGAGCGGTTGGCTCGCGCGCAACGGCGAGGCCGCGCGACGGTTCTTCGTCGCAATGCAGCGCAGCGCGCACTGGGCCAACGCGCACCAAAAAGACTCGGGCGTCATCTTGCAGCGCTACATGAAGATCGCACCGGACGTCCTGGCGACGATGACCCGCGCCCACTACGACGAGGTCGCGCGCGTCGATGTAAGTGAGATTCAGCCGGTGATCAATGTGATGGAGAAATACGGCGGTCTTAAGCCGTTTCCGGCGAGTGACGTCATCTGGACGCCGCCTGGCTAGGCCGAAAGATCGTCGTGATTGGCGCGCGGTTATCGGTGCGCGCTCGACAGCGGGACCGCGAGGCGCGGGCGTGGTGCGCCGTGCGGCAATCCGTTCGCGTACGGCACATCTTCCATCGAAACGGGGGCCTCTTCTAGGGCGCAGCTTGCGAAGGCGCGAAATGCTCGTTGCTCGTAAAAGTAAGCGGAGGACAAATATGCTCAGAACCGTCGGCATCGCTCATTTCACGCTCGGTGTCAGTGACATCGCTCGCAGCGTTGCTTTTTATCGCGACATCGTCGGGCTCGAGCTCATCAGTCTGAACGGCGATCGCATGGCATTCTTCCGCTCGGCGAAGGACATCATCGTGCTCGTGAAGTCCGAGCATGCGATCGAGGCCGCCGCCAAAGCGCCTGAGCAGATCCATCAAGCGTTCCTCGTCGAGGAGCGAGACTTCGAAGACAGCGTGCGCTTCCTCGAAAGCCATGGGGTCCCAATTCTCAAGATGGAGCGGCGGGAGGACTTCGACTCCGTGTTTCGCAGCCGGTCGGCGTACTTTCGCGACCCCGACGGAAACGTATTGGAGATCGCCGACTGCGCGACGATTGCGCATCGCCCCGTCGAGAAGAAGCGCGAGGCGCTGACCACGCATTGACTGACGCGAAAATACTGCCGGTCCTGATCGCGGGCGGCGGTCCGGTGGGGCTTGCGCTTGCAATCCAGCTCGGCATGGCCGGCATCACGTGCACCGTGGTGGAGCAGCGCGACGGCTCCGTCACCGTTCCGAAAATGAGCGGTCTGTCGATTCGAAGCATGGAGATCAACCGCCGCCTCGGCGTTTCGGAGGCGGCGAAGACGCGCGGCTGGCCGGCGGACTATCCGAATGACTTCGTGTATTGCACGACGTTGGCGGGGCGCGAGCTCTTCCGCGAGAAGCTGCCGTCCGACGCCGCGGCTCAGCCTCCATACTCGCCCGAGCGCAAGACCAGCTGCGCGCAGATCTTCTACGACCCGATACTGCTCGAGCGGGCACGCTCGCTCGAGCAGATCACCTTGCGCCACTTCACAAGTCTCGACTCGTTCACGCAAGATGACGCGTGCGTGCGCGCGACGGTGACCGATCGGAAGACCGGCCACAGCGAAACAATCGTAGCGCGCTACCTGGTCGGCTGCGACGGTGCCGACGGAACGGTCGTAACGAAACTCGGCTTCGGCTACGAGGGCGTCGGCCTCGTGGCGCATAGCATCAACGTGTTTTTCCGTTCGTCCGAACTCATGACGTTCCATGACAAGGGCTGGACGCGCTTCTATCGTTTCATCGATGCCGGCGGCCCGTGGGGCGAACTCATCGGGATCGACGGCAAGGAGTTGTGGCGGCTCTCGGTGCTGAGAGTCGACCCCGGCCTCGACGGCCACGACTATATCCGCCGCTTGGCCGGAGCCGACGTGCCCTACGAGCTGCTCTCCGTCATGCCGTGGGAGCGCCGCGAACGCGTCGCCGAACGCTACCGCGACGGCCGAGTCTTCGTTTGCGGCGATGCCGCGCACCAACTGTCACCAACCGGCGGCCTCGGACTGCACACGGGGTTGGCCGATTCGTTGGATCTCGCCTGGAAGCTGACGGCAACTCTTGCCGGCTGGGGCGGTGAGACATTGCTGGACTCCTACGAAATCGAACGACGGCCGATCGCGCTCGACAACGTGCACGCGTCGACGGAAGCCTTTGAAACGGTCGCAAGCTTGCCGAGCGGTCCCGCGATCGCCGACGATACGGCCGAGGGCGAGGCGCAGCGGCGTGCGTTCGTCGACGCGCTCGAACGCACGCACAATTCGCGCGGCCCGAAGCACACCGAGAATCTCCGTCTCGGCTACTGCTACGAACCGTCGCCGATTTGTGTCAGCGACGGCACGCAGCGACCGCCCGTCGAGAGCAAGCAATTCATCCCGGTTGCCCGGCCGGGGACGCGCGCTCCACACGCGTGGATCGGCGAGGGGCGCTCGATCATCGACCTGTTCGGCAACGGTTTCGTGCTGCTCCGATTGGGCGCTGCGCCGCCGCCGCTGACCGCATTGATCGAGGCTGCGGAAGGACGCGGCGTTCCGCTGCAGGTCGTCGATCTCGGCGATCCGCAGATTGCCGCGCTCTACGAACGGCGCCTGGTCCTCGTGCGTCCCGATGGGCACGTCGCCTGGCGCGGCGATACGCTTACAGCAGATTCGCTTGCACTGATCGACCGCGTCCGCGGCGCGGCAGCTCTCGAGGCGCTTACACCCCGGACAAAATGAAAAAGTCGGACGCCGGGAACGCGCTCGGGATGAACTTGTACTTCGCGGCGGCGTCGATGGCCGGCTGAATTTCCGCCGCGTTGAGCGACGTCGCGCTGGTGAGGCGGTTCATCCGGCTGATCACGGCCGGGTCGAGGTGCGAGTAGGCGGCGAGAATCGGGACGGTTTCCGCATGATGAGCGTTCGTGTACAGCGTCGCGGTCCGGGTGGCCGCAGCGAATTTCTTGCAAACGTCCGGGTTGTTCTTCGCGTACTGTTCCGTGCAGAACCAGGAGGCGATGAGCAGCCGCTTGCCCAGACCACGATACGTCGGCGCGATGACGCGGATCTGACCACTGCTCAGAGCAGCGGCCAGCGCCGGATTGGTGATCGCGGCCACGTCGGCACGCCCTTGTTCCAGCGCGCCGAGCATTGCCACATCCGGGATCTCGACGTATTTCACCGACGCCGGATTACCACCGCTTTGATCGATCGCTGCGTCCGTCGCCAGGACCTCGAGGGACTGCAGCGAGTTGACCGCAACCGTCTTGCCGGCAAAGTCGGCGAGATTTTTGATCGGTGAATCGTTCAGGACGCACGACTCGGTGGTCGGAGCATTGTCGTCGTATTCCGCCCCACCGGCGACCATCTTGAAGAAAACGCCGTGCGCGTGCGCGGAGATGAGCGCCATCGCGCTCGATTTCGCGATATCGATCGCTCCTCCGGCGATCGCCGTGGCGAGGGCCGCCCCGTTTTCCGCCGGCTGCATCTGGACATCGAGGCCGGCCTGCTGGTAGAGACCGGCGTGGATGCCGTAAAGCACCGGAGTGATGCCGTCGTCGAGGCTGGCGCCGACGCGGACGGGAACGAGATTCTGAGCGCGGGCACGCACGGGGAGCCCGGCGGCAGCGGCCGATCCTGCGAGAACGCTGAGGACGCGGGCGCGGGAAAGATTCTGCATCGGCTAGACCTTCATCAGAAGTTCGTGCGCGTCGAACGGCTGCTCGACGACCTGATACTTATAGGCCGTATCGATGACCGGCTGGATCGACGCGGCGTCGAGCCGGGTGCCGCAACGGCCGCGTGGCCCGTGCGCGAGCACGGCCGGATCGATCTTCGAAAAGTCGGCCACCAACGGGATCTCATCGGCCGCATGCGTGTTGGTATAGACGGCATTTTGTTCGACCAGTTGGGCGAAGCGCGCGATCGCCGCGGGGTTCTTCGCGATGAAGTCGTTCGACGAGAACCACGCCGTGAGCATGAAATGCTTAGCGATTGCGTCGTCCGTTGCACCGAGGATCTTGACCTTTCCGCTGGCGAGAGCTGCGGTGAGGCTGGGCGTGGTGAGCGTGGCGGCGTCGATGCGGCCCTGGACCAGCGCGTCGAGCAGCGCCGTCTGCGGTATCTCGATGAACTTCACCGTCTTTGGATCTCCGCCGTGCTGATCGAGCCAGGCGTGCGTGGCGGTCCACGACAGGTCTTTGAGTGCGGCAGTCGCAACGGTCTTCCCGTTGAGGTCGGCCGCGGTCGCGAACGGCGACGTCTTGAGCGCGATGAGCGCCGTCACCGGCGTTTCCGTATCCCACATCGAGCCCGGGGCGACGATCGAGATCGGCAGGTTGTGGGAATGCGCGGCGATCAGCGGCAGCATGCTCGATTTCCCGACCTCGAGCGCCCCGCTGATAACGCCCGCGGTGACGGCCGAACCGCTGTCCATGCGCGTCAAACTGACGTTGAGTCCGGCCTTCGCAAACCCGCCGGTGTGGATACCCCATAGCACCGGGGCGACGTCGTCGACGGCCGACGATGCCGCCCGAATCGTCACCGGGGCCGCTTGCGCGAGCGCCGAGGCTTGCGTGAAGAGGCTCGCGGTAACGGCGGCTGCGCCGGCCACAAACGCGCAGCGATTGATGTGGGCCATTTGATCTCACCTCTTCGGCCTGAGAAGTAATCCTTCCGGTGCGCTGGAATTCAAGCACCAGGAGGCCTCCATGGCAACTACTCAGCAGCAAAACGATCGCCTGACCCAGGTCGGCCCCGGAACCCCGATGGGGAATCTCCTGCGGCGCTACTGGCATCCGGTGGGTGTCGCCGTCGAGCTCGAGACGGAGCCCGTGCGCAAGGTCCGCTATTTCGGCGAAGACCTCACGCTGTATAAGGACGCGGCCGGCACGTACGGTCTGATCAGCGACCGCTGTGCCCATCGCTGCATGTCATTGGAGTTCGGCATCCCCGATGAGAAGGGGCTGCGTTGCCCCTACCACGGTTGGGTGTACAACGAAAAGGGCGAGTGCGTCGAGCAACCGTTCGAAGACCGCGCCTTTCCTGAAGCGCACTACAAAGATCGCATCAAGGTTACGAACTACCCGGTCCAAGAGCTCGGCGGCATGCTGTGGGCGTATTTCGGACCGCAGCCGGCGCCGTTGCTTCCGCGCTGGGATCTGCTGGTGCGCGACGACCTCGACGTCGCGGTCGAAATTCATGCGCTGCCATGCAACTGGGTGCAGTGTATGGACAACGCCGCCGATCCGGTGCACTTCGAGTTTCTACACGCCGCGTTCGGCAACTACACGCTCAAGCGGCTCGGCAAGCCGGCGGCGATGACGCAGGCGAAACATCTCAAGATCGAGTTCGACTTGTTCCGCTACGGGATCATGAAGCGGCGCTTGCTCGAAGGCGAAAACGAGCATAACGACGAGTGGACGATCGGTCACCCACTGCTGTTCCCCAACACGCTCGCGGTCGGGAACGAGGGTGCTGCGACCCTGCAGATCCGCGTTGCGGTCGACGATACGCACACCGTTCAATTTGCCTATCGCACCTCGAAGCGCGCACCCGGCGCGCCAAAGCTGCCGATCACCGTCAAGTACTCGCAGCTCTTCGGAGCCGACGGCAAGCTCACAGCCGACACTGTTCCAAAGCAGGACATGATTGGCTGGGTCGGCCAGGGAGCGATTTCGGATCGCACCCGCGAGCACCTCACGGCCAGCGATAAGGGCGTCATCATCTACCATAAGCTGCTCAACGAGAACATGGACAAAGTAGAGCGCGGCGAGGAACCGATGGGGATCATTCGCGATCCGGCCGAGAACGAGCCCATGGTCGACATCCGTCGCGAACACCACGGGATGAAGCCCTTCGAAAATAAGTACGGGAACTATTTCGAGAAGATTCGAGAGCTCTCAGAGATCAAGGGCTAGGGCGGGGATGCGGCACGTGCCCCTCAACCGCGCGTCGGCGCTCGGGCTCTTGGCAGCGGCCGCAGCGTTGCCGCCGCTTCGCGCTTCGGCACAAGCGGTGCCGCTACGCCTGGGCGTCGAGTCGGGTGCGGAGACATTCGCCGAATTGGCCTACGGCGCCAACGCGGGGATCTTCGCGCGCGCCGGAATGGACGCGCAAGTGTCGATGTTCCCCACCGCCGGCCCGATCAGCGCGGCGCTGGCCGGCAACGCGCTCGACATCGGCACGGTCGACCTCATCCTGCTCGCCAATGCGGTCAACCACGGCCTACCGTTCGTTGCGATCGCGTCGAGCGGGCTCTTCCGCACGAAAGAGCCGACCAGCGGTCTGTGCGTTCCGAGCGCGTCGGCGATTCGCAAGGCCAAGGATTTCGAAGGCACGACGATCGCGCTCGGAACGCTCGTCTCGCTGACGAGCATCTCGCTCAAGATGTGGCTGACCCAAGGCGGCGCCGACCTCGCCAAGGTGCAGTTCGTCGAGATGAAGTTCACCGAAATGGCGGCCGCGCTGCAACGGGGGACGATCAACGCGGCCTACATGGTCGAGCCCATGCTGACCCAGTACGCGAACCAAATCAAGATGGTCGCAACGCCGTACAGCGCGATCGCCGATACGTTTCCGATCAGCGTCATCATCACGACGCGCGCGTGGCTCGCGCAAAACGCCGATTTGGCGAAGCGCTTCGTCAAGGCCGTATACGAAACGGCGCGTTATGCGAACGGCAATCGCAACCGGACGGCCGTGGATCTCGCAAAGTCCACCGGGCTCGACGTGAGCCTGATCCTGCGCATGCACCGGACCGCATTCGGAACCTCGCTCGACGCGGCGATGGTTCAACCGGTGCTCGACGCCGCCGTATCCGCGAAACTCATCGACCGGCCGGTCGCCGCCGCCGATCTCATCGCTCGCGTCAGCTGAGGGCCTATCGTGGAACGCTTTTACGACGATCTTGCCGCGAAGAACATGGACGCGCTTTGGCGCGCACGGATTCCGGCTACCAGCGGCAGCGAACCGGTCGCGCCGTATCCGCCCTACCGCTGGGACTGGTCGGACATCCGGCCGTTCATGACGCGCGCCGGCGAGCTCGTAACGCCGGGCCCGCAATCCGAGCGGCGCGTGGTGCTGCTCCTCCATCCTGCGCTCGGTGCCGTGCGTGCTGCCTCGCAGCTGCTCACCGCCAACGTGCAGATGGTCTTGCCCGGCGAGGTTGCGCCGCCGCACCGCCACACGATCGCCGCGATCCGCTTCATCATCGAGGGCGAGTCGGCCGTGACGTTCGTCGACGGCGAGCCGGTGGAGATGCATCCCGGCGACCTCGTGCTCACCCCGGCACAGCACTGGCACGGCCACGAAAACCATTCGTCGGGCCCGACGTTGTGGATGGACACGCTCGACCGGCCGCTTACGGTTGCGATGCGGCAAGCGCGCCAGGAGAGCCGTCCGGCCGACGGAGTGATGCCCGCGCCCCCACCCTCACCGGTCATCTCACCGGTGCTCTCCTACCCCTGGAGCGATTCACAGCCGGCGCTGCAGCGCTTGGCCGATGCAAGCACGATCGATCCGTTCGACGATGTCGTTTGGGATTACAAGAACCCGTTGACCGGCGGCCACGTGCTGCCGACGATCGGCTGCCGCATGCAGATGCTGCGACCGAAGATCCGCACCGGCGCGCACCGTCACGCCTACACCAGCGTGTATCACGTCTTCCGCGGCAGCGGCTCGACGATCGTCGACGGCGTGCGCATCGACTGGCAGGCCGGCGACTTCTTCACGATCCCGCCGTTCGCGTGGCACGAGCACCACAACCATGCGAACGTGCCGGCATATCTCTTCTCGGTGACCGACGCGCCGGTGATCGACGCCCTGAATTTTTCGCTCGAGGACGCTTACACTGAGAACGGCGGCCACCAGCCCGTCACGGGGGTTTACGCCGGGCAGAACGCCGGCGTCGCCGCGCGCGCTTAACTCTGCGCCGCGACGGCGGGAACCTTGTCCGAGCGGAAGACGTCGAGCAGCGCGTCGCGGAACGGCGAGCGGTCGACGATATTGCGCCGCAGCAGCGACTCGAATCCGTCGGCGAGCATGTCCTTGTTCCTCTCGAGCGGGAGGTCGATCCGGACGTTCTTCGCCGGATCGCGAAGAACGCACATCGGATCCTTGCCCGCCTGCACCTTCTGCAGTTCGCGCTGCAGCATTTTCCGGAACATGATGATGCCGGCGTCGGTCGTCCCGAGCGCCTCCTGGTCGCGTGCGGCGATGCGGCCCTGCGTCTCCCATGCGTAGACGTCCTGCGCGTAGATGTACTCGAGCAGGTAGTTCCCGTCGGCGCCACGCTGTGGAGCGTCGTAGATCGGACAGTCGTCGAGAAGCTCGCGCGGAACCGTCGCCCCCTCGGGCGGGATGAAGGCGTTGTACCAGTAGTGGTCGGTCGTCTCGTCGTCCATGGGAACGCGAATTTGGAACGCGTAGCTCTTCCAGAGGCCGCCGCCGCTGCCGACCGCGAGGATGTTCGGAAAAACCACCGGGTGTCCGACGCGCCAGTCAGAGGAATCTTCGGACTGCCCTTCCATCAAACGCCGCTTGATGATGCCGTAGGGGAACTCGTCGAAGGCGATCCGTTTGTGGTGGTGAGCGATTGCCACGCTCGTCGGCAACCCTTGCTGCTCTTTGTAGAACTCGTAAAGTTTGCCGTGCAGCCACTCGGTGTGGACGGGGTCGAGCGAGTTCTCCATGATCTGGAGCCAGTTGGACTGCACGAGCGTCTTCGCACACATGCGGATCGCCGGCCCATCGACGAAGCCGTCGAGTCGCGGGATCAGCGGTGCCGGCTGCGGACCGAGATACCCCCACAGCAGGCCACCCAACTCTTGCACCGGGTAGCCCGGCAACGAAACCTTGTCTTTGAATGTCGAGTCGGCCGGTTCGTTGGGCATCTCCAGGCACCGGCCGGTGCCGTTGAATTCCCAGCCGTGATAGGGGCAACGGAGACCGCGCGCGGTCGGTATGCCGTACGCCATCGAGGCGCGGCGGTGCGGACACGACTCCCCGATGAGGCCGAACGTTCCGGACCGGTCCCTGAAGAGTACGAGTTCCTCGCCGAGGAGCTTCACCCGCTTCGTCCAGCGATCGCGCATTTCATCGGCGACGGCGACCGGATGCCAGTAGCGGCGAAGCAGCGTCCCCCCGGGTGTACCGGGGCCTACGCGGGTCAGCGTTTCGTTGTCGTGAGAGCTCAGCATGAACGCAGAATCGCATCGATTCGTGAAGATTTTGAGGTCACGACTTCACAGAATCTTCAAAAGCTAAGCGGGGCGCAGAGCCAGAGCAACGCCCGCCAGCGCTGAGGGTCGCGGAACGCGAGCGCGAAGATTCCGGCGGCGACCACCACGGTGTGCCCTACATGGCATCAAGCCCGCCGGTCGGCGAAACCTCCGGGAGCATTGGTCGACAGTCGCTAATTGACGGCACGTGGAATCCGGAATACGAACGCTGGACGGTTTCGCGGCGCTTGGTCTCGACGAACGGCTGATTGCCGCACTAGCCTCGCTCGGTTACGAAGAACCGACCGCAATCCAGCGTGAAGCGATTCCGCCTTTGCTCGAAGGCAAAGACGTGTTGGGCCAAGCCGCCACCGGTACGGGCAAGACCGCAGCCTTCGCTCTACCGCTGCTTCACCGGCTCGGCGAAATTAGCGGCGACCGGGTTGTACGCGGTTTGATCCTCGTGCCGACGCGCGAACTCGCGATGCAAGTTGCCGAAGCCGTGCACAAGTACGGCCGCGGATCGGGCGTTCGCGTCGTGCCGATCTACGGCGGGCAATCGATCGTGCAGCAGTTGCGCGCATTGGAGCGCGGCGTGGACGTCGTCGTCGCAACGCCCGGACGCGCACTCGATCATCTGCGACGCGGATCGCTGAAGCTCGATACCGTGCAGACGGTCATCCTCGATGAGGCGGACGAGATGCTCGACATGGGATTCGCCGAGGAACTCGAGGCGATTCTCGAGCGCACGCCCGCCGAACGCCAGACCGCGCTTTTCTCCGCTACCTTACCGAAGCGCATTCTCGAGATCGCGAAGCGTCATTTGCGCTCACCCGTTCACGTGAAGATCAAGCAAGAACAGCTCGCTGCCGGCGAGACCGCGCGCCTCCGCGAGATCGCCTACATCGTCCAACGCCGCAATAAGGCCGCCGCGCTGGCGCGCGTGCTCGATATGGAAGATCCGACGTCAACGATCGTCTTTTGCCGCACGCGCATCGAAGTCGACGAACTCGCCGAGACGCTCGGCAGCCGCGGATATTCGGCCGAAGCATTGCACGGCGGCCTTTCACAAGAGCAGCGCGATCGCGTGTTGCGCCGTTTTCGCGACGGTGCGTCGGAGATTCTCGTCGCCACGGATGTCGCCGCGCGCGGTCTCGACATCGATCATATCTCACACATCGTGAACTTTGATGTACCCTCGTCGCCCGAGGCATACGTGCATCGGGTCGGTCGCACCGGCCGCGCTGGTCGCGAGGGTATCGCCGTGACGCTGGCCGAAGCGCGTGAAACCCGGCTCCTAAAAAACATCGAACAGTTCACCAAGCACAAGATCACGATCGAGTCCGTGCCGACCGTCCACGACTTGCGCGCGCGTCGCCTCGAGTTGATGCAGACGGCTCTCGAAGAAGCGCTTTCCGGCGGGAACCTCGACGCCTATCGCC
>Ga0181536_10004884_pt1 | contig 13994 bp, 14 predicted proteins | sample PEATcosm2014_Bin_41_FD_121105 | JGI IMG/M metagenome (GOLD analysis project Ga0181536, IMG submission 121105) | Peatland microbial communities from MTU Mesocosm Facility, Houghton, MI, USA - PEATcosm2014_Bin17_60_metaG | ecosystem: Environmental > Terrestrial > Soil > Wetlands > Peat | place...
GCTGTCATTGGCGGGCGTAGCGCTCGGGGTGGTTGCGGCCGTGGCGAGCTACCTGCCGGCGCGGCGCGCAGCCAGTCTCGATCCGAGGACGGCTTTGCGATATGAGTGAACAACTCGATGGTATACCTGTGAGTGAAGGTGTCTATCCCGATGTGACCAAGCCACTTGTGCTCACAAAACAAACCCATCCCGGGGGCGACTACGGGGCAGGCGATTTCGCTGGTGACGCTGCCGGGCGTGGTGCTGGCGGGTATCGGCTGCGCGTTCGGATGTATGCTGGGCTGGGGGGCGGTGCGGCTCATGCGGCATCTGATCTGGGGCGTCAGCCCGACCGATGCGTGGACGTTCGTTGGAGTGCCGTGCCTGTCCCTGCTGGTGGCGGCGGCCGCGAGCGTGCTGCCGGCGTGGCGCATCACGCGGCTGAACCCGGCGAGCACGCTGCGGAACGAATGATCGAGGACCTGGTTCAAATCAAGATTCTTGGCGAGAAGAAGCGGCCGGAGAACGAGCGCTTTCGGCGGCACCTGAAGGTGCACGATCATTCGGAGCGGCGGATGCGGCGCATCGCGGAGGAGATCGAGGAGCAGATCGATTGCACCGTATGCGCGAACTGCTGCCGCGTGGCGACGGTGCGGTTGAGCGATCGCGATATCGAGCGGCTGGCCAAGCATTTCAGCATGTCGCGCGTGGAGTTTCTGGGGGAGTACACGACCGAGAGCGAAGACGAGGGCCGCATTCTGCGGCGAAGCGACGCCACCGGTTGCGTATTCCTGGAAGGCAAGGCGTGCGGAGTTTACGAGGCGCGGCCGGAAACGTGCTCGCGCTTTCCGCACCTGGTGCGCGGGAACGGATCGATCGCGAGCCGCATGTGGCAGTTCATCGATCGCGCGTGCTACTGCCCGATCGTATACAACGCGCTCGAAGCATTCAAAGAACACACGGGGTTCACGCGGTAGCGGTCACTGGCCCTGTTTGGTGTGGAAGCGCCGGCGCTGCTGGGAGACGCGCACGTAATCGACCAGCATCTTCTGGGGGAAGACGGTGGTGGCATCGGGATTGCCGGGCCAGGAACCGCCCACCGCAACATTCAACAGCAGAAAGAACGGGTGGTTGTAGACCCAGGTTGTGCCTTGCGGAAGAGACGCGGGTGTGACTGTTTCGTAGAGTTGGCCGTCGACGAAGAACTGCACATTCCGTAGGGACCAATCGACCGAGAAGACGTGGTAATCATCGGCGAAGCGCCCGGCGGTGTAGCTCGCGCCGATGCCGTTTGCGCCGAAGTAACCCGGCCCGTGCACGGTGCCGTGAACGATGGAGGGCTCACGGCCAATGTTTTCCATGATGTCGATCTCGCCGCACCACGGCCAGCCGGCAGTTGGCATGTCTGCGCCGAGCATCCAGAACGCCGGCCAGATGCCCTGGCCTGCCGGGAGCTTGATGCGGGCTTCGATCTTTCCGTATTCGACCGCGTATTTTCCCAGCGTCTTCAGGCGCGCCGATGTGTACTGGCCGGGAGCTGTTTCGCGAATCTCGATCACCAAGTTGCCATTGCCGTCGAGGTAAGAGTTGTCGCGCGAATTGGTATAGGTCTCGAGCTCCTGGTTGCCCCAGCCGCCGGCGCCGGTATCATACGTCCACTTGGTGGGATCGGGAGGTGAGCCAGTGGGGCCATTGAACTCGTCACTCCAGATGAGGGTCCAGTAAGGCGGGGCGGCGATCGAGCTAGCGGCGAACAGTAGAACGAAGAGGCATAGCGCCGTTCGTGGCATCAGAAGACCGCGTGAAACCGGCGACGCAAGGCCAGCGCGGTGATGGCCGAGATGGCGAAGAACCAGATGAGCCAATGGAAATGCAGAATCGTCGCATCCGGGTAACGAATCTCGATCCATTCGATGCCATTGTCTGACAACGGCGCTTCGGTGGGGTACAGCAAGAGATTCAGGAGCGATCCCCGGCGTTCGGAAAGGAAGTGGAAGCCGCCGCCAGCGGAAATCCTCTTGGCGAACCACTTCCCATCGTGCGCGATTTGAAGCTCGGCTGTGGTGGCGCGCAGAGGGCGGATGCGCCAGCTCACCTGGCTTTCGGCCAGCACATGCACAGGTGGCGTCTCAACGGCAACGTCTGCGGACACTTTGAGCTCGAATGGGCCGGCAGCGTCCTTCACCTGCGCCGTGATGATGGCGGACTCACCTACGGCGAGTGGCGCGTGCCCGTAGAAGGACTCCAGACCGGCGAGCAGCAGACCCATGGGGAGCAGCATCCACAGGAATGGCCGCAACATTAGCTTCATAAAGCGAAGGTTGGCGACCAGGAGGTCACGCTGGGCACGTAAGATGAGCAGGGGCTCATCCATGAAGAGACGGAATTCCAACAAGTGCGCTTGGGCGATACCTTTGGCCCGGCGCACGGCTACAGGGTCGGATGCGTGGCGGAACACCAGCAGCATCCCAATGCCGGCGAGTACGCTGATCGGAACGAGGCTGGCGAGCGCTGAGATGCCAAGGTCGATCTCCGTCACTCCAGGTGTCACTCCAAATAGCCCAGGCCCTTGAGCTTCTTGACGACTTCCTCTTTCGAATCCGAATCCTCGAAGTGCGCGAGCTCCTTTTCGATGATGTGCTCAATGAACTCTTCGACCGAGCTATAACCGGCGTGCTCGGAGATGCGAGAGGCACGCTGGACTAAGGTCTTATTCAGCTTGACAGCGGTTTTCATGATACGTGGGCTCCTGAACCCGTCAGGCAAAGCGAAACACAGACTTGCCTTCCATCCACGCGGGCGCCTCGATTCCGAACAGATCGAGGGCCGTCGGCGCCATGTCTTCGATGCCCGGATCTTCGGCTTGGACCTTGCGGTTCGAAAATAGCACGCCGGGTACCAACAGCGGATCGACACAGTGGTCGCCGCTCCAGGCCTTCTTGTTGTCCTCAAAAACGCGTGCAGTCACTTTTCCGACCGCGGCTTCCCAGGACGTGCGATACCCCGCCGCGTAACCCACGATGAAATCCGGCGCGGCGCTCAGGTAGGGACCTTGATAAAGCGCTCCCGAGGCGTAGACATTGCGGATACCGACTTTGCCGGTTTCTTCGTCGCGCAAGTTGGTGAGCTTCGCGATCAGCTCCTTACGCAGCGCGGCGGCGTCTTTTGGATCGACCGTGCCCTTCGCTTCGCGGCCCTTGAGATTCAAGTACATGCCACCGAGACCGAACGTGTAGGCGCGGGTGCGGCTCCAGTCGATGCCTTCGAAGTAATCTCCACTCTCACGCGCGCCATCGAGTAACGCGAGGTAACCGTTCTGGTGCAGCCAAGAGTTCAGATTGACACCACGCTTGAACGAACAGAAACCATGGTCGGAGAGAACGAATAGAGCGGTGTGATCATCCACGTACTTCGTCGTCTCGCCCACCAGGCGGTCCATGTCGCGGTACAGCGCTTCGATGACCCGGCCGTCGCCCGCGTCCAGACGGCGATAGAACATGTGTTGCACGCGGTCGGTAGTATCGAACACGCACGCCACCACGCCGCGGCGGGTATGCTGAAGCGCGTTGAGAAACATGGATTCGCGCTCGCACTTGATCAGCTCGGCTTGCTGGAGGAAAGCGTCGTCGTCGATGGCGCCTTCGTTGAGCGCCCAGGTATCCTCGGCCATACCGAGCGTGGCGTATGTGCCGAGCAGTTTGGAAAGGTAGATGGCGTAATACGCGGGCTGGCTGATGGGCAGGGCGGGGCTTTCGGGATCGATTTGAATCGGCGTGCAGTAGAGCGAGACCTCGGGCACGGTTTGTGTCAGCAGGAACCGTGCGATGCCGTGGACGGAAACGCCGACGCCGCCGTGGAAGCGCAGCCGCACCCATGGTGTGTATTCGCCCGGCCGCAAAGGGTACGACTCGCCTTGCAGTTCGAGGCTCGCGCGTTCGGGATCTTCCGCATGAAGAATGCGGAATGGGATGTGCATCGCGCCGCTGCCCTCGACAAAGGCATTTTCCGGGCCTTCCAGATCGCCCTCCAGGCAATCTGCCGCACGCCGCAGTGGATAGCGGCTGCCACCTTCGACATGGCCAGTCTCTACATGCGTCGAGAAATGCGAGAAGCTGCCCTGAGTGCCGCGAAGGTCGGGCGTGCTCATGGCGGAAAGCTGGCGGCCGTTGAACTCGTCGGGCGGAAAGCTGATGGGCAGGCGCAGAACCGTGCAACCGATGGAGTGCCGGCCGAGAATCTTCCAGAAGGGCTCACTCTTGCGGCGCATTTCGACCGAGGGACGAGACAGAGGAATGCGCCACTTGCCGAGCTTCAGGATGCGATGGGGCGGACGTACTTTAGACGATGCCAGCTCCGGCACATAAGTCTTCAGGTCACGATTCAGAAAATCGAAGATATTGTGCTTGGCTGGATTCACACCGGTGGCAAACGTGGACCAGGCTACCGGCGAGAGCGAGGGGAAAGTAGTGCGCAGTTTCGTATAGGAGCCCTGCTCTTTGAGGCGGCTCAGATTGGGCAGCTTGCCCTCGGCCATGAAACGCTCGGCAAGACCGGGATCAAAGCCGTCCAGCCCAAGAAAGATGAGCTTCTTCACGCGCGCTTTGCGGTAGCCCTGCTTGCTTCTCACCAGCAGCCAAAGCATGCGGAATGGCCACGCGAGAAGCGAGACCACGCTCAGCACGAGCGACGTAAGCAGCGTAAGGAACGAACCGAGAAACGCAAACCCGGCGCCGGGGCCGATGTAGGCGAGTTGTAGATTCCCGTGCGAGTGCCTCGCGCCGTAAAGGAGCAGAGCAACCGCGCAAAGCGACAGGAGAATATCGCGCCGTTTCATCGGAGTTTGCCTTCGAGGAAAGGCACTTCGAGGACTTTTTCGTGATGGATCGGCCCGTGGCCGAAGTAGCCCTCTTCGCCGAACAGCTCGCCGTGGTCCGAGGTGATGGTGATGTAGGTGTTTTTTGGGACCAGATCGAACAACTCTTCCACCACCTTATCCAGATATTTTACGGCGTCAATCTGCCGGTTGCGCAGCATTTCCAGTTTGCGCTTGTCGAACATCTTCACGCGGCTGCTGCGCAGCTTCCCGCCGACGATGGCCTCGTCCAGGTGTTTGAACACGCCGTGCACGCCTCTGATGCGCGGCCATTCGTCCTCCGGCTCGTCGGGAAGGGCGTAGGGATAGTGGGTCTCGCCGACATTGAGCAGGTGGAACGATGGCTGGTCTTCGGGGAACGTCATCTGGCGCACCATGGCGCGCATGTCGTTGTGCTTTTCCATCAGGCGGTAGCTGTCGAAACCCGTATTGATGGCCGTAGCAGGATTCAACACCGGGAGAGAAACCATGGCATTGGTGCGGTAGCCGAGATTTCGCAGCAACACCGGCAGCGACAGGCGCGGCACGAAACTGCGGAACTCGATGCCGCCTGCGCCTAGCCGCTCGTTGAACTTGAAGAAGTCCTTCTTGTAGTACTCCGACGCGTAAACATTCTTGGGGCTCGTGTGCGGCATCAAGCCCATCAATAGGTTGAAATGCGAAGGCGCCGTCCAGGAAGCGTAGGACCACCGCCGCTCCACTTTCCCCAGCTTGCGCATGGTGCGCGGATGCCCGGCCAGAAAGGAATCGTAACGGCAACTATCAAATACGATGAGGATGTAGTGGTTGCGGGCGACTGTTTTGGTTTTGCTGCGTGCTGCCACGATTGCCAGTGTAGCAGTGTGCGGTTGGGCACGTTCCTTGTGGAGGCCGAATGCTACATTGGTAGTGGATTGTATGCCGGTGATGGATTCAATATGGAACGCTCTGGTTGGATGCCGGCACCGGAGAACGACCTTCCCTTTCACTCCGGCCCGGCCAAAGGGCAGCGGAGCAACGAGCGAAACTCACGCTGAGACGTACGTGGTCTGCCTGGACTGCGGAAAGCAGTTCGTCTACGACTGGGAGAATATGCGCCTCGGCGGCGCCGTCGATATCTCCAACGGTGTGCCCGTCGCCGCGCCTCCAACTGTCAAAGTCCCATTTCGCACCAAGTCAAAAATGCGGTATTTGTTGTGGGGCTCGGCGATTTCAGCGGCCGTGGTAGTGGGCAAGGCAGCCCACTCACGCAGGCGGGCGCGCGCTAAGAGCGCCGCGAAACCTGAAGGCCAAACCGACGGCAGCCAAGACACGAAGCCGCCTAGTTCCACGTAAACGCTTTGCGCCGGTAGCAGACGAAGATCAGACCCCACCTGAGGTATACTCCACAGAATCCGAGAGGAGCATTCCTATGAGCACCGTCGAGAAATACAGCCCTGGTTCATTCTGCTGGGTGGAGTTGGGGACGACCAATGCCAAGGCCGCGAAGGCATTCTACGGAGGGCTGTTCGGCTGGCATCCCAACGACATGCCCATGGGGCCGGACCAGTTCTATACCATGCTGCAAATCGATGGCAAAGAGATCGGCGCGTTGTACCAGATGGATGAGAACATGCGCCGGATGGGCATTCCGCCCCACTGGCTGGAGTACATCGCGGTTGCCAACGCGGACGAGGCTGCGGCGCGCGCGAAGGCGCTCGGCGGCACGGTTTTGAAGGACGCGTTCGATGTCTTCGATGCTGGGCGCATGGCCGTCATCCAGGATCCCACCGGCGCGGTTTTCGCGATTTGGCAAGCCAACCGGCATATCGGTGCCCGGATCACGGGCGAGCCGCACACGCTGTGCTGGTCCGAGTTGATTACCAACAATACGGCCAAGAGCATCGAGTTCTATACCAAGCTGTTCGGCTGGACCACGCGGGCGGGGCTGGCCAGCACGCGGGAATACACCGAGATCTGGAATGGGGACCGGCCCATCGGCGGCCTGATGCAGATGGCGGCTGAGTTGGTCGATATTCCTTCGCATTGGATGCCGTACTTCTTAGCCATTAGCTGCGATGCGAGCGCTGGCAAATCGAAGGGTCTAGGTGGCTCGGTTCAGGTGCGTCCCACTGATATTCCGGGTGTGGGACGCTTTGCCGTGATCGCGGATCCCCAGGGCGCGGTATTTTCGCTGTTTCAACCGGCAAGAGTGCAATGAGCCTGTCGCGCCGCCACTTTCTGGCGACCTCGGTTGCGGCTGCGGGAACGGCCATGCTCCAGGCGTCCGAGCCGCAACTGACATTCCCGGCGAACCCGCGCGATCGTCTGGCCGTGACATCGTGGCCGTTTCGTGCCTATATGGACGCTCCCGGCAACCACGACCTTGACCGGAAAAAGCCCGTGATCGACGCCAAAGATTTCGCCGCGATGGTGGTGGAGCGCTTCGGTATTCACAATATCAATCCACTCACGGCGCATTTCCGTTCGACCGAGCCTCCGTATCTGGAAGAGCTACGCACATCGGTTGTCAAGGCAGGATCGCATATTGTCGATCTGGGCCATGGCGGAAGGAGTTTCTATCATCCCGATCCAGCGAGGCGGCGGGAGGCGATTGCGTTTGGGAAAAAAGGCGTCGACATTGCGCTGCTTATCGGCTCTCCCAGCGTTCGCCAGCATATCAACGGCGCGCCGGGCGGCAAAGCCGATGCCACTCTCGCAGCCGAGACTCTGGGCGAACTGGCCGGCTATGGCGAGAAGAAGGGTATCGTGATCAACCTGGAGAACGACGATCCCGAAAGTGAAGACCCGTTCTTCCTTGTGGCCGTGATCGAGAAAGTGCGCAGCCCGTACTTGCGCGCCCTACCTGATTTTGCGAATTCCATGAACCCGACGGGCGACGCGGAGTGGAACTACAAAGCAGTGGCTGCCATGTTCCGCCACGTATTCAACATGGCGCACGTCAAGAGCGCCTACGCCGCCGATAACGGTAAGGTCTACGAAGTGGACCTGGCGCGGCTGTTCGGTATCGCGAAACAAGCCGGATATAAAGGTTACTTCTCAATGGAAGCCGACATGCCCGGCGATCCGTTTGAGAACACGAAGAAGCTGGCGGACGCTACGATCCATTACCTCTCGTAGACCGGTTCAACGCCGGCGCAGTTGTGATAGCCTAGCAGTTTCCTGGGAGGTGAATTGTGGCCGGAGCAAACGATCGCGTTCGCGTGGCGGTGTGCGGTATCCGCGGCCAAGGGTTCGCGCATATCGAAGAATATTCGCACCTGGATAACGTGGAGATCGCGGCAGTCTGCGACGTTGACGAAAACATCATTCGCAAGCGGCTGGCGGATATGGAGCTCCTGGGACTTCCCAAGCCCAAAGTCTACAAAGATCCCCGCCAGTTGATGGAGGACAAGTCCATCGACGCGGTCTCGGTCGTCACACCCAACCACTGGCACGCGTTGATCACGATCTGGGCCTGCCAGGCGGGCAAGGATGTGTACGTCGAAAAGCCCGGCTCGCACTTCTGGTGGGAAGGCCGGCAGATGGTGCGGGCAGCGGAAAAATACAACCGAATTGTGCAGCATGGCACGAACAGCCGCTCCAATCCGGCTGTGATCGACGGCGTTAGCAAGATCCGCGAGGGCCTGATCGGCGACGTATATCTGGCGCGCGGGCTGTGCTTCAACCCTCGCGATACCATCGGGCGCGCGCCGGTCGAACCCGTTCCCGCCGGCGTGGATTACGACCTGTGGACCGGCCCCGCTCCCAAGCACGAGTTCACTCATAACCGTTTCCACTACACCTGGCACTGGTTCTGGGACTACGGCAACGGCGATGTCGGCAACCAGGGCATACACCAGATGGACGTTGCGCGCTGGGGATTAGGCGTCGGGTTCCCCATCAAAGCCTCCGGCATGGGCGGCCACTTCATGTTCGATGACGACCAGCAGACGCCCAACGTCCTGTACTGCACGTTCGAGTTCGATGGGGCGGGCAAGCGCAAGATGTTGGAATTTGAGGTGCGCCACTGGATGAGCAATCATGAAGCGCGCATCGGCACTCCGGGCTTTGGCGGCGAACCCGTGCCCGGGTTCCTCGGCCCGGGCAATGAAGAAGCGCCCAACATGGCGGGCAACACGGTCGGCAACATTTTCTACGGTTCGAAGGGCTACATGGCCATGACGAACGAGGAAGATTATCAGGGTTACCGCACGTGGCTCGGTAAGGAACAGGAACCAGGTCCGAGGAATTCAAAACGCGGAAACAACTGGGCCAATTTCATCGATTGCGTGCGCAGCCGGAAGAAAGAAGAGCTGAACGCCCCGATCCAGGAGGGGCACATCTCTTGTACCCTGGTTCACCTGGCCAACGCGTCTTACCGCTTGGGGCGTACGTTGCACTTCGACCCCGCGACCGAGCAGGTCGTGGGCGATGAGGAGGCCAGCCGCCTCCTGCGTGGTTCGCATCGCGAGCCGTTCGTAATTCCGGAAAGCGTCTAAACAGCAATGACCAACCTGACGAGCAAACTTTCCTTCGCGTTGTTGGTGTGCACCCTCACATGTGGTGCGCAGCAAGCCGTCGACGTCCAACGCAACGGCAACCAGATCGAGGTAACGATCGGCGGCAAGCCATTCACTACCTACTATTTCGATCCGAAGGTCTCCAAGCCTTACCTAATGCCGCTGCGAAGCGCGCAAGGCACCATCGTAACGCGTGGCTATCCGGTGGTGAACGAAGTGCCAGCCGGGAGCCAGCATGATCCGAGCTTCGAGCCGCACCAGCGCCCCCTGTACTTCGCGCATGGCAATGTTGACGGCTTGGATTTCTGGGGCGAGGAAGCCTTCGACAAGTACTACAACGATCACTTCAAGCAGAATTATGGCCACATGGTGATGCAAAAGATCGACGAAGCGCGCGGTGGCGACCCGGGCGTGATTCGCGCCGAGTTCACCCTGGAAGGCCCAGGCGGCCTTGTGATCGGCGACGAAACGCAGGCTTTCACGTTCCGCGGCGACGACCACACGCGCATCATCGATTGCGAGTTCACCGTGCACGCGACCCACGGTCCGCTGACCTTTGGCGATACGAAAGAGGGAACGTTCGGCATCCGCCTGACGAAGCAGCTCGATTCTCCGCCGAGCCACATGGTCAACTCGCAAGGAGCGGAAGGCGAGAAGGCCATCTGGGGCAAGCGCGCTGACTGGGTGAACTACGACGGCAAAGTGGAAGGTGAGGACGTGGGCATCGCTGTTTTGGATCATCCCAAGAGCTTCCGGCATCCCACGACCTGGCACGCGCGCGGCTACGGCTTGTTCGCCGCCAATCCGTTCGGGCTGCGTGATTTTACGCGCGATCCCAAGCAGGATGGAAGCTGGACGGTTCCTCCGCAGAAGTCGCTGACTTTCCGTTACCGGGTGATCATCCATCACGGCGATTATCATTCCGCGAACATCGCCGAGGCGTACCAGAAGTACGCGGCCGAGCCGTAGTTCCGTGACAGCCGCCGGCCGCCTCGCGCTAACCGTCGTTGCCAGCGCTTTCGCACTGCTTGCCCAGGCGCCCGCTGACCCAGAGCCCGCCGGCTGGTTCGCGGGCGATCCGCACGTGCACTGCGATTGCGGCGTCGCAGGCGGGCTCACCGTGACACCCGAACAGGTGTTCGCCGCCATGAACACCAATCGTCTGGCGGTGGTTTCGTTGCTTGCGGACATGGGCAATGGCGAAGTGCGCGATGCCGCGCGTGATCTGCCGAAGATTAATGGCAAAGATTTTCCGCTATCGACCCAGCGACAGATTCTGCATTGGGATGCCGAATGGCACTTCGACCCGCGCGGGGTGACCTTCGAACAGAAGGCCATCGGCGGGCATCTGATTCTGCTCGGCCTTCAGCACGGCGAGAGATCGTTCTCCGAGTACACATATCCCTTGATTCAGCGCGCCAAACAGCAGAAGGCAGTCGTGGGATACGCCCATATGCAGTATCTGAAAAACGATATCCCGCAGGATCTGGATTGCTGCGCGCCGCTGGAATATCCGGTCGAGACGGCGCTTGGGACGGTCAATTTTCTTGCGGAAGATGTGAATGGCGGAGAAGGCACCATCCAGGGCTACTATCGTCTGCTCAATTGCGGCTTCCGGCCGGGGCTCGGCGCAGCCACGGACTTCCCCTGCAACGCTCATCAGCCCATCGGAACGCAGCTCACCTACGTCCGGACGGCCGATGGCAAGCTGAGTTATCGCGGCTGGATTGACGGCATTGCGGCGGGGCGGACGGTAATTTCGCGCAATGCACATCGCGAGTTTCTGGATCTGAAAGTGAACGGCAAAGCTGCTCCCGGTGACGAGATCTCCCTCGGCGGCAAGGGACGCGTGGAAGTGGATGCGCGCTGGTCCGCGGCGCTCCCGCTATCGGGGCGCATCGAGATCGTTCGTAATGGTGTTGTAGTCGCCAAGCGCGACGCGTCCGCCGGACCCAGCGCTCCCGCAGCGCTTCACGCGGCACTCGACTTCAGCGAAAGTGGCTGGATCTGCGCGCGCCGCGTCGATGCCAACGGCCATCAGGCACACACGGGCGCGGTCTACATCTCGATAGGCGGCGCTCCGGTTCGCGCCAGTTCCGCGGACGCCGATTTCTTCGTGCAGTTCATCGACAACCTGATCCGCCACACGTCACCCGGCGGCGACTGGAACAGTTTTTTCGTCCACGATCTCAACGCTGCGCAAGCCCGCTATCGGCAGGCTCGCGCGATCTACGTGCGCATCGCCGCGGAAGCCCGCGAGCGAGGCCACTAATCAAGGCTGGCCCGGCTTGTCCCGCCACATGCCCAGCATTTTATAGAGGTTGATCAGGTGGTGCTGCATGATGGTCTCGCCGGCGCCGACTTCAATCACCGTGCTGACATCCGCCCCATAGCCGCCGTACGCGGCTGAGCGGATATCGGGAATATAACCCGGCCAGTTCCCCCCAGCGCTGTAGGTGTAGCCGTAGAAAAGCGGATACGGCACGTCGGCGTGTTCCTTCCAGTAGGTTTGGAACCTATGCATCGGCTCGCCGGGCACGGCGGCAATGGCGATCTCTCGATTGATGAGGACCGTGGTGATACCCACATCGAGCGATATGTGCTTCTCCCAACGATCCGCAAATCGCATGGTTTCGCTCGCAAACTGGATGGGGTACCGGACCGGCGCCGTGGGCTTGATGCTGCTCACGCGGCGCAGCACCTCGTCACCTAGCAGCTCGCCCATCTTCTGCATCGTGGCCATGTCCTCGTCTTCTTTGCCCGTGCGGGCTTCAAACAGTGGATTGATGTCGCCGGCGCCACCTTGCACGAACATGCACTGGACGCCCGGGATCGCCGCCTCTACCTTGGCTTGCATGGCGCCGGGATAGTCGGCGGAGTACAGGCAACTGGTCGGCCCCAGCACGACCGCGTGACATGCGTAATGTACTAGCAACGCGCGAGCCGCACCATTCATGTCCTCCACCCGCACGAGCGTGAATTCCGGATCGACCGGCCCGTAGGGAATGCGCTCGAGATTGTCGAACAGAGCACGGGCGCGGCCATCGTCGCGCAACAACAGCCGGTTGTAACCCAGTTGCAGTGAGCCGTGGCCCACGCCTAACCGGGCCGGAAACATCGAGGACGCCGCGCGCTGTATCGCCTCAAAAACCTTCTTCTCCATCTCCGCCTGATACGGGGAAACCTGGAACGAGCTCGGTGTCACACCACGCATGTTTTCCTCGTAAGGGAGAAACGAGGGCGTAGAGTGGCTATGCGACGCTGCCAGCAGCAGGACCGGAATTCCCAGCTTGGCCGCAACGTCGCGCCGGAGATTTTCAGAAACGATGCTGCCAAGATCGAACGTCACAATAGCGAGCCTTGACTCGCCCGCCGCCAGCACCAGTGCCTTCGCAAACAGGGGATCGTGCGTGCCGTTCGCCGGCCCGCACTCGCGGTTGTTGTAGCCATACATCGGTCCGAACGTGGACGGTGTTATGTCGGCCTTGGCCACGCCCGCTTCGAGCTGGAGGTCGGCCGCATACAAGCTGAAAGATGAAAGCGCCACGAGGACCGCCGGAACGAGATTTTTCATGCGTCCATTCTAGTCTGCCCGGTCCGGTAACGGTTAGACACGGCTGGAATCCTACCAGGCGGTGCGACAATGGGTTCGGCTCTTCTTATGCCTCTCGCCATTGTCCAGGTCGACGCCTTCACCAATAAGCCCTTTGCCGGAAACCCGGCGGCCGTGTGCGTGTTGCCCGCGGCCCGCGAGGAGGCATGGATGCAAAACGTGGCGCGCGAGATGAATCTTTCGGAAACCGCATTCCTGGTGCGGCAAAGCGACGGCTTTGATTTGCGCTGGTTCACACCAGCCATCGAAGTCGCCTTATGCGGCCACGCCACCCTTGCCAGCGCCCACGTACTTTGGGAATGTGGACACGTGAAACCAGGCGAACAAGCCCGCTTTCACACCCTCAGCGGTCTGCTTACGGCGGAGCAGCGCGGCGAATGGATCGAAATGGATTTCCCCGTGAAAGCTGAGGAACCGGCCGACGCACCGCCGCGAATGAGTGAAGCGTTGGGCACGGAGCTAAAGTACGTGGGCCGGAACAAGTTCGATTACATCGCCGAACTGGAGTCCGAAGCTGTGCTCCGAAGCCTGAAACCAAATTTCTCGCTTCTGTCTGAACTTCCCGTACGCGGCGTGATCGTGACGGCACGATCCGAAACCGCCGGCTTCGATTTCGTTTCGCGGTTCTTCGCTCCCGGTGCCGGCGTCAATGAAGACCCGGTCACGGGTTCGGCACACTGCTGCCTGGGTCCATACTGGGCCAAGCGCCTGGGAAAAACGGAATTCCTTGCGTACCAGGCTTCTCCCCGCGGCGGCGTGGTGCAGGTCCGGCTCAACGGAGATCGCGTCCTTCTCGGGGGCCAGGCCGTCACCGTGCTGCGCGGCGAGTTGCTCACCTGATTTCATAGCTGCTGCGTTAGACTGTGGGCTGATGCGTCACAAGCTGATTGCTGCGCTCTTATTTCTAACGCTCGTCTGTTCGCTGGCTGGTTCGACCAAGCTTCTGGTCACGGTGGTGGAGCAGAAGTCCGGCAAGCCGGTGACCGATCTCAAGGCCGGTGATTTCACGTTTTTGGATGGCAAAACAGCGCGCCAAGTCGAATCCGCC
>Ga0181536_10004887_pt1 | contig 13986 bp, 13 predicted proteins | sample PEATcosm2014_Bin_41_FD_121105 | JGI IMG/M metagenome (GOLD analysis project Ga0181536, IMG submission 121105) | Peatland microbial communities from MTU Mesocosm Facility, Houghton, MI, USA - PEATcosm2014_Bin17_60_metaG | ecosystem: Environmental > Terrestrial > Soil > Wetlands > Peat | place...
AGCCGATGGCCGTGTCACGCGCGCAGCCGAGACCAGCACAGCCGGTGCAGCCGCCGAAGGTGCCACAGCCATATTCGCCGCCCTACGCGCGAGCGGCGTCGAGCGTCGGCACTGGCACAATGGGTCGCGGCTCCGGTCCCGATCCTAGCAACGTCGGCGGTAGTCGGGGCTTCCCGATGAACCCGCCGCGAAGGTGAGCGCGATGGCCTCTCCTATCGTGTCAAAGCATGTTCAAGATGGCGTCGTCGCTGCATACGCTCGCGGCGACGCTGCGGCGGACATCTGTGAGGAATTCGGGACGACGTGGCGAACCGTGCTCCGTTGTGTCGAGAGGGCGGGCGTTGAGCGTAGGAAAACGAAGGGCACCCGGCGCAAGCGGGTCACCGTCGCGACATGGCGATCTGTGGAACGTGAGGACACTGCGCACGGGCGGGGCACCGTCGGGGAATTGGAAACGGAATACTTGCGGCGGCTCATGACGCGCGACGCCGTGATCTGGCAACAGCGAACATTGGCAACCGGGCGCTGTGGTTGATTGTAACGAAGTGCAACGAAGCAACATGATGACTAACGGACCAAACAAAAAAGAAAATCTTGATTGAAGATGGCATGAGAACGAGCTAACAAAAACGCGAAAGCTCCGAAGCCTTGACGAGAGGCGACGGAGCTTTCGGATCGAGAAATCGGTCCCGGTGTATGAGGCACCGAAACCATGAGCACCACAGATGACCATAAAGCAATGTTGCCGCCCTACGTCAAGAGCCTCGACGCCGCCCGCGCCGACGCGCTCGGATGTTGGCCGCGTGACTATTGTCACCGCGACGACCGCAAGAATTCCCCGGACTGTGATTGCTTTGTCTGCGCACGCACGATGCAACGCCGCGCGCATGATCGCGCTCAAGCCGGATGGATCAAACGCACCAACAAAGCCGCCGCGCAACGCCTCGACGCCGCGCAAGCAAATTATCTTGCTCGCCGATCCTACTTGCGAGCGATGGAGGAATTGCCATGAGTAAAACCGAAACACGCGGCCGGCGTGCGTTGCCAAGAGCCGCGACCATGGATGATTTTTGGGCGTTGCTGTCGGTCAACGGTTTCATCTATACGGCGACGAATGATGTGTGGGATGCAAGTGTCGTCGCTAAGTTGCTAGGTCCGACCGCGCCCGAAGCACTGATAAAGAACAAGGGTTGCGCGCAGATCACGTGGGCACCGGGCGAGCCGCGCATCATCGAGGATCGCGTCATCATGAAAGGCGCTTGGATCACCAAGCGCGGCGCGCGAACGTATAACAATTATGTTGCACCGCCGGTCATCACGGGCGACGAATTCCAAGTTGATCCGTGGCTAAAGCTCGGTCGCAAACTGTACCGCGAGCAATGGCCACACATCGAAAAGTGGTTTGCGTATCGCGTGCAGCATCCCGAGAGTAAGATCAATCACGCGCTAGTGCTCGGATCAAAAAATCAAGGCATCGGCAAGGACACGTTGATCGAAGCGGTGCGCTACGCAGTCGGCGCGCACAATTGCAGCGATCAAGGCGCGCGGCAAGTGATGACGAAGGTCCGCAACGGCCATGATAGCTTTCTTGAAAGCGTGTTGCTCGTTGTCAGTGAAGTGCACGACTTGGGCGAAGCGCGCTTTAGCTTCTACGATCTGACAAAGCCGTGGCTCGCCGCTCCGCCGGCAACGATGACCGTTTCCGACAAGTGGATCAAACAACATCCGATCATGAACCTAGTCGGCGTGATCTTCACCACCAATCACCTAACAGATGGCCTCTACTTGCCGGCCGAAGATCGTCGGACCTATGTGGCATGGAACGAGGACACCGGGCCGTCTGATTTCCCGCAAGGTTTTTGGCGCGAGTTTTATGATTGGTACGAAAACGGCGGCTTGCAAAATGTCGCCGCTCACTTGGCGTCGCTCGATGTGAGCGACTTCGATCCGAAGGCGGAGCCGCCAAAGACGGAAGCATTTTGGACAATCGTGCAGGCGAACACGTCGGCCGAAGATGCCGACATGGCCGACGCGCTTGACCGTCTCGGATGGCTCGACAACGTGCGGCCGGCGGCGTTGACGCTTGATATGTTGCTCGACGAAGCGAGCGGCGATCTAGCGAAGTTTCTCAGCGACCGCACCAAGTCGGCGAAGGCGATCACGCATCGGCTCGCAAAATTCGGTTACACGACAGTCCGCAACATGGACGCCGCAGATGGCTACTGGCAGATCGGCGGCAAAGGCGGCAAGCGCCGCGTGATCTACGCGCTAGGCTCGGATCGCTCGACCCGCGACAAAGCGGCGCGCGAGCTTGCCGACGTGCTCAACGAAGTGGCGAGAACGTCCGCCAAGATGGCGACCAAGACCACCGATGAATTCGCCGAGTGATCGGCGTCGGCCGGCCGAAATCGAGCTTTGAGCGCGACGCGGCCATTGCCGCCGGCCATCCGCGATTTTTCACAGGCAAGCCGTGCAAGCTCGGTCACGTCGCCGAGCGGCTCACGGTCAATCGGCAATGCGTCGAGTGCGCCCGGTTGCTGCGCCGGACTGAGACGGGCCGCGCCAGAGCGGGTGCCGGTTCGATCCTACAAATCGAACGCTACAAAACACGCTACAAAACCGTTTTGTAGGCGCAGCATTGACTTCCATTCTGTAACGGTCCAAGCGTTACGGAATGAGTGGCAAACCCATAGGTCGCCGTCGCATGACGGTCGCGGAACGAATGCGGCGATACCGCCGTCGCAAGATCCGCCGAGTTACGATGACGAAGGCGGACGCTTATTCGCTGTGTCGCCACCTGATCGAGACGAACCACTACTTGCATTCGTGGCCCTCGGGACCGGCTCACGTTTATGTCTACGAGTCGGCCGTCGTGGTATTTGGTCTCCCTCCTAATCCATACCTCGCCAAAAGTTTCGGGCTGCGCAACGGCCGCGTATGGCTGCTCGCTCGGCTGTGGGCACCGGACGGACATCGACCAAACTTATTGACGGAGGCTATCGCCTACGCGGTGAGAGAATTCCACAGGCTCGAACTCGCCGACCTGTTGGTTGCATACGCCGATCCGGCGGCGGGGCATGAGGGCCACATCTATCGGGCGGCGTCCTGGACGGCGCTCGGGCCATCGAAGGAGACCCGGGGCAATCGCCACAAGCCGGGCAACGGCGATGCCGGCGGCAAGCTCAGGTTCGCTCGTGGGCTGACGCGCATCGGCAAGCGGTCGCTCTTTTTAGATTTTCGTTTTTGAATTTTTCGGGGGTCGAACCAAAATGCCGGCGGGCTACTCGCCAGCGACGCAAGGGCCGCATAGCCCCTCTGTTTTGCCGCCGCTCGTGCGAGCTTTACCGGGTCCCCGGCGGCATTAGCCGCCGGTCTGCCAATCATAGGCGTGATGGCTGTGCGCGAGCGGGCCGACGCCGCGCTAATGCGTGCTCGTCTGGGAAGGCGCACCACGGAGCACCGCACGCCGATTGTGGGGGTGATGGCGGCGGCCGATTTTGCCGACAACAGCGTCAACCCGATCAAGGGACGCATGACCGCAGTCGATCCGCGAGACGTTGCGAAGTTCATGCGATGGCGTGCCGGTAAGCCGCTCAGCGGCGTCCTACGGTGCGATAGGTCTCGGTGGTCTCGGTGGTCTCGGTGATGCTGCATTTATTTCATCTGTGATTGATCGAAGATCACAGGTAATAAAAGCGCGATCACCGAGACCACCGAGACCACCGAGACCTTGAGTGACCGTCGTCGCAGTGGGATGGCTGATTTTGCACGAACTGCACGATTGACCCGTGCAAAATGGACCAATTTCGGCGATCACCGGACCCTAAAACGGGGTCCTATTAACGCTCTGTTAACCATCTCGACATTTAAAACTTGACACGCTTTCCGAGCAACGAGCGGTCGCGACCTTTGTAGTGTTGGGTTCAACGAGCGCGATCAATGACTTAGCGGAGCGCAGTCAGATCACAGTCAGATCGACGCGAGCAAAGCCCTCAAAATTAAGGGCATGTGGGGGTCTGTTAGGGTTAATAGCTGCCGGGTAGGTCTAAATTAACCATGGCATCGACCGTGGGGTAAGTGCCCCTAGCTGTGCACTCGCTCCCGGATCGAAGTGACCATTTTTCCGTTTTAAGAAATTCGTTTTAAGTCTGAAAGCTTGCAACCTCGTCGCTGTCCCGGTTAAGTGGGACACATGAGCAACCTAATCGACATCCCGGCGCGAGAGGCGAGCGCGATCATCGCCGACATCCCGGACGACTACTTGAGCGAGGCGCAATGCCGAGTATCAAAAACAATTCCCGGCGCTCACGTGCCAACACTGCCGCCGGAAGTTCCTAGCCGCTCGATCCGACGCCAAGACGTGCTCCGAAAAATGTCGCCGGGCGCGGAGCCGAAAGCGTCGGCGATCCAGGACGGCATTAACCATCCGCTCATAATAAGCTTGATCGTGCGCGAGCGAAGTGCTTTGACGCGAGCAAGATCACCGGGCACGCGCCTCCCCACATGGGCGCGGCGGCTTAATACCGGATGCCAAGTGGTGCGCTCATACCGTCCTTCAAATTCTGGATGGGACCGGGAGCACCCTTATGTCCAGAGTTGCCAAAAAAGGCGATCCGCGAGGAACTATTCCAGGTGACGTGATCCACGCGAGCGCGATGGACGCTAAACCTGAACGCAATCGCATCTCGTCCCCCTCGCTTCCCGAGCCTGAGATTTGGTCGGCGTCGCAAGTGCGCGCCTATCTCGGCGGCGTGTCTCAGATGTGGCTACATCGCAGGCTCGACCCGCGAGACGCGAGCTACGATCCGAATTTTCCGAAACCATTTTCGCTCGGCGCGATGACCGGCCGTGGTCCGCGCCGCTATTGGCGACGCAGCGCAGTCGAGGCGTGGTTGCAACGACGCGCGATTGCTGCATGAGCACACATCTCGACAATCTCCGCGCCGGCAGGGAGCCGCTCGGTTTCATTCAAGGGGATGAAGCTCGGCTTGCATTACGTAATGCAAAAAGGTGTCCAAATGATTAGATTCACATCTGCCGCCGACCGCGATTTGACAAGGCGCATCGATGACGCCTGCATCACTGTCGAAACGGCAAAGGCAACATGGTTTGACCGCTCCGTCGAACTCGGTCGGTTGCTAGAAGAGGCAAAACAGCACCATCCCTCGGTTGCTGACTTTGAAGCGTTCTTGAAGCAAACAAAAGTCGGCATCAATCTGCGATGGGCCTACGAGTGCATCGCGATGGCCGGCGGTCCAAAAGAGGCTGAGCGGTTGCGCACAGCTAATAAAGAACGAGTCAAAAAGCATCGGGAAAAGAAGCGGCTTAATAAGTCCAAGCCTGAGTCTGAGCGTGAGCGTAAGTCTGAGCGTGAGCGCCAGCGTGCTTGGGGGCGAGAACAGTTGCATACCGCCTTTGCAGATATGGAACGGCTGCGCAACCTATCAGATAAACGCGAGTACGTTTGCAAGATTGCTCTTATGCTGGCGTCGCCGTACGATAATGAGGTTGTGAATGCCGCGCACTCGTTGATCCGCTTGTTCGGTGACGTTCATTTGCTGGCAAAGAAACTCGGCGAAGCTTTGGACTGGGACGAGCATTTGCGGCGCATGCGGGCCAGGCGGGAGGCCGCGTAGCCATGCGTAACCGGCAGACGATGATTGAGACAGTTCGCGCGCTCCTGGCCAAGACGCGCGAGCACGGCGCGACGGAAGCCGAGGAATTGGCGGCACTCGACAAAGCGCGAGCCATGATGGACGCATACGAAATCAACGATGACGATCTCCAACTAACCAAGGAGGAAGGCGCTATCCTCCGTGCTGAGGCAGACGACTTAGGCGATCCGCACGGTATCAAGTGGCAACTGGCCTATGCGGTCGGCAAATTCTGTGGCGTCAAAATCTATCGGAACAGTCGCAACAAAGAAAAAGACGGCAGCAAATTTGTCTTTGTCGGCGGCAAAGCCGATTGCGACTTTGCCGAATATCTGTTGTGCAATCATCTGTGCGATTTCGTGCAGGTCGAAATCATGCGCCATATGCTCGGCTCTTTGGCTCCGTCACGTGAGCGGCGCACGATCATCCGCAACTTTGTGGATGGCATAACGCAACGAGTTAGTGAGCGTCTTGAGGCATTGATGGTGAAATCAGAGAAAGCTCGCACATCCAAGGGTAATGAGCTTATCGTCATCCGCGATCAAGCCATCAAGGACAAGCTGAAAGACGAAGGGGTCCGGCTTCGTTCATGCAGCGGCGGCAGTTTCGGAAATTTTGATCCGGGGGCCTACGGAGCCGGGCGCGTTGCGGGCGAACGCGCCTCGTTCGGGCGGCCGGTAAGTGGTAGCGGCGGCATTCTCAGGTTAGGGCGGTCATGAGAGACCGAGGCCACCCATGCGTTATTTCGAGATGGCTGCTAGGGTAGTGACGGCCCGATCACGCCGCAACGCGAAGATCAAAGACAAGGCCCTTGATGTGCCGCGACCAAAGCTCGACCGCTGCTCTGACTTCGGCCGTGTATTCGTGCCGCTGATAAATGGCCGTGACGCCCTTCACGACGCCCGAGCGGTGATTGATGCAACGGTCGATCACGTGCGGCGCGACGCCGAGCTTTTGCAAGCCGCTCGCGAACGAGCGCCGCAGATCGTGAAACGTCCATGCCGGGATGTCGGCGACGATCTTCGCCTTGAGCTTGGAATGATTGCCCGGCGCAACGCCTTTGCCGTTGATGACGAAGCGGCCCGACTTCGGGCAGTCCTTGAGCACGGTGCGGATCATGTCGGTGAGCGGGACGGAGTGAGCTTGATCGTTCTTGGTGCGCTCCGCCGAAAGCTCGATGGCATCGGCTTTGATTTCGGTGCGCTCAAGCGCGAGCATCTCATTGCGCCGGCAACCCGACAGCATCAAAAGCTTGACGAGCGCGCCGGCCGATCCGCCGGCCTTGTCGGCGGCGAGCCACACGGTTTTAAGCTCGGCGTCGTCAAGCACGCGGTCGCGGCTCGTCTCGTCGGCCGGGCACTTAACGCCGAGCATCGGCGAGGCGTAGTCGTCGAGCCGGCCTTGCGCGAAATTGAAAAACGCGCGCCACACCTTCCAAGCGGTGACGGCGGCAGATGGCCCGCGCTTCGCCTGTCGGTCGAGCGCCATGACGATTTCGGATTTCTTGAGCGACCGCACCGGCCGGCCGGGAAACGCGGCGGCGAGGCGGTCAAGATCGGCGTTCCAATAGGCGGCCGTGCCATCGGCGAAGCCCCCAACCTCTTTCTGCCGATAAAGGTCGATCATGGCCGCAAGCGAGCCGTCTGCGGGCGTCTCGTCGTCGGCGATGGCATTCGGGAGCCGGCCTTCGGCGATGCCTTCCTTGAGCTTCCTAGCGCGTTCGCGGGCGTCCTTGAGGCCGGCACCGCTCGCCGGGCCAAGCGTGCACAGCGTCGTTTTGCCGGCGTCGCTGTAACGCACGATGAACACCTTGCGCCCGGTCGGATGGATACGGACGCGGAAGCCGGGCACCACGTCGTCGGCAAGCTCATAGAAGCCATCGCGCGGCTTCGCCTTGTCGATGGCTGCGGCTGTGAGCGTGGCGAGATTTTGAGGAAGTCGGGGCATGGTCTCGGTCTCCGGGTTTGGCCGCTTCAACGGCTAGTCAGATCACAGTCAGAACGAATGGCCTGTTATGGCCCGTGTTGCATCGTTACAAACGACATGCAACAAAGTGGCGTAATTGCTGGCGAAATGGAAGGTTTGGAGGGGGCATCGTGCGTGTTTGTTTGTAACGATGCTTAACCCGACCTTATCTTGCCAAGGTTGGGGTCGAGGGTTCGAATCCCTTCGCCCGCTCCAAATTCACCGCGTCGGTCTGGAACGTGTTCAGCCCATATCGGGCCACCTCTCGGACGTCATGGCCGGACGTGTTCCGGCCATCCACGTCTTCGTCGTGCTACAATGCCATAAAGACGTGGATGCCCGCGACAAGCGCTCCCCGGAATACTCCCTTGCCCCACGCAGGCTCTCCCTATTGATGGGCGCCCGATCGCAAGATTGCCTCGCGGGAAAACCTCATACACGCCATCAAAAGCAGAACAGACCAAGGAGGACCGACGTGAAAAAGCTCATCCTCGCCCTCGCCGCCACACTGGTCGCATGCGGCTCGGCCGCCGCGGCGGATTATCCATCGCGGGCGATCCGCATCGTCGTCCCCTTTGAGCCCGGCGGCGGCACCGACGTGCTCGCGCGCATCGTTGGCCAGCGGCTGGGCGAGAAATGGGGCCAGGCCGTGATCGTTGAAAACCAGCCGGGGGCTTCCGGCAGCATCGGCGGCAAGACCGTCGAACGCTCGGCGCCCGATGGCTACACGCTGGTGATGGCATCGACCGGGGCGCTGATGTCGATAGCCGACTTCTACAGCAAAGACGGCCCCTTTGACCTTAACGCGCATTTCGCGCCGGTGACGCTGGTCGCCGATCCGCCTTACGTCGTGACCGTTAGCCCTGACCTGCCGGTCAAGACCGTCGCCGACCTGATCGCGCTCGCGCGCAGCAAGAAGGGCGAACTGACTTTCGGCTCCTCCGGCGTCGGCGCTGCGTCGCATCTGTCAGGCGAGCTGTTCCAGAAAGAAGCCGGCGTCGAGCTGCTGCACGTTCCCTACAAGGGGACCGGCGAAGCGGTGACCGATCTGCTTGCCGGCCGCATCGATATTATGTTTGCGCCGCCGCAAACGGTCGAACCTTTGGTCAAGGCCGGACAGCTCAAGGCGCTGGCGACAACCGGCAAGACCCGTTCGCCGCTATTCCCGGACCTGCCTACCGCTTCCGAAAGCGGCCTGCCCGGATACGAAGCGGTTGGCTGGTTCGGTCTATTGGCGCCCGCGCACACGCCGGACGCCATCGTCAATAAACTCAACGCCGCGATCGTGGAAATCCTGCAATCTGCCGACGTGCGCGAGCGGCTGGCCAAGCTCGGCGCCGAGCCACATCCGATGACACCCGCGCAATACGGCAGCTTTATTACCGCCGATCTGGCGAAATGGACTCAAGTGCTGCACGACGCCGAAGCCAAGCAGCAAAACGGCGGCAAGCCGTGAAGCTTGCGACATTCATCGATCCGGCACAGTCCGCGGCACCGCGCCTCGGCATTCTACGCGCGGACGGCCTTGTCGACATCTGCGGCGCCGCGCATCGGCTCGATCGGCACGTGCCGGCGACGACGGTCAAAGCGGCGCTGACCTCAGGCAGCGCGGTCTTGACTGCGATCGAGGAATTGGCGAAGGCCGCCGAACAGAAAGGCCTGGTGCGGCCGCTCGAAGGCTTGCGGCTGCTGCCGCCGATCCCGGACCCGTCCAAATTCTTCTGCGTCGGCAAGAATTCGCGTCAGCATCGCGAAGAACTGATCGCCAACAAGATGCTGACCGAAATCCCGACGGAGCCCACCGGGTTCATCAAGCTGGTCGATACGATGTGCGGTCAGGACGCCGAGGTGGCCCGGCCGCAGGGCATCAGCACGCTCGATTATGAACCGGAGCTCGTCTTCGTGATCGGCAAGCGGGCGCATCGCGTTGCAAAAGCCGGCGCGCTCGATCACATCGCCGGTATCACCGTGTTCAACGACGTCACCGCGCGTGAAATCCAGAAGCGGGAGGTCGCTTCCGGCTCGCGTTTCTGGACGGCCAAGAACATGCCGGGCTTCGCCCCCATCGGGCCGTTCATCGCCACGCTCGACGAGGTTGCCGATGTCGACAATCTCTGGATCACCTGCGACGTCAACGGAGAGCGGCGGCTGCGCGAGAATACCAGCCAATTCATCTTCAAGATCGCCGACGTGATCGAGCATTTCACGCGCTATGTCGTGTTCGAGCCCGGCGATCTCATCGCCATGGGTGCGCCAAAGGGCGTCGCCATGGGCCAACTGAATGCGACCGAGCTCTACCTGAAGCCCGGCGATCTGATGGAAATCGGCATCGAAGGCCTGATGAGTTTAAGGACGCGCATCGTGGCCGCGGCGTAACGCGCGTAGATGGGGTAACGCTGTGCCTGCCGTCGTTGTTGAAATTAACGAATTCATGTGTTGTAGCGATCCGAGTTAGTCCACGTGCTGTCTTGATCGTAAAGACAGTCTGCTCATGGGAAATCGAGCCAGGCTTTCCCGGAAATACATCGCACTTACCGTGTTGGCGATCCCGCCCGTCGTGCCGCTCATGCACGGGGACCTTCATCTGTCTGGCTCGTCATCGCGGTGTTGGCGTCGACCGCCAAACGCGCTGGTCATCAGCCGCCGACTTCCAAATAGCGGCACGCGTCGGCAGGCAAAGCCTGCTCAAAACCCCGCCGCGAGCGCGCCGCGCGTGCGCGGGTCGGCGGCGCCGACAAAGCCTTGCGGCGTCATCATGATGGAATTGGCCGAGGTGAACGGCCGGTTCACCACAACCTTGTCACCGCGCGCCTCAAGCGCGGCCACGACAGCGGGCGAGAGCCCCGGCTCGGCGAAGACCTGGTCGGGCATCCACTGATTGTGCACGCGCGGCGCCGATACGGCGCTTGCGATGTCCATGCCGCGATCGATCACGTCGACGACAACCTGCAGCACCGCGGTGATGATGCGGCTGCCGCCCGGCGAGCCGGTGACGAGGAATGGCTTGCCGTCTTTCAGGACGATCGTCGGCGTCATCGATGACAGCGGGCGCTTGCCGGGCTCCGGCGCGTTGGCCGCGAAACCGAGGAGGCCGTAGGCGTTCGGCGCGTCGGGCTTCACGGCGAAGTCGTCAAGCTCGTTGTTGAGCAGGATGCCGGTGCCCGCAGCCACAAGCCCGACGCCGTAGCTGAAATTGAGCGTATAGGTGTTTGAGACGGCGTTGCCGAACTTGTCGACGACGGAGAAGTGCGTGGTGTTGCGGCCTTCGGGCTGGACGGTGTCGGCGGCGCGGATAGCGCTCGCCGGCGTCGCGCGTGCCGGATCGATGGTGGCGCGCCAGCTGGCGGCGTAGCTTTTCGAAATCAGCCGCGCGACGGGAAGCTTTACGGTATCGGGATCGCCGAGAAACAGGGCGCGATCGGCATAAGCCCGCTTCATGGCTTCGATCAGGAGATGGAGCGCGTCGGCGTCGTCTTCGTGCGCCAGGTCATAGCCTTCGAGGATGTTGAGCATCTCGATAAGCTCGACGCCGCCGGATGACGGCGGCGGCATCGACACGATCTCGTAGCCGCGATAGGTGCCGCGCACGGGCGTGCGCTCGACCGCATGATAGTCCTTCAGATCGTCGACGGTCATCACGCCGCCTGCGGCCTGCACGGCGGCAGCAAGCTGGTAGGCGATCGGACCTTGGTAGAACGCCCGCAGCCCGCCTTGGGCGATGGCTGCAAGGCAGTTCGCAAGCTCGCTCTGCACGAGACGATCGCCGGGGGAAAGCGCAGTACCGTCGGGCTTGAGAAAGATCTTTGCCGAGGACGGCCAGCGCGCCAGCCGCGAATGATCGTTGGGCAGCGAATCCGCCGTGTCGTCGGTGACTGCAATGCCGTCGCGCGCCAAGGCCATCGCCGGCGCGATCAAATCGGCGAGCGTGAAATGGCCCGAGCCGTATTTCTCCTCGGCCAGTGCCAGGCCGGCGACCGTGCCCGGCACGCCGATGGCGAGCGCGGAGTCACGCGATTTATGCGGGTCGGCGTTGCCCTGCGCATCGAGGAACGATTTGTCCGTTATCGCCTGCGGCGCGGTCTCACGATAGTCGATTGCGGTATCGCCGCCGGCAGCCTGGTGGATCAGCATGAAGCCCCCGCCGCCAATGTTTCCGGCGCGGGGATAGGACACCGCAAGAGCAAACCCGACCGCGACCGCGGCATCCACCGCATTGCCGCCGTTTTGCAAAATGTCGACGCCGATGCGCGCCGCGCGCGCCTCCTGTGCCACCACCATGCCGTTCGTGGCGACGACAGCTTGGGCGCGGGCGATCTCGGCGTCCGGGTGCCGGTCCTCGCTCAGCGCGGCGATGGGCAGCGCCAGTGCGCCGATGAATGCAATAGATGCAAAGCGCAGGGTCGAACGTCGACGCAGGGTCAGCATTGCTCGAACTGCACTTGCGAGCCTTACAGCATCGACGGCAAGACCCGGTCGGGCGGGCGATGGCCGTCCATGAAGGTCTTGATGTTCACGATGACCTTTTCGCCCATGTCGACGCGGCCTTCGAGCGTGGCCGATGCGAGATGCGGCAGCAGCACGACCTTGCCGGCGCGAGCGAGCTTGACGAGCTTGGGACTGACGGCCGGCTCGTGCTCGAATACGTCGAGCCCCGCGCCGGCGATCTCATCCGCCTCGATGAGGCGCGCCAGCGCGTTCTCGTCGATCACTTCGCCGCGCGCGGTGTTGACGATGTAGGCGTCGGGACGGATGAGCTTGAGACGGCGCGCCGAGAGCAGGTGATAAGTCGCCGGCGTGTGCGGACAATTGATCGAAATGATGTCCATGCGGGCGAGCATCTGGTCGAGGCTCTCCCAATATGTCGCGTGGAGTTCCGCCTCGGCTTGCGGCGCCAAGCGACGGCGATCGTGATAGTGGATCTTCAACCCGAACGCGTGGGCGCGGCGGGCCACCGCTTGGCCGATGCGGCCCATGCCGACGATGCCGAGCCGCTTGCCCCAGATGCGATGGCCGAGCATCCAGGTCGGGCTCCAGCCGCTCCATTGCCGATCGCCGAGCAGCACTTGGGCGCCCTCGGCCAATCGCCGCGGTACGGCGAGGATCAGCGCCATGGTCATATCGGCCGTATCCTCGGTGAGAACACCGGGCGTGTTGGTCACGGTAATGCCGCGCTGTAAGGCGGTCGCCACATCGATATTGTCGACGCCGTTGCCGAAATTGGCGATCAGCTTCAATCTCTCGCCTGAGTGGCTGAGCACGGCCCGGTCGATGTGATCGGTCACCGTCGGGACGATGACGTCGGCGACCTTGACCGCGGCGACGAGTTCGGCCTGGCTCATCGGCTTGTCGTCGGGATTGAGGCGGGCGTCGAACAATTCGCGCATGCGCATTTCGATGCTGTCCGGCAGCCTTCGGGTGACCACGACCAGCGGCTTCTTGCCGGATGTCATTCGCTGCCTCTTGCGCCAGCCGACCTGCAACCACCGAGCCTGAAATTCGACCGGCTGCGCCGGCCGCATTGGCCCGTTCAGGTCTCCTTAACCGCCCTCGCGGACACTGCCGGCCGGGAGGTGGTTCATCGAAATCTCTCTACCAGATGGCCGCGCTCCCACAAAGCGCGCCGGGGTCCCCCCGGGCGTGACTGCGTATCGAAACAGGATCTGGGCATGTCGCGATGACATTGCGACGTGGGAGGCTGATGATCGGGTGGGCCCGGGGGGGCCGGGTCGCGATTGCGGCCCATTTGGCGCTGGCACTTGCCACCGGCGCAGTGAAGGCCGGCAGCGATGCCACGACGAGCGGATTGCCGGTGCCGCGCTTCGTCAGCCTCAAGGCGGATCGCGTCAATGTGCGCGGCGGCCCGGACAAGGACCACGACGTCGCCTGGATCTATACGCGGGTCGGCTGGCCGGTCGAAATCACCGCCGAGTTCGAGAACTGGCGGCGCATCCGCGACTCCGACGGGACCGAGGGGTGGGTCTATCACTCGCTGCTGTCGGGAAGGCGCATGGCGGCCGTGCAAATGAAGTCAAAGACCGATCTCGCGGCGCTGCACGCGAACCCCGATGCCCAGAGCGCGGTGACGGCACAATTGCAGGTCGGCGTCCTTGCAGCGATCAAACGCTGCACCGGAACCTGGTGCCAGATCGTCGGCACCGGCTTCGACGGCTGGATCGAGCAGAACGAGTTGTGGGGCGTTTATCCGGACGAGAAGATCGAGTGATATTGCTCGCACTGAATCTTGACCGTCATCCTGACAGCTTGTGAAGCTTTCGGGGATGGGGCTTTTCGATTGGGTTTGCGTCTCCTGCTCGACGCAAGTGTACATCAAAGGTTTGCATTGCGAGGACTACGTTAAGCGTCTCCG
>Ga0181536_10004888_pt1 | contig 13983 bp, 16 predicted proteins | sample PEATcosm2014_Bin_41_FD_121105 | JGI IMG/M metagenome (GOLD analysis project Ga0181536, IMG submission 121105) | Peatland microbial communities from MTU Mesocosm Facility, Houghton, MI, USA - PEATcosm2014_Bin17_60_metaG | ecosystem: Environmental > Terrestrial > Soil > Wetlands > Peat | place...
CGATTACGGGGGCCCTGGAGGATCAGAAGAGCACACTGGAACAGGAGAATCCCGGCTCCGAGGACATTCAGGAGATCGAAACCTTCGTCAGCGAACTGGAAAACGCCGCGTCCGAACTGGAAGGCGTGTCCTTCCCGTCGATGATGTAATCGCTGCCTGAAATTGCAGCCCTCCTATGACCAGCCGCAGCCTTCGACCCCCTCCACTTATGGCGGTCAAAGTGCCAGCCACGGAGCCAGGCCAACCCCCCGGCTGTTGTCTCTTGATGAGGGTACCAAGCACTCCGCCGACGCGACCTGCCGCCAGTACGGCTGGTCCATTGGCAGCGCGGCTCGCAGGTACCTGGCAAAGCACCCGCGCTGTTTCAGAGGAGTTCATCATAGGCCACGCTCGGCTCATGTATCCCAATGCCAAGGTCCAGATCCAGGCCACATGAAAGTGCTCTGCACATAAACCGTTGCTGACAGAGGGTTTGTATCGGCGGGAGCATCAGCAGCTTGCGGATGATAGCCCGCAGTCGGTGCGAGTCCGATTTCCGCCGATACAAGCCCTTTGGCGCAGCAAAAGTCATAAGGCCCGCAGCAGGACACCCCGAAGGATATAATGAACCAGGAATGGTTCCAGTGAAGAGACCAGCGCCTCAATATTTGAAGGAGGAAGTAATATGAAAACCTCTCGAAAACAGACGCAGTTGACGAAGGCAGCCCGCTTCGTAATTCGAAGCCTAAGCAACGGCCAGCCCCATGTGATGAGCACAATTTCCCGCGCCGTTCGCCGGTACCGGGTAAAGCAGCACGACCTCTGGGTGCGCGTTCAAGCCACGGGCAACTGAAAACAGCCAACCATGACAGCGACCGCAATCCTGCCGCAGATATCGCCGGCCAAAACCGATGAGACATCAGATCAGCCGATGTCTGAAGGTTCGCGGTCCTTTCATCCGTAGCACAATCGGGCTAGGTCGTAAGGGTGAGATGCCACCACGAGGAGCCCTTGCTCATCCCGGAGGACGAGGATGCGAACCTTAACGTCCTTCACCATGATGTCCTGGAACTCGAGTGCGACCATCTTGCATGTCACAACCTTGTTCTCGACAATCTGGACCACGTCCGGATGCACGAATTCCATGTGCAAGCCGTACATGTTGGCCAAGTAAGAATCTGCCCGCTTGACAAATAAGGCCAGCTCGTCGGTTTGCACGGATGCAGAATGTATCAAACCATCGGGCGAGGCAAGCCCGCCGAACAAAGCATCATGAAATCGAGTGGCGTAAAACGCTTTCTCCGTCAGCAGCTCGGCATCAAGGCCAGCGTTACGACCATCCCCTGCAAGGCACGCTGGATCGAAGCCTCCATCATGGGAAGCTTCGACCCGGCCACCCGGCAGTACGTCTATGCCCAATCTTTTGCAGAAACATTCCGGCGCATCTGCCTCAAGACGGTGTATCCGACCTCGCCGGTCGGAGACCAGTCCCTGGGTGGGAACATCTCCACCACCCGGATCGCCATGCTCCCACACGAGTGGGACCAGGCGATCGCCTCGTTCACGAGGGCCCAGCAACCAGCGGATATGCCTCTGGCGTGACCCACAAAGGCACCGAACCCTTGGAAGCACACGCCTCCAAGGGGTCATATGAAGAACGTAAAAGGTTTCAAGTTAAGCGTTCTAAAACCCCGGAATTTCACCCCAGAATCGAGGAATGGTCAACAGCCGGTTTTCGTCCCGTTGACCTTCGGAACCGGGACCCTTCCCCTTAAATTTGCAGGGACGGTGGACCGTCTGCCAGAGCTGCTTGGCTGAAGGACAGGAAGGGAAGTATGAGAGAAGCGGTCGCGCAGAGGCGCAAGACCATTCAACTGGGCACATCATCACCCGTGAATTCGGATCTTGGCGCGGCGAAGGCGCCAGCCTCGGTCTTGTCATTGCCTGCATCGCCACGGGCCAGCCACCCAAGTAACTCGAGTTACACGAGCAAGCGTTAGTGATCGCCGGTGCGTCTGCGAGTTTTCCCAGGCTGTAAAAATGGCTCCGACGCCTTTAAAACAGCTTCGCTAAAGAAAGAAAAGGAAGAGCATGAAAAATTTGATTGCCTATTACGAGACACACACCAGCGGTGGCTATTTGGTCGAATGCTACGTCGAGGGTCGCTGGGAGTGCATCTTCCGGCATGAGGGCGACTATGAGACGCTGTATGCCGAGTGCGAGCGCCGCGCAGCGATCCGCAAAGCCCGCCTCGAAGCTCTCATCCAGGGCCTCCCCGCTCTGGCTCTTACCGAGGTTAAGAAGGCTTCTACTCGAAAACTCGCAGTACCGCAGCAACCGGAGTTCGCCCTTTTGACCGGGATGTCCCTCCAGCTGTAGCGGTTGCACCAAGAGCATGGCTCATCGAGAGATAGTCACCTTGAGGTTCATCAAGCCTCCCACGGCGGCGCAAGCCGCGCTCATCAGTACCGAACCCTGGAAAATCGTGGTCCCCGAAGGCGATGGCAGCTCCTGCCGGTCCTGCGGGAACATCTTCCTCATGGATACGCCTTGTGAGGATGGGCATCCCTGCATGGAACGGGCGTCCTGGCGCTCACCCAACTTGAAGATCGACAGGTTTCAAGCCCTCCTGCACGTACTCGGCTTTCCGAACGGCGCCTGCTCCTATCCGGCGTGGGCGATCGGAGAGGAAGACTTCATCGCCCTGTTACACCCATCGTCGCCGGCAGCTTTTTCGCAGGAGGAGGTCCAAATGGTGCAGCTGCTATTCCCCGAGTTTGAGCTGAACCTAAAAAGTTCTGAAGCGCCGCCATTCAGTGGTTGCCTTTCTCCACAAAAAAGGTTAAAAAGACAATCATGAATCTGAGCATTGCAAAAGACCAACTCATTCACGGTTTGCAGTCTGTGCAGAACGTCGTCAGCACGCGGAGTACCCTGCCTATCCTGTCCAATGTTCTGCTCCGAGCGGGGGACAACCGCCTGGAGTTCACCGCCACAGACCTGGACGTCAGCGTGACGTGCTCGGTGGAGGCCAGCGTCAAGAAAAAGGGAGCCAGCACCATACCCGTGAAAAGATTGTTCGGCATCGTACGCGAGCTGGCCAGCCCCGAGATTGAGATGGAGGTCGATGAAAAGAACACCTGTAGCCTGCGCGCAGGGGCTTCCTTTTACAAGCTGAAGGGCTTGAGCGCAGATGAGTTTCCGCCCACTCACACGCTCAACAACGCAAAGAAGCTCACCCTTCCGCAAGAGAAGTTCAAAGGCATGCTGCGCAAGACTTCCTATGCCATCTCGGCCGATGAATCGAGGTACGTCCTCAACGGGATTTTCGTCAGCCTCGCAGAGCATAAGATGACGCTGGTAGCTACTGATGGGCGCCGGCTGGCCCTGGTCGATGAGGAGGTCGACATTTCTGAAGCAAACCGGGGAGAGTTCATCATTCCTACGAAGACCGTCCACGAACTAGCCCGGTTGCTGGGTGAAAAGGGAGACGTCGAGATCCGATTTACGGAAAACCAGGCTGCTTTCACCATGGGCGACGGCAAAGGCTTTTCGGCAGAGGTTATTTCCAAGCTGGTTGAGGGCAACTATCCCAATTACCGGCAAGTCATCCCCAGCGAAACCAGGGAGCGCATCGCCCTGCCGCGCGAGGAGCTCCTTGCCGCCACTCACCGGGCCCAGATCATGACCAGCGACAAGGCCAACTCCGTCAAACTGGCCATCGGCCGCAACAACCTCTCCATCACCGCAAACTCTCCAGAAGTCGGAGAAGCTCGCGAGAACCTGGCGATCGATTACAGGGGCAAAGAGATAGCCATCGCCTTCAATCCGGCTTACCTCATCGAGCCACTGGCAGCGTTGACCGAAAACGAAGTATTCCTCGAACTGATCGACGATTTGAGTCCGGGCGTGCTGAAAATCGATGGTCCGTTTCTCTACGTCGTAATGCCAATGCGCTTGAGCTGAAGCGCGGCCCCATCTTTTGGCCCGCTGCTGATGCTTCGGGGGCTTATAATGGGAACCGTGTTGCGGATAAGCGGCTGTGCCAAAACCGCATATAATGTGCTTGATGACTTTGCGATTATCCAAGGCTCAACTTTTGGCCGCCTTTGCTGAACGGAAGCCGATCACGATCAACGGCAAGAGCTTCAGTGTTATCAACAAACTCGAACACGAGGACGGTTCGGGGCATTCTTTCAATGTCACCGGCTGCGTGGATGGCAAAGAAGCCAAGGCATATGTTCGATGCGATCCTACCGTGTCCCTGTTCATTTCTCAGTCCCAACTCCTTTTCGTCAACCTCGACGCGGCCAGGGAGATCATGCGTGAACTGGAAAAGAAGCATGTGCGCGCGACCGCCGAGGGGGTCATTGTCCGACCGCCTGCACCCACAACATTGGCAAAGTTAACGAAATGAGTTTCCCACACTACCCGATTGCGATCAAGCAACGGCTAAATGAAACCTAATTTTTAAAGAAAGAAAGAGTGCTTTTCCTGGTTAATGCGTAAACGTGAAAACACCGCCCCCGAACGTCTCTTTCGGCGGCTCTGGCACATCCTGCGATGGATGTTGGCCCAATATAACCCTCGCTTCTCCTGCCCCCGTTGTGAAAGCAAAGACCGTGTCGTTGTCTCTGGCCGGGAGGAAGGCAGACGTACCTACCGCTGCTTTGGCTGCTACATCAAGTTTGACGCTCACGGAGGACGCTATCCGTGGAGGAACAATCGCTCCGTTAAAAAACCATAATCGCCGTTGAGTAAACCTGTAACACATCCGGCTCCGCCATTAGAATCAGCGTCCTTGGAGAGGCAGTTCGACCGCATGAACTCCACCACTTCCCGGGTTTGGAGTATTTCCTGCACCTTGGGGGATGCCCAGTTCCCGTTCGACCTGGTGCTTCCTTGCCCCATCTCCGGCTTCAGGAGCGAAGTGACCAAGTGCTAAAAACTTGCTTTCAGCAGACCACCTCATAAAATGGCCAGAAAGAATAAAGCAATCCGAAAATTGGTGAAACCGAAGGAGACACAAGACTCCCCCAAAGTGCATGGTTGCAAGGATTGCGGCGAGGAACGCATCCCACGAACCGCAACTGGAAAGCTCACCTGTCCAGAATGTGGATCTGAAAACATCGTCTGCATTGAATGAACAAGTTTTACATCACAACTCCCATCTATTACCCCAATGCCGAGCCCATCTGGGCCACGTCTACACGACGATCTGCGCCGATGTCCTGGCGCGCTTCCATCGGCTGGCTGGGGATGAGACCTTCCTGCTAACCGGAACCGACGAGCATGGAATTAAGATGGTGAACACGGCCGCGGAAAAGGGCCTGGAACCCCGCCAACTGGCCGAACGCGTGTCCGGTGTTTTCAGGTCCCTCTGGCAGGAACTCAACATCACCAACGATGACTTCATCCGGACCAGCAGTCCCCGCCACCAGCAGTGCGTCCAGTCCATCATCAGGCGCCTGCTGGACAACGGAGACATTTACCTGGGAACTTATGAGGGATGGTACGACGAAGGACAAGAGGATTTCGTGACAGAAACGGAGGCCCGGACGCGCAACTACACCGCCTTCAACGGGAAGCCCCTCACAAAGTTCTCGGAGCCCTCCTACTTCTTTCGGCTTGCCAAGTACGTTGACCGCCTCCTCGCCGTGTTGACCAGCAACCCGGATTTCATCCAACCTCGGGAGCGCTACAACGAGGTCGTCAGCAAGCTCAAAGAAGGCGTCCGGGACCTGTCCATCAGCCGCACCACTTTGAAGTGGGGAATCCCCTTCCCGAACGATCCGGAGCATGTGGTTTACGTGTGGCTCGACGCCCTGAGCAACTACATCTCGGCCCTGAACTACGGCAATGACCACGACGCCCGCTTCCAAGAGCTCTGGCCGGCCGATGTCCACCTGATCGGCAAGGAGATCCTCTGGTTTCACGCCGTGTACTGGCCATGCATCCTGCTGAGCCTGGGGGAGCCCCTCCCGCGGAAGATATTCGCCCACGGCTGGTGGCTCAGCGGCGGCAGGAAGATGAGCAAAACCGAGGGCAACTTCATCGGCATAGAGAAGCTGCGCGGGGAAATCAGCAGCTACGGGCTGGACTCGCTGCGCTATTACCTGCTGCGGGCGTCTTCCTTCGGCAACGACTTGAACTGGGTTGATGCAGAGCTGGCCAGAAGCTTCTCCGAGCTGTCGAACACCGTCGGGAACTGCCTCCAGCGCACACTCAAGATGGTCGCCAGATACCGCAACCGCATCTTGCCCGCGCGTGAGGCTGATTCACTTTTGACCACCGAGGATCGTGCCTTGATAAGTCAGACACAGGCTCTTCTTCCCGCGTTATCCACAGCCTACGAGGAATTGCAGCTCCAGCGCTGTGCCCTTTTGCCTGTGGAATTGGCGCGCGCGGTCAACGTGTACATCGAAACGACCGCACCCTTCCAACTGGCAAAGGACCCGGCCAAAGCGCGCCGTCTGGATACGGTACTCAACCTCACCACCCAAGGCGTCTACGCAGCCTTGGCCGGCCTGCTCCCCATTTTGCCGCACAAGGCCCAAGAAGGGTTGAACCAACTGGAGGTGCCGGCAGGAACCGCAAGCTGGAGAAACCTGTCTTTGCCTTTACCAGACGGGCACGCGCTTTCAGAAGGCAAACCTTTATTCCAACGTGCATGAAGCTTGATGTCGTCAAGTACGGACACCCCGTCCTCCGCCAAAAAGGCCTTGCAGACTCATGCGGTGGACAAGTTGAACTCCCTCAAGCAGAACACCCAGTTGAATTGAACCCAGGAAGAGGCCGATGAGCTGACGCTCAAAAGGCCTCAGATGCATGAAAATCAAAAGGTTGCTTTGGATAATTTGGTACATCTGCTGGTATCCGTTCGTCCGCTTCATCATCCTGCTCGATTACGCTCCTCGCCGCATCTTCCGGGGCTGGGGAGTGGTCTTCCAGAAGGCGGGCTTCCTGGGCGGCTGCTGGCTCTCCCTCGCGATCATCGGCTTGAGCCTTTGGGGGTTTCCCTTCCTGATCCTCTGGTACCTCGGCCGCTCGACCTACCACACGGATTATGTCCCCAAGATCAAGCGCCTGCACGCAGACTTTAACGCCGTGGTGTAACAAGGATATCCCGTGGGCCCATCGAGATTATTTGCACAACCGGAGAAAGCTGGACGTAAACTGTTTGAACAGATGGCCAAGAAGCCAAATCAAACGGCGAGATACGGGGACGTTTGGAAGATGCCGTATTTACACCCGCGCCGTAAGGCGCGTAGGATCTGGACGGAAAACATCCCCGGACAACGCCAACCCGCGGACTTCTTGGCGTTCGTCCAACGTTGCGTGGCCGGGCCTCCGGTGCTCAAGATTGGGCTGGCAGCAGGCACACCAACCTTGGAAATCTGCGGGGCGGCAGGGACAACCTGCCGGATCGACTACTGCACCAATATGCCGCCCACTGCGTGGTGGCCGTTGATGACCAATACACCAACCACCGAATCCACGAACTTCATGGACGCAGGCCGGTACCAACACGCCCGCCAGAAACTCGGCCGCGCTCACCAACGATGTTGGGGTGACAGCGGTTGCAAGCATCGGGCGCGCGGACTCGCGGAAAACACACCAGAACCACAAAACAGGTGACAGCCGCGCTCCCCAGATATGATTTGACAACCACGACCGGACGGCGGCAAGCTGCCGCCAAAAGGGCTTGGATGAAAGAGCGTCAGGAACAGCACGACCACGGTCGGTCACAACCCCCACAAACGATCAGGCGGCTGGCGCTCCGCCCCGGGCAGCAGATGAATAGCCCAAGACCAACCCAAAGTTGGAAAGCCCCCGCAAAACTCCTGCTGGCGCTGCTCCTGCTGGCCTTGCCAACCAATGTCAAAGCCCAGTTCAGCTGGACCACGAACGCCGGCGCCATCAGCATCACCGGATATAGCGGGCTGGGCGGAACGGTGACAATTCCGGACACGGTGACGGGGCTGCCGGTGACAAGCATCGGGGACGAAGCGTTCCAGCGCTGCACAAGCGTGACCAACGTCGCGTTCGGCAGCAACGTCACCAGCATCGGGAACTATGCGTTCCAGGGCTGCGCCAGCCTAACGAACGTGGCGCTCCCCAATAGCCTCAGCATCGGGAACTATGCGTTTGGCAACTGCACCGCCCTAACCAACGTGGTGCTCCCCAACAGCGTCACCAGCATCGGGGACGATGCGTTTGCGGACTGCTCGGACCTCACCAACATCACGATTTCAGCCGGCGTCAGCACCATCGGAAACGAGGCGTTCTTTGACTGCTACAGCCTGAGCAACATATACATTCCCGCGAGCGTCACCAACATCGGTGCCGAGGCCTTCGCATACTGCTCCGGCCTGACGGCGCTGACGGTGGACGCGCAAAACCCGTTCTACACGAACGTCAACGGAGTGTTGTTCGATAGGGCCCTATCCACGCTGGTCGAATACCCGGGCGGATGGGCCGGGGCTTACACAATCCCCCAGAGCGTCACCACCATCGGGAACTATGCCTTCGAGGCCTGCCCCGGCCTGACGAGTGTCACGATCCCCGACAGTGTGACCAGCATCAGCGAAGATGCGTTCTTTGTCTGCTTTGGGCTGACCAGTGTGGCGCTACCGAACAGCATCACCAACCTCGCGCAGGCTGCCTTCGCCGACTGCCCCAGCCTGACCAACATCAGCATTCCCAGCAGCATCACCAGCATCGAAGACAGCACTTTTTGGGACTGTACCGGCCTGACTACCGTCACGATGCCCAACAGCATCACCAACATAGGGCCCAGCGCCTTCGCTGACTGCTCCCGCCTCACCAACGTCACAATCCCCAGCAGCGTCACCGGCATCGGTGGAGGTGCCTTCTCCGGCTGCACCAGTCTGACCAAGATCACGATCCCCGCCGCCGTCACCAATATTGGGGCCAATGCCTTCGCATATTGCTCCCACCTGGCTACGATAACCGTGGACGCCCAAAATGCGTTTTACAGCAGCCTCAACGGGGTGCTGTTCGACAAAAGCCAATCCACGCTCATTGAATATCCGGCCGCCGCAACCGGGCCGTACGCAGTCCCTTGCACCGTCACCGAAATTGGAGATGAAGCGTTTTACCAGTGCCCCAACTTCACCGCAGTCACGGTTCCCGGCACCGTCACCAGCATCGGAAACCAGGCGTTCTACGGCTCTTCCCCGACCAACATCACCCTCTCCAACGGCCTGGCCTGCATCGGGACCTGGGCGTTCGCCAGCTGCGGGGGCCTCTCCGCCGTTACCATCCCCACCAGCGTCACCAACATGGGGGCCGATGCCTTTGATAGCTGCCCCGTCCTGGCCGCCGTCAGCCTTGCCGGAAGCAACGCCACCATCGGAAATGAGGCGTTTTACAACTGCTGCGGGTTGGGCACGGTCACCGTTGGCAGCGGCGTCGCCAGCCTCGGCCAGTGGGCGTTCTACGGCTGCACCAGTCTGAGCAACTTGACGATCGCCGCCGGCCTCACCAACATCGGGGATGACGCGTTTTACAACTGCGCGCGCCTGACCAATGTCACCATTCCAGGCACCGTCGCTAACGTCGGACAATTTGCATTCTATTACTGCACCCGCCTGGCGAGCATCACAATGAACAATGGCGTCACCAGCATCGGATTGGCGGCGTTCGAGGAGTGCCAGGACCTGGCAACGGTGACGATTCCAAACACCGTCACGAACATCGGCCAGGATGCGTTCGGCGGATGTTCCAGCCTCACCAGCATCACCCTTCCCGGCAGCGTCACCAGCCTCGCGCCGTACGCGTTCAATGCCTGCGGGAACCTCACCAGCGTCTATTTCCAAGGCAACGTGCCCACCACCAACGCGACTGCGTTCCTGGGCGACAACAGCGTGACCGCATACTACTTGCCTGGTACAAGTGGATGGGGTTCGACGTTCGCCGGGCGGCCCGCGCTGGAATGGAACCCGACAATCGAAGTGGGAGATCCCAGCTTCGGCCTGCGGACCAACCACTTCGGCTTCAACATCGTGGGCACGGCAAACATCCCGGTGGCGGTGCAAGCCTGCACGAACCTGGGCAACCCCGTTTGGACAAGGCTGGAGAGCCTCACGCTGACCAACGGGTCGGCCTGGTTCAACGAACCGGCGCAGAGCACCGGCGCACGGTTCTACCGCCTGACGGCGCCGTAGTCCAACCGACAAGGGAAGGAGACGGAAAAACCGGCCCGGACAAGGCAAAGAGCTGTCGGGCGGGTGTAAAATAAAAGAAGGTCTCGAACAACGCAAAACTTTATGAAATTCAGCATCCAAAAAGTTGTCGGACACTAATCCTAGGCAGTTCGCAAAAGCGGAAACCGCAAAACTTGAATGAAAATGATTCTCGCTGAATTCGCCGGAAAACGCACCGGCCAGTTTCGATTGAAGCCGGTTTACAAGGTGGGCAAGAGGATCTGCCTAATTTGTGGATCCAACTCGCACGTCGGCCGCACCACATGTCCGCCAAACCCTCAGAACACACAAAAATCATGAACATCGAAGTCGCTGTCCAACAGAGCCCAGGCAAAACTTACGGTGGCAAACCTGCTGTGCAAGCCTTTCGCAAGGGCCAACCGAAGACCTGGGAGGCAGGTTGGTGCGTCTGCGCCTATTTGAGGTGGCGGTACCAGTAGAATACGGTGATTAAACCTATGACAAAATTACCCAACACCCCCACCTTCGCCTTCAACCTGCTTCAGCAGATGGGCACAAAGGGGCAAAACGTCTTCTTCTCCCCCTACAGCATCAAGGCATGCATGGCCCTGCTCTACGAGGGCGCCCGCGGAGCCACCGAAGCACAGATGGCCAGCGTCTTTGGATTCTCGGACCGCTTCACCGAGGGCGGCAAACTCCACCAGGAGCTGCTCGAACTCAAGGCAGCCAAAGGCTCCTCCCTGGCGCTGCGCATCGCCAACTCCATCTGGCTCGACCAAAAAACCGCGCTCTGCCCGGAGTACGTCGAAGTGGTCCGCGGACATTACCAGGCCAAGGTCGAGCAGGCGGATTTCCGCAACGCCGCAGAGGAGGCGCGCGGAGCTATCAACGCATGGGTGGCTGAGGAAACCCTCGGAAAGATTCGCGACATCCTGCCCCCTGGGTCCGTGGACCAGCTGACCAAGCTGGTTCTAGTCAACGCCATTTATTTCAAGGGGAAGTGGGCCAGCCAGTTTGAACCCCGGCATACGAAACCCGCACCCTTCCACATCAGCCCGGCCGAGAAGGTCACCGTGCCGCTGATGACGATCACGGACGACTTCGGCTACACCGAAGGGGTCTCTGGCCAGGCCGTCGAGCTGCCCTACGTTGGCAACAAGCTCTCCATGGTGATCCTGCTGCCGAAGCCGGACCAGACGCTGGATTTCCTGGAGGCAAACCTGCCCGCGGTGCTGGACCGAGTTCTGCCTCGACTACAGCCGCAGGAGAGGGTCCGCGTTTTCCTGCCTAAATTCAAGCTGGAGACGCAATACAACCTCACGGACACCCTCTCCAAGATGGGGATGGTCAATGCCTTCACTCAGAAGGCAGACTTCTCGGGCCTGGATGGAACCGCCGACAACGTCGTCTCGATCGCGGTCCACAAGGCATTTGTCGAGGTCAACGAGGAGGGAACCGAAGCTGCCGCAGCCACGGCCGCAGCCGTATGCCGGTCAACTTCCTTCAGCCCCATCCCCGACTTCCGTGCCGACCGCCCCTTCGTATTTCTCATCCGTGACCGGGAAACAGGGACCATTCTCTTCCTGGGTCGGTTCGCAAAACCCTAAAAATGGAAACCGCCTCATGAGGAGCTCGAGGATGACCGCGCGTTCTTCAGGGTTTTCTGCGGTTTTCAAGAGGGTCCCGGTCACCCCTGATTTTACCTTGAATCTCGATCCCGCGACATTACATTGAGTTCAACAAAGACAAACATATGGCTTATATTGTTCCACCACCACCACCTCAACCTGGAGAAGTGCAAAAACGTTGGGATGCCGGCGCCCGCACCTTCGCCGCACTGGATCCGAGTTTGGAATGTTGGAGGAAGGCACACATCAACGGCGGGATGATCATGCTGGGCGTTTGCACGGTGGCTGCCGTGATTACCCTGGTTTGGATGGCTTGCTCGTAACACATGGACCCGGAAGAAACTCGCAGGTTTGGCCATCTGACCGCCGCCCAGCTCGTTAAGCCCATTGGCTTTGCTCCTTTTTCCCCCTTAACCCTGGTTGCCAGACCCCGCACAACCCAAATCGTTCAGAAGTTCAGCCCATCCAAACCCCTGCCCAAGTTCCCGGTGGAACCCTGGCTCTCCGCAAGCTCAGCCTGACCAAACCCCGCCCTCCCTCCAGGAATCCACCGGACGCAAGAGCCTGTACTTGTAGTCGCAGCACGTCCACGCCCTGACCGTACTCCTCTGTCTGGCTGCCAGCGTCCAGATCATGGCCAAGCGTCGCTGCAAGAAGCGCGTGCTGGAGCTGCCCTGCCCCTGAACTGTCCGCAAGGATTGATCCTCCAGCCAGCCGCCGCTCGCGCGAAGGGCAATCGCCGGCCTCGACGTCGAGGAGGTTCTCGGCCCCTCTCTTTTTGGCACAGTCGAGATCCATCCAAGACCTTGCCCAAGAGGCAACCAATGACACCCAGGGAAAGTTGCAAAAAGCTTCGCTCAAAGCCATTTCGCCATGATCCCGATATGAGCGCCGTTTCCATCCCGAAGGTTGAAGCAGAAGCCGCCCTACTTTATGGCATCCAGTTTACAGAGGTCACACCGCGTCTTCTTCGCGTCACAGGCCCGAATGGAACCGCAGACATCCGACGCGGTGCCGGCGATGGCCAACTACGGCTCTTCTCGGGAAACGTGTCCTGCGGGGTCATGTCCGAGCGCTACATCTTTGAGGAAGCCTTCAGCTTGGTCAGCCATCGGTACAGCCGGGAAAAATTTCACGAGCATGTCGCAGTCGCCCAAGAGGGAGAAGAAAGCTCCGCTGAGAGACCTTAATCAACATATGAATACAACCTGCAATATCAACTCACTGGTCAGATCCGCCATCAACGTGTTCGATCCCGCTGCGTGCCTTGATGAGGATTACGAATACCAGGTCGCCACCGTCACCCAGCTGGTCACCGGCCTCCAGCGGGAAGACCCGGCCTTGGCTATGGCGCTCGGCCCGCAGGAACTCTGCAACCTCCTGGAAACGGCCTTCCGAGACGATCGGGACATCACCGAGGTGTTCAACGAGTTCGCAGCCGAGAATGCCGTGAACGCAGTCGCCGCCTGAGGCTCAGTCACACCACTTTGCTCGTACAATAAACCATCATGAAAACAACAACTTGGACCAAAGCCTTCGCCGCCGGCCGCCCAACGGAAGCAATGACCGTAGAGACCAACGGCTCCCCAGAGTAAGTTCAAAACCATGAAAACCGAACCCATCACCATGCTCGCACCGCGAAATGAGGCGGCTGTCGCATTTGCCAGCACTTTCCTATTTGAGGATTGGGGTTTCCTCTGCACCAAGGACGATTTCCTGGCCGCCATGGAAAAAGGCGACCTCGCTGAGGCAAAAAGAGCCGCGGACCAGCACCTTTTTTTATTGGGTGTTGAGAACGCAAAGTAAAACAAGGCCCCGCCCAAGCATGGGCGAACATTCGTCAACGGGAAGGCTTCCGACGACCTCCCCGATCAGCCTGGTTTCGGGCCGGGTTAAGATGCACCGCGCGCGCTGCGGCCTGAAGGAGGTCTCCATCGTGGGGCGCGTCTTTTTGGCGAACGGCGAGCCCAAGTTCCAAAATGGCCGGGAAACTCGAAAATCGCTGGCGTGAGCTTTGCTCATCTGGCAGGAATGGCATGAGAACCCCTCAAAAGCACATGGTTTCCGCAGCTTCTTGCCTCCTCCTGATGGCCGCGCCGGCGCAAGCCCAGTTTTATTACACGGCCAGCAACGGCGTCGCCACCATCGTCGAGTATGCCGGGCCTGGCGGCGCAGTGAACATTCCC
>Ga0181536_10004890_pt1 | contig 13978 bp, 8 predicted proteins | sample PEATcosm2014_Bin_41_FD_121105 | JGI IMG/M metagenome (GOLD analysis project Ga0181536, IMG submission 121105) | Peatland microbial communities from MTU Mesocosm Facility, Houghton, MI, USA - PEATcosm2014_Bin17_60_metaG | ecosystem: Environmental > Terrestrial > Soil > Wetlands > Peat | place...
ACCGGTCTCATTCCATTCCGCAAGCTGTTCAAATTGATGCATCTCTTTGTTGGCCCTGCCCTTGAACCAAGAGGTCGATTCAGTTCTTACGGCGACGTTGGTAGCAGGCAAATTGGGTGGGGACATTCGGTCGGTGGATAAGAAAGCCGGCGCGGATGACCGGTCGGCCCGAGGTAAACCCTCGATATCTTCCATGCTGGAGATGTCGCGCTTGTGAGGCAGCGACGGACATTCCGGGTAGGTTCGCGACGAGGAGGAGGCCAGTGAGTTATACTCGGTCAGCGCAGAGCGTACGCAGCAAATGAGACCAACAGGGGATTTCGTCTCGCGCGTCATTTCCGGCGGGTCAGCAGCCGCAGTAGACAGATCCAAGCGGGACTTTTTGCGCGCCACCGCAGCGTTGCTCGTCGGCCTGGAATTGCCGCAAACGTCCCTCGCCGGGGAAGGTCAACACGGGACCGGTGGCTCCGGGCAGCGGGTGGTGGTGGTCATTTTTGGCGGTGTGCGCCGCTCCGAAACCTTTTCACCGGCGGGGTTGGAGAACATTCCGCACTTGTCGCGGGACTTGCTTCCCCATTCCTTGTTTTATCCCGACACCCGCAATGAAGGCGTGACCGCGCATTTCAACGCTATCTCGAGCATCCTCACCGGCAACTGGCAACGCGTGGATGACTGGGGGAAGCTCGCGCCCACCACCCCAACGCTGTTCGAACATTTTCGGAAGCGGCTGGGCGCGGCGCAGAGTGACACTTGGATAGTAGCCAGCAACAAAGCACTCACCAGCCTGATCGGTGCTAGCTCGGCTTCGGATTATGGTCCGCTCTACGGCGCTAACGTCGTCTTCCCGAAGCAGCTCATGGTAGCGGCCGTGGCGAACGCCCTTCGATCGGGACGCCTCCGCAACTTGGCGGATCGCCCAATGATCGAGGCTGAGTTGGAAAGTATGCTTGAAGCGGGCAACTACGAAGGCCTGGGATGGACCGTCTTCGACGCGGCTGACCGGCTTGATCCGCGCGTGCGCGGCACAATTGAGGAGGCCATCACCACCTTTGTGCGCGCAGGTGGCCCAACTTCCGGCGACGAACTTACTTTCCTGGTTAGCCGGGAGGTCATGCGAAAATTTTCACCGCGCCTGTTGGTGGTCATCTTTTCGGATGTGGAAGTTGCGCACTTCGGTTCCTACGCACTCCACGTCGCGGGCATTCGGACCGGCGACCGGCTTGCCTATCAGCTATGGCAGGAAATACAAGCCAACTCCGAATATCAGGGCAAGACCACCATGGTTATTCTGCCCGAATTCGGGCGTGATCCGGATGGGTCGACGACCAACGGCTTCTTCAACCATCGCGGTGAAACCGAGTCGACCCGGTCCACCTGGATGATGGCGATGGGCGCGGCGGTCGACAAGCCTCAGATCATTGAACGACCCATCCGGCAAGTGGATCTCTGCACCACGCTCGCGGGCCTGCTGGGGTGCCCGCCCATGGAGTCGCAGGGCGCACAACTGACGGAGTGGCGAATCTAATGGGCGGTCACGGGGAACTCGGTGACGGACGGCCAAGAAGCTTGAGCCGAAAGGCTCGGCAAGCAGCAACCATGGACGCGAAGGGAAGAAAACGCCGTCACGCGTCTCTGTTTTCGCCACGAACCTACTCGGCACAGTAAGAAGCAGTCTGGGGAGAGATTAAGGAATGTCGGCGCAGGTCCAGCAAAAGCTGCCAGAACAACTTCAGGATGCCTTGAACAAAGGCTTGCTGAAGCGCCTGCCCATCACATTCCTTCCCTTTACCCGCCAGCAACTCCGCGACTGGGACTTCCTGTTTCCCTACGAACGCCAGTCGATTCTGCGCTTGCTTCTCTATCTCGCGAGTTTGAGGCAAGAGCAATTCGCGGAACTTTTCCGGGAGGTGCGTCAACTCGAGGAGAAGATGGGCGTGCGCGGCTGGGAGTTGTCCACCAATGAGCAGACCATTCTGAATGCTTCGCTGCTCGCCCGCTCGCCCTACTATCAGGATTGGCGCAGAGCGGTGCAGAAGGTTTTCGACGCGGCCGATCAGCAGCCCGGGAAAGAAAAGATTGGTGGCGCCAGGGGCAATCAACTCATTCTGCTGGTGATGCCCCAGCGTCTTCCACTCGAGCGCTCGAAGGCTTGGCAAAGATGGCAAGGGATCGGTCGTCCTGTGCGACTCGATCTCCCCTTGTCCGGCGAAACTCGGAGTCCTGTGGAAGTGCTTCTCAGCGCAGGCAGCGCGGGTGGCGGTGGACGACTACTGGAGGTTGTGTCACGCCGGCCCAACGCTTCCCCCGCGGACACGTGGATTTTGGACGCCGGAACTAGTCTTGTGGACTGCGCGCTGAAGCAGGGGACCTCCGGTACAGGCGCTCCATCCGCCACCCTGCTCAGTTATGAGCGACTCGCCACCTTCCGCGAGAAGTTCTCGCACGAAATGAACACCATGCGAAAAGACTTGACCGACGCTGACGCCGTGTACGATCGTCTGCGCCAGGCTGACGTCATACCGTGGTGTCCTCCAGAGGTGGCGCCCGTACCGGTGATTCGGGAGTTCCTGCGGTCGCTCTATCTCAGCGGCAACGGAGCGTTAATTTTCGGAAATTCCTTCGTGGAGTGGAGCGCCTCGGAAGCTTTTCGTCGCGCGAGGCCTGCCTTCTTGATGGCGCAGTTCGGGGTGCGCAGCAAGCCTAAGCCTTTCACTAGCGTGGCTGTGTTCGAGAACCCGGATCGGGTGAACCTGCTTCCTGCCGTCGACGACTTGCCGGGTAGCGCCTTGGACGCGCAGGTTCTGGCATTGTATGTGTGGCTGGCCGCCAGCCGCTATGACGAATATCGCCGTAACACTGTCTGCCTCTGCATGGCCGAGAACCTGTCGGAGGCGTATGTTGTCGCTCCTCCGGAGTTTGCCCTATGGCACGAGGCCGAACCAGTCACCCTGGACCGACTTCGCGCTACCTTGAATCACTGGCTGGCTGACGAGCACCTGCTCGGCTATCAATTACCCACAAGCAAGGCAGCGCAGCATACGTGATCCCTGTTTTCCCAGATCAGACAACATCTCAACCAAGTTCCCCAGTTGCCGGCAATCCTCGCTCAGATTTTGAAGAAAATCTTGCGCTGGTACAGCCAGTAGCACATGTACCACATCACGGCCAGCACCAGGATGTTCTCCGGGATGTTGCCGAAGTCCCCTAAGAACCAGAAATTTCCAGTGAAGTTCTTTAGCCCGCGCTGTAGCCAGCCGTGGAGTACCTGCGAGAAGGAGTAAATGAAGATGGAATTCATCCCCAACACAACGAAGGGAAAGGTCCACTTCTTAACCTGCTTCACCTCCACCAACCAGTAAAACGCCATCAGCATCAGGATCACCCACCCCGCGCTGAAAAACGTAAAGGATGCCGTCCACAGGCGCTTCACCATTGGATTGAACGGCTCAAATGCGAGTCCCAGCGCCAATCCCGCCGCCGCGCAGGCGGCCAGCACCTTGAGCTTGTCGCCATGCGATCTTTTACTACGTATCAGCATGCCCGCCCAACAGCCGAACAGAATGGTGACGGCGTTGCCGATGAAGTTGACGGTGGTGTAGTAGCCGGTGTAGTTGTACCCGAGTAGTTTGGCGTCGATGACTACACCGATGTTGGCGGTCTTGGAAAAGGCGCCGTCCGGTCCGGGGAAAAGAACGAATAGGGACCAATAGCCCGCGAGCATGGCGACAGCCACGGCCACCTGATACGAGAAACGCATGCGCGTGATCAGGAAGCAAATCATATATCCGAATGCAATCTGGCAGAGTACGTTGATCAATTGGAGTACCGGCCGATGCCCGCCGTTGAAGTTTGAGAGAATGTTGCTTAGCACGATCAACACGAGCGACCGCCAAGCCACGTGTCGAAAAAGATCCCAGTTACTGGCGCCCTGAGACATTCTCCGGGCTAGCGCGAACGGCATTGCCATCCCGACCATGAAAGTGAATGCCGGCTGGATGAGGTCCCAGAAGGTGCAGCCCTCCCACGCGGCGTGATCCACTTGTCTAGCCAGCCAGCCGCAGCCGGTATGTGATTGAAGCATGCCAAAGCCGAACCCATCGGAAACAAGCAACAGCATGATAAATCCGCGGTACGCGTCCAGGCCAACCAGGCGCGCCCCGGTTTCTGGTCTCGGCTCGGCTGGGGCAGACGTAGCGGCAGCAGTCGTTGCGGGGTGTCCGATTGTGGACACGTTTTCCCTTTAGTATTGAACCACCGCTAATAATAGAACTTCAGCGCAAACTGGATCTCACGCTGGTCGTTCAGCCCGTCGCGTGTAGACGTGATAACGCCAAAAGTCGAAGGCGACAGGTAGTTGAGCGAACCGGGAGCAGCTACAACACCGTTGCCGCTGAAGCCCGGCGGAGAAAAGTTGGGGTGGTTCGTTAGGTTGAAGATTTCCGCGCGAAACTCCAGTTTGGTTTTCTCGGTAACCGGGAATGTCTTGAAAGCCGAGAAATCCATGCGATGAAAACCGGGGCCGTAGAACTGGGAGGGAGCGCCGCCCAATGGGGCATAGTTGGACTGCCCGATGGCAGTGGCCACGGGCGGGGTGGCGAATGCAGCCGGATTGATCCAGTGATTCACATTGTGCGGACCTGCGATTATGCTCTCGCCCGGAACCTCGAGTGCGTCGCAGCCAAAGCCGGAGGTGGTGCTGGCGCCGGTGCAGCCCACGGTAAAGGGCTGTCCATCCTGAAGAGTCAGAATCCAGTTGGTGCTCCAACCACCGAGCAACGCGTCAACGGCACGGCTGCTGTTGTTGAGAAACTGCCTCCCATGTCCGAAGGGCAGCTCGTAGTCTCCGCTGACATGAACTACTTTTGGAATGTCGAAATCACAGAGCCCGTAATCCCCCTGAATGCCAAAGCCTGGGAGGAAGGCCCCCCGGAAGCCGGTGATGGCCGTGCCATTAAGCACATCCACAGCGTCGGTGCGGCACTTCGAATAGGTGAAATTAGCCAGCACGCTCAAGCCGGCGCTGAACCGGCGTTCGTAGTTGGCTTGCAGAGAGTTGTAGTAGCTGTCTCCGGCATAGCTGGTGTCCGTGAAACCAGTTTGGAAATCGGGATAGGGAGAGTAATTGTAGGAGTCGAGCCCGGGCGTAAGAATTTCCGTCGGGGAATTCCGATTAGTGTAAACCCCGAGGTGGTGCACGTTGTTCCCCACATAACCCAGTTGCACGGTCTGGTTCGGCGTGACTTGGTATTGGAGGGTAAGGTTGAACCCCTGAGTGTAAGGCGTCTTCGTGTGAAAATCCTCGCCCGTAAATGACACACCGGCTGGCTCCACGTTGGCCGGCGACAAGGGGATGCCGGTCAATCCGGTCTCGAGCGTAGCGATGGAGCCGTTGGGGAATGTGATCGGCGCGTTGGGAACCAGGTTTGGATAGTTCAGAGAGAACTGGAACGGGAAATCGACATACGTTTCCACCACAGAGTTCTCAAAACCACCATAGAATATGCCGTATCCCCCGCGGACCACGAACTTCGGCGTAAGCTGATAAGCGAATCCAACACGCGGGGAAAAATTGGTCAGTTGCGACTTCCCGAGTCCCGTAAGGCTGGAGCAGACGATATCGATATTGTCCTTCTGGGCCGCGGACAGGAAGTCTGGGGACAGCGGCGTGTTACATCGCTTCGTACTGAGGATGAACTCCGACGCGGCACTCGTTCCGGAAGCCTGAAAATTGGATTGGGCGCCATAACGCTCGCCGAGTTGGCCGAAATACTCCCAACGCAGGCCCAGGTTCAGAGTGAGCTTGGAAGTGATTTTAATGTCATCCTGGAAATAGGCGCCGTCGTAGTTGTGAAACTGATCGGTGTTGGCAATATTTGAAGCGCCAACACTATCAGCTCCACCCACATAATTAGAAGCGCCCGCGACGGTACCCGGAATGGGGGTGAGCAGCATCTGCGCCAACCCGGTGTTGCCTCCCGTGCTCTCGGGCACTTCAGTATAGACCCCGGTGAAGTTCCAGTAGCCGCGACCCTCGGGTGGCTGGAGGATCGAGAACCGCAGATGCTGGTACTCGAATCCGACCTTGATCGATTGCCGTCCTAGATTTTTGGTCAGGTTATCCGTGAATTGCAGCGTGTTGCTGTATTCAATGGACGGCAAAAACTCATTGCTGCCGAGCGTCGTGAGACCGGTAATAAAAAAGCTACCCAGGCCGCCGTTGGAAGGGCCGTTCGGAACACCTTGAATGCCATACTGCGCAGCGGCTCCGAGATCATTAGCGAACGGCTGAACTCGCGTGGCATGGATGCGGTTGAAGCCCAAGCGGGCCTCATTGATCAGGCTCGGTGAGAAGGTGTGGGTTTCGCTCAAAGCATCGTTGTTGGAGATCGCCGTCTGGATGCCTTGGTAGAACGCGCCGCCATCCGCAAGCCCGGGGAACGGACCGGGAAGGTCGATGGGATTGTTGACGTAGCTCACCCGCGCAAACACGCTGTCCTTCTCGCTGAAGCTCTGGTCCACGCGAACGTCGAACTGATTGGGGTTATTGCTGATCACGGGGTCGGCGGCGTAGTTGTTAAAGAGCGAGGAGTTGGTGGGAAGAGGATAGAGGTTGAGCAGCTTTATCGCGTTCGGATCCAGCCGGTTAGCGGGAATGATGTTTCCCTGGAAGGGCTCTCGGGCAAAGCCGATCTGACTGCCCGTGGAGGTACCGCTCGGGCAGGGCGGCGTGATGCCGGTAACCGGATCCGCTACGCCGCATGACACCGCTCGCGTGGTGGAAGGATCAAAAACCTGGCCCAGAGCGAAGTTTCGGCCGAGGATATCGGTGGGCTCCGAGCCGCCCTGCGTGAGCAACTGCGACAAGTTCGTGTAGCCGCTGTTGCGCTCGCTCAGGGTGGGTACCGTATTCAGTGAAGGTGACGCCTGGCGAATGCGTGTGCCTTCGTAATCCATGAAGAAAAACGTTTTGTTCTTGCGGATGGGCCCCCCGAAGGTGGCGCCGAACTGGTTTTGACGGTATTCGCCCTTGGGAATGCCACCCGCGTTCTCAAAGAAATTCGCGGCGTCGAAGGCGTCGTTGCGCAAGAACTCCCAGGCGTTGCCATGAAATTCGTTGGTTCCGGATTTGATGGTCGCATTCAAGATGGCGCCCGCCGAGCGTCCGGCCTCGGCGCTGTAGTTGTCCGTCTGCATTTTGAATTCCGCAATCGCGTCGACCGGCGGCTTCACAACATAGGCCGTGCCATTCAAAAAGTCCACCAGGTTGACGTTATTGTCGATTCCGTCCAGCAGGTAGTTGTTCTGCGCCGGCCGTAACCCATTGGCGGCAAAACTGCCGGTGGCGCCCAGTCCCCGAGTGTCTTGCTGGTCGAATGTCACCCCGGCCGACAGTTGGGCGAGGAATGTGAAGTTCCGGCCGTTCAGCGGCAAGTCGTTGATAGTTCGGGCACCGATCACCTGCCCCACGGAAGCGTCTTCACTTTGGAGCAAGGGTGCTTCCCCGGTTACCGAGACGGTTTGGGTCATCTCGCCAGGGGGAAGAACGAAGTCCACCAGTACGCGCTGCTGCACGTTCACGGTCACGTGAGGACGGTCCACGCGTTGGAAGCCATGGAATTCTGCGACGACGGAATACGTGCCGATCTTGACCGGGGCGAAGATATATTCGCCCGTGGAGCCACTCATCACTCCCTGGACCACTCCTGTGTCCTCGTTGGTGAGCGTCACTTTGACGCCGGGAATCACCGCGTTGGAGGTGTCCCTGACGGTGCCCAGAATTGCACCGGCATCCACCTGAGCAAACGAAACGGCCACTCCGAGAAGGCTTACTAGCAGCACGAAAGTGGCCGAGGTAAGCAACGCAGAAAAACGAAGAGTTCCGTTGGATCTCCGAATGAGCCGGGTCGCGCAAGATGTCTTCATGAACAACCTCCAGGCCAGCAAATTACGGCAAGCGGGGTTTCACGTCCAGAACTCCGTTTTGCCATTCTGGCCGACAACGCGATTGTACATCCGAACCGCCTCCGTAGGAGCCCTTTTCTTCACATTTTGTACATCTTCACTTCGACCGCTCCGGCAGCCCGGAAACGGGCCAGCTCTGCCTCCTCGTGGTGCAGTTCGCGGCGCCGGGCGATCTTCTCGGCGGCAATCGCCCGAAGTGTGAATCCGAATTTCGGATCTGGATGGCGCCGATACATACGTTGTAGGCTCTCCGTACCGACAGAATCTCGAAAGTACAGCCAGGAGATTGCCTCGACTCTTCAGGCTATGAGCCAGCCAAAAAAAACGGAGCAGAGGTTCAGGACATCCGGTCATTTCAGCATCGCGCTTGACTTCACCCAAACTCACAAGTCGCAGCAAGCCATCGAGCAGTTGCGGCAGCGCGTCGCGATCTTGCCAATAGCTGATTCCATGCACGAACGCTATCCTGGTGATGTCTGAAACTGTGAGGAAAAAACAAATGTCAAAGGTCGCACTGTTACCTGCAATCGAGCAAATCGACGTTCTGGGTGCGAGGCTTCCCTGATATGCCAGTAAGAATCGTAAGACTTGGTTCGCCAAGGCAAGTGAATGAGGGCCTGCGTCTGGGCACGGTTCGCCGGCCTCCGAGAGGAGTCCCGAAGTCACAATATGCCAGTCGCGATTTTTACGATGTTTGGCTGCCCAACCTTTCACCCAGCCAGGAACTCCTGAAGCAGGCGCAGTCGGCGCGGAATGAAAAGACGTGGTCTGCTTTTCAGCGTAAGTTTCGATCCGAAATGAACCAGTCCGGTGCCGCAAAGATCCTCGACCTTCTGGCCGCGCTTTCCCACACGGCCGATTTCTCGCTTGGGTGCTATTGCGAGGACGAAAACCGATGCCACCGTTCGATTTTGAGGCAGCTGCTCGCCGAACGCGGCGCCAGTTTTCGTGAGACATAAGCACCTACAACGACTAAACTCAAATTGATGCGCCGCGTCTGAATCCGCTAGAGTTTCGCGCTGGCGCCGATTTTCGTTCCGATCACCTCGCCCGATACAATCAACTCCACGCGCCGGTTTTGCTGCCTTCCCGCCGCTGTGTTGTTCTCTGCAATGGGCTTAGTGTCTCCGAATCCCGAAGCACTCAAGCTATCGCGAGGCACTCCCTGGCTGCCCAGGTATTCCTCGACTGCTTCAGCCCTCTTGACAGAGAGCTTCTGATTAAAATCAGCGGTTCCGGTGCTATCCGTGTGGCCTTCGGCCGCCAGCTTCAAGCCCGGATGTCCTAGCACGATGCCCGCAAGCCTTGCTAGTTTCTCCCGTGCGGCAGGACGCAGTGTATATTTGCCGCTGTCGAACAAGACATCAGCCATAGTGACTACCAAGCCGCGATCGGTGTCCTTCGTCGCCAGCACAGCGTTGAGCTGCTGTAAGAGCTGCGCGCGAAGCTGCTGCTTCTCTTGTTCTGCCTGTTGCCGCAAGCGGTCCGCTTCTGCCGCCGCCCGCTCAGCCTTCTCGGCCGCTGCGGCCGCCTGCGCTTGCGCGGTTTCCGCCTTGGCCCGTTCCGCTGCTTCCTTCGCTGCGGCCAGTTCTGCTTGCAGTCGCTGTGTCTCGGCCGTGGCTTTTTCTGCTTCCGCGGTTGCCTTCGCTGCTTCGGCCTGGGCGCGACGCGCTTCTTCCGCCTTGCGTTCCGCCTCGGCCTTTTCGCGGCGCCGCTGCTCGTCCTCAGCCTGCCGTTTCGCTTCCGCCTCGCGAGCCGCTGCCGCCTCGCGCTCCTTCTGAAGCGCCTCTTCCTCCTGCCGTTTCAGCGCAATCACGCGGGCATCCTCCGCCGTCTGCGCCGTTTCACGAGCAATCATGATCGCCGGCTTGCGCTGTTTCCGCTTCAGATAGTCCTCAGACTGCTGCAAAGTCGTCTGTGCTTTTTGCAAGGTTTCCGCCGCATACTTATCAGCGCCTGACGACTGCGCGATCTGCACTGCGTTTCGAGCCTCGTAGATCTCGATCGGAACTTTCGGGTCCGGCTGTAGTTGCAGGACATTCGCGAGTTTCTGATATTGACCGCGCTGGAGAAGCTCGTACTTCGCGTCGATGATCTCGAATTTGCCCAGCGTGTCAGGCCGAATTTCGTTCTCCATCACGATCAAGTCACTGGGCTGCGTAACCGAGAAGTAGGGCTCCGCCGTCACGATTAAGCCGAACACTTGCAGATCGGTCGTCACCTTGAGGCTGCCTTTGCCGCCCTCGAGCAGGATCTCTCCCAGGTTCTTCGGCCTCCCTTCGGGTGAGATCGCCCACAATACATATGTCAGATACTCGGCGCCAAACTGGCTCGGGGCTCCAACTTCCTTGAACGTAGCTTCGATATTGATTGCACCCGGGCGGCTGTCGACCTTGGCCTGCCCTTGCGCTTTTGGCATCACCGCTGTCCCTACGAAGTTGATCGTTGTGGATCCGCTGCGATGCCGGTAGTTGATCGCTTTCGTCGACTTCGAAACAACGTTTACCTTGAATACGGGACTTGGTGGCTGCTCTTGCTCCTGCGTTTGCCCGGCGAGCAGCAGTGGCGCGCCGCAAATCGCGAGCACAACTCCAATTCGTCCGGTAAGGGCGCGAGCCCTCCATTTTGTAGTCAATGCAAAACCCATAGAAAAACCACCGCCCTCCCGCACCATTGTATTACCGTCGCGCCTAACGAAATCGTGTCAGCATCGTCGAACTGCTCGCGCAATAGCCGGTAAGCTAGTTTTATGGTGGGATGCGAATGATAGCCGACTTGGCACCCAGGTTGATTCTGCTACCGGGCCTTCTGATGGCCCTGGCCGCAGGCGCGGCCGCGATCACGATCGATTATCCCGAGGAAGGATCGATTTTTCCACCCGAGATCACCCCCGCGGCATTCCTATGGCGCGATAACGGGAAAGGTGTCACCTTCTGGCGAATCGACGTCGCGTTCGGCGATGGCGCGGCGGCAATTCACGCGACCTCCAAGGGTGAGCACCTGCGCATCGGCAGGATCGATCCGGATTGCGTCGCCGACACGAACGCGCCCCCTAAGCTAACCCCCCAACTGGCGGCGGCACATACCTGGACGCCGGACTCTGTAACGTGGCGGACCATCAAACAGCATTCGGTCGCGAGCGCCGCGACGGTAACCATTACGGGCTTTCGCGGTGACGCCCCGGACCACGCCATCTCGCGTGGAAAGGTCTCCATTCGCACTGCAAAGGACGCGGTGGGTGCGCCGATCTTCTATCGCGACGTGCCGCTGATGCCCTCGGAGCTCGAGAAAGGTGTCATCAAACCCCTGGCCGCGGAGGCAGTGCCGCTCGTCGCCTGGAGGGTTCGAAATGTCGGCGAAGCCCGCAGCCGCGTGGTGATGGAGAACCTGCCGGTGTGCGCCAACTGCCATTCGTTCTCCAGAGACGGCCGGACGATGGGAATGGATCTGGATGGCTTACAGAACAACCGCGGGATGTACTTCCTTGCGGCGGTTGCGCCCGAGATGGCGATCCGCAAGCAAGACGTGATTCAGTGGAGTTCGCCCGAAGGCAAGCTGAAAGGGAACGTCCGGGTTGGCTTCATGTCGCAGGTCTCCCCGGACGGGCAGTATGTGGTAACCACGGTCAACCCGGCCTCACTGGCCGCCAACTCGCAAGAGCCTCCCAGCAATTATTACGTGGCCAATTTCAAGGACTACCAGTTCCTCCAGGTGTTCTATCCGACCCGCGGAATTGTGAGTTGGTATAGCCGTCAGACCGGAGTGTTGCGGCCACTGCCCGGCGCCGATGACCCGCGGTTTGTGCAGATGGGCGCCGTGTGGAGCCCCGACGGCCAGTACCTGGTATTTGCCCGCGCCCCAGCCACGGACCCCAATCCGCCCGGTGTGCCGCTCGCGAAATTCGCCAACGACCCGAACGAACTCCAGCTTAAGTATGACCTTTACCGCATTCCCTTCCGCAACGGCCAAGGCGGCGTGGCGGAGCCGATTGCCGGCGCGTCGCGGGACGGTATGAGCAATACCTTTCCGAAGGTGTCGCCTGACGGGCGATGGATCATCTTCGTGCAATGCCGCAACGGGCAGCTCATGCGTCCCGACAGCCAGTTGTACATTGTTCCCGCGGCGGGCGGCCAGGCGCGGCGCATGCGGTGCAACACACCCCGGATGAATTCGTGGCACAGCTTTTCGCCCAACGGCCGTTGGCTGGTGTTTTCGTCAAAGAGCCGGTCGCCCTACACTCAGATGTATCTCACGCACATCGACGCAGACGGCAATGACAGCCCGCCCATTCTGATCGAGAACGCAACCGCGGCCAACCGCGCGGTGAACATTCCGGAGTTTGTGAACATCCCACCGGATGGCTTGCGGCAAATCGGCGGGCCTGTTATCGACTATTACCGGCTGGTCAACAGCGCGGCGTATCTGCAGAGGACCAAATCATATGAAGCCTCCGCCGCCAAGTGGAGAAAAGTCCTGGAACTGAGCCCTGATGACGAATTCGCCCACCGCAACCTGGGGACCGTGCTGCTTATGACGGGGCACCGGGAGGAATCCGCGGCTCACTTACAGAAGGCGTCCGAGATCAAGCTCCGCGCCGCGCTGGAGGCCGATCCAACCTCCGCGAGAGGATGGAACGATCTCGGTGTGCTGCTGGTGCGGGCGGGACGCGCCGGCGAAGCAGTGGCCCAATTCGAGAAAGCGGCCGAGCTCAAACCGGACTTCGCCGCGGCGCGAGTGAACCTCGGCGGCGCGCTGGCGAAGGTGGGTAGGCTGGACGAAGCGCTCGTTCAACTGCGCAAAGCGGTGGAGTCAGACGCCGGGTATGCGCCGGCGCACTACAATCTTGGCCTGGTTTTGAGCCAGCGAGGCGATACGCAGGGAGCCGTCCGGGAATGGCACAGCGCGCTTGAAGTCGAGCCGGGTTACGCAGAGGCCCACCGCAGTCTGGGCGACGCGCTTTATGCGCAAGGGCGAACGGCGGAGGCGCTAACGCACTGGCGCGACGGCATCCGATTGCAGCCGAATGACGCAACGACGCTGCGCCAGGCGGCCTGGGTACTGGCGACCTCGCCCGATGCAACTCTCCGCAACGGCGACGAGGCGCTTGCGTTCGCGGTACGGGCGGTTGAGCTCTCCGGCGGAACCGATGCGCGGATACTCGACACGCTCGCGGCGGCCTACGCCGAGAAGGGGCAATTCGCCGACGCCGCACTGACGGCGCGCCGGGCTCTTGCACAGGCCGCACAAGAGAACCAGCCAGCGCTGGCGGACAACATCAGGATGAGGATCGCGCTGTACGAAGCGGATCGGCCGTTTCGCAGCGCTGTCTCCACCGCTCGCCCGTAAGCCGGGTCTTACTAGACGACAACAACAATTTTCCCGGTCTGCGCGTTTGACTCCATGTAGCGGTGAGCCTCAACGATCTTCGTGAGTGGGAATGTCTTGTCGATACGCGGCTTAAACTCACCGGAGGCAAGGTGGTCGAAGACGATGCGCGCGCCTTCGCCGCAACGGCCCGAACCTGTCCACGCCATGCACCTTTTTCTTGACTTCCTCGGCGCCTCTGCGTCCCGGCGGTGAAAAGTTTATCGACGTTGCCGGCTGCGGTAGAATCTCTTGCTATGACACGGATTCTAGGAGTGCTGCTGTTCGCTAGCCTGGCATTCGCCCAGCCGAAGCGGCCTGTGCAGGAATTTGAAACATCCGCGGGGATCGTCAAGATCACGCCTATTCAGCACGCCAGTCTGGTGATCGAGGCAGGCGGGCAGGTGGTCGATGTCGATCCTGTTGGCGGTGGAAACTATGCCGGTATTCCCCCTGCGGATTTGATCCTCCTTACAGACATTCATGGCGACCACATGGACCCGAAGTTTCTGCCGAAAGTTTCGAAGTCCGGCACCGTGATTCTCGCCCCTGCGGCGGTCGCGGAAACCATTAAAACGGCGATGGTGATCCACAACGGCGAGACTCAGCGCGTGGGACCGTTTACTATCGAAGCCATCCCCATGTACAACAT
>Ga0181536_10004891_pt1 | contig 13978 bp, 9 predicted proteins | sample PEATcosm2014_Bin_41_FD_121105 | JGI IMG/M metagenome (GOLD analysis project Ga0181536, IMG submission 121105) | Peatland microbial communities from MTU Mesocosm Facility, Houghton, MI, USA - PEATcosm2014_Bin17_60_metaG | ecosystem: Environmental > Terrestrial > Soil > Wetlands > Peat | place...
ACGGCCGCGCCCCTCCGGCATTCCGCGCCGCCCTTGCTCGTCATCATGACCAGCGTCGCGGCAGTGGCGTCGGCCGGCAGCGGCGTCGGCGTCAGTTGCAACACATCGCCTTCCGTGACCGCGCATTCGGTCCCGGTCGCGTCCACTACATCGATTTCCCGGCCGGCCACGAAGACGTGCGGCATGTTGTCGCTCAGCATCCTTTGCACGCCGCTGACCGCCGGATTCGGCCCCGCGGCCTGCTGCGCTGCTTCCGCATTTTCAATGGCGAGTTGGCGCTGGACTTCCGCGGCGACCAAGTCCTTCACCTGCGGGGTCAGAGCGGCCGCGCCGGCAGCTGCCGCTTGCGCTTGGGCGTTCGCCGCCGCTGTGGCATTGGCCTGATAGGCTGCCGCGAGCGTCGTGGAAATCATGTAGTCCGTCAGCCACACCGCGGCGCTCGGATACACCGGATAGGGTGTGAAGTAGGCGCCGTAGAATCCAAACCACGGAGCGCCTCCCCAGCCCCACGCGGCCACTGGATACACGACCGGCACGGCCCACGGATTGTAGGCCCATCCGTAGAACGCCGGCGCGAAAAATACGGCCGGAGTATACATCTCTAAAAAGACGCCGTGATATGGATACCGTCCGTAGAACCGGTCATAGGCGCGGCCATTCACGAAGTACGTCCGGTGAGCGTACTCGTGGCCGCCATACAGGTAGGGATGCTGGACGTAGCCGTAGCCGCGACGTTCGGCCACGATGCGGGAGTGGTCCGCGCGCTCGACTTCCACGCGCCGGCCGCCGCCTGCCAGCCCATGATGGATATCCATATTGCGGCCCGCGACATGCACATCGCCGGGCCTACCATCCGCGCGCTTGCGGACCTCATCGCCACCCCTGGTGCGAGCCATCGTGCTGCCTCTGGGTGCGGCGCCACCCGGACCGCGGGGTCCGGCCCCACGCGCTTCACCACCAGGTCTTCCGGCCTCACCCGGCCTTCCGGCTCCAGCTCTTTCGCCACCCGGAGCTCCGCCGCGTGCGCCAGCCGCAGCCGGTGCGCCAGCGCGAGCGCCGCCCGGAGCGGCGGTGGTCGGACCACGTCCGGCTGCTGCCCCGCCCGGAGCCGACGTCGTCGGGCCCTTGGATGCACCTGCGGCCGGAGCACCGGGAGTTCCGCCGCGCGCGCCCCCTGCCGCCGGAGCCGCACCCTTTGCCGCCGGTGCGGGCGCCTTTGCCGCTGGCGCCTTCACCGGCGGTTTTTTTTCATCCGCTTGCAGGGCGCACGCGACCAAGAGCGTGGCAACCACCGTGCTGACGAAGTATTTTGAACTAAACGCTTTGCGAGTTCCGAGCGCGATCATGGGATCTCCCTTTCTGATTGCCGGGGTTAACGTCGACACGGGTTGGACCTACTGGACGTCGCTTACCTTGCCACCCGTGAAAATCACCTTAAGGTCCTTATAGTAATAGGTCTGCTTGGCTCCGAGGTTGACGATCTTTTGCGGTTGACCGAATATCGCGATCACCTCGGCTGTCGTCTGCCCCAATGAAATCGTCTGAGGAGGTGCCGCGGGCGCGTCCGCCGGCGGAGGCGGCGGAGGAATATCCGGAACCGGTGCGTTGTCGGCGGGCGGCGGCGGAGGCGCCACCGGAGGGACCGCCGCTTGAGCCGCTGCCGGAGCGGCCGCAGGTGGAGCCTGCTGCACACCAGCGGGAGCTTGTTGTTGCTGCTCGGCAGGCTGAACTCTGAACACTTCGGCGACTATCTTATCGACTTGATCCTCCGTCGCTCCCTTCGGGAACACGATTTTCAGAGCCGCTTTGTAGCGCACGTCCGCGACCGCGTCGGTATACAAGTCAAAATTGACCTCATTCTCTTTTCCGTCGGTCTTGACGTCGATCTTGGTCACCCACATCTTCTCGCCTGTCACATACGTCCTGGTGGCCGGAGCGGCGGGCGCGGAGGCTCCCGGCAAGCGGCTGAACCGGCTCAGTGCATTGGTCACCTTACCGGCCGTGTTTTGCGAGATCTTTCCGTCCCTGTAAGTGTTCTGATAGAAGTTCGTGCCCGAGACCGGAGCCATCATCAAATTGCTCTTTTGCAGAACCAGGACGGCGCCTGCCGTGACGATTTCGCTAAGGTCCGCCGTCGGCTGGGTGAGCGCATACTCCGACACCAATTTCTTTTGGATGGCGGCTGGGTCTTGAGCGAAGGCCGAAACGGCCGCGGCGACCAACATCGCGATGAAGGAACTGGGCATCTTGTCGTGTGGCATGTGAACCATCCTCCGTGTGATCGGCAGGTCTCCTCTCTAACTTTCGGTAGGTGAGGACGCGAAGCATTCACCCGGATCTCAATTGGGACTCCAGGTTTGGTACAGTATACACCCAGCCGCCAGCCTTTTCTCCAGCGAAATGCGCCTCTTTTGCGACGATCGAGAAATTCCTGGGACGATGATTTTAGCGCTTCGCCGTCACGGAAGGCGGATTAGCGTGGCCCTCGATCCAGGCGGCTACTTGCGCCGGGGCGGAAACCTCTCCGCGCAGCACCGCCAGGAGTAAGTCACCCGCCACCACGCTCGAGAACGTCGGGTTGTAAGCCGAGGGTTGGCTATCCCCGCCGAATTTTACGATGAAGGGCACGGTGGGAGATTGCCCCCCCTCGAGCAAGCGGTCGAACTGAGCGGTCCAATTCATTCCCCCGTGCCATAAACTGTAGCGGAGCCCGTGGTCGGCGGTGATCAGGATTGTTGTCGAATCCCATAGGCCAGCCTGTTCCAAGGTCCGCCGCAATTCCCCCACGGTGCGATCCACCAGCGCGAGATTATCGAAGTATGTGGTTTTATCGCTCAGTGTGAATTCCTGGCGCTGGCGGTCATAGATCGCGAACAGGTGGGGCGTCGGGAAATGAACGTAGAGAAAATCGACACGAGGATCGGCCGCCTGCTGGTAGGCGCGATCTCGAATGCGAAAATACTCCTGTTGCTGGCGAGCTTGCATGTAGTGGTCCAGCGCGTGTTCAGCGGGATGGCTGGACGGCGCGGAGAGGCCGGTCAGCGACTTCCAGCGCCACGCAAAGGCCGTCGATAGAGTTTTCGCAAGTCCATGTTCGTCGGCGAATGTTTCGCGCGTCAGGACGTCCGTCGCCGTACCCCCGACCTCATCGAAACAACGCGTCAGGCTGTCTCCCAGTACGCGGCAGTAAGGATGATGCCATCCGACGAGCGTGGCGTTGACGCCTAGTTCCCGCGCGCGTCTGAAAATATTCGGTTGGTCGCGCCAGCTGACCAGCGCTTCGGACCCCGCGGGTTGAACCAGCAGCGTCGACGCGTCGGCGGATTCCGCATGGCCGTAGACTTGGCCGGATAGCAGGGAAGGCACCGCCAGCATCGTCCAACCGGCGGTTTGCACCGCATGCGTTGCCACGAAAGATTCGGCGCGAAGCCGGTCGAGCTCGGGGAGTTGCACTCCCGGCTGCCGGTCGTCAAACGCCAGGCGCTGATCGAATTCGTCGAACAGCAGCCAAATAACGCGTGGCGCCGGGCGATTCTTGCCGAGCTTATCGAAGGACCCTGGCCGGGAGGGCAGTTGCGGCAGGTTCGGACGGCTCCGATAGGCCGCGCGAGGCTCCATCTCCGAATGCATACCGGCGAAAAAGATGAGGAAAACCGGCAGGAATAGCACCACAAAGGCGGCCGCGCGCTGGGCTGCCTGGAAAATTCGCAGATGGCCTCGCAACACGCCCACCATTCCCGCGGCCAGAAGCACATTCAACGCCACCAGCGAAAGATTGCTGGGCCAGTCTGCGCGGCCCACCTGGTAGTTCCAATACTGCCGAATGGTCTCGAGTGGAACGATGAGCACGGCCAGGAAGGCAACACGCGCCGTGGTCATGAGCCAGGGCTTCCCGATTCGCCGGACCAGCTGGGCCAGAAGCCAGAAAACGGCCGAGCATATTGCAACGCCCACCAGCGTCGCGGAGAGCAAGACGTTCGTGGGCGGATGAGTCCGGAAGTAATCCAGCGGAATGGCCTGCAACTGCTCGATGTCATACCAGCGTCTGAGAACCACCAGGTTCCCGAGCGAGAGGCTGACGACGAAGTCTCTCAGGCGTTGTTGGGCCGCAGGCGATAAAGGTACAGGCATCGGTCCAATCCGTCGAGGGGTTGCGACTTGATAAGGTCGAAATGAGCGGACGCCGCGGCCTCGAAAGCCGTCCGCGTCAGATCCGCGTGAAGCATCTCGCGGCCGCGCGCGATCCGTATAAACATAGGATCGGACGGCGCGACGAATTCAATGAGCAGATAGCCGCGCGTCAGTTCAGCGGCCAGGCGCAGCATTTCGCCGAGCGGAATCCGTTCGGTGACCAGCATGTGGTGAATTACCGCCAGCATCATCACCATATCGAAAGATCCGTGCGCGCGTTCGAGAAAAGAGGCGCACTCCTGATTGCGCCATCCAAGCGCCGGCGTTGGACGCGTCAGATCTACGACGAGAGGAAGCACGTCGAGACCCTGCGCACGCGCGCCGCGCCACAGGATACCCGCCACCGCGGCATCTGTATCGATGGCCACGACCGAGGTGCCCTGCCGGGCAGCCAGGAAGCTGAAGCGGCCCTCATTTGCCCCCACATCGAGCGCGGTGCGGGGCTTCACCAGATCGAGGGCTTCCCGGACGAAGCGTTCTTTCTGATCGAGCTGCGCGGGCGTATACAGGGACTTGTGATCCAGGTAGTCCGTCCACGCCGAGGCTGTCGCGCGCGGTTCCAGGCGGACCAGCTTGCGGCGGCAATCGTCCAGAAGATGTTCCAGAATAAAGCGGGCTTTTTCCGCCGAGTCCAACAGTGGGGAGCGATATGTCCCAGGCATGGCGGTCTCCGTCGACTTCGCCATCCAGCGGGCCATCCAATGCGGCAATGTCACCAAGCCTAAAAACGCGGGCGATAAGAGTTTACGCAGGCCGGCCCATCGAAATAACTCTTCCGGCTCCCAGCCGTCGCGGCGGCGCAAAAATATATCCGCGGCCGGGACGCCGAACTCGCGGTGCGCGAGCAACGGAAGCAGGAACGTACGCACAAACTGCGCGTAGGCGATCCAGGTGGCGTCGCGAGGCTCCCGCCGTTCAAAGGAAAGGACATCGACGAATAACGGCGAAGTACCCCGGAACAAAACGTTGTAGGGTGTCGCGTCCTTCAGCCCGAATCCCTCGGATAGCGCCGCGTTAAAAAGATCCGCCGTCAATTGGGCCGCCGCATACAGCAGCTCTGCGGGCCATTCGTGGGGATAACTGGGAAACCAGACGCGCTCGTGTTCATAGAACGCAGTTCCCGGCTCATTATGGAAAGCGTCGTCAGGAATGGGAAATTCGCCGGGCGGAAAGGCCCCATCGGGAAAGCAAAGTTCACGGGGAGACGCGAGGGGAGAGATCCGGAGGGAGCGAACCAGCTTGCCGGCATCCATGGCCTCGCGAGCCGCGCCCGTGGTCAGGAACTTGTCGAGCTCCGCCGCGCTCTCTGGACGAACAACGCGGAGAATCCGATTGCCGTGGCGATACACGGCGCCTGCGGGATCGCGAAAGGATTTGATCGCAGTGTGCCGGCCGTCCGCCCCGGTTTTGGCCCCATTTTCCGATAGTTCGGCGGCGGCAATCATAGCAGTCAGCTTATCGGCGGGCGGACTACTTGCCGGGGGGCTTACCGAAGAACCGTTTCAAAACCTTGCGCAGATAGAATGTTCCCCCAATAAACGCGGCATATATAGCTTGATAGGCGAACGTTCCCGTACCGGGATCTGTGTAGCCAAAAGCGTGCGCGGGTGTGGCGAGCAAAACGGGGATAAGCGCGGTTCCCGCCAATATCATCCCGAGAAACCGGTCGACACGGTATCCCTTCATTTGTACCTCCCGAAACCCTAGCTGAGCTCTCGGACGCCAACGCCAAGTGACGCCGTATGCCTATTTATCGGATGGGGAGATTTCCGGGAATAGGGCTCTAATGGCGAAAACCGCACACGGCGTTACGGCTAAATGCAAGATTTAGAACCGGTATCCCGTCTAGACTCTAGGACGTATACAGCCCGCGTGGTAGTCCTCTTAGCTCTTAGGGCCCACTGTCCACTGGAAAAATGGGACGCCCTTATAATGAAACATGCCGTCAGGTGAGAAAATGCTGGCTTCGGCCGCCCTCATTGCCAAATACGAGCCAGTGATCGGGCTCGAAGTACACGTCCAGCTAGCTACAAACACAAAGATTTTCTGCGGATGCCCTACCAGCTTTGGCGCGCCTCCGAATACCAACGTGTGTCCCGTCTGCTTGGGCATGCCGGGCGCATTGCCGGTTCTGAACAAGCACGCGGTCGAGTTGGCGATGGAGGCGTCGCTCGCACTGCACTGTAAAGTGAACGCGAAATCCATTTTCGCCCGTAAGAACTACTTTTACCCAGACCTTCCCAAGGGCTACCAGATTTCTCAATACGATCAGCCGCTCGCCGAACACGGCTTCCTTGAGGTGCAGGTCAACGGCGAACTTCGCCGCATCGGTGTCACGCGCGTTCACATGGAAGACGACGCCGGAAAGAGCATTCACGACGGTTTCAAGGATTCCGACCGCTATACCTACGTCGATCTGAACCGCAGCGGAACGCCGCTGATCGAGATTGTGAGCGAACCGGATATTCGCACCTCCGACGAGGCCCACGCCTACTTGACCGAAATCAAACAAGTGCTGCAGTACCTCAACGTATCCACCTGCGACATGGAAAAGGGGCACCTGCGCTGCGACGCCAACGTCAGCGTGCGGCTCAAGGGAGCGGAAAAATTCGGCACCAAGGCAGAGGTCAAAAATTTAAACTCGTTCCGCTTTCTGAAAATGGCGCTGGATCATGAAATCGCCCGCCAGGTCGCCGTCCTCGAAAGCGGCGGCCGCGTGATTCAGGAGACGCGTCTTTACGACGCCGATGCCGATGAAACCGTCAGCATGCGGAGCAAGGAGCACGCGCACGATTATCGCTACTTCCCGGAGCCCGACCTGACCCCGTTGCGCGTCAGCGAGGCGTGGCTTGCCAGGGTTCGCGAAAAGATGCCCGAGCTGCCCGCTTCGCGCCGCAAACGTTTTGTGGATTCGTACGGGCTGCGCGAATACGACGCGGAGGTGCTGACGGCACATCGCCCCATGAGCGAGTACTTCGAACACGTAGTTTCGGCCGCCGGCGGCGACGCTCGTTCGGCGGCCAATTGGGTGATGGGAGACCTGGCGGCGCTGCTCAAGCAGGAAGGCAAGGAGATCGAAGATTCGCCCGTCAGCGCCGAAAATCTCGGCGGACTCATCAAGCTGATCGCGGCAGGAAAACTCAGCGGCAAACTCGCCAAAGAGATCTTTCCCAAGATGGCCGCCACCGGCGAAACCGCCGAGGTCATTATGAACCGCGAAGGCCTCGAGCAGATCAGCGATGAAGGCGCGCTGGGGAAAATCGTCGAGGACGTGATCGCGTCGAACCCCAAGCAGGTGGTACAGTATCGCGGTGGCAAGACTCAGGTGATCGGGTTTCTGGTCGGCCAAGTCATGAAGGCTAGCCGGGGGCAAGCCGATCCCGCCGTGGTAAATCGGATGCTCGCGGAGAAACTAAACTGATGTCGTTGACATCATTCCTCGGCTATGACATCATAACGTCACGATGCGCACAACGCTCAACGTGGACGATGACATCCTCGATATCGCCAAAGACATGGCATTTGTCCGGCAGATCTCGGTCGGGGAGGCTATCTCCATGCTCGCCCGGCGAGGGCTGACCGTTCCGCACGGAACCGGAACGCGGCGAGATCCTATCAGTGGTCTTTGGGTGTTTGATGTTCCTGACGACGCTCCACTGATCACGAACGCGATGGTCGAACGGGCTCAGGAACTTGAAGATCACGAATACGCGAAACATTTTCGTAAATCGTGATCGCCCTTCTTGACGTCAACGTGCTGCTGGCAATGTTGTCGCCTCGGCACGAATTTTTTCCTCAAGCTGGCGGCTGGTTCGCGGCCAATCATCGCGATGGATGGGCCACCTGCCCGATGAGTCAGGCGGGATTCGTGCGCCTTCACAGCCACAGGTTGATTACGGGCATGGACATCACTCCGCAAGAGGCAATGGATGTTCTGAGGCAGAACTGCGTGCCGTCGCTGAGCCACGAGTTCTGGCCGCAGGAGTCCTCCGTTCTCGATCTGCTCCCCGAGATTCGCACTCGCCTCGTCGGTCACAAACAATTGACCGATGCCATTCTTCTCGACCTCGCGATTCGGAATAACGGACGGCTTGCGACCTTGGATCAGCAGGTCCGCGGTCTGCTGCCGGCGGATTCTCCGCTGCAGAGCGCGATCGAAGTGATCTCCACGGCGTAACGCTCCTAACGTTAAGTTGCTTTCATTCGCGACCGCCGACTTTACGCTATCCTAAGCGATCGAATGCTCGTTTACGCAGCGACCATCTTCCTCAGCGCGTTCCTCCTGTTTCAGGTCCAGCCGATGATCGCGAAGTTCATTCTTCCTTGGTTCGGCGGATCGGCGGCGGTGTGGAGCGCGGCCCTGCTGTTCTTCCAGTTGGTCCTGCTGGCCGGGTACTTCTACGCGTACGCTCTGATTCGTTATCTAAAGCCAAAGCAGCAATTTTACGCGCACGCGGCACTGCTCGCGGCGAGTCTTGGTATCTTGCCGATTGTCCCTTCCGCGAAATGGACGACCATCGGTGCCAGCAACGATCCGACGTTTCGCATCCTGCTGCTGCTCGCCACGACGGTCGGTTTGCCCTACGCCATTCTTTCGGCGACGAGTCCTCTTCTGCAGGCCTGGTACGTGCGCACGCACAAAGGGGCGATTCCTTACCGGCTTTTCGCCCTTTCGAACTTTGGATCTATGCTCGCGTTGCTCAGCTACCCGACCCTGGTCGAGCCGCGGCTGACGTTGCATCGCCAAGCCGTGGTGTGGTCCTGGGGATTTGCCGTCTTCGCGATCGCCTGCGCCGCGGCCGCATGGAAAAGCCGCGGAAGCGTCGAATTTCCTCATCTTGCGTCGAGGGAGCAGAGCGCGCCCGCGCCGCGCCTGACTGAGAAATTTCTATGGATCGGGTTGGCCATGTGTGCCTCCGTCCTGCTGCTTTCCGTGACTACGTACCTGACGCAAAACGTCGCCCCGATTCCGCTGTTGTGGGTGGTGCCGCTGAGTCTCTACCTGCTCAGCTTCATCCTGTGCTTTGAAAGCGACAAGTTGTATCCGCGCTGGCTTTTCCTTCCGCTTCTGGCGGGCGCGCTGGGCTTGTTCACTTACGGCATCACCTGGTACGAAAACAATACGGACATCAAGCGCCTGATTCCGGCGTTGTGCGCATCGCTCTTCGTATGCTGCATGGTGTGCCATGGCGAGCTTTCGCGGCGGCGTCCGCATCCCAAATATTTGACGCAGTTTTACCTGATGATTTCCGTGGGCGGGGCGCTGGGAGGCCTGTTCGTCGCGTTCGTCGCTCCGCGTATCTTCCATGATTATCTGGAGCTGCCCGTGGCGCTGGTGGGCTGCGCCGCTCTCGTGATTTGCGTGTTGTGGAACAAGGCGCCTGGAATCCCGCGGCCGCTGTGGATGCGGGCCGCCTTGATGCTGATCACGGCCGGTTTCGCCGGTTACCTGGGCTTTAGCCAAGTGAAGAAGGATCGCCTCTACGTTCGCTCGGCTCGCAACTTTTATGGCGTGCTGCACGTTCGCGACGACAAAGAAGGCGATTACGGCGCTCCGGCCGAACGCGTTCTGGTGCACGGAACCATCGACCACGGCACGCAGCTTTCACGGCCGGGTTCCGACCGGATCGCGACCTCTTACTTCGGCACGGGCTCCGGAGTTGCGCGAGGGCTGCAAGCGCTGCATGAGACGCGCGGCCATCTGCGCATTGGCGTCCTGGGCTTGGGAGCCGGCGTCACCGCGGCGCTCGCCAATGCCGGCGACACGCTGCACTACTACGAAATCAATCCGTTGATCCTGGACATCGCAACGCACGATTTCGGGTTCCTTAACGCGTGCCCGGCCGAGAAGCGAGTGCTGATGGGCGACGCACGCCTGGTCCTGGAAGCGCTCCCTTCCGAGCAGCTCGACTTCCTGGTGATGGACGCCTTCACCAGCGACGCCGTCCCCTTGCACCTGCTGACGCGCGAAGCTTATCAAATTTACCGCCGCCATCTGAAGCCCGATGGCGTGCTGGCCGTGCACATCTCGAATCGCTATTTGGATCTGGAGCCGGTCGTCTCGCAGTCCATGGCCGACATCGGATGGAGCGGCATCAAAGTCGACGACGAAGGCTATGACGAACCTTACTACAATGGATCTACGTGGACGTTGCTGAATCGCGACGCGAAATTTTTCGATAATCCCCGCTTTAAATCTCAGGGGATTGTCGCGCTCAAACCGAAGCCGGGCTTTCGCGCCTGGACAGACGACTTTACCAGCCTGATTACCATCCTCAGATAGCATCGTCAAATCATATGGCTCTTTACGCGATCACGATTTTTCTCAGTGCATTTCTGCTGTTCCAGGTTCAGCCGCTGATCGCGAAAATTATTCTGCCATGGTTCGGCGGGTCGGCCGCCGTGTGGAGCGCGAGTCTCCTGTTTTTCCAATTGGTGCTGCTGGCGGGCTATACTTACGCGCATCTCTCGATTCGCTTTTTGAAAGCGCGCGGCCAGATGATGCTCCATGCCGCCCTGCTGCTCGCCAGCTGCCTGCTGCTGCCGATTTTGCCGTCTCCGTCCTGGCGGCCCACGCAGCCGGGAGATCCGACGCTCCGCATCCTCGCGGTGCTCGCGGCCACCATCGGTCTGCCGTATTTTCTGCTCTCGTCGACCAGTCCCCTGCTGCAGGCGTGGTACGTGCGGCGCTCGGGATCGGGAATCCCGTACCGGCTTTTCGCGCTCTCGAATTTTGGATCGCTACTCGCGTTGATTAGTTTTCCGTTTTTGGTGGAACCGATGCTGGCCTCGCGCGCGCAGGCCTACTCCTGGAGCGCGGCTTACATCGCCTTTGCTCTTCTGTGCGCCTACACCGCCTGGGTCAGCAAGGACGCTACCTCAAACGTTCGGACCTTCACCGCGACTGCCGCGAATTCTGAAGATCGCGAATCCAGCGACGCTCTCGCTTCCCGTCAAACCGAGGCCGCGGGCGTATGGATGATGCCGGCCGCGGCTCCCGGATTTCTGCAGCTCGTGTTCTGGGTATCGTTAGCCGCGTGCGCTTCCGTGCTGCTGATTGCCATCACCAATCATATGAGCCAGAACGTCGCGCCCATTCCTTTGCTTTGGGTCCTGCCGCTGGCGCTCTATCTGCTGACGTTCATCCTGTGCTTCGAGAGCGGACGTTATTACCGGCGCTGGTTATTCATCCCCCTGCTGTTTCCGGCATTGGGCGGCATGGCGTACATGATTTACGCCGCCGAAGGAAACCTCACCATCAAGTGGGCGATTCCCGGATACGCTGCGGGTCTGTTCATCTGTTGCATGTTGTGTCACGGAGAACTCGCGCGCCGCCGCCCCGCGCCCCGGCATCTGACGCTCTTCTATCTGATGGTCTCGTTAGGAGGAGCGCTCGGAGGAGTTTTCGTCGCGCTGATTGCGCCGCGTATTTTCGTGACTTATCTCGAACTGGAACTCGGCTTGGTGGCCTGCGGAATTCTGGCGCTGATCGCGGCATGGAACGCGAGCATTCCTAAGTTGGGCGCGTGGCCCGTGCGTGCGTTGATCGTGATAGGCATCGGCGCGATCGCCACAGGGGCTTTGTTCTTCGGCATCGGCGCGAAAAAAGGAGGGGCTTTCGCTCTCTATCCGAAACTGGAACTCGGTTTGATCGCCGCTGGAATCCTGGCATTGATCGCGGCGTGGAACGCCAGCGTTCCCAAGCTGGGCGCATGGCCCGTGCGTGTCGTGATCGTCATTGGAATCGGAGCGCTCGCAGGATACGTGGCGCAGCAGGAAAATTCATTGGGCAAAGGAGTGCTCCTGCGCGTGCGCAATTTCTACGGCCCTCTCGACATTCGCCAGGATGCTCCTACCGAACCTTACGCGGAGCGCACGCTGATGCACGGGACCATCAATCACGGCTCGCAATTGGTCGATCCGGTGCTCAAGTACGTGAGCACGTCGTACTACGGCAAGGACTCCGGCGTGGGCCGCGCCCTTCGGGCGGTCCAGGCGCGCGGGCCGATGAGGCTCGGTATTATCGGGCTGGGGGCGGGTGTCACCTCCAACTATGGACGCAAAGGCGATTACGTTCGAGTCTACGAAATCAACCCGCTGATCCAGAATATCGCCCAGACGTGGTTCACCTTCTATCCCCATACCGCCGCCGATAAACAGATTTTGATGGGCGATGCGCGTTTAACGCTGGAACGCCAGGAAACTCAGAATTTCGACATGATGGCGGTGGACGCTTTTTCGAGCGACGCGATCCCGGTTCACCTGCTCACGCGCGAGGCCGTCGGCGTGTACTGGCGCCACTTGAAGCCGGACGGAATTCTCGCGCTGCACATTTCGAATCGCTATCTGAATTTGGAGCCCGTGTGCCTGGGTGACGCCAAAGCTTATGGCAAGATGGCAATGACGGTGGACGACGACGGCGAGGAAGCTCCTTACATGTCTTCGTCGACGTGGGTGCTGCTCACGTCGAACGCCGCTTGGTTCGATGCGCCCAGCTTCAAGGGTGCCGATATGCATCCGGCCAAGACCGTCCCGAATTTCCGGCCGTGGACCGACGATTACAGCAACCTGTTTCAGATCGTGTCGATTCGATAAGAAAACGATCACGCCCGCGAAATGAGCGTCTAGACCGGATCGAGCAAGTGCCCGAGCTTTTCTTTTTTCGTGCGCAGGTAGTTCGTGGTCGACCCCGAAGGTTCCGCGATGCAAGGGACGCGTTCCGTCACGCGAATGCCGGCGCGTTCGAGCGCCTGAATTTTTTCGGGATTGTTCGACATCAGGCGAACCGCGCTCACACCCAGATGTTTCAGGATGGCCGGAGGCATTTCGTAGGCGCGCAGATCGGCCTCGAAACCCAGTTGCTCGTTGGCTTCCACGGTGTCCGCGCCATGATCCTGCAATTCGTAGGCGCGCAGTTTATTCAGCAGGCCGATGCCGCGGCCTTCCTGATGCTCGTAGATTAAAAGGCCGCGCCCCTCGCGGGCGATGGCTTCGAGCGCCAGCTCCAGTTGCTCGCGGCAATCGCAGCGGAGGCTGTGAAAGACGTCGCCGGTGAGGCATTGCGAATGGATGCGCACCAGCACGGGCGCGGGCCCGGCGATATCGCCCATTTTGAGCACCACGGACTCTTCGCGATCGCCACCGTTCACTCCCTCAAATCCGAGAATCCGGAAGTGCCCGAAGCGGCTGGGGAAATCGGCCTCGGCGACCTGGCGTAATTTGAGATGGGACGGCACGGAGTTGTTTTTGGCCGGGCTTGCTTATGAGCCCGGAAATCCGGTAGGGATAATCTAATTATCCGATCATGCGGCTATTCTCATTATAATGATCGGCAGCAGCGCATGCTCCAACAACACCTGGTAATCCTGCTTGTCAAGCTGGCTGTGGCGGCGTCGCTCGCCAGCCTCCTGACGCGCAGCGCACGCTTCCAGCGCATGCTGATGCGGGAGGAACGGACCCTTGCGCAACGCATGCAGATGGCCGCGGTATGCGCCATGATTTTTGGGGCGGGCGTTGCCACGCGCGTCGTCACGCACGACGCCTACCAGGCCGTCGACTTGGGACTGGAAGGCAGCCTCGCCATCGGAATGCTGGGCGGTTACGTCACCGGGCTGCTTTCGGGCGTGCTGATTTCCATTCCGGCGATGCTCAACGGCGAGCTGATGACCATGACGCTATTTGCCGCGGTGGGCGTGCTCGGAGGTCTGCTGCGGGACGTGGCTCCGGATAAGGAATTCATCTGGAAGTTCACCATGTTCCCGGATCTCGCGCTTGTTCGCCTGCTCCG
>Ga0181536_10004894_pt1 | contig 13976 bp, 10 predicted proteins | sample PEATcosm2014_Bin_41_FD_121105 | JGI IMG/M metagenome (GOLD analysis project Ga0181536, IMG submission 121105) | Peatland microbial communities from MTU Mesocosm Facility, Houghton, MI, USA - PEATcosm2014_Bin17_60_metaG | ecosystem: Environmental > Terrestrial > Soil > Wetlands > Peat | place...
ACTCCGACCGGAAGGAAATCCAGGCGTCGCCCTTGGATTCCAGGCCGCATTCGTAGATGGCGTTCTTGTCCCGGCCCGGTTTTTTGGGCGAAAAGAACCTGGCCCAGGCCCACGCCGCCGCCAACGGCCCCAGCGCAAACGCGACCGCGACCGCCATCAGCAACACTAGAACCAAGTAAGGATTTTGGGATGTTTCCATCACGCGTTTATCTATTTGGGGAAGCACCGGCAACGCAACCTGCCCCGTAAAAATCGTCGAATGGATCGCCATTGAATCGATTTTGCGGATGCTCCCGCCGCACCGCCCGCCACTGCCAGACGCTAATATGACTGATTAGAAAGTCAAGTGTCGTCGGGGTATTGACTCAGTTTGAATTTTCTTAGTTTTCGTTCGCCAATTTCAAGAGGAGTTCGTGTTGCGGAACGCCTTTCCACCATTTGCAGATGCAATATATCTGTTTAATGCCTAAATATGTAATAAATCCTGATAGAATATATCCGATTGGCTCCGAAGGATTACACAAATAGGAAATCGCCAACACCACAACTCCAATCAGTAGAGGCAATGCAATCCATCGAGATTTTTGCCAACGTGCAGATAACTTTCTCGTCTTTTCTATAATCTTTTTTTCAGATTCAGTCAGTTGCATGAATCAATTAAGCCAGCGATTTCTTCTAAAGTCCAGACGTGATCGGAAATGCCCGCTTCCATTGCCGGGGTGACGCACAAAGATTGGTGGATTCTGGCGGAAACGGCCGGCCACCAACCGGCGATGCTGCAAATTTTTGGTAGGGCAAAGCTGCCGCTTTGCCTGATCTGACCGTCAGCGATGACGGCGATGCTGGCGGCGCGGCACAGCGCCGCCCTACCGGAAGGTTGCGTCAAGATACGCTCTGCCTTCCTCCATTAAACTTTCCGGTAAATCGGCTTGGGCACAATGACGGCGACAAAATGTTTGCCGCGGATTTCAATTTCGATCTTCGTGCCGGGCTTCGCAAACTCTGCTGGCACGTAACCCATGCCGATGCCGATGCCGAGCGACGGGCTTTGCGTGCCGCTGGTGACGACGCCGGCGTTCGCGCCGTCCATACAGATCGGATATTGCGGCCGCGGCGGCGCGGATTTTCCGGCCATCTTGAACGCGACCAGTTTTTTCCTTGTGCCGTTGGCTTTTTGTTCCGCGAGAACGGAGCGCCCATTGAATTCACCTTTGTCGAGCGCGACAAAAAACCCGAGTCCGGCTTCAATGGGCGTGGTTTGCTCATCCAGCTCATGGCCATAAAGCGGATAGCAAACCTCGGTGCGCAATGTGTCGCGCGAGCCGAGACCGCACGGCTTGATGCCAAACGGCTGCCCGGCGGTGAGCAAACCGTCCCAAACATGCCGGATGGCTTCGTCCGAACCGACGATTTCGAATCCGTCTTCGCCGGTGTAACCGGTGCGTGAGACGAGCACTCCGCCTTTTTCAAAATGGAAACCGCCGATTTGGTTTTTCTTCAAACCGATCACGGTGTTGACGCGCATGGCTGAAACCGACGCGCCGGGAATGCACGCCTCAATGAATTCCTTCACGCGCGGGCCTTGCACGGCCACAGCGGCGTATTGGTGCGAGGCATCGGTAAGCTTGAGTTCACCGGAGAATTTTGCGGCCTGCGCCTGCAACCAGGCGACATCCGGCTCGATGCGCGAGGCGTTGATGATGAGGAAATAAACGCCATCGGAAAGCTGGAAGGCATACAGATCGTCAATGACGCCGCCGCGTTCATCGCACATCAACGTGTACTGGCCTTCGCCGGGCGCGAGCCTGCGGATGTCGTTCGTGAGCACCGAATTCAGAAATTCCGCAGCGCCCAAACCGCTGACGGTGACTTCGCCCATGTGCGAGATGTCGAAGATGCCGGCGGCTTTGCGGACGGCGCGGTGTTCGTCCATGATGCTGGTATATTGCACCGGCATTTCCCAGCCCCCGAATTCGACGAGTTTGCCGCCGAGTTTCTGATGCGCGGTGAAAAGTGGCGTGCGCTTCAACATGGCTGGAGAATGTAGAATTTGGAATGCAGAATGAAGAAACAAATCAACCCGCCAGCCTTTTCAAGACTTCCTGCGCGAGCAGTTCATAAGCCGCCGCGCCGGAACTATATTTGTCGTAATGGATGATCGGCTTGCCAAAACTCGGTGCTTCGGCGAGGCGTGTGCTGCGCGGAATCACGGTTTCAAACACACGCGCGCCGAGTTGATTGCGGACTTCGTTGACGACTTCGTTGGAAAGTTTCGTCCGGCCATCGAACATCGTCATCACGACGCCAAAAATGTCGAGGCGCGGATTGATGCCCGCGTCGCGCAACTGGTTAAGCACGCGGTTCATCATGGAAATGCCTTCGAGCGAGTAATATTCGCATTGCAGCGGCACGAGCAAACCGTCACTCGCCGCAAAGGCGTTCAGGGTGAGGATGCCCAGCGACGGCGGACAATCCACCAGGACCACATCAAACCGCTGCGATTCCAGCACAGGCTGCAACACACCGGCAACGCGGAGCAAGTGATTTTCCATTCGCGCCAGTTCGAGATCGGCGGCGCACAAATCCACTTCGGCCGGCACAACTGCCAGCCGCTCGAAGGCGGTGTTTTTGATCTTGTCGAGCAGGCTGCCCTCACCCAGCAAAACCCGATACGCGCTGGCGCCCTCGGTTTTTTCCAGGCCGAGGCCACTGGTGGCATTGGCCTGCGGGTCGAGGTCAAATAAGAGCACGCGTTGCCCAAGCGCAGCGAGGCAAGCCGCAAGATTAACGGCAGTGGTTGTCTTGCCCACACCGCCTTTTTGATTGGCGACCGCAATGACTTTGGTTGGCACCCGCCCGATTTAATGACAAGCGCGGCTTCGTTTCAAGCGCGCAACGCATTTCAAATTGGATCAGTTGCCTGGAAGTGAAAAACTGACCGGCTGGGCGAGTGAATTCTGTTGTCCAAAAAGCGAGGCGACCGGCTGAAGGCTGAGCACTGGATTGGTGCTGGACACGATCCCCATTTGGTCCACTGACTGCAACAGGGATGGCGACACAGCGGCGAGCGAAGTGGTGGTGGTGCCGGCCTGCAGAACCGGCTGCGACGTGAGATCCGGACGTTCCACAATAATAATTCCAAGAAACAGCAGCAAACAAAGGGCTCCAGCAAACGCACTTGCAAACACCGGTTTTATATTAAACGCTTGCAACAATTTTTCCAGCCAGGGCGCCTGACCAAACAATTCCTCCACCCAGTTGGCTGATTTTCCAGTGTCGCCGGCGCGGATTCGTTGCAGGACCTGGCGTGAAAAATAGTTGAAATATCCTGGCGGTGGCGTTTCGTGCCGTTTGAGAACCAGCAAGCGGCGTAACGACTCGAAGTTATTTTCGTTTTCTTTCATACTTACTTCAAGTAATCGGACAACAACGCCTGTAATTGCTGTCGGGCATAAAACAGCCGCGACCGAACAGTGCCAATGTTGCAATCCATAATCTTTGCAATCTCTTCGTGTGATTGCCCCTGCACATCGTGCAGAACAACAACCAATCTATGAGGTTCAGACAATTTCAGCAACGCCTCGTTCAATTTTTCCTGCAATTCCGTCAAACCGGCCTCGCGGCGTGGTGTTTTGTCCGAAATCAAGGCCATTAAATCCGGGTCGTGCTCGGCTTTGAGGTCCAAGTCGTTGAGGCTCATGTGGGTGCGGTTTTTGCGCTGTTTGAGGAAATTAATCGTTTTGTTGACCGCAATCCGGTAGAGCCAGGTGTAGAAACTGGAGCCGCCTTTGAAGGATTTCAGCGCCTGAAAGGCCTTGATGAACGATTCCTGGGCCAGGTCGTTGGCATCTTCATGATTGGCGGTCATGTGATAAATCGTCGCGTAGATGCGCTCCTGATGGAGCCGCACCAATTCATCGTAAGCCTCCAAATCGCCACGCCGCGCCCGCTGCACCAGCAACCCTTCATCCACCGGCGCGGGCGTCTCTGAATCATCCGTGCGTGTGACTGGAGCGGACATAATCATGATGCATTCAAATACAAACCGCCAAGGCGTCGGTTTGTTGCGCTAAAAAATCCGCCAGACCGAACAATCCCGCCCGCCCGCCGGATTCTGGCAAAACCCGCAACACCCGCCGCGCCCGCTCCAAATAGCGCGCGATGACTGCCTGCGACGGCTCAAAGGTTTCGTATCGGGCCAGCAATTCGTTCACGGCGGACAAATTTTCCGGCTGCCAGCTTTCGACCAGGTTCTCCAGGCGCGCCCGGTCGGCGGCGTTCGCGCGTTCCCACGCCAACAGCACCGGCCACGTTAATTTGCCCTTCGCCAGGTCCGTGCCCAGTGATTTGCCGGCCAGCGCTTCCGTCCCGAACAAATCCACGCAATCGTCATAAACCTGATACGCCGTGCCGAATGCCGCGCCGAATTGCCGCAAGGCGGCGCGCCGTTTCGGCGTCGCCCCGCTCAAAAACGCCGCCAAATCGCACGAAAGCGTGAACAGTTCGGCGGTTTTCATTTCGATGACGCGGAAATACTCGCGCCGCGAGATTTGAAACTTGTGGCGGTGCTGCGTTTGCAAAATTTCCCCGGAACAAACCGTGTTCGTTGCCATGGCGACGGCGCGGCAAACCTCCGGTGTCGGAAAGCTGGCCGCCAGTTTCAACGCCTGTGCAAACAGACAATCACCGAACAGCACGGCGATTTCATTGCCCCAATTGGCCGCCAGGGTGAGCTGGTCGCGGCGGATTTCCGCCTCGTCCATCACATCGTCATGCACCAGCGTGGCCAGATGCACCATTTCAATGATAACCGCTGCCGTCACGTGCGCCTCGGTGACCTCGCCAAGCGCGCTGGCGGACAGCGCCAGAATTGTGGGACGCAAATGTTTCCCGCCGCCGTCCAGGGCGTATTGCGCGTAGGGAATGATTTGCGGATCGAAATCGTTGACCTGCCGGATCAACTGCCGGGTGACCGCCTGAAGAAAAGGCTCCACCGGTTCCACGATTTGTTTCCAGGAACGATTCGGATTGGCATCAGGCGAGTCAACCGCATTCGCACTCGCCACTTTTGATTCAGCAACCAGCATTCGGTTGGAAATTTACGTTTGCCCAGCCGTCGAGTCAAACCCCATGTGTTCGCGCAAAAACAAAACAGCCGGACTGAAACAGCCCTCCGGCTGCATGACTGCTGCTGTTCGCCGCAACGATTCTCGACCTCCAACGCCCGGTTTCAGACAACCGCCAAGAGGGCAATGCCATGCGGGAGAGGTTTGATTGAATGTCTAATTTGGTGGGGCGCGAGACTCCCGGCGAGCCGTGCCATGGATTCGGCTTCATGGGCAACGGCTGGGGCCGACTTTGAAACTTTCCGGCAGGTCACGGAACAGGGTGGGGCGTTCTTTGGCCAGCACGCCGGCCGGCCAATGTCTCATGCTCATCAGGATAACGTCGCGTCCTGTAGCGGCGGTCTGTGACCGCCGGAAGTGACCTTGATATTTACGCTGCCAGTAGGGATGCCGGGCAAACACGGCCTCGGCGCGGTGGGCGAGTTTGTCCGCGAACGCTTCCGGGATCGGTGTCTGAAAATAATCGCGTGCCTCGTCGAGGATGCGCCAGGCCAGATACAACGGGCAATAACTGGTCTGCCGTTCAAATTCCGTCACTGGCGCGTAAATTTTTCGTTTCATGCGACCAATTTTATTTCAACCGGTGCGACAAAGGCTGTCCAAGCCTCTTTTTTCAAAGGACGTGATTCATGTGCAGATTGGCAAGTAATATTCACCATACGAACGTGACGATGCTGTGCCCCGGGGCGATGTAATCGAAGAATTTATCGTCGGCCTCGACCTGGAATGTCTGTTCCGTTCTGTTCTTGTTGAAAACGACCAGCGAGGTCTGGCCGTTGGGCAAGGCGAAGGCGACGATGTCCATGCTGCCGGGGTCGGCACCTTTGAAGGAAGCCGCGATGTGCTTCGAGCCGGGCCGGGCGGCGCGGGACATTTGGGCCAGACCATAGAACTCGCGCTCGAACTTCACTCCCTGGTAGTTGTCGGTCTGAATTACCACCAATCCCGCAGCCTCGGAATCGGGGCGTGGAGTCGGCCCGAACTCGCCGTCGAGCGCAAGGTTCCACTCCACACTCGCCTGACACCAGTTCTGCGGACCGCCCATCCAACTGTGGGCCATGCCCCAGTCCACATCACCCCACCAGTCGCCTCGCTTCTTGCCCCAGCCACCATGCTCGGTACATAGGATTTCCTTGTCGGGAAATCTCTGATGAATGGTGTTGTAGGTCTTGCGCATGAGGTTGGCGTCGCCGTAGTAAACGTGCCAGGCGCTTCCGGCGATATACTTGCCGGCAGTGGGATCCGAGAAGATTTTGGTCACGCTCTCCACGGGGTCCATTTTTGCGTCACCGCCAATGACCTTCCGATCGCCGGGGTGCAGTCCCCAGTTGTGGTCGTGGACGAAGATTTTCGTCTTCAATCCCTTGGCCGCGAGTTTGGGACCCAGAAGACTGACGAGTCTGATTTGATCGTCCTCGTTCATACGCATACAAGGGTACGCGGCGGCATCGAATTGTGGTTCGTTCTGCAGCGTGACGCCCCATACCTCGATACCCTCCGCTTGGTATTGTCCGATGAATTTCACGAAGTAGTCGGCGTACGCCTCGAAATATTCGGGTTTGAGTTTGCAGGTGGCGCCGGCGGCTTTGTCAACCTCCGAGATTCCCGCCAGTTTGCCATTGGTCTTCATCCACGCCGGGGCGCTCCACGGCGAGCCAAGAATCCGGATCTCGGGATTCAGCCGCAGTGCGTCCTTGAGCACAGGAATGATGTACGTCCGGTCGTGGGCGATCGAGAAGCGGCTCAGATCTGGCGATCGCTCATCGCAGTAAGTGTAATAAATGGCGCTGGCCGTATAGTCGGAGGCGCCCATGGGCAGCCGCAGGAAGCTGAAGCCCGCACCTTCGGTGGGCGAGAACAATTTCTTCATGGTGTACTCGTATAGTTGTGGGTTCCTCCGCTTCAGATTCATGAGCACCCAGGCGGACGAATCTGTCATGGCCGCCCCATGTCCGTACATCGTCTGGAAAGTCTTGGTCCCATCCACGGCAATCTTCACGAGGCGGCCCGGCTCCGCCTCCGTCAAAGGGATGGAACCCTGCCGAAGCAGTGTGAAGTTGTCATCCTGGTGGATGCCGTTCTGGACGTGCTTGGCATCGCCGTCGTCCACTCTGGTCACGACGACTGTAACATCACCGCCCCGCAGCGGTGTAGTGTACAGTGCCAATGCCCCGGCAGCCACGACACAAGCGGCTTGAAGCAATCGGTTGCTACGCATCAGTGAGTCGCTCCTTCCACGATTTTGAGGTAGGCTGTATCAAACCCGGCTGGCATGGTGCGAGCGAGTGTGCGCCAAAGATTTATCAGCGTCAATCTTCGCGGCTTTGGGCGAAGGCAAACAAAAAGCGCGAACGGGAAACCGTTCGCGCTTGAATTAATTTTACCAGGATTATTTGGCTTCGGTCGCAGCCGCTGCTTCCTTGTCACGGTCTTCCATCGCGGCTTTGCGCGAGAGCCGCACCCTGCCCTTTTCGTCCACCCCGAGGCATTTGACCGTAATGTCATCGCCGACCTTGACGATGTCCTCGGTTTTCTTGACGCGGAAATTGGCCAGTTCGCTGATGTGAACCAAGCCGTCCTTACCGGGCAGGAATTCCACAAAACAGCCGAATTCCTTGATCGTGACGACTTTGCCGCGATAGATTTTCCCGATTTCGGCTTCCGCCGTCATGCCGGTGATGGCGTCGAGCGCGATTTTCATGCCTTCCGGCGAGACGGAGAAAATGTTCACCGTGCCGTCGTCTTCAATGTCAATTTCGCAGCCGGATTCCTCGACCAGTTTCTTGATGTTCTTGCCGCCGGGCCCGATGAGCGCGCCGATTTTTTCGGGGTTGATCTTGACCGTTTCAATGCGCGGGGCGTATTTGCTGATTTCCTTGCGCGGGGCGGCGAGCGTCTTGGCCATTTCGGCCAGGATGTGCAACCGCGCAACACGGGTCTTTTCAATCGCCTCGGCCATGATGGCGTGCGGCAGACCCTTCAACTTCAGGTCGAGCTGGAAACCAGTGATGCCCTTTTCCGTCCCGGCAATCTTGCAATCCATGTCGCAGTAATGATCTTCCCAGCCGATGATGTCGGTGAGGAGTTGGTATTTGGAAATTTTCTTGTTCGCGTCGAGTTCGGTACAGATGCCGACGCTGATGCCCGCAACGGGGCGAATCATCGGAATGCCTGCGTCCATGAGCGCCAGCGTGCCGCCACAGACGCTCGCCATGGAGGTCGAGCCGTTGGATTCCATTATCTCGCTGGTGACGCGGATGGTGTAAGGATAATTTTCAATCGGAATCATCGGCTCGATGCTGCGCTCGGCCAGCGCGCCGTGGCCGATTTCGCGCCGGCCCGGACCGCTGATGCGCCCGGTTTCACCGACGGAGAAGTTCGGAAAGTTGTAGTGCAGGATGAATTTCTTTTCGCTGCCGCCGCCGGTGTAGGAATCAAATTCCTGCGTGTCGTCGCCGGTGCCCAGCGTGGCCAGTGTGACCGCCTGGGTTTCGCCGCGGCAGAACAACGCCGAACCATGAGCGCGCGGCAAAATGCCGACTTCGCTTGAAATCGGGCGTACGACATCAAAGGCGCGGCCGTCGAGACGTTTGCCGTGATTCAAAATCAAACCGCGGACGGCTTCCTTCTGGATATAGTAAAACGCGTCGCTGATGACAAAGTCCGTGACCTTTTCCGCGCCGAATTTTTCAACGAGTTTGGCGCCGACTTCCTCCTGGATGGCGTTGCAAGCGGATTCGCGGGCGAGTTTGCCGGGCGTGAGCAACGCCGGCACAAAACGATCGCCGGCGAGCTTCTTGGCTTCCTGAAGAATTTCATCGGGCACGATGTTCAGCGTGATTTCGCGTTTCTTCTTGCCGGCCTTGGTAGCGAGTTCTTTTTGCGCGGCGATTAGCGGCTGGCAACACTCGTGCCCGAACTTGAGCGCGGCATTGAATTCAGCTTCGGTGATTTCCTTGGCCGAACCTTCATACATCACGATGTCATTCGCGTTGCCGACATAGACGAGATCGAGGTCGCTTTCGGCTTGTTCAGCGTGGGTCGGGTTGGCGATGAACTGGCCTTTGATGCGACCGACACGGACCGCGCCGAGCGGGCCGTCCCAAGGAATGTCGCTGACCATCAGGGAGGCAGACGCGCCGATGATGCTGAGAATGTCGGGGTCGTTCTGGCCGTCGGCGCTGAGAACGACGGTTTGCACCTGAACTTCATTGTACCAGCCCTTGGGAAAGAGCGGACGAATCGGACGGTCGGTGAGCCGGCAGGTGAGAATTTCCTTTTCCGTCGGACGGCCTTCGCGCTTGAAGTAACCGCCGGGGAACATGCCCGCCGCCGCGGCTTTTTCGCGATAGTCAACGGTCAGGGGGAAAAAGTCCTGACCTTCCTTGGCCTTGGTGGCGGCCACGGCGGCCACGATGACGATGGTTTCGCCGAGCTGGACGGTTACGGCGCCGTCCGCCTGTTTGGCGAGTTTTCCGGTTTCAATGATGATTTGTTTGTCGCCCGCCTGGGCGGTGATTTTTTCTGGCATATGAACTGGCCCATTGCCACCGGAGGAACTTCAGTGAACTCCGAACGTTTTCGGAGCTGATTGAAATTTCCCAGGGGCAACGGATTTCTTATTCGCGATGATTTCGGTTTGGGAATCGAGCCGTTCGCGTTTCCGGCTCAAATTCGAGAGCGAAAGGCGCTGGCTGAAAATAAAAGCCGCGCCTCCGCAAATTCAGTGGCGCAGCTTCAATTTCTTCGTGACCGCCTGATAGCGGTTCAAATCTGTGTTTTGCAGGTATTCGAGCAGGCGCCGGCGCTGGCCGACCATCATCAGCAGCCCGCGGCGCGAGCTGTGATCCTTTTTGTTCGTCTGCAAATGTTCGGTCAGATGGTTGATCCGCTGGGTCAGCAGCGCAACCTGTACGTCCGCCGAACCCGTGTCTTTGCCATGCAACTTAAATTGGTCAATCGTCTTCGTCTTCGCTTCCATATTCAATTAGAGTGATAGATGATAGTTATTCACAGCCGGGGTGTAAAGCCCTTTCCCCAAAACATTCGATGCAACAATTCATGGAATTCAGAGCCTTCATGCCTTTTTTGAAAAACCACCCAAATGCCGCCAGCGCCAGACCAACCGGCGCTTGGTCTGCTGAGTTAGCTTGAAATTCTCCGAAATCCGCAGACCTTCAACCCAAAATATTTCGCCATTCTCCGCCGCCGCCACCATCAACTCCCGCCGCCGGACGCGCGGAATTTTCCAGTTCGTGAACAAATCCTGAAGTTTCGCCGATGACTTCAAACCAATCGGTTGAAACCGGTCGCCGGGACGCCAATGACGCAACGTGATTCTGCCACGCACCCTGTCCGCGTCGAATGATTCACAGGCCGGCCGGGCGGCGGGGCGCTTGAATCTTTTTACCGCATCAAAATGCCAGCACACACGGACGCCGCCAAAGGTCGCTTCCCCCGCCCTGTCCGCCAAGTCCACCGACAGTTTGTTGGCGTTGAATTCCTCCGGCAGCCGTGGTCGTAATTTTACCCCGCCCGCAGTGTCGCGCAACACGAACAATGTGGAATTGACACTGACAAAACGATTAGCCGACCCACGAAGCTGTTCGATCAAATCAAAATCCACCGATACGCCGAGTTCTGCCAATTGTAGTTGCAAAGCCCGCCGCTGAACCGCGACCGGCAAATCTTTAAAAACCGTCCCCTCTCCCGGCCGGGGGCCACCCTTTCCCCGCCCGGCGGGGGGAGGGGCGCGTTCAATTTTTCGTTTCGAGACGAGCCATTGTCGCGCGGCATCACCGGCCAAATCCGATTCCGCGCCGACGATTTCCATGAGTCGCAGAACTGTTTTCGTCAGGGCCGGCTGGTAGCGACGTTGCAGCAGTGGCAGCAGTTCGTTTCGAACGCGATTGCGCGGCAGATTGAGTGACGTGTTGGTGGCATCTTCGCGAAAAAGAATTTTGCTTTCGCGCGCGAATCCCCGCAGTTCGGCTTTGCTCGCGTCGAGCAACGGACGAACGAGCATGATTTTTGAATCCGCCGGTGATGGCGAATGCCATTTCATTCCGGCCAAGCCTTCACCACCCGCGCCGCGCAGGACGCGCAGGAAGAATAGTTCCGCCTGGTCGTCCGCGTGATGCGCCAGTGCAACGACGCGGATTTTGCGTTCCTTCGCCATGCGCGCAAAAAAATCATGCCGTAATTTTCGCGCGGCCATTTCGACGGATAGTTTTGATTTTCGCGCGAATTCCTTCACCGCCGCACGTCCGGCAACCATGGGTAGTTTCAATCTGGCGGCGGTCTGCCGGACCAGTTTTTCGTCCGCGTCGCTGCTCCGTCCACGCAACTGGTGATTGAAATGGGCAACAACCAATTTCCAGCGGTGCTTTGCGGAAAGCGACTGCAGCAAATAAAGCAGCACCGTCGAATCCAGGCCGCCGGAGACTGCGACCAGAATCTTCTGGCCGCGTTTGAGCAGCCCGCGGCATTGAATTTGTCTTTCCACCTGCTGGAGCAATGCATTCACGCGCTCATGCTACTGCATCGGCGCGACGGGGCAAGCGCCGCGGATTTCACGGCAATAACATCAGGCGGTAAAACCGTTGCCCAGAAGTCTCGACGGCATTGGTGTCAACGAATGTAAGGGTGGTGTTGGTCGTCGCTGCGATGGATTGCAGCGCAAGCCAGTTGGTTTGCAACAGATTGGTTTTGTATTGAACCTGATAAACCAAGCCGGTCATCGCGTTCCAACTGAATTTCAAATTGTTGTTCATCACCGATGACGTATGGAACACTGATACCGGGATGGGTAGCACGCTCACGTCGTCGAGCGCGAAATAAGAAACATCATCGCGCGCTCCGATTTGAAGAACGGTGCTGCTGCCGGTGGCGGTGACAATAAACTGCAGATTGGTCCAGCCGAGTTTGGGCAGGTTGGTTTGATTGAAAAGCGTGCCACCATTCCACGACACACTGAATTCATTTGGCGTCTTGCCGTCGGGACTGTCCATCCACAGCGACAACAGATAAGTCTGGCCGGCGAACGTCGGCACATTCTGCGAGAGATAAGCCAGCACGCCTGGCTCGCCCAAAGCCGCAAAATAAGTTCCCGAATGGGCATTGATGGTGATGTTGGTGGGGTGACGATGAGTGCCAATGTTGTAGGCGATGGAGTTTGTGACAAAATTGATGAGCGCGCCGTTGAGCACACTGTCTCCATTCAAAGTCCAGCCGGTGAAATCGCCGGTCTCAAAACCACCGTTCTGAACCAGCGGTTGTCCGACCAGCAAAGTGAACGGCAGGCCGACAGCACCGCCGTACTGGCTGGTGATCACCACGTTCGCATTGTAGATTCCAGAGGGAAGACTGTTGGCGGCGGAATCCAGGCTCACCGTTAAGGTCATTTGCCCGCCCGCCGTCAGCGTGCCGCTGTTCGGAGAAGCCGTGAGCCAGGAGTCGGTGTCATTAACACTCCAATTCAATGAAGCTGACCCCAAGTTGGTCACCGAAAAGTTTTGCGTGTTCACGTTAAATGAACCGCCAACCGGTCCGCTGGAAGTAAAGCCGTTGGTCGGCGAGACCGCCAGCGGCTGGAGGACTTGTAACGTAAACTGGCGAAGCTGCGCAAGACCTGTGGTTTGATTGGTGAACCAGACATTGGCGGAGTAAGCTCCCACCGCCAGATTGTAGGCCGCGGAACTCAGGTTCGCCGTCACGGCGGTTTGACCGCCGGAGGCAAGGGTGCCGCTGCCGGGCGCGACGTTGAGCCACGGCGATGTGTTGGCGAGCGCCCAGTTTAATGAAGCCGCACTTGAATTGGTCAATAAAAAGTTTTGGGCGGTGACGGTGAATGGACCGCTGGCGGCGCCGCTGGCGGCAAAGCCGGACGCAGGGGTAATGACCAACGGGTCGGTCGGGCCGGCCAGAGCGTTGATTAAATTTTGCCCGGCGGGTGTGCCAAGGCCGGTGCAAAGGTCATAGCCGTTCGTGGCGTAAAACAGATTGGGGCTGCTAGGCCAAGCATTGTTGCCGGTCGTGACATCGTGAAAACAACTGGCGTAGTTCGTTCCGGCGGCAAGACCGTAAATGGCGGGATTGATGAAGCCGACCGGCGATTTTCCGTTGGCAACGGCCTGTTGATTGACCAGTGCAGTGAACCCCGCCCACAACGGCGCCGCAAAACTGGTGCCGCCCCAACCATCCGAACCCTGGCCGTTGCCGCCGTAAACGATATACATGTCTTCGTAAGCGTTCATGGCCACATCAGGGATATTCCGGTTGGCTGTCGAGCCGCCCCTGCCCGCCATGTTGCTGATGTTGGTCTGCCAGCCTGGAATGGCATAGTAGGAACTGATTCCGCCACTGCTGCCGACACCTCCGCCTTGATTCCACACTGTTTCCGACACGTAGGCTGCGCCGGCGTTGGTCATCGTCAACTGTGTGCCACCCACCTGCGTGATGTACGGGTTGCTCGACGGCGTATTATCCAACGCGGGATTGTCAACGCCGTTGACAGAACTTGCGCCGGTCGTAAAAGCGTCGCTGTCACCGGAAGCGTTGAAAAACGACTGCCCCACTGCCTGCATGCTTATGAAGATGTTGTCCGTGGTCGTGCTCGGCCCGCCGTTCCAGCCCCAGGAACTGCTCAAATTATTGACCGTGTTGCTGAAGGTAAGCATGGAGTTTAAAACGGAGTTGGGTTGGTTACCCTCAAACACCACAATTTTTGCCAGTCCCGGTGCCATGGCCATCGCCATTTCAATATCCAGGGATACTTCAGCGTTCGCATTTGCAATGCCGCTGTAGCCGGGGATCCCGCTGACCCCGTTTGTCAAAACAGTTTGTATGACG
>Ga0181536_10004896_pt1 | contig 13971 bp, 6 predicted proteins | sample PEATcosm2014_Bin_41_FD_121105 | JGI IMG/M metagenome (GOLD analysis project Ga0181536, IMG submission 121105) | Peatland microbial communities from MTU Mesocosm Facility, Houghton, MI, USA - PEATcosm2014_Bin17_60_metaG | ecosystem: Environmental > Terrestrial > Soil > Wetlands > Peat | place...
ACGCGAGATGCAGGCCCAGATCCTGGACGACATGGACCTGGAGCGGGAGCGCGGCATCACCATCAAGGCGCACGCCGTGCGCATGATGTACAAGGCGCATGACGGCAACACCTACCAGCTCAACCTGATCGATACCCCGGGGCACGTCGATTTCAGCTACGAGGTATCGCGTTCGCTGTCTTCGTGCGAGGGCGCACTGCTGGTGGTGGACGCCACCCAGGGCGTGGAGGCGCAGACCCTGGCCAATGCCTATCTGGCCATCCATCACGGCCTCGAAGTCATTCCCGTGATCAACAAAATCGATCTGCCGTCGGCCGACATTCTGCGCACCCAGGAAGCGATTGAGAAGGCGGTGGGACTGGACGCGACCGACGCGATCCCGGTGAGCGCCAAGACCGGGCAGGGCGTGGACGAGGTGCTGGAAGCGATCGTGCACCGCCTCCCCCCGCCAACCGGCGATCCAGAGGCTCCGCTGCAGGCGCTCATCTTCGACTCGTGGTTCGATGCCTACCGCGGCGTCATCGTGCTGGTGCGCGTGATGCAGGGAACCATACGCAAGGGGCAACGCATCCGGCTGATGTCGAACGGCAAATCGTTCGAGGTCGAGTCCATGGGCGTTCTCATGCCCAAGCCGGTGGAGATCGGCCAGCTTTCCGCGGGCGAGGTGGGATTCTTCGCGGCCACCATCAAGAACGTGGGAGATACCAAGATCGGCGACACGGTGACCGACGATGCGCGCCCGGCCGCAGCGGCGCTGCCCGGATTTGAAGACATCAAGCCCATGGTTTTCTCGGGACTTTACACCGTGGATTCGCACGAGCACACGCTGTTGCGCGATGCCCTGGAAAAATTGCGCCTGAACGACTCCTCATTCTTCTTCGAGCCGGAGAGCTCGGTGGCGCTGGGCTTCGGGTTTCGCTGCGGCTTTCTCGGCCTGCTGCACATGGAGATCATCCAGGAACGGCTGGAGCGCGAGTACGAGCTCGACCTGATCACCACCGCGCCCAGCGTGCGTTACCACATCACGCTCACCGACGGCAGCGAGATCGAGGTCGACAACCCGTCGCGCTGGCCCGAGCCGCAGAGCATCGAAAGCATCCGCGAACCGGTGATCGCCGCCAAGATCCTCACCAACGAGGAGTACGTGGGCGGAATCCTGAAGCTGGTGGAGGAAAAGCGCGGCCGCCAGAGCAACTTCGAATACGTGACCCCGACGCGCGTGATGCTCAGCTACGAGCTGCCGCTCAACGAGATCGTGCTCGACTTCTACGACCGGCTGAAGTCGATCTCGCGCGGCTACGCGTCGCTGGATTACCAGTTGGCCGGCGAGTGGGAATCGCCGATGGTGAAGCTCGACATCCTGATTGCCGGCGAGCCCGTGGACGCGCTCTCCATCATCGTGCACAAAGACCACGCTTACGAGCGGGGCCGCGCGCTGGTCTCCAAGATGCGCGAGTTGATCCCGCGCCAGCAGTTCGAGGTGGCCATTCAGGCGGCCATTGGCGCCAAGGTCGTGGCTCGCGAGACGGTGAGCGCCCTGCGCAAGAACGTGCTCGCCAAGTGCTACGGCGGCGACATCACACGCAAGCGCAAACTGCTGGAAAAGCAGAAGGAAGGCAAGAAACGCATGAAGCGGATCGGCAAGGTCGACATTCCCCAGGAAGCCTTCCTCGCCGTCCTCCGCGTGGGCGAAGAGCAGCAGAAGTAGCGGGGCCGGCCGGGCTTTGTGAATAAATTTTTATGACAGATTGTGGAAAGATACGCCGTTTCGCGGGGTCGGGCCGATCCGCGAGATCCTCAGGTCATTCCGGACAGTTTTCGAAAGTTGTTATTGAAATAGAATGAGTTAGGCCGTTTAACAGAACGGGATATCGGCTGGCAAGGGGAAAATTCCGGGTTTCCCATGAAGGTTTCCGGAAGAATTCCACAAATTTTTCCACAGCGGGAGAGTAGCTTGGAAGCCCGCCGCAAAGCGAAGGCCCCGCCAAGCGGGGCCTTTGCAACAATTCCGCAGCAGTTTAGTGAGTTCCCGTCGGCCTTGGCGCTGCGGGCCTGGGAGCTGTCTGGCTTCCTGGGGCCGCTGCCTGCGGCGGCGGCGCGGGCACACCCGACTTCAGGTTGTAGGCGTCGATCACCTGCTTGGTGATATTGGTGCCGTTGCTGGAGAACAGCACCGGCGTCTGCTGCTGCGAGATGTCCAGGACCAGCGTGAATCCCTGCTGCTCGGCATAGGACTGCATGACGTCGTACACTTTGGAGGCGAGGCCGTTGTACATGTCCTGCATATCCTGCTGGAAGTCGTTGCGCGCGTCTTCTGAGTCGCGGTCCAGCTGCTTCTTCTTGTCGTCAATGATCTTGGCCTTGCTGCTGCGCTCGGCCTCAGACATACTGGCGCCCTGGGTCTGCAACTGCTTGGTCAGGTTGTCAATCTCGTCGCTGAGGGTCTTGAGAGCGGCTTCCTTGGGAGCGTACTTCTTTTGCAGGTCGCCGAAGTCGCGCTGGCCCTCGTTGGTTTGGGCAACGGCCAACTGAAAAGCAATGACCGCAATTTTGGCGGGAACGGCAGCGGGCCCTCCGGCGGGTGTCGCCGCGGTCGGTGCAGCCTGTGTTTGGGCGGCGGCACTCAGGACCATCCCTGAGGCCAGCATGAGAACAAGTGCAAAAGTACGCTTCATTTGAATCGAAAACTCCTTCGGAATTCCTGTTTGGCTCTTGTCGTTAGACGCACAAACGAGCCTTTGCCTCCTCACGCTTCCTTACGGCTCATCTTTACCCGGCTGTTACCACGATTTGCTGCGGGAGACTCCGCGCCAAGTGGCGCGAGGCTGGAAAAGACGCATACGGAGACGTCAGCAGGAACTAGAGGGATTATAGGCCAGGGACCGGGGAATAGGGAATAGGGGCCAGATTACAGTTCATAGTTCGCAGTTCACAGTTAAGACGGCGGCACTGCGGCCACCGATCTGCGAACTACGAACTGTGAACCAGGAACTGGGAATCAATGCGCAGGCGCCGGTTGGGGCTGCGGCGCGTCCGGCTGGCCACCGGCCTGCGGCGCCGGTGCGGGAATGCCGGACTTGGTGTTATACGCGTCGATGATTTCCTTGGTGATGTCCATGGCGGGCACGGCATAGAGCACCGTGGCGGTTTGCTGGTCTCCGGCGTCGAGAACCAAGGTGTAGCCGTGCTTCTCGGCGTAGTCGCTCATCAGCGCGCCCACCTTTTGGGCCACATCGCCGATGATCTGCTGCATGTCGGCCTGGAAATCGCTCTGCGCATCCTGGGTTTCGCGGTCCAGCTGCTTCTTCTTTTCCTCGATGGCGCGGGTGCGGCTGTTGCGCTCGGCATCGCTCAACTGGGCGCCCTGGGCCTGCAACTGCTTGGTCAAGGTGTCGATTTCGTCGCTCAGGGTCTTGATCTGCACGCGCCGGGGATCGTACTTCTTCTGCAGATCGGTCACGTCGCGCTGGAACTCGTTGGTCTGCATGACGGCGGCCTGAAAAGTGATGACTGCGACCTTCGCCATGGGAACGGGAGCGGCGGCCGCGGGCTTTTGCGCGGCGGGCGTAGCAGGCCTGGGAGCGGCCGAGGTTTGGCCACTCACCGTGATGGCCGATGCAAGAACCAGGAAAAGAGCGAATAAGGACAGGCGCTTCATCTGAATCAAAGACTCCTTGGAGTTCCCCGATGCGGACGCCGTGAGTTCGGCCATCCGTTCCACAATACCCTTTGGACGCTCTTGAAGAGGATCCATCGCGCGCGGCAGCTCTGAAAAAACTGTGCGCGCGGAGGCATCGCCGGGAACTAGAGGGGATTATAGGTTCCGGGTCAGGGAGCGTCAAACGCGAGAAGCAGGAAGCGAGGGAGCAAACTGCCCCGATGCCGCGGTCACGGCTGTAGTGGGCCGCTGAGCGCGCCCAGGCGGTGCCAGAATGCGCTCCCGACGCCCACCAGGCTCAGCAGCAGCATGATCGCCGCCAACGCGAAGAACGGCGCCTGCACAACCGGCCAGACCTTCGCCGGCCATTGATCGACGAACTTGTCCCAGAAGCTCTCGTTGAACCGCGTGGGCCGGTCTTCGCCTTCCCTGGCGGGCCTCCACTCCGAGGCCAGGAAGGCCGCGCGCACGTTCGACAGCAGGATGCCGGCAGCAAGAATGCTCAGGATGCCGGGAAACCGGCCCAAGGCCAGGGGATAGAGGATGTCGGTAAAGAAGATGGCGAAGACCATGGCCGCCGCCGGCCAGTTGGCTTCGCGGACGCCCATGCCGCCGAACACGAAAACCAGCGCCATGGTGGTGTAGACCACCAGAAAAATGGGCTTGCCGGAAAACACGCCGACCAGCGCCTGCAGCACGGCAATGATCAGGCAAATCCAGAATCCTTGCTGGCCCAGGTAATTCACATCCCAGGCGTTCTCGACGGTCGGCCAGAAGATGCTCTTCAGCCAGCCGTCAGAGCGTTTGCTCTCGCCTGACAATCCCAGAGTTTGCATGCAGGCCAGTTTGGCGCGCAGGGCCTTGGGCGTCAAGCCGTTTGCGTCTCTTTTTTCTTGCAATCGCGCCGAAACGGAAAGGGCCGCTCCGGAGAGCGGCCCTTTTGCTGAAAACTGAAACCTGCTCCTTAGAAGGTCGTGGAGATCGTGAGGCGGAAGGTCTTGCGCGGCTCGCGGAAGACGTATTGCGAGCCATAGGACTGGATGGCTTCCTGGTAGGTGTAATCGCCCGCGCCGCCCGACGGGAACATGTCGCGGGTGATCAGCTCGGCGGAGCAGCTTTGCTGCTTTTGTCCCAGGATGACGTCGTTGCAATAAGGCCGCTCAAAGAGGCGCAGCGGGTTATACGCGTAATAGAGCCGGAAGGGCGCGTTGATGATGGGCATGAGCACCGAAAGCTCCGCGCCCGTGGACATGCGGGGCACGAAGTTGGTGCCGGAGACCGGCCGGATGTTTTGCCTGAATCCGACCTGGGAACCGGGAATGCCGCCCTGGCAGGAGCCGTTGTTGTAGACCGGGCAGCCGTAGAGCGGCGCGGTCAGCGAGGCAAAGCCCTCGGGGCTCTGCTTCAACTGGTTGTGGTTGACCGCCGAATCGATGCCGAAGTCGTCGAAGAGGTGGAAGTCAAAGGGCCCGACCACGGGAATGCGGTATTCCAGATTACCGGTGAATTGAGCGTCGCCGCCGATGGAGGCGATGCCGTAAACCGGCAGCGGCACCTGAATGCACTGGTTGTCCTGCGGGTTGGTCGGGTCGCGCGGCACGCACTGGCCGTCAGGATTGGTGAGCTGGAAGTTGACCCGCGTGGGCACGTAGCCATACGGTGTAGCGCTGCGCACATCGAAGCCGCGCAGCTCCAGTTCGCCGCCCGAGTAGAAACGGTTGTTGGGCGGCGCCACGTCGCCGGAGATGCCCTGGATGTAACCCAATTGCGCGCGAACCGCCAGTACATTTCGCCCCGAACTCATGGGGATCAGATAGTGCATGGGGATGAAGCGCTTGTAGGCAACCACCGGGTTGACGTAGCGCACGTCGCCCCACAGGCCGGCAAACTGCAGGTAAGCGGTGTACTCCTTGCCATCGTGCGGGCGTATCGGGTTCGAGACCGTGTTGTAGGAGTAGCTGAGGCCCACGGAGCTGTTGATAATGCCAGCCAGCGGATTCGAGCCCTGCACACCGGAGCGGAACGCGATGGTCTGGAAGAAGGTCTGCGAAGCCGTGCTGAAGGCCGTGATCGACGACTTGGTCCACGAATAGGTGACGCCCACGCGCTGGAAGGCGTGCCGCTTCAGCGGATAGCTGACGGAGAAGTTCATGCCGTCGGAGCCGACGTTGTAGTTCTGCGTCAGCGACTTCTCCGCGGTGGACAGGTTGAGCGACGCGCCGGTGGTGGCCTGATAGTTCTTGGCAGCGTTGTAATCCTGCTTGTTGTTGAAGATCTGGAAGCCCACATTGATGGGGCGGTTGCGGATATAGGGTTGGGTAAAGCCGAACAGGAAGGTGCGGCTGATCGAGCCCAGGTTGGCCTGCACGCTCAGGGTCTCGCCCAATCCCAGGAAGTTGTTGGTCTGGTAGTTGACGCCGAGGAAGGCGCCGGAATAGCCGCTGACGCCGCCATTCATGCCGATCGAGTTCTTGCCCTTCTCCTTGACCTTGAGCAGCAGATCGACAGTGCCCGCATCCGGATCCTGGTGGGCCTCGGAGTCCTGGTCGACCTTGAGGGGATCGAAGTATTCCAACTGGTTCAGGCGCAGCAGGCTGTACTCCCAGAGCTGAGAATTGTAGACCGAACCTTCATCGAGCATCAGTTCGCGGCGGATGACGCGGTCGCGGGTGATGGTGTTGCCCTGGAACTCGATGCGCGAGACGAAGAACTGCTTGCCCTCGTCGATATCGATGGTCATGGACACGGTTTTCTTCTGCTCGTCGGTCACCAGCTTTGGCACGGCGCCAAAGTTGATGTAGCCCAGGCTTCCGTAGGCCTTCTTCAGGTTGTCGAGGCCCTTGCCGATGGCCGTGGCGTTGAACCAGTCGCCGTCCTTGATGGCGAAGGTGGCGCGCAGGGCCTTGATATTGGTGATCTGCTTGTTGCCCGTAAAGGTGATGGAGCCCAGCCGGTAGCGGCCGCCTTCTTCGATGGTCAACTGGATGTCGATGCGCTTGCCCTTGCGCGGCCGGAAGGTGAACCAGTTGAGGCCGCCCTCGTCGCGAATCTGCGTCTTCGGCTCCTCCACGGCAGCATTGGCATAGCCCTTGTCGCGATAAGCCTGGCGCACGCGCTCGGTGTCTTCCTCGAGCTTGGAGGAGTCGTAGGTCTGGGCGAAAAGGTCCTCAAAGATGATGGAGTAGGGAATACCGATGGGCTTCAGGTTCTTCATGGACCGGCGCAGGTCAAGAGAGCTGATGTGCCGGTTGCCCACGAACTGGATTTTGCCCACCTTCACCACCGGGCCTTCCTTGATGTTGAAGTTGATCTGCACCGAGGCCGGCGGAATGGTCTTTACGTCGGTCTTGATGGTGGCGAACTGGTGGCCGTGTTCGGCGAGCAGTTGCTTGATGACGGTTTCAGCCTGCGTGACCTTGGTGGCGTCGTACTGGCTTTCCACCGAAAGAGGAACCTTCTCCTTCTTGAAGCGGTCGAGCACGTCGGAAACGGAAACGCTGTTCAGGCCCTTGTAATTGATCTCGCGGATCGAGGGTTTCTCGCGGACAAAGACGTTAAGAATAATGCCCTTCTCGGAGTCCTCGCGCTCAATGCGCAGATCCTCGAAATAGCCCGTGTTCCAAAGCGAATGGAAGTCGCGCTCGATGGAGATGGGATCGTAGGTGTCGCCGGGATGCGTGAACATCCGGGCCAGGATGGTCTCCCTGGGGATGCGCCGGTTGCCGATGACTCTGATTTGGTCAATGGTGTCTGACGTCTGGGTCGGGGTCTGGGCCACGGCCGTGAAGGCCGCTGACACCAAAGCCAGAACCACCGCAAAGCGCAGAACGCGCCGGGCAATAAAGACGGCATGGGAGACGGCGCGCGAGATGGAAGCGTGCTTGATCTTCACCGGGTTTGAGCCCTGCGGCGAGCACAAATACTCTTTCGTACAATCGTTCTGCTTCACAGGAAGAATTTGCACACCCTCATTGCTGAAAATCTGGTCTTGCCTTAAGGAAAGATTGATTCTACAAGACCGCAGCCACCCCGCCCAAACTTCGCGGCCCCAGCCGGCAGGTCGCGGCCGCAGAGGCGAAAACTCCCCAGGCTGGATTTTGGTTTTTGAACCGTGTCCTTCCCACAACATCCCTGCCGCGCCAGGCGCTGGAAGCAGGGCCGAATCCCTTGTTGGAATCCATGTCCCAGTCTACCGGACTCAAACGGGTTGCGGCAGCTGTGCATCCCCAGCGGGACCCTCATGCCTGGCAATCATACCGGTTAGACGCGCCGCCGCGGCACAGGGCAGCGGGTGGGTCGGCAAGCCGAATCCTTTCGCCTTTCGGACCATCCTTTTCGCCTTTCAGACCATCCTTATGAGGGAACGAAGTTTGGCCGGCGCTTTTGCCTGTATCCGCCATCATCGTCTGCGGCTTTCAGCTACCATATTATTTTTAAGTGGAACATGGGCCGGGCTGCGCTGTTGTGCGCACCGGCCGGAACCCGAGGAGCCGGCGCGAACCGGACAAAAACTGCATCTAACCCAGCAAAGAGCCTGGAAGATGTGCCGTCCGGTTGCGGGAACTAACACCATTAGAACGCCGGCCGAGGAGCGAGAACCAGCCCTATGATGTGGATTGTCCGGCTTGCGCTTAGGCGGCCCTACACTTTTGTCGTCTTTGCGCTCCTGATTTTGATCCTTGGCGTGTTCAGCATCGAATCGATGCCAACGGACATCTTTCCCAACATCGACATCCCGGTGGTGACGGTGGTGTGGAACTTCGAAGGCCTGTCGGCGGATCAGATCGCCAACCGCATCGTGACCAACGCCGAGCGCGGCATGACCACCACGGTCAACGACATCGACCACATCGAATCGCAGTCTCTGGTGGGCGTCGGGGTCATTAAGGTCTTCTTCCACCCCAACGTGAACATCGGCCAGGCCGTGGCCGAGATCACGGCCATCAGCCAGGTGCAGTTGCGCTCACTGCCGCCCGGCACCGTTCCTCCGTTCATCATTCAATACAACGCCTCCAGCGTCCCGGTGCTGCAACTGGGAATCTCCGGGCAGGGCCTGAACGAACAGCAATTGAACGACATTGCCACCAACACCATCCGCCTGCAACTGTCGACTGTCGAGGGCGCTCAGGCGCCCTTCCCCTACGGCGGCAAACAGCGCCAGATCGAAGTGGACCTGGATCTGAACGCCTTGCAGGCGCGCGGCCTTTCGCCCACCGACGTGGTCAATGCCATTACCGCTCAGAACGTCATCGCGCCCTCGGGCACCATCAAGCTCGATCGCTTTGAGTACCAGGTGGAGACCAACTCCGCCCCCACCCTGGTGGATGCGCTGAACAATTTACCGGTCAAGACCGTCAACGGCACGATTGTTTATATCCACGACGTGGCGCACGTGCGCGACGGCAATCCCCCGCAGACGAACGTTGTCCGTGTCGACGGCCGCCGCGCGGTCATGATGAGCATTTTCAAGACCGGCTCTTCATCGACACTCGACATTATCAAAGGCGTGCGCGACATCCTTTCCAGCCCCAGTCTCAAGGGCCAGATGCCTCCGCAGGTGAAGATCGTAGCGCTTGCCGATCAATCGATCTTCGTGCGCGGCGCCATCGACGGCGTGGTCCGTGAATGCATCATCGCGGCCTGTCTTACGGCCATCATGATCCTGATCTTCCTGGGCAGTTGGCGTTCCACCATCATCATCGCCGTCTCTATCCCGCTTTCGATTCTCTGCTCGCTGATTCTGCTCTACGCGCTGCACGAGACCATCAACATCATGACCCTGGGCGGCATGGCGCTGGCCGTGGGCATTCTCGTCGACGACGCCACCGTGGCCATCGAGAACATCAACCGCTACCTCGAGACGGGCCGGGAGCTGGAGCAGGCCATTCTCGAAGGCTCGGCACAGATTGCCACGCCCGCCCTGGTTTCCACGTTCGCCATCTGCATCGTGTTTGTGCCCATGTTCTTCCTGAGCGGCGTAGCGCGCTACCTGTTTGTGCCCATGGCCGAGGCGGTGGTTTTTGCCATGCTCGCCAGCTACTTTCTCTCGCGCACGCTCGTGCCCACCATGGCCAAGTATCTGCTGCACGAACATGACGATGCGGCTGCAATAAGAAAACGCGTGAGCCGGAATCCGCTGACCCGTTTCCAGGCCGCTTTTGAAACCGGATTCGAGCGGTTCCGCCATGGTTACCTGGGCGTGCTTACCTTCTGCGTCGATCATGCGGGCGCGTTCCTGATCGTGTTTCTTGCCTTCGCCCTGGTCTCGCTCGGGCTTACTCCGTGGCTGGGACAGGACTTCTTCCCGTCGGTCGACTCCGGCCAGTTCATCATTCACGTGCGCGCCCATACGGGCACGCGCATTGAGGAGACGGCTGCGCTTTGCGATCACGTGGAACAGACCATCCGCGGGCAGATTCCAGCCAATGAAGTGGTGGCGATTCTCGACAACATCGGCCTGCCTAACTCTCGACTGAATCTCTCCTACTCAACCTCCGCGCCCGTGGGTCCCTCCGACGCCGATATCCAGGTGCAGTTGACGCACGATCATCATCCCAGCGAGCAATATGTCGAGCGGTTGCGCGCCGTGCTGGCCCACGAGTATCCCGGCGTGACGTTTTATGTGGTGCCGGTGGACATCGTGACCCAGATCCTCAACTTTGGACTCGCCGCTCCTATCGATATCCAGATCGTCGGACCCAATCTGTATGGCAACCGCGCCCTTGCCGAGCGCATGTTGAACGAGGTGCGTTACGTTCCCGGCGCGGCCGACGTGCGCATCCAGCAACCCTTCAACGATCCCAATTTCACCGTAAATGTGGATCGCACCCGCGCCGCGGCCACCGGGCTGACGCAGCAAAACGTGGCGCAGAGCCTGCTGGTGGCGCTGAGCGGGAGCTTCCAGACCAGCCCGAACTTCTATCTCGATCCGCGCAATGGCGTCTCGTACAACATCGCCATCCAGACGCCGCAGTACCGCATGAACTCGATGGCGCAACTGAAAAGCCTGCCTATCACCGGGACTGCGGCAAGCCATGTGGCCGGCACCGCGCCCTCCACCGCAGCGCCGGGGTCGGATGCAGCGGCCGCGCCGGGAACAGCGACCACGGCCGCGCCCGGAGCCCCCGCGCCGGAGCAGATACTCGGCAATCTGGCTTCGGTGGTGCCCGGCGCGGAACAGGGCGAGATCAGTCACTACAACGTGCAGCCGGTCATTGATATTTATTCCAACGTGGAAGGAACCGACTTGGGCAGCGTCACGCGCGCCATGGAAAGAATCGTCGCCCGTCACGAGAAAGACCTGCCCCGCGGTTCAAGTTTCATCTTCCGCGGGCAGAGCGAGACCATGTACCGGTCCTACATTGGCCTGCTGAGCGGCCTGGTTTTCTCCATCGTGCTGGTTTACCTGCTCATCGTGGTCAACTTCCAGTCCTGGCTCGACCCGTTCCTGATCATCTCCGCGCTGCCGGCGGCGCTGGCCGGAATTGTCTGGTTCCTGTTCCTGACCAACACGCGGCTCAGCGTGCCGGCGCTCACCGGCGCCATCATGTGCATGGGCGTGGCCACGGCCAACTCCATCCTGGTGGTGAGTTTTGCGCGCGAGCAGATGGAAGTGCTGGTGGGAGACGCGCGGCGCGCTGCCTTGAATGCCGGCTTCGTCCGTCTGCGCCCGGTGCTGATGACCGCCCTGGCCATGATCATCGGCATGGTGCCGATGGCGCTCGGCCTGGGAGACGGCGGAGAGCAGAATGCCCCGCTGGGACGCGCCGTAATCGGGGGCCTGCTGCTGGCCACCATCGCGACCCTCTTCTTTGTGCCTGCATTCTTTTCCTTCATCCACGGCCGCATCGAGCGCGGACGCAAGCGCGAGTCGCTTCGCGGTTCCACCGGCCGCTCTTCCGTCGAATTCGATGAATTCGACGAGACCCCGGAGTAGGTGCTTATGAACCACGAACCCAATCCGAATCCTCAACCTGGCGTAGAAAGCTACGAGAGCGCACCCGAGTCGAGCTCGAGCTCGCCCAAGAAAATCCTCACCGGCGCAGTCGTGATCCTGCTCATCCTGGCCGTGTTGGCCGTGGCTGGCATCCTGCGCCGCATGCACGCCCATACGGTCCTGGCCGAACGCACCCACGACCTGGCCGCGCCCACCGTGAGCGTGGCTCCGGCACGGCCCGGAGCGCCCGTGGATACCTTCGTGCTGCCCGGCAATGTGACCGCCTACACGGACGCGCCGATCTACGCGCGCACCGACGGCTACCTGGTTCGCTGGTACTACGACATCGGCTCGAAGGTGAAGAAGGGCGCGTTGCTGGCCACCATCGACACCCCCGAACTGGACAAACAGGTGGCGCAGGCCGAATCGGACCTGGCCACTGCGCAAGCCAACGCCAACATCGCACGCATTCAGGCGGAGCGTTACTCGGGACTGGTCAAATCGGACGCAGTTTCACAGCAGGACGCGGATACCTATGTGAACCAGGCCGCGGCAACCGCTGCCACGGTTCACTCCGCGCAGGCCAACGTGCAACGGCTCAAGGAACTGCAATCCTTTGAAAAGGTCTATGCGCCGTTCGACGGCGTGGTAACCGCGCGCGCGGTAGACACCGGCCAGTTGATCAGCCAGGGTTCCGGCGCCGAGCTCTTTCACATGCAGGCCATCGAAACCTTGCGCGTGTATGCCAATGTGCCGCAGGTTTACGCGCAGACACTCAAGCGCGGCATGAAGATCGATCTCACTTTTCCCGAGCATCCCGGAAAGATCTTTGCCGGAACGCTGGTGCGGACGGCCGACGCCATCGATCCCGCGAGCCGCACGCTGCTGGCCGAGATCGACGTGAATAACCGCTCCGGCGAACTGCTGCCCGGTTCGCTGGCCCAGGTTCACTTCAAGACGCCGATCGCAGTCCCCACCTTGATCGTGCCCACGTCGGCCTTGATCTTCCGCCGCGACGACATGGAACTGGCCACCGTAGTGGATGGCGACACGGCACACCTGGTGCACGTGAGAATCGGCGAGGACGATGGCGCCACGGTACAGATCGTCAGCGGCTTGAACCCGGGCGACCAGATTATCCAGGATCCGCCTGACTCGCTGGTCGACGGCGAAAGAGTAAATGTGGTGCAACCGGGGAGCATGCCCACCCCTGCGGGAGAACTGTAATCATGCTAGAACGGTTGCAAAAGCCGGCAAAGCGGACCCGAGGGTTGCGCAAACTCGCTTGCTCCCTCGCTTCCTGCCGGGGTCTCCAGCGAGCGGTCTTTGCTTGCTGGGGTGGCTTGCTCACTTGCTCCCTGTTCCTCACCGGCTGCAAACCCGTTGGTCCCGATTACAATCGCCCGGGCTACAACGCGCCTTCGGTATATAAGGAGGCGGGCGCATCAACGGTGATGCCGCCGCCGAACCCATCTGGCGGCGCATGGCAACCGGCCAATCCCTCCGACGGCATGTTGAAGGGCAAATGGTGGGAGATTTACCAGGATCCGCAACTCAACCAGCTCGAAGAGCGCGTTGCGGCCAACAATGTCGAACTCAAGCAGGCGCTCGAGACGTACCTTGCGGCGCGCGACCAGGTGAGCGCGGCGCGCGCCAACCTGTATCCCACGCTTTCGGCGGGCGTGACCCCCGAGGGCGTAAAGAATTCGGTGAATTCACCGAATTGGAATAAGACCAGTTCCACTACTTACGCCGACCTGACCATAGCGGGGCAGGCCAGTTGGGAACCGGACTTCTGGGGCCGCATCCGGCGCACGGTGGAGCAGGCGCGAGCCAACGCGCAGGCCAGCGCGGCCGACGTCGCGAACCTTGACCTCACTTTGCACGCCGAGCTGGCGACAGACTACTTTGCTTTGCGCGGCCTCGATTCCGAAATCAAGCTGTTGACGGCGACAGTCGCTGACCTCGAGCATCAGCTCGATCTGACCCAGCGGCGCTTTACCGGCGGCGTGGCCACGGCGGTGGATGTGGCCCAGGCGCGCACCCAGCTGGAAACCGTGCGCGCCCAGCTTGTGGACCTGGGTGTGGCGCGCGCGCAATACGAACACGCCATCGGCACCATCGCCAACTACGATCTCTCCGGCTTCAGCATTCCGCCCTCGCCGCTCGACCTGGCGCTGCCCAAGATTCCTCTCGGCGTGCCCTCGCAATTGCTCCAGCGCCGTCCCGACATTGCCGAAGCGGAACGGCTGGCCGACGCAGCCAATGCGCAAATCGGCATCGCCATCAGCGCTTTCTATCCCACCATTACGCTAAGTGCAACCGGCGGCTTTCAAAGCACCAATCCCGGCACGTGGATTCAGGGGCCAAGCTCGAT
>Ga0181536_10004898_pt1 | contig 13966 bp, 11 predicted proteins | sample PEATcosm2014_Bin_41_FD_121105 | JGI IMG/M metagenome (GOLD analysis project Ga0181536, IMG submission 121105) | Peatland microbial communities from MTU Mesocosm Facility, Houghton, MI, USA - PEATcosm2014_Bin17_60_metaG | ecosystem: Environmental > Terrestrial > Soil > Wetlands > Peat | place...
ATTCAAAGGTTCCGGGTAGGATCTGTCGGTCAAAGTGGATCGGTATGAATTTCCCCTGGGAATAATCATAGTCCTTATATCTCGCCATATCTCTTCTTCTCTTACTAACCGGTCTCCGCTCTTTTTTCTGTTACTGATATGGCGATATTATCACGCTTTTAAGACTTTTTCTACAACCTCAACGTCTGCAACCGGTACGCCTTCGTCATTCAACCTCCTCTCCCACCGACAAGTACCATCAAATTGTATCCTGCAAGTTGATCCACCGGTCTCAAGGACCCGAAAAAAAGGATTTACCATGCAATTTAGCCATGAAATGTCAAGCCGTTTCCTTATTGTTAAATTTGCTAAACTCAGGATTTCCTGTTAAATTGTTTACATTTAGTGCTGATTTTCGACACAATACCGGTGGGACAGACGGCTATAATATTTTTTTGCAAACGGATCCCGGGATGATTATTCGAATGACAAGCAATGGAATTTAAATGAAATACTGGCGTGTTCCACTTGATCTTGAGACCATTCAGGTCGCAAGGGGGCAGGTGACTGTAATTAAAGAGCGATGCAAGGGCTGCGAACTCTGTGTCAATTACTGCCCTCGCAATGTCCTCCGGATGTCGCAAACCTTCAATCTCAAAGGTTATTATTACCCCGAGACGGAAGGAGAGGATAAGTGTGTGAACTGCCATTTCTGTGAGGTCATTTGCCCGGATTTCGCGATCTTTTCCGTCGAGGTGCCCCCTAAGACCTAAATGCGATTTCCCGCCGGATTCTTTTTCCCGAAAAAGAATCCCTGCCGTGACCATTTTATCTCTCAGGAAAGAGCAGAGAGATAAGAGCAGTGGGAATTTTTTGAGCTTCGTGGAGAGAGGTACTTCTTGGTCGAGAAAGCCGTTTTAACCGGAACCTATTTTATGAACGGGGACGAGGCCTGTTGTGAAGGGGCGATTGCGGCCGGCTGTCGCTTTTTCGCGGGCTATCCGATCACGCCGGCCACGGAAGTGGCGGAGAGGATGTCGGACCGATTGCCCGAGATCGGCGGAATTTTTATTCAGATGGAGGACGAACTGGCCTCCATGGCGGCGATCCTGGGCGCAAGTTGGGGCGGCATGAAGGCCATGACCAGTACCTCTGGCCCCGGCTTTTCGCTGATGATGGAAAACATCAGCCTGGGTCTCTGCACCGAGACGCCCTGCGTCGTCTGCGACGTGCAGCGGGCTGGCCCGAGCACCGGCTTGCCCACTCTGGTCGCTCAGGGAGATATGATGCAAGCCCGGTGGGGCGCACACGGCCACTACGAAATCATAGCGATCTCGCCTTCCTCTCCCCAGGAGATGTTCGATTTCACGATCTGGGCATTTAACCTCTCCGAGCAGTACCGGCTGCCCGTGATCATTTTGGCGGATGAGGTGGTGGGTCATATGAACGAGCGGGTGGTGATCCCGCCTGCGGATAAGATTCAAGTGATCAACCGGAAGAAACCAGCGGTTCCGCCCGGGAAGTATCTGCCTTACCGCCCCGATTCCGACGGCGTAGCGCCCATGGCCACCCTCGGCGAAGGTTATCACATGCACGTGACCGGGCTGACCCACGACCAACGCGGCTACCCGGTGATGAACGACGTTACCCAGGAGGAGATGATCAGTCGGCTGGTTCAAAAAGTGCGGAAGAACGCGGATCGGATCATCCGCTACGATACCTTCCTTTTGGATGATGCGGAAGTGGCAGTGGTGGCATATGGCATCAGCGTCCGGTCCGCCAAACGGGCCGTCGCGGAGGCCCGCGAGAAAGGAATCAGAGCGGGGCTCGTCAAGTTGAATACGATCTGGCCCTTCCCGGAGAAGATGATCCGTGATTTGGCCAGGAAGGTTCGCGGACTCATCATGCCCGAGATCAATTACGGCCAGATGGTATTGGAATTGGAACGCTGCGCCGGCGGCTTCTGTCCGGTCGTGCTGGTGCCCCATGCGGGCGGGGCGATCATTCAGCCGGATAGAATCCTGACTGCCCTCCAAGGAGCATTGAAGAAAACGACATGACTAAGAAAAAACAGAAAGTCGCCTTGCCCCACCCTCATGACCCGTTGCTGCGGGCCGACCGGATTCCGCACATCTGGTGCCCCGGTTGCGGCATCGGAACGATCTTCGGCTGTGTGCTTACGGCCATTCAGAAATCCGGTCTCCCTCTGGACGATGTGGCGATGGTCTCGGGAATCGGCTGTACCGGCAGGATGGCCGGCTACCTGAATCTGGACTCGTTCCACACGACCCACGGCCGGGCCATTCCTTTTGCAACAGGTCTGAAGCTGGCCAGGCCCCAAAGCTCCGTCATTGTGACCTCAGGCGATGGCGATCTGTTTGCCATTGGCGGCAATCACTTTATCCATGCGGCTCGGCGCAACGTCGACATGACCATCGTCTGTGTGAATAACTTCAACTATGGCATGACCGGCGGCCAGGTGGCTCCTTCCACCCCCTTCGGCGCCAAGACTACCACGACCCCCATCGGCAACTTCGAAGAACCGTTTAACTTTTGCTCCCTGGCGGCCGCGTGCGGGGCCGTGTATGTCGCCCGCTGGACCACCCTTCATATCCGGTGGATCACGGACTCCCTCCTTGAAGCCATCCAGAAAAGGGGGTTCTCCTTTTTAGAGATCCTGGCTCCCTGTCCCGTTACTTTTGGCAGGCGCAACAAATTAGGGAAAGCCGTCGATTTGATCAAATTCCTTCACGAACGTTCCGTGGTCCGAAACCAGATTGACCCGAAAGACGCGGTGTTGGATTTCAATAAGCATCTGGTGGTCGGAAAATTCATAGACATCGAGAGACCGACCTTCTTGGACAACTACCAGTTGATCAACCGCCGCGAGCTGGGAGATTGGCCCGCGCTCGAACGCCAGGTTCCGAGGATGGAGAAACAGGCGAAAGGGTGAATCGATGGGAACCGGCAATGAAAGAGGGGTTCTGATTACCGGATTTGGCGGGCAAGGCATTGTGCTGATCGGAAACATCCTGGGCAAGGCTGCAACCATTCACGATCTGAAGCACGCTACCATGATTCAGGCCTACGGACCGGAAGCCCGGGGAGGCTTTTGCTCGGCTCAGGTGATTATCAGCGAGGAAGAAATACTCTTCCCGTATGTGCAGCACCCGCAAATCTTAGTGTGCATGAGCCAGGAAGGCTTTGACAAAAACATTGCCTCCCTTTCACCGGGAGGGCTCCTCATTTGGGATACCGACCTGGTCCAACCCCAGGACCTGGACCCTAGCTGGACCGCTTATCATATCCCCGCCACCCGGTTTGCAGACAAACTTGGCAACAAGATGATGGCCAACATCGTCATGCTTGGTTTTCTCTCCGCGATCAGCGATCTCGTTCAGCTCGACTCTCTGCGCCAAGCCGTGCTCAGCTCGGTGCCGGCTAAGACCCGGGAGACCAACGCCAGGGCCTTTGACCGGGGCCGGGAGTACGGAGAGGCTATTCAAAAAAGCCGGGCCAAATTGGATCAGAACCCGGAGACCCCGCCGGAGATCCCCCCGGAGATCTAATGACATCCTTCTCAAAAACGAAAACTCCGGATAAGGCCGTTTTGCTTCTCGGATCGGGCTACGGCGCCCTGAAGGTGGCAGAGGATCTGGCCCAAGCCGGAATCCCGGTGATCTGGGTCACCCGAGCGCAGCATTTTCTAGAACTGCCAAAAGGAGTGGAACAGGTCCCTGAATGGCCCATCGATTTGAACTTCCAGTTCCGTCCCCTGTACCTTCGAGTGACCCGCCATCCTTTGGTCACTCCGCTGACACGGGCGAGGGTTTCATCCCTGGAAAAGATTCCTGAGGGTTACCGCGTCGTCGTGGAGCAAGACCCGATCTATGTCGATTATGATCTGTGCACGGGCTGCAGCCGCTGCATGGAGGTCTGCCCTCTGGAGCAGCAAGGTCGTCTGCCGCTTTCCCGAACGCCGGCGTACTGTCCGTCGCGTGCTCTGGAGCTGGACAAGAGAAAGATCAGTCCCTGCCGGCTGGAATGTCCTCTCGGAGTGAACGTCCAGGCTTACATGGCGCTTACTGCAGCAGGTCGGTTTGAAGAAGCCCTGAACGTTATCAAAGAAGACAATCCCCTGCCAGGGATCTGCGGCCGCGTCTGTCATCACCCTTGCGAGGCCTCATGCCGTCGGGCCGAGTTGGACCAGGCCGTGGCGATCTGCGATGTCAAGCGATTTCTTTCCGACTATCAAGCAGAGCATGGAAACGCGCCAGAGGGGAAAGCGTCACGGGTTTCTCCTGCTGAGCCGTCCCGCAAAGAAAGGGTGGCGATTGTCGGCTCAGGACCGGCAGGACTCACTGCCGCATACTACCTTGCCAAGGCTGGCTTCCGGGTAACCATTTTTGAGGCTTTGCCCGAAGCAGGCGGCATGCTTCGGTGGGGCATTCCTGCTTACCGCTTGCCTCGCCACGTTTTGGACGGAGAAATTCAGGATATCCTTGCTATGGGTGTGGAATTGAAATGCAACGGCCGCATCGGTCAGGAGATCCGTCTCGAGGAACTGGGGAGAAAGTTTGATGCCGTCTTTTTGGCAGTGGGCGCCCAGCGGAGCGCGCCCCTCGACATTCCCGGCAAGGATATGGATGGATGTTTCGGTGCAATCGAACTGCTGCGGGCATTTCATTTAGGCCAGAAGGTCGAGGTTGGGGAAAAGGTAGCTGTCATTGGCGGCGGCAATTCGGCGATCGACGCAGCCAGAACCGCGCTTCGCCTTGGGGCAGAAGTCACCATTTTCTACCGCCGAGAGCGCCAAGACATGCCGGCTCAGGAGACGGAAATTGCCTCAGCCGAGGCCGAGGGTATCCAGATCGAATACCGGGTCGGACCCACCCGGGTATTGGCCCAAAACGGAAGGGTTTCCGGGTTGGAGCTCATTCGCATGGAGCTGGGTGAGAAGGACGATTCGGGCCGAAGAAAGCCGAGGCCCATTGCAGGGTCCGAGTTTCAGGTGGAAGCGGATACCGTCATCACAGCCACCGGCCAAACCCCGAATCTCGACTTCCTGACGGACGGAAGTGGCGTGGGGGTTTCTCTTAAAACGATGAGGGTGGATGATGACCTCAAGACCGGGAACCCAAAAATCTGGGCAGGGGGAGATGTGGTCAGCGGACCGTCTACCGTGCTTGCCTCCATGGCCCACGGACGGATCGCAGCCGGAAAGATCATTGAATCTCTGACAGGACTTCCCTCTCCCTTCGCTGAGTTGCCTCTTCGTATTCGCGGCGTGGGCGAGTATTGGACGATTTCAGAAGACCTTCCCCAGCAGCCGCGTCAGGAGATGGCCCTGCGCCAGCCCAAGGTGCGACGCCGGGACTTCGAGGAGGTTGGCTTAGGATTGACCGTGGATCAGGCAACGGCCGAGGCCCGGCGTTGTCTTCAGTGCAGTGCTTGCTGTGAGTGCCGGAGCTGCGATACGGTTTGTTCGGACATCGGAGCCATTGACCATCTCAGAACCCCAGGAACTGTCGAGTTTTCTAGCCCCGGTATCATTGTAGCCAATGATCAAGAAATGCCGGGAGCGAATTTCAAAGAGCTTCCGGGTATTTTCAGGGCGGGCGAATTCAAGGCGGACTTGATGAGTGTGATGAATATGGGAAGCGCCTGTGCCGGTCAGGCCATGGGCCTGGCTTTACCCCTTCGCTCGAAAGCGGTACCAGAACCGATGCGTCCGTCCAAACTGGACGGCCAGGTCCGGTTGGGCGTGTTTCTCTGCACGTGCAACGGAACCATGGCGCCGTCACCCGTGTTGACCCGAATCCTGGAGCTGGCGATGAATGGACCGGAAGTGGCCCACGGAGAAATGGTCTTTTCCGCGTGTCATCCCCGCGGCTCCGACCGGATCGCGGCTGCCGTGAGAGAACATCGGCTGACCCGCGTGATCCTTGCTTCCTGTGCCTGCTGCCCCCTTGAGTTCCAGTGCATCTCCTGCAATGACCAGAGAAACCGCACCCGGATTCATCTCTTTGACGAACACGGTCTGGACCGATCCAGTTTCGAAATGATCAACCTGCGCGATTACCTTTCGGTGGAGGATCTTTCCGAAGAGGAAATGATTCATCGATCGCGCGATCTTTTTCGGGAGGCTTTTATCCGGACTCGTTTCCTCGGGCCCCTCCGTCAGGGAATCACCGAAATTGGGAAGAATATCCTTATCCTTGGCGGCTCTGAAACCGGGATCAGTGCGGCATTAAATCTCGATCTTCAGGGATTTGGCGTACGTCTGGTCCATCGATGTCAGCTTCGAAAATCCCCGGCCATCACGACTTCGGTTTCAACGAGGCCGATGATCGCAGGGCAGAATATCGTTCACGTAGAACAGGCCGCGATCGAGGAGATCTCCGGCCACATCGGTGATTTCAAGGTCAAAGCCCGGATCGATGGCAAACCAATCCGCTGGCGGGCTGATATCATCTGCTTGACCGAGGAGAATGTTCTTTCCCTTGCGATTCCAGAAGACCTGATTGGTCTTAAGAAGTTTTATCGTTATAATTTTGCCTTTTTCCATACGCCTCAACCGGGTGTCTACCGGGTTTCGAGCCTAACCCTATCGCGGCTGAATGCGTTCGAAGCAGGCGCGGCCCTGGCCGCTCAGGTAACCAGGGCGGCAGCCGAAGTCTTTCTCAAGGATCATGAACTCAGTCCCAAGGTGGATCCTGAACGGTGCAGAGGGTGCAGCCGATGCGTGGATATTTGCCCCTTTGATGCCATTCATCTTCGTCCGAACAAACAGGGGACCTATACGGCCGAGGTTCTCCGTTACAACTGCGTGGGGTGCGGAGGCTGCGTGGGCCGTTGTCCGGTGACCGCCCTGGATATGCCCTATTTCTCCAACCGGCTCTTAGAAGAGATTGTTTCGGGCGTCCTGGAAGGAGCGCGTTGAACCATGGTGCAGACCCAGCTACTCGGGATTTTTTGTAATTGGAGCCCTTTTGCCTGTTTCAATTCCGCGGCGATGGCCCATCTGAAAATACCCCCGAATTTCGGGTTCATCCGGGTGATGTGTATCGGTAGGATCAACCAGGCTTTGATCCTGCGGGCGTTTGAACACGGAGCAGATGGCGTGATTCTTCTGGAGTGTAAGGATGAAGACTGCCGCTATGGTCCGGGTCCGGAAGTGGGCCATTCCAATGTGGCGAAGGTGCGCAAGCTTCTCCACATTCTCGGGATCGGTCAATCACGATTGGTAGAGCAGAGCTTCGGGGCGCATGAAAAGAACGAATTGGTCGAGGCCTTGTGGGATTTTTCCGAGCAGATCCAGGCCATGGGCTCGAACCCCGCAAAGCCCCGCCAAGAGAGAGGGATTCAACGTGAGGCTTGATGATCCCCGGATTAAAGGATTCATCCGGGATAAATCCTTATTCATGTGCCTGGAATGCGGCAAGTGTTCGGCCTCGTGTCCCCGGATGCTCAGCGGCAAAGAGTATTCTCCACGACTTTTGGCTCATAAGCTGATTGCGGAACCGGATAGTGAATCGTTCATTGAAAATTCGGTTTGGGAATGCTTGACCTGCGGACTTTGCGAGGAGCGCTGTCCCTCCGGGGTCCAGGTCAGCCGGTTCATCATGGAGATGCGAACCCTTCTGGCCGGGACGAAGGGGCTCAAGGGTTACCGATCCCATGACGGGGCCTTGCATTCCTGGATGAGGTTGATGACCTCTCCGGACCTGGAACAGAACCGGCTGGGCTGGCTGGGAGGCGGGCTGCAAGTGGCGCAATCCGGGCCGGTGGCCTTTTTCACCGGATGCGCACCCTACTTTGATGTCTTCTTCTCGGGAATTGAGGTGAACACCTTATCGATTGTGCGGGACAGCATTCGGCTCCTCAATTTTCTGGAGATCGTCCCCGTGGTCTTAGAAAAGGAACGCTGCTGTGGGCACGATCTTCTCTGGACTGGCGACCGAGAGAATTTCGAGGCCCTTTGCCGACTCAATTACAAGGAGTTTCAGGCAGCCGGGGTTGAAGAGATTATCGTCTCCTGCCCGGAATGCTATCAGGTGTTGGGCCAATATATGCCTGAAGTGGTCCCGGGCATGAAGAAGCTTAAGGTGACGTTACTTTCAGACCTTTTGCGTCGGGAAATCAGCAAAGGGGGCATCACATTCAAACCTCTGAAGCGCCGTGTCACGTACCAGGACCCTTGCCGATTGGGGCGGATGGCAGGATCGTGCGAGACGCCGCGGGCCCTGATTCAAATGATTCCGGAGATGGCTTTTAAAGAGATGAAGAATTCCGGGAGGAGTGCGATTTGCTGCGGGAATAACGGATTTATCAACTGTGATGCTTACTCGAAGCGCATCCAGGTGGAGCGTTTGCAAGAGGCCAAGGCGACGCGGTCGGATCTCTTGATCACTGCCTGCCCCAAGTGCATGATCCATCTCACCTGTGCGATGCGCGATCCCTATAAGCACGGCTCGCTCTCCATGGAGATCCGCGACCTGGTCAGTGTTCTTGCCGATCAAATCGAGTGGTCCAAAGGCGAAGAAGCGATCGGGGCGAAAACCCGGAGTGAAAAACACGCATAGCGCTGAGCGCGTAGCGAAATAAGGGAAATCCTGGCGGACTGTGACGGACCATGAATGGTGCACTTCAACGATTTTTTTACGCTATGCTCTATGCGCTTTGCGCTATGCTACTTTTTAGATAAGTGAGGAATCAAATGCAGGAACTACAGGAAAGAGAAGAAAGTCGAATTGGGATTTATGTCTGCCATTGCGGGTCGAATATCGGGGGCGTGGTGGACTGTGAGGGTGTGGCTGCCTATGGCCAAACGCTCCCGGATGTGATCGTATCCCGCCACGAAGGCTACCTTTGTTCGGAGCCGGGCCAGAACCAGATCAAGACTGACATCCAGGAACAACGCCTGAACCGAATCGTGGTGGCCTCGTGTTCGCCGCGGTTGCATGAGCCTACCTTCAGGAAATGTCTTGCTGAAGCGGGACTGAACCCTTATCTGTTGGAAATGGCCAACCTTCGCGAACAATGTTCCTGGGTTCACTCCCATGACCCGGAAGGAGCGACGCAGAAGTCCAAGGACCTGGTGCGCTCCGCAGTCGCTCGGGCCCGCTGGCTGGCTGGCCGTGAAGAGATGGAGGTGCCTATCGAGCCTGCCACGCTCGTGATCGGAGGAGGCGTCGCGGGAATCCAGGCGGCTCTCGATCTGGCCGATTCCGGTTATCGCGTGATCCTGGTGGAAAAGCAGCCCAGCATCGGTGGGATCATGGCCTGGCTGGATAAAACCTTTCCCACCATGGATTGTTCCATCTGAATACTCGGGCCGAAAATGGCGGATGCCGGTCGGCATCCCAACATCACCCTGTTGACGCAGAGCGAAATCAAGTCCGTCTCAGGATATGTAGGTAATTTTCAGGTACAGATCCTGAAGAAAGCCCGGTACGTGAAAGAGGACCAATGCACGGCCTGCGGCGATTGCGTCCAGGTCTGCCCGGTTCTGGTCCCGAACGAATTCAATATGGGGCTCAGCTCCCGCCGGGCGATTTACCAGCCTTTTCCTCAAGCCATTCCTTCTGCCTATGTGATGGATATCAACAACTGCCTGGGCTACGACCCGGTGGTGTGCGGCAAATGCATTGAGAAATGCAAGAAGAAGTGCATCGATTTCAACATGAACGATCAGGAGCTGACGTTCAAGGTGGGTACTATCATCGTCGCGACGGGCATGGAGGTCTATGACCCGACCGAGATGGACGAATACGGTTACACGCGTTATGAGAACGTCCTCACATCACCTGAGTTCGAGCGCCTCATCAACGCCGGCGGACCGACCCAAGGCCAGGTCCTTCGGCTGACCGATCGAAAGCCCCCGAAGTCCGTTGCTTTTATTCAATGTGTCGGCTCGCGATCCCAACGCAGAGGCGAGCCTTACTGCTCTAACATCTGCTGCATGAATACAGTGAAAAGCACCCTGATGCTCAAGGACCACGATCCGGACCTTGACGTAAAAGTCTTCTACATTGACATGCGTGCTTTCGGCAAGGGATTTGAAGATCTATTCCGTCGGAGCAAAGGCATGGGGGTCCGTTATATTCGCGGATTGCCCGGTTCGATCCAGGAAGACCCCAAGTCAAAAGACCTCATCCTCACGGTTGAGGATACTGCGACCAACCAGCTTGAAAAGCACCGGGCAGAGATGGTCGTCCTGGCTGTGGGCGTGAAGCCGCCCCAAGACATGAAGACGATCCAGGAAATGCTAGCCCTTCAAAAAAACTCGGATGGATTCTACCTTGAGGCACACCCCAAGCTCCAGCCCGTGGATTCTGCCACGCGTGGGATTTTCTTTGCGGGCTGTGCAGAAGGACCCAAGGATATTAAGGATGCGGTGACGCAGGCCTCGGCAGCAGTAGCCCGGGCCGTGCGCCTGATGAATCCGAAACGATTGCGGGTTGAGGCGATCACTGCTGAAGTCGTAGCAGAAGATTGCACGTCCTGCGGGATCTGCGCCAAGGTCTGCCCCTTCAGGGCAATTACCGTGGATACAAGAGCGAAGACGCCGGCCCGTGTGACGGTGGCCGCTTGCTCGGGCTGCGGGACCTGTGCAGCCGAATGCCCGTCAAACGCCATCATGATGCATCATTTCACCGATGGCCAGATCGAAGCTCAAATTGACGCCATTCTGGAGCAAGATCCTCTGCAGCGCATCTTAGTATTCGCCTGCAACTGGTGCTCCTACGCCGGCGCCGATTTTGCCGGGGTTTCCAGACTCCAGTACCCTCCGAACGCCCGGCTCATCCGGACCATGTGCTCGGGACGCGTCTCGGAAAAGTTTGTGTGGCGGGCCTTTGAGAAGGGATCTCCGGTGGTGCTGGTTTCCGGCTGTCATATCGGCGATTGCCATTACCTGAATGCCAATCACTGGACCGAGCGCCGCGTCAAGCGGATGCAGAAGAAGATGGAGAAAATGGGTCTTCGGGCGGAGAGACTTCAACTTGAATGGATCAGCGCAGCCGAGGGACTCCGTTTCAAAGAGGTCATGGAGAAGATGGAGAGGCTCCGGCAAAGCGTCACCGAACAAGAGGTGACCGAAACAAAGCGGATTCTAATAGACCGATCCGCCGTTCCCGAGCAAGAGGTGCAATAGAATTCTCGGTCCGAGTCCAGCAATCGAGAAAATTACCAAACAGAAAAGGCCTGTGCCAAAAGCACGGGCCTTTTGTTTACTGGCTCGCCAAAGCCGCTGAAGCTGGGGGTGGGAAGTGTGCATGTCCCTTTTGCAGAGGGATTTAAAATAGTGGTTTCACGTAACGGTTTAAACAATTATGAGAATGAATGATTGCCAATCGAGGGTTGGAAATTAGAATGAAAGCATTGGGGTTTAGTTGATAGGGTCCGAGAAGGTTTTTTGTTATGCGTATGCGCTTTACTCCAACTCATCCGCTAGTTGTTGAAGATTTACATTTCCATCTTAAGATGTGACAGAGTTTATACTTGAACTTCCAGTAGATTATTGACCTGATTTGTGGCTTAACTTTCTGGAAAGACTTGCACTTCTCGTAAATGTATTTGAAGTTCGTATATATATCCGGTGATATTGTTTCTGCTTGGGAATTTAGATATGCTTTTATTTCAGGATTTTCGAAAACCGTAATTATGTACCAACCGAATTGATATTCCGCCATTTCAATATTTATCAGTCCCTTATTTTCTAAGAAACCCACATCCTCAAAATGACCCAAGAGGAGGTCGTCTACATCATATGACGAATATGCTTTTTCCTTTGTTAATCGGGCTACAATATCACACGGAAGCCCCGACGCTTTTATTTTTTCTTCATTAACCTTGAAAAAATACACCTTTTCACCTTCTCTGTATTCTTCGACAAACGTAATGTAACCTCTGTGTATGAGGTGAATAAGTGTCCGTGTTTTTTCTGTAAAGAAATCCTGTTTTAATTTATGAATAAAATCAGCAGACGATGTTTGAGAGATATTACCTAATTCTTCCCATGCTACAAAAAACAGCAGGAGAGTGAAAAAAGCCCCAATCACAGCGCCAACGATACCATGAAATACAGTGTTAGCGGAGGAATATCTCCAGATCCAGTAGATTCCGAGGTAGGATGTCAGGAGAAAAATTGGAATTGAGAGGAGGATGATTGCTTTCTTCATGGGGATCATCCAAAAACTTATCTCAGATGATATATTTTTGATTTACTGGTATCGTACACCCATCATAATGATTAAGTCAATATGCATTTTGGATAACGCTAAAAGGGAGCCGTTGGATTAACCTAGGACCCGGGGTTAACGCCCGAGTGGGTAGCACGACGGCTTAGAAATACATAAATCAGTGGCTGGTGGTTCTGCCGGAATATCGGTTACTGGGGGCCATATCCGAGAATTGAGAATTGCACATTGAAAGGAAGCGCTTAAGGGCTGCTTTCAGCGTGGCCTGGAACGTCTTCCCGGCGCAATACTTCTGGAAACCTGGGATACGTGTGATGGGGTAAGATAGGCCCGGAATGTGTGTGAAGGTTTGAAGCGATCCATATCGAAGTATGCAGGAATTCGAGAGCTATCGCGTGCGTTGAACCGTTTTACTATTTCAAGCCGACCTGCATAATAGGCAATTTCTTTAACATCCCTTTTCTTCAGCATGCGCTTCAATGTTTGGGTTAGATCTTCCTCATGCTTCGCAAGATCATTGCTCTCCCCAAGATAATCGTAGATAAGTACTTTGTTTAAAGAATGTAGCAGCCCGTCTTGGTACATTGCCGATACGAATGCACCGGGAGAAGACAGGGAGGAGCGCTTGTGATGAATATTCCTGATCCGCTCCGCTTGGCGGTCCATAAACATCGTGAGTCCGCGCGGCGGCTTTAGACCATCTTTTTCCAGTCTTTGTCTCAATTCATACAGTAAGGCGACCCCCGGCTCCTTGATAACCGATACGCCCCGCTCTCGCCAGAAGTCAATTGATTCATCTGATGCGTTTGGATCATAGGCATACGCCAGCTTTCGCAAGGATCCCAGACGAGATGTGATATCGTCAAAAATCAAACGGAAATCCGAATCCGTCAGCCCATACCCAACAAAGATAATGGTTTTCGTGGCAATTAGGTCCCTCAGCTTATTAAAAATGAGCGGGTATCTTTGGATACAAGACCTGTAATCGTCGGTTGTGACCACAAGCGTGTATGGTCGGGTCACACAACCATGGATCTTGAGGACCTGTTTTTTCTTGTCATCCCAGAATGCGAGGTCTTTGTCTTCGACCATGGGGACGAGTATGTTCAACGATCGCTCAAAAAATGGGTCCCAGTTTGTGGTGACAATGCTATCGAATTGCGAAATTTCGGCTACAAGATGATGAAACATAGTTGCGAAATTGTTGACTTCGCCGGGAGCAGAAAACCATGCGATTCGGTCCAATATTTCCCTTGTGAGCCGATTTCTCTGACCCCCGTCAACTTTTTCGCAAAAGTACTGCATTAGGTCTGGAAATGGTGGAGGTGGTAGTTTCGCAGGATACCTGGCCTTTGCTTTGATTATGTCGTAGAAAGTTGGTGTTCCGTACGGCGCCATCTCTGTTGATATCCCGGCGCCAGCAAACAGCACGACGTGGCGTGCCTTTATATCATCGTATAGCGGATCAGGAATTATTTTTTTCTTTGTCTTCATACTGAACAATCTGTACGTGGAAGAAATCTACATTTTTTCTCAGAATTTGTCAAAAATTAGTTATAGTGGGCAAGAAAGAGCGAAGAGTAGGCGATAGAAGAAGGAAAACAGATTCCTGACGCACATCCGTGGGGTTTCTTCCTATTCGGTCGGCGGAGTCCTCGCTTTAAGACAATTCCTGGGGTCTACGATTTCGCGTGGAAATCACGCGTTCCGATTCAATGGATGAGAATCGTATTGAAACGTTTAGGTGGTCTAAGATCGGAAGGTGGATACCAGGGACGGGTACG
>Ga0181536_10004899_pt1 | contig 13966 bp, 12 predicted proteins | sample PEATcosm2014_Bin_41_FD_121105 | JGI IMG/M metagenome (GOLD analysis project Ga0181536, IMG submission 121105) | Peatland microbial communities from MTU Mesocosm Facility, Houghton, MI, USA - PEATcosm2014_Bin17_60_metaG | ecosystem: Environmental > Terrestrial > Soil > Wetlands > Peat | place...
TCGACAACAATATTTATTCCATCGAGCCGGACGATTTCGGCAATCTTTGGGTGGATTCCGGGCGCGGCATCTTTGAAGTCAGCCGCAAGAACATCAATGACTTTGCGGAAGGAAAAGCCAGCCAGATCGAGTGCATGGTTTACGACGGGCCGGAATCGGTGAAGCCGTCGGACAAAACCAGCCAGGAACATGTGGCGTGCAAAACGCGGGATGGCCGGATTTGGTTCCCCTCGGCCAATGGGGTGGTGGAAATTGACCCGGCGCACATCCTGTCCAACCGGATCGCGCCGCCGGTCCAGATTGACAGCGTGCGCGCCAACGGGGTGGAGATGATCCGGAGCAACAGCCTGGTGGTGCCGCCCGGCCCCGGGGAATTGGGAATCCATTTTTCCGCGTTGAGCTTCATCGCGCCGCATAACATCAAGATTCGCTATTTGCTGGAAGGCTACGACAAGGAGTGGGTGGAAATCAGAGACCGGCACACCGCGTTTTACACCAACCTGAAGCCGGGCCGCTACAAATTCCGTGTGATCGCGGCCAACGCCGATGGGGTGTGGAACGAAAGGGGGGATGCCATCGGGATAGAATTGCGACCGCACTATTATCAGACGGCGTGGTTCGACGCGCTCTGCGGCGGGCTGGGGTGCGGCGCCTTGCTGGGCATTTTCGCCTGGAGGGTCCGGCACCTCAAGCGCAAGCACGAGGAATTGCAAGAAACCCGCCGGCTTCTGGAAGCCGAAGTCCAAATCCGGACCGGCCAACTGGCCAAAGCCAACAGCTCGCTGCAAGAGGAAATCGCGGGCCACGAACAGACGGAAGTTGAGTTGAAGCAAAGGACTTTGTCACTGGAGCGCGAGATCGAGGAACGCAAGCGGATGCAAGAGGAGGTGGAGCGCGCCCATCAGGAATTGCTGGAGATCTCGCGCATGGCGGGGATGTCGGAAATCGCCACCAATGTGCTGCATAATGTCGGCAATGTGCTCAACAGCGTCAACGTCTCGGCTTCATTGGTGAGCGAAAGGGTAAAAAAAGCCAAGTCGGGCAATCTGGCCAAAGTGACGGCGCTGCTCAAGGAGCATGAACACGACCTTGCCACGTTTATCAGCAGCGATCCCAAGGGCAGGCTGGTGCCCTCCTATCTGGCCAAACTCTTCGAGAATCTCCTGGCCGGCCAGGCGGCGACGGTGGAGGAATTGGACTCGCTGCAGCAAAATGTCGAGCACATCAAGGAAATCGTGGCGATGCAACAGAATTACGCCAAGATTTCCGGCGTCAAGGAAATCGTCAACATCCACCATCTGGTCGAAGACAGCCTGCGCATGAACCTGGGGGCCTTGGGCCGGCATGGGGTGCAGGTCATCCGCGACTTTCAAGAGGTTCCGCCGATCAACGTGGAAAAGCACAAAATCCTCCAGATTCTCATCAACTTGCTGCGCAATGCCAAATACGCCTGCGACGAATCCGGGCGCGCGGACAAACGACTGACCGTGCGGGTGGCCAACGGGAATGGAACGCTCAAGATCTCCGTGGCGGATAACGGGGTCGGGATTCCCCCCGAGAATCTCAACCGCATCTTTAGTCACGGTTTTACCACGCGCCGCACCGGCCATGGCTTCGGGCTGCACGGCAGCGCGCTGGCCGCCAAGGAAATGGGCGGGGCCTTGGCCGTCCAGAGCGACGGGCCGGGCAAAGGCGCCTTGTTCACGCTCGAATTGCCGATGCCCTCCAAAGAGGAAAAAGTTAAACCTTGAACTGGATGGGCAAAGGCCTAAAGATCACGGGCGCCGACTCCCCGTCAAAGCGGCTGCGGGAGGCGCAAAGCGCCGCCCTTCGCCACGGCGACGGCGCGACAAGACGATGAGATGCGATGATGCGGGGCTGACCGGTTGCGAACTGGCTGGCGAAACTCATCAGCGCGGACCTGATGGATGAATTCTACCGCATATCCCGACCCGATGGACCGGCCCGCCGGCGGCCGGGATACGCGCCTGGATGCCATCAGAGGTCTGATGCTCATCCTCATGACGGTGGATCACTTCCCAGGCATCCTGATCAGTTACGTGCAGAACAGCGTGGGATTTGTGACGGCGGCGGAGGGGTTCATTTTTCTGTCGGGTTATGTGGCGGGCTTTTGTTATTTGCGCACGCTGGTCCAGAAAGGGAAATGGGCGGTGGTGGGACGGGCGGCAGGCCGGCTGCGCACCATTTACGTTTTTCAAATATGCACATTCCTGATCGTCTTTTGCGTCATGGCCGGGATGCCCTCGATCCCGGCTTGGGCGGCCAGCGCAGGATTCGGTCAAAGCGCATACGCCCATCCGTTGCAGACCTTGTTGCAGACAGCGGTGTTGGCGCGCCAGCCGATGTATTTCGACATTCTGCCAATGTACATGGCTTTCTTTCTGCTCGTTCCGGCGGTCATTTTTTGCCTCCGGCGAAAGGCCTGGTGGATGGTGTTGCTGGCCAGCGCCACCGTCTGGTTGTTGACTCAAGCGGGCATCACGGATGCTCTGAAGAATCATTCCGCGGGCGTGATGACTCAATACCTGGGGGTCATGCTCGGCTACTTCAATATCTTCGGGTGGCAGGTTTTGTTCTATTTTGGAATGGTGTTTGGATATTACAGGTCTGAGAATATTCCGGGGTTGGGATTTGGGAGGAAAGGCTTCTTTGTAGTGGCGGCGCTGGCAGTGGTCATGTTCTTATTCCGCCACGGCCTGTGGCCACACTCCAATGTGTTTGACAGTGAATTCATGACTGGAATACACCGGCTCGGCCCGGTCAGGGTCCTGAATTTCGCCCTCTGGGCGGTGATCCTCAGCCGCCCAAAGATCTGGCCAAGGCGCGCCCTCTGGACGCGGCTGCTCAGTCTGCTGGGACGCCATTCGCTGTCGGTTTTCAGCTTTCACGTTGTGCTGGAGTACCTGGTCCGGCGCCTGGTTGTCCCGCACGCGTGGGCCAGCCAGACCACCCTGGCTGTGCTGGCAGTGCCAATGGCGGCCCTGCTCTACCTGCCGGCCTTGGTGGCGGAGGCGGTGAAGCGGCCGCCGGCACCCGCGAAACTCGCGGCCCACTGACCATAATAATTTAAACAACCCGCAAGATTTCACCGTCTAACCCGTAGAGGCAGTGGAGGGAAGCGGAGCGCGCTCCCTGAAGCGAGTTTTGATTTGCAAAATGAAGACGCTCAATTAGGATAATTGTTTATGAAAACAAATACTGTGAACCTTATGAAACGGAGCACATTGACATTGGCGGCGGCCCTTGCGGCTGTGGCAGTTACGGGCTGTTACAACCCCAATGGCACGCCGGACAACACGGCGACCGGCGCTTTGGCCGGGGGCGCCTTTGGCGCGGCCACGGGGGCGATCATCGGAAGCGCCAGCCACAGCGCGGGCGAGGGGGCATGGATTGGCGCGGCCGCCGGCACGGTCCTTGGCGCATTGATCGGCCATTCCGCCGACCAGGCCCAGGAGGCCCGTCTGCGCGAGCAAGCCCCGGCCACTTACGCCCGCGCGGTGCAGGGAACGCCGCTGAGCCTGGCGGACGTCAAGGCGCTGTCCAAGGCCGGCCTGAGCGACACCACCATCATCGCGCAGATTGCCAATTCGCATACGGTGTACCATGTGAGCGCCACGGACATCATAGATTTGCATGAAAACGGCGTGTCTCAGGCGGTGATTGATTACATCGTGAACACTCCCACCACGATTACTCCGGCTGCGACGGCCGTGGCGGTGGCCGGTCCGCCGCCGCCCGCTCCTGTGGAAGTGATTACTCCCATGCCTGGACCCGGTTATGTCTGGACCAACGGCGAGTGGGTTTGGAATGGGGGATGGTATTGGTCGGCGGGTTACTGGGCATTCCCGCCCTATCCTGGCGCCATTTGGATTGGCGGCTATTGGGGTCCGGGACCGCACGGCTATATTCGATACGGCGGCCATTGGGGTCGGCGCTAAACTGCCGGCGCGGGCCGGCTGGCCGGGGATCGCAGTTGCAGCATGCGCAGCAGCCAAAACACGGCCAGCGCGGCCACCAGATGCTTGAGGGTGTGGCCGCTGACGAACTTATTTGTCAGCGCGAAAATTTGCCAATCCAGCGCCTCGAACACCTTGGCCAGGACATAAAAGCCGGTCAGCACCAGCAGGTCGCCGGTCCGGTTGTAACGCGGCGGGAGAAGGACGAGCATCAGGCCGATCAACGCGATGGAAAAAAACTGCGCGCAGGCGTAGGGCCAAAGATTGCCGCTCCGCCGCCACCACCAGACGCTGGCAGCCCCCGCGAACACCAGCGGCCACAAGAGCCGCAGCCCCGCCCGCACCTCAATCCGCTCGGAGACGACAGCCGCGAGCAGGCCCATGAACGCCAGCGTCATGGGCAGCCGGTCCCAGGCGAGCGTCGCGTCGTTGGGTGCCCAGTGATAATAACCGGAGCCAAAGCAGGTCAGAAATGCTCCCGCAAAAAAGACCGCGAAAGGGATGCGCTCGCCCTCCTGGATGAAGCACAACCGGGTGTCGGCCGCGCGCCTCCTCCAAACAAACCGCAGCCCCATGACGCCCAGGACGGCGAACGGGGCGTTGGAGATCACATTCATGAAATTGGGAATTCCCAGCATCCTCCTGTCGTCGGCAAAATGATGGTAAGACTCCGGCTGCGCCAACGGCGGCAGGCGCAAAAACGTGGCGATGCCGGCCAGAGCAATGACGACCACCACCCCGACCCTCATCGCTCGCCAATCCGAATCTTTCACGGTCGCGATCCTATCTTGTTCCAGCCTGAATTACACTCTAAACTTCCGGCCTTGAATCCGGATCTCCCAAAGCAACTGGAAGCCCGCATTCGCGCGAAGATTTGCCAATCCATCTCCTCAAACACCTTGGCCAAGACATATATTAGCTTGACTTCTCTATGGCCGAGGCATAGAAGTTCCTGTCAGAAGCCTGTTTAAGCATTCGGCTTGACTCATCATCTCTATATGAAAACCAAGTTGCATTTTCTCTTCAGCGCGCTGGCTCTGCTTGCAATTCTAAATTCTCCATTCTCCATCGCCTTCGCCCAAGGCACGGCGTTTACCTATCAAGGCCAACTCCAGAACAACGGCAGCCCGGCCAATGGGTTTTACGACTTTCAGTTCGCCTTGTCCAACGCGCCCAGCGGCGGCAGCCAGATCGGCGACACGCTCACCAATCTGGACGTCGGCGTGACCAACGGACTGTTCACCACCACCCTGGACTTTGGGGCCGTTTTCTCCGGAAACCCCACTTGGCTGGCCATCAGTGTGCGCAGCAACGATACCGGTGGCTACGTCAGCCTCAACCCGCTCCAGGCGCTTACGCCTGCTCCGTATGCGATCACTGCCAACTCCGCGAGCAATTTGCTTGGCCCGCTGCCGACCGCCAACTTTTCCGGCACGTACGCCAACCCTGTGACCTTGAACAATGCGAATAATAACTTCAGCGGCAATGGCAGTGGCTTGACAAGTTTGAACGCCGCGAATTTGACCGGAGCGCAATCGCTGCCCGTTGGGGTTCTTCCCCCCAATGTGGCCTTCCTTAACTCCAACCAAACTTTTACTGGGGTCAACATTTTCAATAACAATGTCGGCATTTTAACGACCAATCCGGTCTCGACCCTGGATGTCAGCGGCACGATTACGGCCACGAACCTCACACTGAATGGCAATTTGAATTTGCCCGCGACGACAGGAACGACAGGGATCATTTATTCCGGCGGCAGCACCTTGCTGCATGACTACGGCACCCAAAACTTCTTTGCGGGGGCTGGCGCGGGCAATTTGACGATGAGCAGCTATGGCAACACGGGCATCGGCGTTAGCGCCCTGCAAAACAACACGAGCGGTCAGCAAAACACGGCGACGGGGGCCGGTGCGCTTCAGGCCAACACGACCGGCTGGGGCAACGCGGCGAATGGGGCTCAAGCGCTACGGAACAATACGACCGGCGATTATAACACGGCGAACGGGGCGGAGGCACTGCAAAACAGCTGGAACGGCTTCAACAACATCGCCGAAGGTTACCAGGCCGGTTACAACATCACCACGGGCATCTACAACATTGACATCGGCAACCAGGGCGTGGCAGGGGACAACAATATCATCCGCATCGGCTCCAGCCAGACCCAGGCGTTCATTGCGGGTATCTCCGGGGCCAACGCTTCAGGCGGGTCTGCGGTGTATGTGACTCCGTCCGGACAGCTTGGGACGGTCAATGTTGCAGGGACTGAAAACACGGCCAACGGCTACCAGGCGCTTTACAACAACATGAGTGGGACCAACAACACGGCTAATGGGTACCAGGCGCTTTATTACAACACGACCGGATACGACAACACCGCCAATGGCTATGAGGCACTTTACAACAACACGACCGGAATCGAAAACACGGCCAACGGCTTCGCTGCCCTACTGAACAACTCCTCCGGATACTGGAACACGGCCAACGGCTCTGTGAGTCTTGAAAGCAACACGACAGGGGGCTGCAACACGGCCATAGGAACTGGCGCACTTGAATACAACACGACCGGCGGGTACAACACGGCCAACGGCTTCCAGGCGCTATTCAACAACACCACTGGCAACAACAACATCGCCGAAGGTTCCCGGGCCGGTTTCAACATCACCACGGGCAGCAGCAACATTAATATCGGCAACCTGGGTCTTGCGACGGACGCCAACATCATCCGCATCGGCTCGGGGCAAACCCAGGCGTTCATCGCCGGAGTCATCACTGGCGACGGCAGCGGGTTGACCAACTTGAATGTCGGGCAATTGCCGGGCGGGGTGCTGACGAATAATCAAACAAGTGTGACGTTGACCGGCAGCTTCAGTGGCAATGGCGCGGGCCTGACGAATCTCAGTCCGGCGCATTTAAGCGCTGGCACGGCGGCGATCAACATTTCCGGTAATGCGGCGACGGCAACGACGGCCTCCAGCGTCACCGGGAACATCGCCGATGCTCAGTTGTCAGCGAACGTAGCCTTTCTGGACGGAACCAACTCGTACACCGGCACGAACAGCTTCTCCGGCGCCACCCTCGCGCCCAACGCCGGCAACATTTTCAACGGGACCTTCACCGGCAACGGCGCGGGACTGACCAATGTCTCCGCCAATGCCATCACCGGCGGATTGACGATCAACTTGGCCGTGCTGGTGCCAGGCGGCGGCACCAACACCCTTTGCTTCACCAACGGTATTTTGATGGCCGTCCAATAAACAGAGTCTCAAGAGAAATGAGGCACCTATGAAGAAATGGATTGTCCTTCTTGGTTTGCTGGCGGCGGCGTCCAGCCAGGCGCAAAATTACTCCATTGACTGGTATAAAGTCGCCGGCGGCGGCGGCGCGAGCACTAACGGCCAATACACCGTCAGCGGCACCATTGGCCAGCACGATGCCGGCGCCGCCATGACCGGCGGCAATTATTCGCTGACCGGCGGCTTTTGGTCGCTCTACGCCGTGCAGACTCCCGGCGCGCCGTTGCTGTCCATCACCTATGCCGGCGGCCAGGCCATCGTTTTCTGGCCGGCTTCCGTCACAGGTTGGACGCTCCAGACCAACAACACTCTTAACACCAGTACTTGGGGCAATTATCCCGGCGCCATCGTCAACAACGCCGTGACCAACTCGCCGCCCAAGGGAAACCTCTTCTTCCGCCTGACGCAGCCTCAGTGAGCCTTTTTTACACTTTAAACTGCCGGCCTTGAATCCGGATCTCCAAAAATCTGGCACAGACCGGAAAGTCCCCTTTCTTTCAAAAGGTCCTGCGCTTGAGAAAGAGGCATTTCCACGGGCTTGCAATCCCATCGAACGTCATTTAACTTTCAATACATGAGCAGCAAAGCCCAATCCGTCATTCACGAATTCAACAGCCTGCCGCAGGTCGAGCAATTGGCCGTCTTTGAAGCGATTGCCCGCAAGGTGACCCCGGCGGACTACGGGCCACTCTCAGATGAGGACCTGACGGCAATTGCCGCCGAGTCCTTTGCGCTGTTGGACCAGGAGGAAAGCCGTGCCGAGTCGCGGTGAGGTTTGGATGGTGGATTTGGGAATGATTCAGAAGGTTCGGCCCGCCCTGATACTAAATCGCGCGTTCAAAGACGACGACCGCGCCTTGATTACCGTGATTCCCCACACCACAGCGTTGCGGGCCTCCGATCTCGAAATCCGAGTCAATGTACCATTTCTCCAGCCCGGAGCTTTTCTGGTCCAAAATCCCATCACAATATCGGAGGTGAAAGCCGAGCGATTCCTTGGGCGCTTGACCACGCAACAATTGGCCTTGGTCGAGGCGGGCGTTCGCAACTGGCTCGGCCTGTAGGTCAAGGCGGTCGTTTGTGTCCCCCCGCCTTCCGGCGCATTTCCCCGCCTTGTCCTCCGTAGTCTTGACGAAGGAGGATGCGCCTTCCCATGCCTGTCCCGCCATAGCCTGGCGAAGTAGCAAGCCTTCATCCTTTCGTCCTCTTCGCATCGTTATCGTTAACGGTCACTCTCCGTCAAACCGCGTCAAAGTCAGTCAAAGTAAAAAAGGAGGTTTGACCGCAAAGAAAGCCCGTCCCCTTAATCGCCGCGCGCGCCTGGCTCTTGAAGGACCCACCGGGGCCTCTTTCAATACAGACCGGCCTGCGCATTCACGCTGTTTTTGCCAAACGAACCCATTTTCTTGGATGTCACTCTCTATTTTTAAGTTATTGCGCATCAGCAAGTTGACTTTACTAACCGTCGCGGCGATTGTCTCACTTCGGCCCACAAAACGAACCCATTTCATTCGATGCCATGGGCTGTTCGTAAATGATTGCAAATAAATAATGTCGGATTACAAATGGTGCGGCATTGTCAAATGGTGAATTGAAACGGCTACATCATGGACGCGGCACATATTAGAAACTTTAGCATCATCGCCCACATTGACCACGGGAAGACCACCCTTTCAGACCGCTTGCTCCATCGCACCGGCACGGTCGCCGCGCGCGAAACGGGCGAGCAACTCCTCGATTCCATGGACCTGGAGCGCGAGCGCGGCATCACCATCAAGGCCCATCCGGTGACGATGCTCTACACCGCCAAAAACGGCGAAACCTACGAGTTGAACCTCATTGACACCCCCGGCCACGTGGATTTTTCCTACGAAGTCTCCCGCAGTCTCAGCGCCTGCGAAGGCGCCGTGCTGATCATTGACGCCGCCCAGGGCGTCGAGGCGCAAACGGTCGCCAATGTCCATCTGGCCACCAAACAGAATCTCCTCATCATCCCGGTCATCAATAAAATTGACCTGCCCCATGCCGACATTGCCCTGGCCCGCACCCAGATGGAGGACATTCTGGCCATCCCGGGCGACACCGCCCTGCTGGCCAGCGCCAAGGAAGGCCTCGGCATTGACGAGATTTTGGAGGCCATCGTTCATCGCATTCCCCCGCCCAAGCCCACCGGAGAAGCCTCCGTCCAGGCCCTGGGATTCGACTCTTATTTCGACACTTACAAAGGCGTCGTCACCCATGTGCGCATTTTCAACGGCGAATTGCGCCCGGGCATGCATGTCAAACTCCTCCACTCCGGCAAAACCGTCGAGGTCAAGGAGGTCGGCAGTTTCAATCCCAAACCTTACGTCCGCGAAAAACTCCAAGTCGGCGAAACCGGCTACATGACCGCCAACATCAAAAGCCCCAAGGACGTGAAAATGGGCGACACCATCACCGACGCCAGGAACCCCTCGCCCGTTCTCCCCGGTTTCAAGGAAATCCATCCGATGGTCTTCAGCGGCCTTTATCCCATCAACACCGCCGACTACGAGCATCTCAAGGCCAACCTGGCCAAGCTCCAGCTCAATGACTCCGCGTTTGTCTATCAGCCGGAGAGTTCCGTCGCCCTGGGGTTCGGCTTCCGCTGCGGCTTCCTCGGCCTCCTCCATCTGGAAATCGTCCAGGAACGGCTCCGGCGCGAATACGGCATGGACATCATCGCCACCTATCCCAGCGTCGTCTATCATGTCAAGATGACCGATGGCGTCCTCAAGCTGGTGGACAACCCCGCCTACCTCCCGGAAGTCAACTATATTGAAAAGATCGAGGAGCCGATGGTCTGGGCCTTCGTCATCTGCCCCAACGAGTACATCGGCGACATGATGGCCCTCCTGGCCGAGAAGCGCGGGCTGGTGGACCACACCGAAACCCTGGACCCGCGCCGCGTCATGCTCACCAGCACCCTCCCGCTCAGTGAAATTCTTATTGACTTCCATGACCGCATCAAAAGCATCACCCGCGGCTTCGGCTCCATGGATTACGAGCACGCCGGCTATCAGGAATCCGACATGGTCAAGCTGGACATGCTCGTCAACGGCGAGTCCGTGGACGCTTTCTCCTGCATGGTCCATCGTTCCAAGGCCGAGGCCCGCGGCCGCCTCCTCGCCGCCAAGCTCAAGGAAGTCATCCCCCGCCAGCAATACCAGGTCGCCATCCAGGCCGCCATCGGCGGCAAGATCGTCGCCCGCGAATCCGTCAGCGCCCTGCGCAAGGACGTCACCGCCAAATGCTACGGCGGGGACATCACCCGCAAACGCAAGCTCCTGGAAAAGCAAAAGGAAGGCAAAAAGAGGATGAAGTCTTTTGGCTCCGTCAACATCCCCCAGGAAGCCTTCATCCAAGTCCTCAAGACCTGAGCCGCGGACCATTATGAAATTGCGCTGGTTCCTTTCCCGCCAGTTCCGGCTGACCTCCGATTTGCTGGACGAAGCTCAAAAACGGCGCGACGCCCAAGCCGACTTCCTCCCCGCCCAAGACCTCCAACTGCTCGACGCCTCTTTGCGGGATGCCAAAGCCGCCCTGGACTCCGGCGCGGACGATGCCCTCCTGGCGCGGCGCGGGGAGGATTTGGCAAAGGCGGCCGCCCAATGGCTCACGCCCTATCCCCATCCCGTCACCCGCGACAATGTGGAGACCCTGCTGGTGGTCATTGCCCTGGCCATGAGCATCCGCACTTTCTTCTTCCAACCGTTCCGAATCCCGACCGGTTCGATGCAGCCCACCTTGTTCGGAATCACGGTCAAGGACCTGCGCGACGAGCCGGGGTTTGTCATGCCGGGACTCTGGCGCCGCGCCTGCCAACTGGTGGCCCGGGGCGTCATTTATCATCAAGCCATCGCCCGCGACGACGGCCAGTTTGATCACGCCGGCGCCGTGCGCAGTTTCCTCGGGATTCTCAACAAGCAAACCTTCTGGGTGCGCTACCGCAATGGCGACCTCGTGCCGGTCACCATTTGGGGCGGCCCCGAAGAGAGCCAATTCGACAGCGTGGAGCATCGCGTCGGCTTGGTGGACCAGTTCAATTCGCGCAACCGCTTCCAAAAAGGTGAGCCGATCATCCGATTCGCCGAAACCACCGGCGACCATCTGTTGGTGGATCGCTTCACCTACAATTTCCGCCCGCCCGGGCGTGGAGAAATTGTGGTCTTCAAGACCGGCGGCATCCCCCAGATCGGCCTCGACCAGTTTTATATCAAGCGGCTCATCGGACTGCCCGGCGACCACATCAGCATTGGCGACGACCGCCATGCCCGCGTCAACGGCCGCCGTTTGGACGCCTCCACCCCGCATTTCAGCCGGGTTTATGGCTTCGATCCCGGCGCCCCACCCGCAGACAGTCATTATAGCGGCCACGTTTTGGATTGGCATAGCCGGCTCAAGACCAGCGCGGACACGCTGGAACTCAATGAAAATCAATACGCCGTCTTCGGGGACAATTCTGTCAACAGTTCGGATTCTCGCTATTGGGGCGGCTTCCCGCGGGAAGCCATCATCGGCAGGGCGTGGTTTGTCTATTGGCCGCTTTCCTCGCGGTCCGGCTTTGCCGTCGCGCGATGAATCCGCTTTTACAACGCGCTCTACGGAGCCAGAGATGTTTCCGCCAGCGTCAGCTGCGGATCCGGATTTTCCCGCATCCCGTTTCGGACCATTGCCTGGGCCACTTGGAAGCTGCTGGCAATTCCATCGGCCGTGTTGGGGCTGGAATACGGATTTCCGTAGAGTTGAAAACCTTGCGCCAGCAAGGCGTTCACTTTCTTGTCCAACGACGCCCACGTGTCCGCCGTCGCGGTTTTGTATTCGATTACTTTCATCGCTTGAAGCAAAGTCGGCTGCCGGCGATTTGTCAACCATTGAGCGGAATGGGCGGCCCGCGGGCCGGCGCCTTGCCGAAGCCGGGCCGGAAAGGCGCCGCCACATGAAGGCCAATCACAACACCCCTTCTCCGCCTTCATCCTCGCGCCAAAGCGCGCGACTCAGGGCGGCGGGCATTATCGTGCTGGCGCTTGGCTTGGCCGGCGCGGCCCTGGTTTATTGCATGGGAACTCCGGCGGAGGATTATTCGGATGACCCCTTCACGGCGCAGGCCTACAAGAAAGAACTGCGCGACACGGAAGTAAACTTCGGCAAAACAGGCCTCATCGTCAATGATCTGTGGGCCGACCTCGGCCGCCCCGACACCCAGGCCGTCCTCATTTCCGCCTCCGCCATTCTCGCTGCCGCCGGCTGCTTTTACTTCGCCCGCTTGCTGGACCAGGATTTGACAAAATGAACGCAATCCAGTCCAATGGCCAATATCACCAATGTCACGGCGCGCGCAAATCTTTGCGCGGGCGCGATCAACAATTCGCAACAATATCTATGAAGAGCAAAATGTGGGCGGGGCTGATGCCGGGGCTTCTGGCCGCGGCCGGTTGCTTTGCGCAAACCAACCGAACGGACACGGCGTCATGGCCCAATGGCGCCTCCCCGCGGGAAATCGGCCTGCGCCTGGCTGAACATTTCGTCACCACCCCTCACGGCGATGGCGTCCGGCCCCGCCCGACCACCCCGATTATCTATCCGGAAGTTTGCACTTGGTATGGCGCGTTGACCTTTGCCCAATTAAGCGGCAACAAGGATTTGACGGCCAAACTGACCCGGCGCTTTGAGCCGCTCTTCGGTGTGGAATCCAACATGATCCCGCGCGCCGTCAGCGTGGACAACACCATCTTCGGCGCCATTCCTCTGGAGCTTTATATCGAGACTAAGGAGCAGAGGTATCTGGACATGGGCAAACCCTTTCCTGACCAACAATGGCGCGCGCCGGAGGGCGCAAGGCTGACCCCGGAGGTTTCCGCATGGGTGGATCGCGGCTTGAGCTGGCACAGCCGGTTTTGGATTGACGACATGTACATGCTCACCTTGGTGGAGGTGCAAGCCTTCCGCGCCACGGGCCAGGCCCAATATATTGACCGCGCCGCCTTGGAAATGACCGCCTATCTCGACCAATTGCAGCAAACCAACGGCTTGTTTTATCACGCCTTGGACGTCCATTATTTTTGGGGGCGCGGCGATGGCTGGATGGCGGCCGGGATGAGCGAGCTGTTGCGTTCCCTGCCGGAAAACCATCCCAAACGCGCCCGCATCATGGAAGGCTACAAAAAAATGATGGCCGCCCTCCTGCAGTACCAAGGCGCCGACGGCATGTGGCACCAACTCATTGACCACCCGGAGTCCTTCGAGGAAACTTCCTGCACCGGCATGTTCACCTTTGCCATGATCACCGGCGTGAAGAACGGCTGGCTGGACGAAAAAACCTATGGCCCGGCGGCGCGCAAAGGTTGGCTGGGGTTGGTCTCCTATATCAACGACAACGGCGACATTCGCGAGGTTTGCGATGGTACCAACAAAAAGGACGACCTCAATTACTATCTCACCCGCACCCGCAGTGTGGGCAACTTGCACGGCCAGGCGCCCGTCTTGTGGTGCGCCTCCGCCTGGTTGCGCCCGTCCCCCTGATTCCTCCCCGCCAAGCCAAAAAATTGTGCCAATGCGCCGTGCGCCAAAAGTAACTGTTACCCGTGAGGGTGATACGTTGTGCCAAAAGGGGTGTTACCCGTTGGCTCTTGTTTTTTATTAAAAGCTCTTCGTTTTTTAATCTTATCTCACTTGTCA
>Ga0181536_10004901_pt1 | contig 13965 bp, 12 predicted proteins | sample PEATcosm2014_Bin_41_FD_121105 | JGI IMG/M metagenome (GOLD analysis project Ga0181536, IMG submission 121105) | Peatland microbial communities from MTU Mesocosm Facility, Houghton, MI, USA - PEATcosm2014_Bin17_60_metaG | ecosystem: Environmental > Terrestrial > Soil > Wetlands > Peat | place...
ATTGCCGGGCTGGCCCGTCAGCGTTTCACTTCCAGGTCAGACTCCTCGGCCGGTTCAACGGCCGTCGGCGACTCGCCGCGCTGCCGGGTGCGCTGTTGCCAAATGTGATGCACCACGCCAGCAGCCGCAAACAGCAGCGCCGCGAGCGAGACGAGAAGGACAATCAAAAGCCAGCGCATGGGACAGACTTTCCCAAGGATACCAGAGAGCGCGTGCGCGGACGCCGGACCTTAGTGGGTCAGTTTGAATCTGTCGTGAAAGGGCACGACTTCAGTCGTGCCGTAAAGGCTCCAAAAATGAGTGGGGCTGTGGCCCCTGAGGAACAGTTTGCTCAAACTGACCCACTACCCGCCGGACGCTCTCGCGCTGCGAGGACTGTTTTGCTTACGCGACCTTTCCCTCCGCCTCGCGCAGGCTTGCATCGAGCCACGCCAGGTAGGGATGGCTCCCGGCTTCGACCGCAAGCACCAGAAATTCAGGCGTTTGGTAGCTGTGGAGCTCGTGCAGGCGTGCTTCCAGGGCGGGCAGCCGATCGGAGGCGGTTTTCAGCAGCAGCAGGCATTCGGCGGAGGACTCGATCTGGTCCTTCCAGTGGTAGATGGAATGCACGGCGGGCAGCAGCGTGGCGCATGCGGCCAGCCGCTCCTCCACCAGCGCGCGGCCAAGACGCGCCGCTTCTTCGGGGCTGACGACGGTGGTCATCACAATGCGAGCAGATGAAGTGGATTCGAGCATAAGACCCCTCCCCAATGAAAACGATGCTGCAAACAATGTAAGCCCAAATCGGATTCAGTGGCGCAAGTCGTTTTTCCGAGAGGAACGGCCCGGGAAACTCCTGGAACTGTTGCACAAATCCGGTTTTGAAAGGGCACGGCTTCAGCCGTGCCATAAAAGGCGCATAAGCAGCGGGGCTTCAGCCCCTGCGGGACGTTTTTCAGTCGGCCTCGAGCATTGATTCAACCATCTCTAGCACAAAGTGTCGAAACGGGCAGAGCGCAAGGCGCAGGCCGCTCCACCCGATTCGGCCGGTCTGAACGGACCTTCTTCAGCGAACCAATTCCGCAACCACTTCGATCTCCTGGCGGCGCGTGGTGCCGGGAAGATCGAGCGATCCCAGAACGATCGGCTTGTTCTCAGCCAGTTCCGTGGATCCCTGAAGAACGCTTTGCCGGACGATCGGATCGGGCGCGATGGCAGCGGTCTTCTCGCCGGCAAGGCTCGACTGCTCAATCTTCGAGCGCAACATGAGATTCTCCGGCGACCCGCTCACCGTCGCCTCAATGCTCCATCCGATGTCCTGGTATTGAATCTCGGAGCTCTGCGCAGTCGTTTCCTTTTCCACTGTGCCGATCACGATGGGCACCCGGCTGCCCTGCTTGAAGACCGTGCGCTCGCCCGCGACCGCAAGAAAAACAAAATGCTGCGATCCCGTGCGCTTGCCGTCCTCGAAGTCAGTAACGGTGAAGGTGAGCCGATACAGCTTGCGCGGCCGGTCAAGCTCGGCCACAAGCTTTTGCGCAGTCGCCAGATCTTCCTCGGTGGCGCGCAGCGTAATTGCGTTCTGTCCCTGATCGGGAAAGATGCGCGCCTTGGGCAGCACATTCCGCAGGTCGGTCGAAATGTCGTTCAGGTCGTTCTGTCCCGTGGCATTGTTCAGAAAGATGGTCAGCACCGTCTCCGGTACCGGTGGCGGCGGCGCCGGCCGCGCTTCGCAGGGCTGCGGCCCCGCTGCATTCGTTTGCGCGCCCGCGTGGGACGCGAGCATCATGAGGGCCAGCGTGCATGCTGCGGCCAGAGCCGCAAGCCTCGGTGCGTGTCTCCCGTTCACAAATCCGTTCAGTCGCATGTCTCCCCTTTCCGGCTGTTCTAAGTGAACCGCGCGGCGCATGTTTCGATTGGATCGAGGGCATCCTCTGCCAACTAGACGCCGGGCGGGAGAATCCGCTCAATAATTGTTGGAAGCGTGCTCTCTCGCCTACCTCGCGACAGAGAGATTGATCTGATCGACCGGAATCTCCAGCGCGCCCACCTGGTCGCCCACCTGGTCGTGCACGCCAAGACGCAAAAAGAAGTTGCCCTTCGCCGGAATGGCGATGACCTCTTTCATTTGCAGTCCTGATACGAGCAGCTCGCGATATCGCTCGGCGGTCACATCGAGCGAGGCCTTCTCAATGATCGAATTCACCGCCTCGCCGTCGCTGGTGTAGACCATCGCAACAAACTCGACGGAGGCGTGACGCATGCCGTCCGGCGTGCGCGTGAAACGAACCCTATGCACATCGGCGTCGTAGAAAATGGCAAAGTCGCGGAAGGGTTTGTGCTGCCATTCGGGTTTGAGGAAGTTGTCCTGCGGCATCGCGGTGCTCTTGTCGATCTTCATGACGTTGTCATCAGCCTGGATTCTGGCGGCAAAGACGATTTCGGTCGGCGGAATGGCGCCCAGGCCCATGGCCGCGCCGAAGCCCCCGGTAGTTGAGTGGTGAATCGTGGCGCCCAGTGCGGCGTTGTTCGGCGTTGCGCCGGAGTTGGCATTGCCGGCGGGCGGCTGGCCGTTTTCTGCTTCGCCGCCTTGCTGCTGCTCCGCCGCGGCGGCCATGCGTCTTTCGATGGCCGCGATTCCGCTTTGCTCCCGCTTGTCGAGGCTGTAAGCGTAGTAGCCATCCTTGTGCAGCAGTTGCACATCGGGCCGGTCCACCGTGATTTTGATGTGCCTGAGTTCGCCCTCCCACTTGGTATTCGTGGTCGCGTAGGCCACCGTGTAATAGCTTGAACTGGTGCGGACCACATCGTCGATCACGCGCGTGAAATCGTTGGTGTTGTAATAGGCCTTCCCGCCCGTTTGCGCGGCAATCTCGTCCATATTTGCGTGATTCGTGAAGCCTGGAACGCCGCCGCTCATGGCAGGCATCCCGCCACGCCCCGTCGCCGCGCTGAAAGAGCCGGACGTTGCCACCAGACCGTACGTGTCCACCGGGTACACCGCGATGCGGCTCACGGTCAGCACGTCGGTCAGCGCCTTCGACTCGTCCTCGCTGTCTGACACCGTCATGCCGTCGCCGAACGGATTGCCGAACCCGGTTCCCAGTCTTGTCATCGGGATCCGGCCCGTGAACCAGATCAGGTTCTTTCGTCCCGGATATCCGGCGAGGTAGCTGCCCATCATGCGCATACCGTTGCGCAGGTTCTCCATCAGGGTGCGGCGGTAGACGGAATCGCCCGAGTAGGAGCGCGGCGCCGCCGTGGGCTTGTTCATGGTCGGCATGTCACGCTTGCTCTCCGCGGCTTGCAGCAGCACCTTGGGGTCCGACGTGAATCCCTGGATCAGGCGCATTTCGGTATCGAGCTGGAAGATCGCCACGGGCGGGCCGGGTTGCATGTGCTTCAGAAAATTGATGAGCTGTTGGCGCATCGCCATCTGCGCCTCCATCGGCGAATCCATGGCGTCGAGCAGCAGAACGATCGACGCGTTGGTATTGCGCACCGGCGTGTAGTTGGAAAACGTGTTGGGCGGCAGTGCGGGTAGAGAGCTGAGCTTGCTCAGCGCGTTCGCATCCATCGCCTGATGCTCACTCACCCGCCGGATGACCTGCGCCTCGCCTTCTTCCGCTACGCTGAAGTCGGAAGCCTTGAGTCCGGTGACGGGCTGCCCACTCTTGTCGATCGCCAGCACATCCAGCAGAACCTCGCGGGCCATGACCCGAAACGTGGGTGCTTCCGCAGGCTGGGGCGTCGGAGACTGCCCGGGCCCAATCCCTACCGTGGCCGGCGGAGCTTGCGCCGTTTGACCGAGGGCAAAGAGGACGACCATGCATGCAGCGCAACCAATGATGGCAAATAGATACAAGGAACGGAGTGCGGTACGAGAAAACATGAGGCCACCCCTGACTGGTAGGAATGTACGCGAGCATTATACGAGCCCGGCTGGGAACGGTACGGCAATCGTTTTCGCACGCTAATTTCCTGTAAAACCGCGTCCGGCGCCAAAAGTGCGCTTGGCCGGCCGGGGCCAATTGTTGCAGTATGGATTTTGCGGCCTGCTAGGCAGCCGCGCGTGGAGAAAGACATGAGCACAGCGATCAAGTTTGGCACTTCGGGCTGGCGGGCGATTGTTGCGGACGAATTCACAGTCGCCAATATCCGGCTGGCGGTCGGTGGCATTGCCGAGTACGTAAAGACCATGCCCGCTCCGCACCGCGTGCTGGTAGGGCGCGATGCGCGTTTCCTCGGCGAGATGTTTGTAGCCGAGGCGGCCAGGGTTCTCGCCCGCGCGGGCGTCACGCCGATCGTGATTCCCGAGGCCGTGCCTACGCCGGCCATCGCGTACGCCGTTCGCACCCTCAAGACCTGCGGCTCCATCAACATCACCGCCTCGCACAATCCGCCGGAGTACAACGGCATCAAGTACTCCACGCCCGATGGCGCGCCGGCGCTGCCTGAAGCCACCAAACAGATCGAAGCGGCCGTCGAGAGGATCGCCAGCGGCGGGGGTGGCGGCATTCCCAGCCCTTCCGAGGAGAAATTTGAAACCGTCGACGTGAAGCCTTCGTTCCTGAAGCGGCTGGCTGAGCTGGTCGATCTCAAGGCCATCGCCAAGTCGGGCATCAAGGTGGTCTACGATCCCTTCTGGGGCGCCGGGCGCGGCTATGCATCCGATCTGCTGCGCGAGGCCGGCGTGCCGGTCGAGTCTGTGCATGACTACCGCGACGTGCTCTTCGGCGGGCACGCGCCGGAGCCGTCCGATGAACTGCTGGGCGACGCAAAGAAAAAAATGAAGGAGATCGGCGCAGCGCTCGTAATCGCCACCGACGGCGATGCGGATCGCTTCGGCATCGTGGATGGCGACGGAACCTTCATCCAGCCCAACTACGTGATCGCCCTGCTCTTCGACTACCTGGTGGAGACGCGCGGCTGGAAAAACGGCGTGGCCAAAAGCGTTGCCACCACCAATCTCATCAACGCGCTGGCCGATTATTACAAGGTGCCGCTCTATGAGACGCCGGTGGGCTTCAAGTACATTGGCGCGCTCATTGACCAGGACAAAATCGCCATTGGCGGCGAGGAATCGGCCGGGCTCACCATCCGCGGCCACGTGCCCGAGAAAGATGGCGTCATCGCCGGCCTGCTCGTCGCGGAGATGGTGGCCACGCGCGGCACGAGCCTGGGCGCGCAACTCAAGGCTCTTTTTGCCAAGGTTGGTTCCTTCTACCCCGTAAGAGAGAACTTCCACTTGACCGCGGAGCAGAAAGCCGCGTTCACTGAGAAGTTGAAGGCCGATCCCAGCGAGCTGGGCGGGCGCAAGGTTGTAAGTGTAGTGCGGATCGACGGGCTGAAGCTGATTCTGGATGATGGCTCGTGGGTGTGCTACCGGCTTTCCGGGACCGAACCGGTGGTCCGGGCCTACACCGAGGCGCGCAACCAGGACGAGATGGAAGCCCTGCGCACGGCGGCCGAAAAATTTGTTCTCAGCTGATGGTGGATTGAGGGTCGATGCCGCAAGAAACCCCGCAACAGGAGACCGCGCACATAGCAGCGCCCACGGCAGACACAAAGCCGGTGCCGCTGCCGAAGCGCACCCTGAAGTGGGCGCAACGCCTGTGGCGGCCGGCAGGAACCGTGGTCGCCGTGGCGCTCGCGCTGCTGGTCACGTGGCACGTCATCTACGGCAGGCATGGCGTCTCGGTGTGGCAGCAGAAACGCGCCGAAGACCGCGCCCTGCAGCAGGAGATCAAGAACCTGCAACAGGAAAACGAGCAGATGCGCCAGCAGGTCCAGCGCCTGCAGTCGGATCCCGAAGAGATTGAGCGCGAAGCGCGGGAAAAACTGCATTACGCCAAGCCCGGCGAGGTGATCTACAACTTGCCCGCGCCGCCGCAGCCGCAACAGCAACAACCAGCGGCAAAGTAAGCCTTTAGCTTTCTCGTTCCCTTGGTCCTTTGTTCCCTTGGTCCCTGCTTTTCTCAAAAATCGATGTGCGCGCGTATGGTCGACACGTACACCGGGCCGCGATCGCGATTGTACCCGGGATGGTCAATTTGCGACCCGCCGAACATTCCGTAGAGCCCGTGCCAGAGATGGGCGTTGTAGTACCACTCCAGAATGTCCTCGCGCCCATAGTTCAGGTTGCCGTCGCCCAGCAGGAAGCCGAGTCCGCCGTAGTGTAGATAATTCTGGTGGTCGCGCTTGATCGCGTTCGAGACAAACGCTGCACCAACCTTGTCATTCGACCGATGCCAGTCACGGCCGCTGAAATCGCCGCCAAAGAGGACCGTCTGCCCGACCTCGGTGTAAGCGAATGACTCGTGCTGATCCTCATTCCATCCGAAGCGCGCAAAAAGGCGCAGGCCGTCGGTTACCTCCTGTTCGGTGTTGAGGCCGAAGCCGTATTTCACGGCGCCGAACTTTTCAGTCTGCGTGATATCCGGAGTCGCGATCTTGCCGGCCAGATACTGCTGCACCGACGCGCGGTAATCGCCCATGTGCGCATGATTCACATAGCTCAACACGCGCACCGCGCCTTCGCGCTTGGAATTCAGCAGAGGCGCGAAGAGCCCCTTGCGCAGTTCGAACTCCCAGTTCTGTCCGTTGGCGCGGCTGAAGGCCCAATCCAGCGTGATCCCGTTGGCGACAGTAGGCATGGCCGCAATGGCGTAGCGCGCTGACCAGACGCGGTCGTCGTACTCCAGTACTCCACCCACGGTATAGCCGCGTGTGTCGGCGGCGTAATCCCAGGCGCCGTTGTTGTCGATGGTCCAGTTGGTGAACTGCAAATGACTGTCCGACCCGACAGAGTTCACATCGAGCGTATCGGGCAGGCTCATCTTGCCGATGCGAATCTCGAAGCGCCGCACAGGAACTTTGGTCGCCAGCGCGAACGGCCCGCGGTCCTGATCCGTCATCTTATCGGTCAGGCCGATGATCTGATGAATTTCGCCGTGCGAAAGATAGGGCACAGTACTCAAGGTGGGGTTGCGAACTACGTCGAGGTTGGTCTCGCCGGCCAGTCCCAGCGCCTGGGAAATGCCGCGCCCGCCGGCATTCTCAACATCGACGATCAGATCGGTGTTGTAGCGCGTGTTGGGTCGCAGCTGATAACCCAGATAAAGCGTCGTCACCTCAGAAGCCTTCCTTTCAAAATCGTCAATCAGGCTGTTCGCACCTTCATAAGGCGAATGAAAATGCCCATGCATCTGCAATATGCTGTTCGCCTGGCCTGAAACCCAGTAGCGAGCCGTGTCAGAGTGCGGAAACATGGTGAGCGTTTCAGCTGTCGGTGGTGCGGTCGGCCCCGCGGCCCCGGCGCCCCCTTCCGTGGCCCAATCGGTCCCACTCGCTGCCAATTCAAGATGGACGGAGCCGGCCATAGGCGCCATAAACAGATGCTGGCCCTGCTCCCCTCCGTCGCTCGGCGCGGCACGCTGCGGCTCGGGCGTTGACGGCAAGTCGCTGGGAACCTGCGCGGAACCCACAGCGGCCGTAAGCAGGAAGGCACAGGCCAGGCCGGGCAGCGCAATCAAGAGCGATTTGGGGCGAGGGACAGGCATAGAATGGAGGGGAGGTTCTATACCCCCTCTGGGTTAATACCATACCCCAGGTGGGTATTGTCAAGCGAGGAAATCAGACTATGTCGCATCAGGAACGGGAAAAGGTAAAGCTGCTGCAACGCGTGAAGAAGCTGCGCGGCCAACTCGACGCCGTGGAGCGCACGCTCTCGGGCAACGAGGACTGCGGCGATCAGTTGATGCTCCTCGCAGCCGTCCGTGGCGGCGTCAACAGCCTGATGGCCGAGGTGCTGGAAACGCACATCCGCTTCCACCTGGTCGATGGAGCCAAGGAGCAGATTGCCCCCGATCTGGCCGAGGATCTGATCGACCTGGTGCGCGCCTATCTGAAATAAATTGCTCCGCGTCATAGGCATTGGATGCCAACGGGGCGCACCGGATGTGCGCCCTTCTGGCCGTGACCCATGCCTATCCTAGCGGTCTGATTGCGCCGCAATTGTGAATGCCGGTTGAATGCTTGTGGCTGCTCGCACGCGGGGAAAGGGATGCAGCCGGGAGCCAGTAGCCAAAAGCGGGAACACAAAGTTACGGGCTACAAGCTACCGGCTACTGGCTTCCTGGAAATTCCTCAGCAGCTGATCCCGGCCTTGGCCAGTGCCTCTTTCAAGCCCTTCATGCTGATGCGGCTTGAGGCCTCCGGCGTGCCGGCGCCGCGCCAGTGCGTCTCCAGGCTTACGGCATAGTGATAGCCATCGTGCCGGAAGGCGCGGAACTGCCCCACCCAATCGATGATTCCCCCGCCCACGGGCGCCCATTCAAACTTGCCATCGGGTTTGCGGATCGTGTCCTTGCAATGGCAGTGGCCGATGCGGTGTTTGGGCAGCAGCTTGTAGTCGTCGGGATAGGGCGTGTCATCGGGAAAGGTCGCGGAGTTGCCCGGATCCCAGTTGAGCATGAAATTAGGCTCGCGGATTGCGGCCAGTATCTCCGCCGCCTCCTTGCCGGTAGCTGTGTTGCAGGCCGGTTCGTTCTCGAGCAGCAGGATGAGGTTGTGCCCGGCGCAGGTGCGCGCCGCCTCGCGCACTTTATCGTTGATGGCCGCGCGATACGGCTTGGGATCGTCGAGCCGCCAGAAGTCGAAGCAGCGAATACGGTCGGTCGCGAATGCCTTGCAGAGATCGATGCAGCGCTCGAGCACCGCGTCCTGTTGCTTGAAGTCGAAGTCGGCGTGGAACTGATCGCGGCGCGGCCCCTCCTTTGACATCGGCGCGCCCTGCCAGTGGACTTTGAAAAGCGGGCTGGCAATGTCGGTCACGCGCAACTTGTACTTTTCCAGGATCTGGCGCGCGCGATCGATCTCGTCGGCGTTCAGGTCGGTCACATTCTTGTTCCACATGCTGCGAATCTCGATCCACTGCAAGCCGAAGTCGTTGGCCGCAACCGAGCAGGCGTGATCGAAGTCCGCGGAAATCTCATCGTTAATGACGGAAAGACGGAAAGGACAGCTCATGCGCGCACCCCCAACTTTTCACGCAGGTATTCGAGGCTGACGGCGTTGGCCTCTTTGGGCGTCAGCGGATCGCCCTGCGGCACGCGATCGAGCTCCACTACGCCCCAGCCGCGGAAGTGAATCTCGTGGAGCGCCGCAAGGATGGCGGGAAAGTCGACACGCCCGCGTCCCAGCTCCACCCATTCGTAGCCGTTGGCGTTGTCAGAGTTCTTCACATCCTTGAAGTGCATGAAGAGGATTCGTTTGCTGTGCTTGTGGATGGCCGCAACCGGATCGCCGCCGCCCTGTAAGTAATGCGCTACGTCCAGCAGCAGATACACATAGTTTGGATCGGACGCTGCAAGGATCGCTTCGACAGCCTCGGGTGGCTGGCCGACGGAGTTCATGTGATTGTGAAAGCCGAGCTTGATGCCGTAGTCGGCAATGCGCTTGCCGATTTCCGTGAAGATCTCGCCCTGCAGCTTGTACTGGTCCGCGGTAAAGGTCTGGCCGGGCTTGGTGGTGGCGCTGATCAGTTGCAGATAGAGTCCGCCCGCCTCATGCACATACCGCGCATGTTCGACGTGGGTCTCAAGCTGCTGCGCTCGCACCGCGGGATCGAGCGAGGTGCTGCCGCTCGAAAGCGCCACAAACGTGAGCTTGTGTTGTGCAAGCAGATCGCGCAGTGCATGGGGATCCGGGTACTGATCGAGCGTGGGCGCGCGCAGTTGGATCCCGGCAAAACCGTCGGCTGCAATGTCGATGATGGCGTTGGTCGCATTGTCGCCCCAGGTCATGGCGGCGCAGCCCAGCCGGATCTCGGTTTCGCCGTGATGCAGCGGAGTCTGGAAGACCGACAGGTTCATGGGAGGGTAGAGCGGGCCGGCCACAGAAGCGCGCATCGGGCGCGGCAAGGTTGCCAGCGCACCCGCGCCTGCCAGGCCGGCAAGAAATTCCCGGCGCGATGAAGACATAAGACGATTCCTCCAAAGATTCAGAGCGCCGTACACGGCGTTCCGCTTGCGGGAGCGATTATACAGGCTGCGGAAAAACTCGATTCAAAGGGCTTTGTAACAAGGGCACGGCTTTAGCCGGGCCGATGAGGTCAGTAGAATGAGTCGGGCTTTAGCCCCTGATTTGTGCCATTTCCGTGCCCCATCCTTTATGTCATTCTGAGCGAGCGTAGCGAGCCGAAGAACCTGCTTCTTGAAATTCTGGCGAAAGGGTGGGACGCCATGTACGTCAAAAGGACGAATTCATGCGGTCAGAGTCCCACTAGCGCGGATACTGCTTCGTCTGCCCAGTCCGCGTGTTGGTCACCGAGAAACTTCCGTTGGGCAGGGCAACCACCTTCAACGCGTGCCCGTCCCCGTCGCCCCTGGGATTGGCGATAAGCCAATCAGGGCTGTTGTGTGCGGCGTCGGAGTCCTCGGCCGTATGCAGTTGCCACAAATCGATCAGCCCGGGACTGTCGTGCACAATCTGCCACGCCGCCGGTTTGCCGGCCTTGTGCGCGCCGTTGTTCATGATCGCCACGCGGGCATGCACGGCGTCGACAATGGCCCGCGAGTTTGACCAATCCATGCCGTGATGCGTGACCAGATAGAGATCGATCGTTCCGATCGGGTTATTCGGGCACACCAGCGCCACTTCCTTCTTGCCGGTCAGGTCACCGAGATCGAGAAACTTGAACTTGCCGAAGGTCACAAGAATCCCCGCAGACCGCGAGTTTTCCGTGGGGTCGTCAGCCCACGCGTGCTCGCTGGCGCAGTAGGGGTTGGGCGTCGGCTTGATGCCGGGAACCGTACCAATGTGCTCGCCGTCGGCCGTCAGCACCACCACGCTCAGGCCATCGATGGGAATCGTGTCGCCGGGATGCACGATACGCCGCTGATGGCCCGCGATGGCGCTCAGGTAGGTTGCGTAATTGTTGCGCGTGTCGGCTGCGTCTTCGCGGTTCTCGCCGTGGTCCAGGAACTCGCCCACCTCAACGTGCGCCACCAGCTCCGGCACGCCGCCCACGTGATCGTCGTGAAAGTGCGTGATCAGAACATGGTCGATGCGCTTGATGCCGGCATCGTGCATGGCCGCGAGAATGCGTTCGGCGTCGCGGCCGTCGTTTCCAGGCCAACCAGTATCAACCAAAAGGGAAGAGCCCGAAGGGCCAACCAGCAGCGTCGATTGGCCGCCTTCGACATCGATGGAGTAGATGCGCAGCTCGCCCGCCGGGGGCGAAGCCTGCGCCTGAATCCGCTGCGGCGCAAAGCTGAAGCAAACCGCGCAAACGGCCAACAGCACAACGAGTGCGCGTGCCAGTCGATCCATAGACGACTGCATAAGCAATGTCCTCGCGACCGCGCCGGAGGCGCAGCGTTGGTTAGCCCCGCGCTTTAGCGTGGGGAAGACGGTTCCGTCGATTCGTCTCGGAGTCCCGAAGGGACGGCGCAAGAACATTTCTCTTCGAGAATCGAATAGCTTGCGGCGGGACCAGGTTTTCAGGGGGTCGTGAACGGCGGTTTTCATGTGCTCCAGAAGTGTAATCCCTCGCGCGGCGGCCGCGAAACTGGAATGTGCCCGTAGAATGTGTATGTTGCTGGCGCATGAATTCGCCGGCACTCCCCGGCTGGTAGAATAAGAGCAGCCGCGCTGTGCGGCGCATGGCGTTTTTACTCCCCTCACCAACCCGAGGGCCCGCGCGGCCATACCCGACAGAAGGAAATCTTGAAGTTTTGAGCCAGACGATACGCAATATCGCCATCATCGCCCATGTGGATCATGGAAAGACCACGCTCGTCGACGCCATGCTCCGCCAGGCGGGAACCTTTCGCGCCAACGAGCAGGTGGCCGATCGCGTGATGGACTCGAACGAGCTCGAACGCGAGCGCGGCATCACCATTCTGGCCAAGAACACAGCGATCAATTTCGCCGGCGGCAAAATCAACATCGTCGACACGCCGGGCCACGCGGATTTCGGCGGTGAAGTGGAACGCGCGCTCGAAATGGTCGACGGCGTGATGCTGCTGGTAGACGCGGCCGAGGGCCCGCTGCCGCAGACGCGCTATGTGCTCTCGAAGGCGCTCGAGGCCAAGCTGCCGCCCATCGTTGTCATCAACAAGATCGACCGTCCCGACGCGCGGCCGCAGGAAGTTCTGAACGAGATTTACGATCTCTTCATCGACCTCGACGCCGAAGAATCGCAGCTCGAGTTTCCTGTGCTCTACGCGGTCTCGAAAGACGGCACCGCGACCACCGATCCCGCCAAGCCGGGTACCGATTTGCAGCCTCTCTTCCGCACCATCGTGGACACCATTCCCGAAGCCACCGGCGATCCTGAAGGCGCGCTGCAAATTCTGGTCACCAATCTCGATTACTCCGATTACTTCGGGCGCATCGCCATCTGCCGCGTCTTCCAGGGCACGTTGCGCGTCGGCGACGAGGTCAATATCTCGCGCCGCGACGGCTCGCTCTACAAAACCAAGATCACCAAACTGTTCACATTCAGCGGCCTCAAGCGCATCGAGACCACCGAGACCACCAGGGGCGACATCGTGGCCGTCGCCGGCATCGAAGGCACCACCATCGGCGAAACCATCACCAGCGTCGAGAATCCCGCGCCGCTGCCGCTCATCGTCATCGACGAGCCCACCATCGCGATTCAATTCAATGTCAACACTTCGCCGTTCGCGGGCCGCGAAGGCCAGTACGTCACCAGCCGCAATCTGCGCGAGCGCCTGGAAAAAGAGCTGCTCACCAACGTTTCGATACGAGTTGAAGAAACCGGCTCGCCCGATGCCTTCAAAGTCCTCGGCCGCGGCGAATTGCAACTCGCCATTCTCATCGAAATGATGCGCCGCGAAGGCTTTGAACTGATGGCCGGCCGGCCGGAGATCGTCACCCGCGTGGTCGATGGCGTGCGCATGGAGCCGGTCGAGCACCTCACCATCGACGTGCCCGAGCAGTTCACCGGCACGGTGATTGAGAAGCTCGGCCCCCGCAAAGGCGAGATGACCAAGATGCACAATCACGGCTCGGGACGCGTGCGCCTCGAGTTTCGCGTGCCCAGCCGCGGCCTCATCGGTTTGCGTAGCGAGATGCTCACCGAAACGCGCGGGACGATTGTCATGAATTCCCTCTTCGACGGCTACATTCCCTACCAGGGCGAAATTCCGCAGCGGCCGACGGGCGCGCTCATCGCCGACCGCCAGGGACTGACCACGACCTACGCGCTCAACGGCCTGCAGGAGCGCGGCATTCTCTTCGTCGGGGCGGGCGTGGATGTGTACGAGGGCATGATCGTGGGCGAGCACTCGCGCGACAACGATCTCGACGTGAACGTGGTGCGCGAAAAGAAGATGACCAACATGCGCGCCTCCACTGCTGACGACGCGATTCGTCTGGTGCCTTATAAGACGCTGAATCTCGAACAGGCCATCGAGTTCATTGCCGACGATGAGTTTGTCGAGGTCACGCCCAAGAGCTTGCGCCTGCGCAAGAAAATCCTGCAGCAGAACCGCCGCCCCAAGCGCTGGGAAAAAGCCGAGCAAGCGCTGTCTTAGTTTCGACGGCCGATCAGCTTAACTAACGCTCTGCTTTCCTACGCAAAACCTCAGCATTGTCCTCCTGAGCGAGTTCGCCGCAGCGAACGAGTCGAAGGATCTGCGGTTGCTTTTGCAGCGCGACTTGAAGGAACAGCCTGTACCGCCGGTCTCCTGACCGGCTGTAGTGCGGGTCTCCAGACCCGCACATCTCTCAAGGGAAATCAGTTGCCGGGTTCCCCAAGTCTCGATCTTTGGACCTGAGATAACGCTCGAATCGATCTGCATTCTCAAGAGTGGTTCTCACTCCGGCAGCTTCGACTCCAGCACTTCCTTCGCGCGCGCCGCGCGCCATGCCTTGAGCCGTTCGTAAAGCGCCTTATCGTTCAGCGCCAGAATTTCGGCCGCAAAGAGCGCCGCATTGGCCGCGCCGGGCTTGCCG
>Ga0181536_10004903_pt1 | contig 13964 bp, 10 predicted proteins | sample PEATcosm2014_Bin_41_FD_121105 | JGI IMG/M metagenome (GOLD analysis project Ga0181536, IMG submission 121105) | Peatland microbial communities from MTU Mesocosm Facility, Houghton, MI, USA - PEATcosm2014_Bin17_60_metaG | ecosystem: Environmental > Terrestrial > Soil > Wetlands > Peat | place...
CTTTTTTAGAACTGGCGGATCGTTATCGAAAAGCCACTGACCCAAACGAAATCGAACGACTTCGCGACCAACTCGCTCAGATGACTTTCGGCAACTGAATGCCGAAGATAGAGTGGACGAGGCTCGATAACGGGACTCGGCTGCACCTGCTTGACAGGATGCGTACGCGTGAAATCAGCGCGTCCGACGTGCAGGCCTTACAAGAATGGATCAGACATTCGCCTGAAGTGCCTGAAGGTCCATGGTTCAAGGATTTTGGAACTTTCAAACTGTGTGGGACCGGGAAGACTCCTTCGACATTTCTGACTGCTGAGCAGAGCGCTCATGGACAGGAGGTGGATTAAAGACCCGTCGGCAATCACTCCGCAGCCCCCCCTTATATACTGAATACTTACGCCCCTGTAATGCAGCATCCCGTCCAGCAAGTCCGGCGGCGTTGCGCCCCGGGCGTCAGTCCTGGAAATTTCGCGAAGTGAGCGCTCTCTGATACCAACCGCTCCAGCCGGAGACACCCTGTGTGGATAGTTAAACTCGCCCTCCGCCGCCCCTATACCTTCGTGGTCATGGCCGTGCTGATCGCGGTGCTCGGCACGCTGTCCATCCTTTCGATGCAGAAGGACATTTTCCCCTACATCGATATCCCCGTCGTGAGCGTCGTCTGGGCCTATACAGGTATCTCCCCGACCGACATGGCGAACCGCATCGTCACGCCCTGCGAACGCGCCATGACGACGTCGGTCAACGACATCGAGCACATCGAATCGACCTCCTACACCGGCGTTTCCGTGATTCGCCTCTTCTTTCAGCCCAACGTCAAAATCGAGATGGCCTTCGCTCAGACCACCGCCATCGTGCAGACGCTGCTGCGAATCTTTCCGCCCGGGACGTTTCCTCCCAACATCGTTAAGTACGACGCCTCGAGCGTGCCGATTCTCCAGATCGCCCTCAACAGCAAAACGTTTTCGGAACAGGAACTCTACGATTTCGGGCAGAACTTCGTCCGCACCCAGCTCGCCACCATCCAGGGCGCTGCCGTACCGCTGCCTTACGGCGGTAAAAACCGCCAGATCATGGTCGATCTCGACCCCGAGGCGCTCTACGCCAAGAACCTGTCGGCCACCGATATCTCAAACGCCATAAACGCCCAAAACCTGATCCTTCCCGCCGGCAACGCCAAGATCGGCGACCGGGATTATTTCATCAATCTCAACAGCAGTCCGCTGACCGTTCAGGCCATGAACGATCTGCCGGTCAAGAGCATGAACGGAGCCGTGGTCTATCTCAAGGATGTGGGCCAGGTGCACGACGGCTACTCCGTGCAGACCAATATTGTGCGGGAAAACGGGCACCGCGGCTCGCTTCTTACCATCCTGAAAAACGGCCAGGCCTCAACGCTGGATATCGTCAATAAAGTCAAGGCGCTGATTCCCTCCATCCTGGCCAGCCTGCCCGACGGACTCGAGCTGAAACCGCTCTTCGACCAGAGCCTCTTCGTGCGCGCGGCCATTAACGGCGTGGCCCGCGAAGCCTCCATCGCCGCCGTTCTGACCGCCCTGATGATTCTGCTTTTCCTCGGCAGCTGGCGCAGTACGCTGATCGTCTGCACTTCGATTCCGCTGTCAATCCTCACGTCCTGCATCATTCTGTGGGCCATGGGCCACACGCTGAATGTGATGACCCTCGGCGGCATGGCGCTTGCCGTCGGCATCCTGGTGGACGACGCGACCGTCGAAATCGAAAACGTTCACCGCAATATGGGCATGGCCAAACCGCTGACCCGCGCCATCCTCGACGGCGCGCAGCAGATCGCGCTGCCCGCATTCGTTTCCACTCTCGCCATCTGCATCGTGTTCGTCCCGGTTCTGCTCCTGACCGGTCCGGCGAAGTTTCTCTTCACGCCTCTCGCGCTCGCCGTTGTGTTCGCGATGCTGATGTCCTACTTCCTGACGCGCACACTGGTTCCCACCCTGGTCCATTTCATGCTGGGTTCGGAAGTCGACATCTACGCGCGCGGCGAGGAGGGCCTTGAGCACGCCGAAGGTCCCATCTGGAAACTGCACCACGCCTTCAACCGGAAATTCGAAAAGATGCGCGGCGCCTACCGGACTGCACTCGGCTGGTGCCTGCATCATCGCGTGCGCGCGCTGGTCGTCTATTGCGTGTTTGTCGGTGCTTCCCTCGGCCTCGTGGCGCTGGTCGGCTCCGACTTCTTCCCCGATGTCGATGCCGGGCAGCTTCGGCTGCATGTGCGCACGCCTGAAGGGACCCGCCTCGACGAAACCGAACGCATTTTCGGCCGCATCGAAGAGGCCATCCGAAAAAATCTTCAACCCGGCGAAGTGGACGAAATCCTCGACAACATCGGCCTGCCCGTGGGTGGCGTCAACCTTGGCTACAGCGACACGGCAACCATCAGCGAAGGCGACGGCGATATCCTCGTCTCGCTCAACGAGGCGCGGCATCGCCCCACGCAGCTCATCCAGCGCCAACTGCGGAGCGCCCTGCGCGCGGCCTTCCCCGACGAGATCTTCTTTTTCACCGCGGCCAACATGACCAATCAGATCCTGAACTTCGGCATTCCGGCCCCCGTCGACGTGCAGGTCGTCGGCCGGAACGCGGACGCTAATTTCAAGGTCGCCCAGGATCTGTCCCGCAAAATCTCCCTGATCCCCGGCGCGGTCGACGTTCACATCCATCAGGAAGTGAACACTCCCGCCATCAATCTCGACATCGACCGCTCCCGCGCGAGCCAGGCCGGCCTGACCCAGCGCGACGTCGCCAACAGCATGCTGATCTCGCTCAGCTCCAGCGGCCAGACCGCGCCCAATCAGTGGCTCAATCCTCTGAACGGCGTCAACTATCAGGTGGCCGTGCAGACTCCGCAATATCGCGTCGATTCGATCGATGCCATCCGCCGCACTCCCATCACTTCGGCTGACGGCAGTAACACCCAGCTGCTGGACAATCTGCTGAGCGGAGTCCACCGCGGCGTCACCACCACGCTCATCAATCACTACAACGTGCAGCCCGTTTTCGACGTCTTCGCCAATACCGATCAGCGCGATCTCGGCGGCGTCGCGGCCGACATTCGCAAAGTCCTCGCCGACGCCCGGAAGAGCCTTCCCCGAGGTTCCACGCTCGTTATGCGCGGTCAGGTCGAGACCATGCAGACGTCGTTCCAGCGCCTCGGCTTCGGCATGCTGTTCGCCATCCTGCTCGTATACCTTCTGATGGTGGTCAATTTCCAGTCGTGGCTCGATCCGTTCATCATCCTGACCGCGCTGCCCGGCGCCTTCGCCGGAATTCTCTGGATGCTCTATGCCACCCAGACTACTTTGAACGTGCCCTCGCTGATGGGAGCTATCATGGCGATCGGCGTCGCCACCGCCAACAGTATTCTGCTGGTGACCTTCGCCAACGACGAGCGGGCCGAAGGGAAGGACCAGATCGAAGCCGCCCTTTCGGCCGGATACACCCGCATCCGGCCCGTCCTGATGACCGCGCTCGCGATGATCATCGGCATGCTCCCCATGGCGTTCGCGATGGGTGAGGGTGGTGAACAGAACGCGCCGCTCGGCCGCGCCGTGATCGGTGGCCTGATCTTCGCCACGTTCAGCACTTTGTTCTTCGTACCGATCGTCTACAGCTTCCTCCGCAGCAAGGCGCCCGTGGATCAGGACCGGCGCATCGAGGAAGAAGAGCACGAGCTGCTCTTTGAAGACGGATTGCTTTCTTAGAGAGAATCTTTTGCCTCCCCCACCTCATCCCGAACTTATCGATCAACCGGCTCAAACTCCGCGCCCCGGTCTCGAACCGCCACCAGTCTCTCCGGAGAATGCGCACCACGTGTCGCGCTGGAAGGTAGCGGTGGTTTTGCTGCTGCTGGCGATTCTTGTCGCCGCCGTGGCGCTCATCGGATACCTGCCGCGCCACGACCGCGAACTTGCCGCTTCCGCCGCCGCGACCCTGGAGCGGACCTCCCTGCCCGCCGTCACTGTAGTGAAGGTCGTCCAGGCCGCGCGGGATTCCGAGCTGCTGCTGCCCGGCAGCATTTCGGCCATCGCGGAAGCCTCCATCTATGCGCGCGCCGCCGGTTACGTTCGTAAATACTATGTCGATATCGGCGACCATGTGCGCGCCGGCCAGTTGCTCGCCGAAATCGAAACACCCGACTTCGACCAGCAGGTGGCCCAGACCCGCGCCGCTCTGGCGCAGGCCCGCCAGCAGCTCAGCCAGACGCAGGCCGCGCTGGTGCAGGCCGAGGCGCAGCGCGACCTCGCCAAAGTGACCTGGCAACGCTATGACAATCTGGTCAAACGCGGCGCCGTGGCCCGTCAGGACGCCGATCAGCAGGAGTCCGGCTACAAGACCGCCGAGGCCCTCGTCGCCGCCCAGCAGGCGAATGTGAACGCGGCCGAGGATAATGTCCGCCAGGCGCAGGCCAATCTCGACCGCATGGTCACTCTGCAGGAATATCAGAACGTCCGCGCGCCTTTCGACGGCGTCGTGACCGTGCGCAACATCGATACCGGCTATCTCATCTCGCCCACCGGCGCCGGCCAGGGAGCCGCGCCGATCAATGTTCCCGGCTCACAGGCAGCCCAGGCTTCCGGCAACGAAATGTTCCGCGTCGCGCAGATCGGAACGCTGCGTATTGTCATCGACGTGCCGCAGACCAACACGGCCGATATCGTGATCGGCATGCCCACGGAAGTTCTCGTACAGCAGTTTCCGGGCCGCATCTTCCATGGAAAAGTAACCCGTACCGCCAACTCGCTCGATCCCAACTCCCGCACCATGCCAACCCAGATCGAGCTGTCCAACGAGGACGGAAAGCTTTTTCCCGGCATGTACGCGCAGGTCCGGTTCCGTAACCACAGGGACAATCCGCCGCTGCTGGTGCCGGGCGACGCAGTCATTGCCGGTCCTGCCGGTACGCAGGTTGCGATTCTCGAGGACGCACCGCCCGAAATCGCGAACGATCCACAGAAACAGGGGGCAAAAAGAATTCACTTGCAGACAGTACAGCTTGGCCGCGACTACGGCCCGCAAACGGAAATCGCCGCGGGCCTCGAAGGATGGGAATGGGTCGTCGTGAATCCCGGCGACGAAGTACGCGAAGGCAATCTTGTGAAACCGGAAGCGCGCGATGCGCAGCAGGGCAATCCCGCGGGGGCGGGCAGAAAATGAGAACGCACTGGACGACGCAGGCCGCGGCGGTTTCGCTGTGTTATCTGCTCGCGCTGCCGGTCGCCGCGCAGACTCCCGTCGACCGGACTCCCCGCGTTACATACGGCTACGGGACTCTCGGCGCCTATAAGCCCGGTTCCGTATCCGGCACCGATTTCCGCGACACGACGCGCATTGGCGATCTGATCCGCGCGGGCCAGCTTTACCTGTCGCTTCAGGATGCCATCGCGCTCGCGCTTGAGAATAACCTCGACCTCGAGCTTGAGCGCTACGGACTGCGCATGGCCGCCGCCGATACTTTTCGCGCGCAGGGCGGCGGCGTGCTTCGCGGCGTTCCCCTCAGCGTGAATGAAACCTCCGCCGGTGTCGGAGGCCCCGGCAGCCCGCTGCTTACTTCCGCTGCCACCGGCGTTCTCTCGCAGACCAACATTCCCGTCAACGTCACCGATACTCAGCTCATCGCCGAAGGCCAGGACAACCTCGGGACCACCGGCACTTTTGGCTTCGCCAACGGTCCCGTGATTCCTCTCTTCGATCCGCTCCTGAGCGGCCAGCTGACGGGTGGGCATTCCAATATTCCCCAGACCACGCTCCTGAACACCGGCACGACCTCGCTCACCGACAACAGCTTCGCGGGCAATGCCGCCTGGACGCAGGGCTTCAGCACCGGCACTCAGATCGCGGCCGGATTCCAGAACCAGTACACCAGCGAGAATGTACTCAAAAACCTGTTCAGCCCGTACGACACCAGTACGCTCGGCATAACAGTAACGCAACCGCTGCTGCGCGGATTCGGCGCCGAGCTGAACCGCCGCTTCATCCACATCGCGAAAAACAGCGAGAAGATTTCCGATTACGTCTTTCAGGCACAAATCATCGCCACGATTTCCGGCGTGATCCGGCTCTACGACGACCTCGTCGCTCTGGACGAAGACCTGAAGGTGAAGCAGGAAACCCTGGCCACCGCGCAGCGCCTGTACGAGGACAATATGAACAAGGTGGAACAGGGGACGCTCGCGCCGATCGAGGCCACGCGCGCCCAGGCGCAGGTGTCCGCGGCCCGTCAGGATCAGATCAATTCGGAAGGCCTCGTGCGCCAGCAGGAGGTGATCCTCAAGAACATCCTGTCGCGAAACTGGGGTTCCGATCCGCTGGTCCACGACGCCCGCATCGTGCCCACTGATACGGTCACGGTCGAGCCGCTCCCCACGCAGAGCCCGGCCGAAATAGCCGTGCAGGCCGTCTCGAATCGTCCCGAATACCAGGCCGCGAAACTCCAGCTGACCAATACCGAGATCAGTCTCAAGGGAACCCAAAACGAACTGCGGCCCGAGCTCGATCTCGTCGGTAACATCCAGAACAACGGCCTGGCCGGCCCCGGAAACCCCGCGCTCGCACCCTTTCCGGCCGGGGTTTATAACGGACTTGGCGGCGGCTACGGAACTGCCCTTGGCCAGATCTTCAAATTCGACTATCCGACTTACAGCGTGGGGCTGAATCTGACTCTACCCATTCGCAACCGCACCGCCCAGGCCGACGTGGCGCGCGACGAACTACAGGTACGCCAGACCGAAGTGCGGCTCAAGCAGCTTGAAAATCAGATCCGCGTCGAGGTCGAAGACGCTCTGATCGCGCTCGGACGCACCCGCGCCGCATACCAGGCGGCGGTCGATACGCGCAAGCTGCAGGAGGAATCGCTCCAGATCGAGCAGGAGAAATTCGACGTCGGTTTGTCGACTGTTTTTCTGGTCATTCAGGTGCAGAGCTACGTCGCACAGGCGCGCTCCACCGAGGTCGCCTCTCTCGACGCCTACGCCCAGGCCAAAACGCAGTATGAGCGCGCCATCGGATTGACGCTGGCCAACCACAACGTGTCCATCGATGAAGCGATGCGGGGCCAGTCGTCGCGCGCCTCCACTCCTCTGCCGCCTGCAACGCCCGCGGCGACTGCGAGGTAACTATGCTCCGCATCGGCACTGTACGGTGGCAGGGAAAATGTTCGAAGCATCCTCGATTCGATCCAGTATCCGACGGCGCGGGCGGAGTTAAGGGAGGATGCGAGAGGTGTACGGCGCTGGTTGAAATCCAGACGCATCATGCGCGCATGCTGGCGCTGATGCGCGGGTTTGCACCTCCGCAACCAGCCCGGCGGCGTCCCGCCGAGACGCCCGATTTGCAGCCCAGTCTTTTCGGCGAGTTCTGATTCTCTAGAATGGATTCAGTGAAAGCTCGCGTATACGTTACATTCAAGCCGTCTGTCCTCGATCCGCAGGGACAGACCATCTGCCACGCGCTCAACGGACTCGGCCATCGCGGCATCGAGGAGGTCCGCCAGGGCAAGTACTTCGAAATCACGATGCAGCCCGGCGAGGATCTCGACGCCATCGCGCGGGACGTCCTCAGCAATCCCGTGATTGAGGATTACCGCATCGAAATGCTGGAATAGAGATCTATTCTTTTTTGCCGGGAGCCGCGCCGCGTCCGCGCCCGCCGCGGCCTTCGCTGGAGGGCGGCACGAGTTCCTTTAGCCGGAGATACACGGCCATCGTGCCGTAGCACTCGTTGCTGTGCGCGATGTCCGCCACGATAATGCCGGCGCGGGTTCGCGGTCCGCCCCGTCCCATCGATATCGGATCGTTCAGGTTCGCTTCCGTGATTCCGTTGTAGACGGGATCGCACGTGTCGAACGCTTCCTTCAGCGCGGCGACCAGGTCGGCTTTGGACGTCTTAGCGCCGGCATTGATGTTCTTCGTGGTGCCCGCGATTGCGGAGCAGATCCGCACTTCTGAATCGGCCACATGGGCTACCCATCCGCCGAAGTTTCGTTCCGGGGCAGTCGGCTGGAACGCATAGCCGTCTTCGGGCATCTTATCCGCCGCCTTCGTAATTTGATCCTTGATGGTGGCGTATTGTGCTTTGAGATCGGCGCTCAGCGTGGTGGGAGCCGGGGTCTGAGCTTGCATGGCGCATAAGAATGCGCTGGAAAACAGCAGGAGCGAATATCGGTTCATTAGGGTCGTTGGCCTCGCATTCAAGTATAGCTACACTGGTTTCAGGAGAGCGATTCCGTTACCGCTCCCTCACGGTCACGGCTCTGTAAATCCGCGCTGTTTCTGCATGATCGGGACAGGCGACTAGCTTACGCGCAGGTCCCGGCCGGTCATCTCTTTGGGCTGCTTCTCGCCGAGCACGCTCAGAATGGTCGGCGCGATGTCCTGGAGCGCACCGCCCGGCCGCAGCTTATCGCCTGAATCATCCACCAGAATCAGCGGCACCGGATTGGTCGTGTGGTAAGTGTGCGGACCGTGCGTCACCGGATCGATCATCATCTCCGCGTTTCCGTGATCGGCCGTGATGATCCAGCGGCCATTCTTCTCTTTCAGCTTTTGCCAGATCTGGCCGAGGCAGGCGTCCACCGCTTCCACCGCGCGCACCGTCGGCGCCATCTTACCCGAATGCCCCACCATGTCGGCGTTTGCGAAGTTCATCACGATCACATCGAAATCCTTCTTGCTCATGGCGCGCAGCACCACGTCCGTGACGCCCTCCGCGCTCATCTCCGGTTTCAGGTCGTAAGTCGCAACTTTGGGCGACGGCACCAGTTCCCGCTCTTCGCCCGCGAACGGCTTCTCCACACCGCCGTTGAAAAAGTAAGTCACGTGCGCGTACTTTTCGGTTTCCGCCACGCGCAGGTTTTTCCAGTTCAACTGCGCGAACACGTTCGCGAGGATGTTATCCAGTGGCTCCCTGGGCAGCACGAACGGCACCGGCAGCGCCTTCTCGTACTGCGTCATGGTGGTGAAAACCAGGTTCTTCGGCGTAGCCGAACGCGACGGACACTCGAGCGTTTGGCTCGTCAGGGCTTCGGTCATCTCGCGCCCGCGGTCCGCGCGGAAATTGAAAAAGATGCAGGCGTCGTCGTCCCGGATCAGTCCCACTGGCTCGCCGCGCGCATCCACGACGGTCACCGGCTCAATGAACTCGTCGGTCACACCCTGCTCGTACGAGCGCTTCACGGCCTCGGCGGGGTCTTCGGCCCTGATCCCCTTCCCCACGACCATCGCGTTGAAGGCGCGCTCGATCCGCTCCCACCGCTTGTCGCGGTCCATCGCGTAATAGCGGCCCGACACGCTGGCGATCTTGCCCGCGCCGGTCTCGCGCATCTTCTTCCCGATCTCGCGAATGTACCCGATGCCGCTCTCCGGTGGCGTATCGCGCCCGTCCATAAAGCAGTGCACGAAGACCTGTGCGACGCCCTCCGCCTTCGCCATTTTCAGCAGCGCGTAAAGGTGCTCAAGCTGAGAATGCACGCCGCCGTCGCTGCAAAGTCCCATCAGGTGCAGCCGGTGTCCGTCGCGCGCGTGATGCATGGCATTAAGAAGGACCGGATTCGTGAAGAACTCGCCGGTAGCGATCATTTTGTCGATGCGGGTCACATCCATGTGAACCACGCGGCCCGCGCCGATGTTCAGATGTCCCACTTCGCTGTTGCCCATCTGGCCCTCGGGCAAACCGACCCAGGGACCGGACGTGTGGATGAGCGTATTCGGGAAATCGCGCAGCAGCATGTCGTAAGTGGGTTTGCGCGCGGCGGCGATGGCATTCCCTTCAATGGCGGGAGAATAACCCCACCCGTCGAGGATGGTCAGAATGAGCGGTTTGTTCCGTGGCATTTACTGGCGCGGCGCCTTCCGCTGTTTTTTGTCGCCGGAACAGGTGTCGAGAAGAGTCTCGACACGGCACGCAGAAGTGCGTGCGTTACGCAGATGGGTCATTGGCGGAATGCTTTCCTGCCGGGGAATTTCGCGGCGCTGCCCAGCCGCTCTTCGATGCGCAGAAGCTGGTTGTATTTCGCGATGCGATCCGTGCGGCTGGCCGAACCGGTCTTGATCTGGCCCGCGTTCGTGGCCACGGCGAGGTCCGCGATAAACGGATCTTCCGTTTCGCCCGAGCGATGCGACACGACCGTCGTGTATCCGTGCTTTGAAGCCATCAGCATGGCGTCGAGCGTTTCCGTCAGGGTGCCGATCTGATTGACTTTGATCAGAATCGAATTCGCGATACCCTCCTCGATCCCGCGCTTGAGGCGCACCGTGTTGGTGACGAACAGGTCGTCGCCCACCAGCTGCGTATTCTCGCCGAGCTTCTCGGTCAGCAATTTCCATCCCTTCCAGTCGTCTTCGGCCATGCCGTCTTCGATGGAAAAGATCGGATACTGCCGTCGCCAGTTGGCCCAGTATTCGACCATCTGCTCGCTGGTGCGCTGGCTCTTGTCCGACTTCTTGAAAACGTACTTGCCGTCCTGGAAAAATTCGCTGGCCGCCGGATCGAGCGCGATGCCGACCTGATCGCCCACCGAGTAGCCGGCCTGCGCGATGGCTTCCATCACCACTTCGAGCGCTTCTTCATTCGATTTCAGGTTGGGCGCGAAACCGCCTTCGTCGCCCACCGACGTCGAGTAACCGCGCTTCTTAAGCACGCCCTTCAGGGTGTGGAATACTTCGACGCCCATGCGCAGCGCTTCGGAAAACCGCTCGGCTCCGTAGGGCGCGATCATGAATTCCTGCATGTCGACCGAGTTGTCCGCGTGCGCGCCGCCGTTGAGAATATTCATGAGCGGAACCGGCAGCGTGCAGCCGTTCACGCCGCCCAGATAGCGATAGAGCGGAGTTCGCAGTGAAGCGGCCGCGGCGCGCGCCACCGCCATCGAGACGGCCAGGATCGCGTTTGCGCCCAGATTGCCCTTGTTGGGCGTGCCATCGAGGTTCAGCATGAGGTGGTCGATCTTCGCCTGCAAAGTGGCGTCGTGGCCGTGCAGCGCCGTGTCGATGGGTCCGTTGATGTTGGCTACGGCCTTACGGGTGCCCTTGCCCATGTAGCGGCTCTTGTCGCCGTCGCGCAGCTCGACTGCTTCGTGCTCACCCGTTGAAGCACCGCTCGGGACGGCGGCGCGCCCCGTGCTTCCGTCGGCGAGGAACACCTCCGCTTCGACGGTGGGATTTCCGCGCGAGTCGAGAATCTCGATCCCGCTGACTTTGACGATGGTTGACAATGACGTCTCCTGTGTCTGAATGCGTTTGTAATCGAAATTATCTCGCATGGCAGGGCGGGGCGCGGAAAGTGCCAGGGGGCCACCCCGTGGAACGAACCTGAGGATTCGGGCAGCGATTCATTGTTTTGTGTCACTTGCCGGGTTCGTTTGGTAAAAAACTTTCCGTGGCGATTGGCCTTTGGGAGTGACGGGGTCGCGTGATTGGGAGGCGCTGGCGCCCGAGGCGCTTACTTGACGTTCGGAACTCATATCACTATGTGAAGCACGCTGGGAGCGGGGACGCGGGCGGATGCAGCGGGGTTTTGCTGATTCGGGGGCGGATATAAAGGCGAGGGGAGTGTGAATGCAGCGAACCCTGGTGTTGAATCAGGCAACGTGGCGCACGGCTTCGAGTTCGGTTGAGCGAAACGACACGCATACAGTGCGACGGCGACCTCGACTTTGCGCGCTTTCAGAATCGAGTGGCCGATCTGACGCCGCGGGCGATCGATTTGCCGCCGGGAAGCCATCCGTTTCCCACCCGATATGCAAGGCGAAATTCGAGTCTTACGTTCAACGTGGCGGATTACTCGCGGCAGCTGGTGAATGACTTCCTGGTGGAGGGCGGCAAAATCGAGAGGGTCGAGTTTCATGAGCCGTCCGAGTTGAGGGGAGTTACGGAAAAAGTAGCGATCAATGCGACCGGATACGGAGCGAGGGCTTTGTGGAAGGACGAATCGATTGTTCCGGTACGGGGTCAGATTGCCTGGCTGATTCCGCAGCCGGAAGTGAATTATGGGGTGAGTTATAAGGGCGTGAACGTGATCGGCCGGCGTGACGGCATCGTGGTGCAGGATGTCGGCAAAGGGGACATGGAAGGATACAAGGACGACAGTGAGGCGCCGGACCGGGCCGCGGCGGAATCCTCTATGCGGGTGGTGGCTGAATTGTATGGACGGATGCACTGGGCGGCCCGCGGGCAGTAAAGAAAGCCTTCGACACTGATGCCTGCGAGTTTACTGTGCCACCGAAAGGGATCGACAACAACGCGTATCGGCAGCGGTTTTGAACGGTCTGTCAAACCCGCGGGCTGTGGTTAACACAGCAACGCGAGCCGACGTTCTCAGGACGGCGTTTGTGGACCATAAGCAATGGCACCGAGGAGATGTGAGCGTGCGCATCGCCTACGGCAGGTGGAGTGTGCCGGTCAGCAGCCCCTTCACCACCTCAGCAAGACCGAGCTTGAGAGCTTCGAACGTCAGAACGCCTGTTTTTTCCCTAACTATCGTCTTGGTCTTTTGCCAGACTGTGTCGCTCCGCGCAGCATCGATGAATTCATGCCCGGCCCAAGTGAGGCGTTTCGCCTTCCATTCAGAACCGCTCATGTTGGTGAGATCCTCCGCGTCAATCAACCCTGCCTCATCCAGCAGTCGGATGTGATGGGTGATCTGTTCGCGGGAAAATTCCGGAATGTCGATTTCTACCCAGCCTGCCCCCTGTTCACGTTCCTCAAGGTCGAGAAGAATCGCACGACACAGGTCCATGTCGCGTTTCATATTTTCACCGGTTGCTATGCTATCAGCCACAAGGCCATGTCCCTTTACGATGCCGCCAAGAAGATTCTGGATAAAGCGCCCTCCGACAACATGGAGCTGCAACGTGCGGTTATGGATGTCATGAACCTCGCCCTGAAGGCGGACCAAGAGCTGGCGCACGTCCGTGAGCGCATCGCGACCCTGGAAAAGAGTCTCGCCGCGGAAAAAAACCTTGTGCTCAAGAGTGGTGTCTACTGGATGCCGACGGCTCAGTCGGCTTTGGAAGGCCCTTATTGTCCGGCGTGCTGGGGCACTAATCGGAACCTAGTGCCCATGCTGTTGAAGGAGACAGCGAAGCACGGAACTTTCTGGGCAACGTGCTCGATTCACAACAAGGCGGGTGACTTCACTACAAAAATTCCCCCTGAATGACCGAGCCTAACTGCGGCTGCGTGCAATCCCGCCAATGAATTCATCGATCCCCGTCAACGCCGTTTGCCGGGAGTACGTTCAAAATAGGATTTCCCGCGCCGAGACCGCGATCCTTGATGGCAGAACGAGTTTTAATTCCCAAATTTCTTTCGCCTTTTCTGGTAGCGAAAAGCGCGGTCTCGCCATCTTCACCATGAGGAAGCATAGGGCTGCGGTTTCGAAGAACGCCGCTGCAAACCGTGTGAAGGCTTTCGGACTGAACACGGGACCGTTGCTTTCCCACATGTCAACGTTCCGGAAGTTCGGCCGAGAATGCTCGTATTCGCTCAGGTCGGAGAACAGTCTTCGCGCCCAACCGCCGCGGTCTGTTGGGCCCTGTCGTTGACCAAATATGCTGTCGCCGAGTTGATCCTTTAGCCTCACCCTAAGAACGGCCAAGCGCGACGAACCTAAGAGACCGTCGCAGGCCTTTCCAAATTCGATTTTCACTCCGCCAGCCTCACGCTGCTTGAAGAGATCCCTCTGACCTGTTACCTGACAGTACGTAGCAACGGTAATCACTTCCAAGGCGTTCCGCAAGCAACCGAAGGCCTGTCTATAGAAGCCGTGCAGGGAGTTGTACGTCGCGGCATGGAATTCGTCGGCGGCATCGAGGAGCCCTCTGTGCCAACATGACTGAGACATCTTGTGTGACCGCAATTAGTGAGCAGGGCGGGAAAGAGACTCAGCATGGCAACGATGAACGGCACTGCTCGCCCGGCGTCACAGGGCAGGGA
>Ga0181536_10004908_pt1 | contig 13958 bp, 11 predicted proteins | sample PEATcosm2014_Bin_41_FD_121105 | JGI IMG/M metagenome (GOLD analysis project Ga0181536, IMG submission 121105) | Peatland microbial communities from MTU Mesocosm Facility, Houghton, MI, USA - PEATcosm2014_Bin17_60_metaG | ecosystem: Environmental > Terrestrial > Soil > Wetlands > Peat | place...
CGGGCCGTCAGGCCCGGCCGCAGACCGAGATTGCGGCCGAGATCCCAGCCATACGCGGCATAGCCGCGGCTGCGCAGAAACGCCCGCAGCGGCGCCGTCGACAGATCGCTGGCGGCGAGCCCGGGAAGCACCATGACCGGATGGCCGTCGCCGGCGGGCAGCAGCAGGCGTAGCCATGGGAATGCGCCGACGAACGCCGCGTGCGCGCAAATGGCGCGCGCTTCCCAAAGCAGCAAATGCGGCGGCGGCGGCTCGGTATGTTCCACGTCCGTCATCGGGCTCTCCTCCCTGGGAGTATTTCGGCGGCGCCTATAGGTGCGACTCACTTAAGCTCATACCATATGAGCGCATCCGCCAAAAAGCCAAGCCGGTGAATGTCCGGGACGCTGGCGGCGGGCAACGGCGCACTTCGATCGCCGGCGTTGGGGCGTTCCCTAACTGCCCGGCTTACTGCGCCTCGAAGGGCGGACTGGAAAACCTCACCAAGGCGCTGGCCGCCGAACTCGGGCGACTCAACGTCAACGTCAATTCGCTGGCGCCCGGCAACGTCGCCACACCCCTGAACGCCCATCTGCGCGGACCGGGAAACGAGGAATACATCCGGATGATGCGGACGATGACGCCGACCGGCAGGGATTTCCTCAGCGTCGATGAAATGACCGGAGCCGCGGTGTTCCTGGCCTGCGACGACGCATCGGCGATTCACGGCGCCACCCTGATGGTCGACGCCGGCTGGTCTGCCTGGTGGACGGACCTTGCGGCCCGTCCGCTGGCGCCCACTATGTCTGATTTGTGAGTCGTGATTCAAGGATCCATGAAAAGCGTCCGCGAGGGCTTTGTCACGCCGCCTCCGGCTTGTTGAGACTTTGGTCGCGCGGTAGCCAAAGAGCATGACGAAAATCAGCTACGCCGGCTATCGGTTCCCGCCCGAGATCATTCAGCAGGCGATTTGGCTCTATCTCCGGTTCACGCTGAGTTTGCGCGACGTCGAAGATTTGCTCGCGGAGCGCGGGATTGGGGTCTTTTACGAGACAGTCCGACGCTGGGTGAATCATTTCGGGCCGCTCATCGCAGCGGACTTGCGAAAGCGCCCGCCCAAGCCTCACACGACCTGGCATCTTGACGAGGTCTAGCTGAAAATCGACGCCGAATGCTCTATCTCTGGCGCGCCGTCGACGCCGAAGGCGAGGTCCTCGACGTGTTGGTCCAATCCAAGCGAAACGAGCATGCCGCGCTGAAACTGATGCGCACGCTTCTCAAGAAATACGCCTTCGTTCCCGAGCGATTGGTCACCGACGACTTGCGGTCATTCGGCGCAGCGGTCCGCGATCTGAGGATCGAGAGCCGCGATGAGCGCGGGCGATGGAAAAACAATCGCGTCGAGAATTCGCATCAGCCGACGCGACGGCGGGAGCGCAAGATGCAACGCTTCAAGAGCGCCGGCTCTGCGCAGAAATTCCTCTCGATCCATGCCGCCGTCCACAACACTTTCAACGTCCAACGCCATCTGGCCTCAGCGCAAACCCATCGCACGCTTCGCGCCGCGGCGATGACCACGTGGCGCGAGGCAGTCGCGGCAGCTTGAAACTTTCGGAAGCGCAGGCTTTTCGCGAACTTGACTCAACAACGTGACAAGGCCCGTGCACGTGCATATGTCTGGTGGCGCATGGAACGGCATCCGACGGCGGCGTTTTCGTCAAACCGGTCGCCACGTTCCTTGGTGCGGCGAACCGTCTGATACCGAAGCTGGTGAACCGGCCCGAAGATCGATGTGATATTCGCTGTCGCGCCGATTGGCGCGGAAGCGTCGATCCGGGAGCTTTTCGGAGCCCGGCCGCATTCGGCAGTAGCCGCTTTCCGAAAACGACGCGTTTGATCGCCAATTGTCATTGAACACGCTAATATTCGTGCTTGTGCACCGACGTACACGACTCCCGACGTTCATGGCCGCTTGACTTTCGCGGCGTGATCGGCAATTCATAATGAATGACGGGTCACTTATCAGGCTCTTGGGGCTGAATGACGAGTGCGACAGTATCGGTATATGAACGTTTCGGTCGAAGGGCGGGATGTAATTATGATAGAACGTCCAACGATGGCGTCGTCAGCCAAGGCACGCAATCGGATGTTAGCATGTGAAGCGCAGTCAAGAAACGCGTATTGATCGCGTACTGACAGTGGATAAATTGGCACGTGTTTTTGAAACAGCGTTGATACGTTAGGACGGTTCGTGAAAAATCAAACTTGATCGTTGGAACACAGACAGTTGCTCGCTGCACTCGACTCCTTTAAAAGAACGTGGGATGAAATCCGGCCGAGATAGACTTAAATAGGCATACGTGGCGATATCGATGTGCAATTGTACGTCCAAGAACAAGTTGGGATGTGTTGTTATGGATTTCGCGTGTGAGCCCGAAAGGACAAGCGAGATTTCCTTGGCGATTCCTCGGCGGATAAAATGACACGGCTCAACGCAGAGAGCGGGACGCGTGCCGCTCGGTTTGCCGGAACCACGCCTCTGGGCTTGGACAACGTCGACGTTGCCGCTCTCGATCGCTACCTACGGGAGACGATCGGAGGATTTTCAGGCCCATTGGAGGTGCAGCAGTTCCGCGGTGGCCAATCCAATCCAACCTATTTCCTTACGTCTCCGAGCGGCCGCTATGTTGTACGCCGACGACCCGCCGCCGGCGTGGAACAAGCCGCGCACGCTGTTGATCGCGAGTACAGGGTTTTAAAGGCGCTTGAGACGAGCGATGTGCCGGTCCCTCGAGCCTTGGCATTTTGTCAGGACCTGTCGGTGATCGGCTGCCAATTTTATGTGATGAGTTTCGTAGAAGGCCGGCTGTTCTGGGATCTCAGTCTGCCTGGCCTCACGCTTTCCGAGCGCGCGGCTATCTACGACGCTATGAATGAAACCCTGGCACGGTTGCACATGCTAGATCCCGTCAGTTTGGGGCTTGCCGACTATGGCAAACCGGCCGGCTATATGGCGCGCCAAGTTCGACGTTGGACCGGGCAGTACCGCGCGACGTGCGATCAGGCAATCCCTGCAATGGAGGCGCTTGCCGCGTGGCTTCCGGAGCACCTTCCGTCGGACGAGGCGGCCCTCATCCACGGCGACTACCGGCTTGACAATATTATCTGGCATCCAAGCGAACCGCGGATCCTTGCTGTTCTAGATTGGGAACTGTCGACGCTTGGGCATCCGATCGCCGATATGATCGGCCAGTGCATATATTGGCATTTCAAATCCGGCACTTTGGCGGGGTTGGCGGGTGAGGATCTGGCGAGCCTCGGTATTCCAGACGAGAAAAGCTATATCCGAGCCTATCTGCGGCGCACCGGAAGAGCGCAGATAGGCGATTTTCGTCCGTTCTATGCCTTCGCAATGTTCCGGCTAGCAGCGATCCTCTTCGGCGTGGCCAGGCGCGGCGAGCAGGGCACCGCCACCAACGACTCCGCGCGCGACTTTGGCTTCGCCGCACTGGAAGTGGCCGAACTCGGCGCCCAGTTCGTGCATGAGAGCGGGCGCTAGTCACATCGAAGTGGGAAGCGAACGGTTGTCGCAGCCAATGCAGCAATTCCCTCAAGCCGCTGAAAAATCCGAATGAACCCTCGCGCCCGGAATCTGCGCAAGTCCGAAGGCCGCAAAGACAAAGAGCCGTTGAATAGGAAAGCCTAGCCGGCGGCACATTTTTCCAAGTAAGCGCCCGAGATGTCGATTGACAACATGTCGGCGACATGTATGATTGAACCATCAGTCATTCAACGAAACGACACGCTGGGAGGGATGGATTGCTTACATCGTGGGTACGCAAGATTCACCTGTCGCAGTTGGTTATCGTCCTTGCGACGTCGATCATTTTGTTCGTCGTCCTGTCTGTTTCGGTGCCTGGGTTTCTCAGCGTCGGAAACCTGCTCACCCTCGTGCAGAATGTGGGGGTGCTCGGCATCCTGGGCATGGGAATGGCGGTGGTCGTCATCGGCCGTGGTATCGACGTGAGCATTGTTGCTACCGCCGCGGTCGTGCCCGCGCTGATTCTGCAACTGTCGCTAGAGGGGTATCCAGTCTGGATTGCCATTGTTATTGGCATCCTGGTTGCCGGGCTTTTTGGACTCCTGAACGGGCTCTTGATTGCTTTCGCGGATGTCCCCGCGTTGTTCGTAACTCTTGCGTCCGGCCTCTTCCTCGCGGGGCTCGGCCAATGGAAGCTTTTCGATCTTGTGACCGTTGAATGGAGCCCAGCGCTCAACTCGCTTCAATGGATAGGGCGTGGAAGCGTGTTGGGCGTACCTATGCCGGCGATCATGTTGGCGCTGATGTCGCTACTCATCGGCGCTTTCCTCAATCTTACGGAAACCGGGCTCTTCATCCGAGCAATCGGCGTCAATTCGGCGACCGCCAAGGCGACCGGCCTCAGGGTTCGCAAGCTCGTTGTCCTCCAATACATTGTCTCCGCGCTGATCGGCGCGTTCGGTGGGTTCGTTCTTGCCGCCTCAATCGGCGGCGCGCCTACCCGGATTTTCGACAGCACCCTCGTCTACGACGTTATCCTGGTGATCGTGCTAGGGGGCACCAGTCTTATCGGTGGCCGCGGGGGCGCTACCAACGTAGTGGCAGGTACTCTCTTGGTTGGCACGCTGCTGAACAGCATGACAATCCTCAATCTTTCTTTCTCAGCGCAGAATCTCATTAAGGGGGTGGTGCTGCTCCTCACCATCATCATCGACTCCGTGGTGAACAAGCGGAACGAGGAGACGGCGCAGCATGGCGATATCTGAGCGATTATTCGAACAAGTCAGAGAACAAACCAATGACGAGTAGAAGGAGAGCATGGAAGCGTGATCGTTGCCGGGCTAAGCGGAATCTCTAGGCCTTTGTTTAAACAACCAACAAGGAGAAAGATAATGATGAGCAGAAAGAACTTTGGAGCGATCGCCGTCGCTGCCGTAACGGCATGCGTCACTACAGTTGGTATCGCCCGCGCGGACGGTGTCGCGGAGCCTTACCGCGACGCTTATCGTGCGGCCTTCAAAGACCAGCGAGTCGTGTTCGTCCCCGTTGCGGGCAGCGTGGACTTGGTCAAGGGCTGGATGGCCGGGCTCCATCGGGAACTCGATCCGCTCGGCGCCAAGGTCGAGATTCGTGATCCGAACTACGACACGAATGCTGGCGCGCAGGCCATCACGAGCCTGATCTCCGAAAAGCCGGCGGTGATTATCATCCAGAATCCGGACGTTTCGAGTTACGCCCGTCTCGCTAAGCAGGCAGAGGCCGCGGGGATTCATGTCGTGCAGATTAACATGGCGAGCAACTACGTCAGCGACTCCTATGTGGGAGCTGATTGGGCCGAAATCGGGGAAATGGGCGCGAACGCGATGGTCAAGGCTTGCGAAGGCAAGTCTGGAAAGGTGGCGGTGATCCAGGGCGCACTTTCAGCCGCGACCAGTTCGTATCAGATCAAGGCCATCAGAGACGTTCTCGCGAAGCACCCGGAAATGAAGATCGTTTCCGATCAGCCTGCCGATTGGGATCCGAGCAAAGCGAAAGCGATCATGTCGACGGTGCTCAAGCAGAATCCTGACCTCTGCGCGGCTTTCGGCTTCTGGGACGGAATGGATCTCGGCGCTGCCGCTGCGATTGCGGAAGCCGGTCTGACCGGTAAGGTGTTCCTGGGGACGTCGGGCGGCGGCGAAATGACGGCCTGCAAGCGAGTGAAGGACGGCACGTTCGATCTTGACGTCAGCTATGATGTGCCCAATCAGGCCGCTCAGCTTGCCGGCTCCATCAAGTACCTCCTGTCTTCGAAAATTGCGGTCGGCCTAGCGAAAGGTATGTCCTACACGACGCCGGTTCTCATTACCAAGGAGAACGCGTCCGACCCGGCAACTTGCTGGAAGATTGCGCAGTAGTCTCTAGCTTGCGCATCGGCGGCCGCGCAAATTGGTCGGCCGCCGGCATTCTCAATTCATTCGTGTCGAGTTCAAGATGACAGATGGTTTCGCTAAGATATTGTACCGTCTATGGCCGGGCCATGTCATCGGGGAGGTTCTCTCCAAACGTTGGACCGAGACTGCTATCCCGGTCCTCGCCCTGATACTTATCGTCGTCTGGCTCAGCGTTGAACTCCCCGGTTTCTTTTCGCCCGCGTCATTTCCGGAAATGTTTCGTCAGGCCGGTGAAATCGGCCTGGTGGTGCTTGGCCTCAGTTTGGTGCTGATCGTCGGCGGAATCGATCTGTCTGTAGGGTCGATTTTCGCGTTAAGCAATTTTACCGCTCTGTTGTTGGTCAACGTCTACGGATGGAACGTGGGACCGGCGATTTTTGTGACCTTGCTCGTGGGAGCGGCGCTCGGCGCGGTTAATGGTTTCCTCATCGGCATCCTAAAGCTGCGCGCATTCCTCACCACTCTGATCACGCTGATCGTCTACCGCGCAATTTACGAGCTCTTGATCCAGCAATACTCGACACAGATAACTGCGGGAACTCCGGATTCCGCGGTCTGGGACTTTCTTGGCATCGGAAATGTTTACGGGGTGACGCCCGCCATCGCCGCTTGCGTGCTTGTGGCCGTCGTAGGTCACCTGATCATCACGCGCGCGCGCGTTGGATGGCACATAATGGCGATCGGTGGTTCACGCCGCGCCGCCTTTAATGCTGGCATCAAGGTGGAGAGCACAATTGCTCTTTGCTACGTCGTTTCGGGGATCCTATCGGCGGCTTCGGCCGTCTTCTTTGCGGCTCGACTCTCCACAGTCGCCGGCGAAGTAGGGCTTGGGCTCGAAGTTACGGCCCTGACGGCGGCAATTCTCGGGGGCATAAGCCTCGGCGGCGGCAATGGATCGGTTACCAAGGCTTTGCTTGGAACGATGATTGTTCTTCTCGTACGCAACGGCCTGATCAATATGTCCGTGCCCGGGGGCGGGACGAGGATGATCCTGGCCGTTATTCTGCTCATTTCCGCCGTTGTCGACATCAAGTGGAACCGCAATCGTCTTAAGCTGCTAAACAAGGTTTACGTCAGCCCAACTTATCACGAACTTCCGCCAGCGCCGGAATGTTCGCCTCAGGCCGTAGGTCCTTACCGGATGAACGACCGACTCGCGGACGTCGAAACAATTGGTCTCGGCGAGGTCGAGGGTCCCGAAGATGTCATTCTAGATCGCGACGACAACCTCTACACTGGAACGCGTCACGGCGATATAATGAGGTTCCTCGCGCCAGACTATAAGAAAGTGGAGCGTTTCGCTCACATTGGCGGTGTTCCACTAGGACTTGCTTTTGACAAATCGGACAATCTTTATGTCTGTGTCGGCGGCATGGGACTTTATTACGTCACCCCCTCCGGGGAGGTGAAACGAGCGACAGACGAAACCAACGCCACGCTCTTTTCAATCATCGATGATAGCCGCCTTCGACTTGCCGACGATCTCGATATCGCGCCGGACGGCCGGATATTTTTCTCGGAAGCCACAATTCGATATGAGATGCATGACTGGCCCGTAGACGCCCTCGAAGGTCGCGGAAACGGCCGCATCATCTGCTACGACCCGCGCGACAAGCGAACGCGAACCGTCCTGCGTGGGCTCCATTTCCCGAACGGGATTTGTCTCGCGAACGATCGTCAGTCGATCCTGTTTGTTGAGACATGGAACTGTTCCGTCAGCCGCTACTATTTCGACGGTCCGAAGAACGGGAAGGTGGAGAAACTGATCGAAAATCTTCCCGGATATCCCGACAACATCAACGAGGCCTCGGACGGTAATTATTGGCTTGCGATCTCCGGCATGCGGAACCCCGTCTTCGACCTGGCGCAACGCTTGCCGGGCTTCCGTAAGCGTATGGCTGCGCGACTTCCGGCTGACGAGTGGCTCGCCGCGGATAGCAACAAGGGCGGAGTGCTAAAATTCAACGACCAGGGCGAAATCATCGACTCCCTGTGGGATATCAAAGGCCGCAACCACCCGATGATAACGTCGATGCGAGAGCACAAAGGCTATCTCTACCTGGGCGGAATCTCTAACAACCGAGTTGGGCGCTACCGGCTCCCGGGCGCGGATCCGAACTATGTCCAATCGGTGCGTCGGTGGGGGTCACGCTGATGGCGCTGTTCAAAGCGTTGACGGACAAGCTGCTCGGCCACGGCGAGGCATCGATCGCGGTGCCCATCCTCGACGGCAGCTTCAAGCCGAACACGTTGCTAGATCAGGCCGATGTGGTTGGAACATTCGAATCCCCGTCTGATCTCGCGACCGACGGCAAGGAACTTTTCCTCGCCGACGGCAACGCCGTACGCCGACTTTCGGGCGGCGCCTGGAGGGATTTTCTCACCGCGGAAGGGCCGATGACCGCCCTCGCTTGCTTTGACGGTGGCATCGCGATGGCGATTGACGGCAAGGAAGTCCGTATCGCGGGTGGCCGGTTCGACGGCAAACGCTGGAGCGCTGTAAACGGTGTTCCATTCGTCTCCATCAATGCTATCGCTTCGGATGGCCAGCGGCTCTACATCAGTGACGGCTCTCTGACCAATGCGGTTGACAATTGGGCCCACGATCTTATGAATCATGGCTGCACAGGCCGTGTCATCGTCCTCGATCCGAATACTGGCTCCGCCAGGATACTGACGAATGGACTCCGCTATGCCTTTGGCGCCATGCCGATTGGCGGAAAGGTCTGGATCAGCGAGACGTGGCGCCATCGCATAAGATCCGTTGGGCAGGGAGATGAGATGGTGCTGGATCATCTCCCGGCATATCCCGGGCGGATGGCGCCGGCTTCCGATGGCGGCGTATGGCTCTGCCTGTTCGCGCGGCGCACGCAACTCGTGGAGTTCGTGTTGCGCGAAGCTGTATTCCGCCGCCGAATGATGAAAGAGATTGAGCCCGAGCACTGGATCGCCCCCGCGTTTCGGTCGGGAGATAGCGGACGCGAACCTGTTCAGGCTGGCGGAATCCGCAGTATGGGCGTCCTAAAACCTTGGGCGCCACCGCGCTCGTACGGTCTCGTGGTGCGTATCGACGCCAACGGTATTCCGGTCTACTCGATCCACAGCCGTGTCGGCGCGGAGAACCACGGCATAGTGGCCGTAGCGGAACTCGGGACTGATCTTTTCGTTTTGGCCAAGGGTCCACGTCGTGTCTTGAAGCTGTCAATCGGTAATATTGAGAAGGAAGTCGCCGAATGACATCGGCTATTCTAGAACTTCGCAACGCCACGAAACGTTTCGGCGGCATTCCCGCGTTTGAGGGCGTCAATTTCACGCTGATGAAGGGGGAAATTCATGGCCTCTTGGGCGAGAACGGAGCTGGCAAGTCTACGCTGACCAAGGTCATGGCGGGCGTCGTCACGTTGACCGAGGGCGAAATGTTTCTTGAGGGTCGGAAGGTTGGCCCGCGAACTCCGGCGGAAGCGCTCGAACTTGGCATCGGCATGGTCTTTCAGGAGACGTCTCTTGTTCCGACTATGACGGTAGCGCAAAATCTGTTTCTAGGTCGCGAAAAGAGATTTAACCGCCTGCGCGGTACCTATATCGCCGCACAACAGTTTCTTCAGGGTCTAAATTTCCATGTTGATCCCGGCGCCCTCGTCAATCAGCTCGGCGCGGCGAAGAAACAGATGGTCGAAATCGCGCGGGCGGTTTTGAACCAAGCGAAAGTCCTAATCTTCGATGAGCCCACAGCGACTTTGACTCCAGAGGAAAAGAAATACTTCTTCGATCTGGTTTTTGGCCTTAAGGAGCGAGGCGTCTCCATTATCTTTATTTCTCATGCGTTAGAGGAAGCCCTTCAGCTCGCGGATAGGATCACGATTTTGCGGGACGGCAAGCTCGTCGTGACCGATGACAAGGCGAAGTTCGACCGAACTCGAATTATTAATCACATGGTCGGTCGTGATCTTTCCGAGACGCTCTACGGCGCGAAGCGAGAAGTTGTTCGCAAGAGGGGCCGTCGAGTCTTGTCCGTTCAGAACCTCCGTGTTGGAGCGGCGGTGAAGAACAATTCTCTTTCTATTTTCGCTGGCCAGGTCACGGGCGTCTTCGGCTTGGTTGGCGCCGGGCGCACCGAGACATTTAAGGTTATCGCTGGGCTGCTCAAGCGCGACTTTACCCATGGCGGCGCAATCGTGTTTGACGACAAACCGGTACGATACCGTGTTCCGGCGCCGGCGATCCGCGACGGGATCGCCTACGTGACTGAAGATCGCAAAATCGAGGGCTTCTTCGATATCATGTCGATTAGCGATAATATCTACATTGCGCGATTGGCTAAATTCGGCAAAGCGATTGTCTCTTCTGGTGAAGCCGCGCGCATCGGATCCGATTGGATCAAGAAGCTCAGAATCCGGGCGATCGACCAAACATCGAAGGCGACGGAACTTTCAGGGGGCAATCAGCAGAAGCTCGTGATTGCGAAGTCTTTTGTGCAAGAGCCCGAACTGATCATTTTCGACGAACCCACGCGTGGCGTCGACGTTGGCGCAATCGCCGAGATTCATGAAGTTATTGGTCGGATCGCGGATGAAGGGAGAGCAGTGGTTGTAATTTCTTCGTATTTGCCCGAAATAATGGCAATATCCGATAGAATTCTAGTCGCCAGGCAGGGGAAGATCGTCGAAGAATTCTCTGCAAAGGAAGCAACAGACTCGGCAATTATGTATGCGGCGGTTCACTGACGAGCGAGTCGCATAGACTGTTGGCGGTCCTCCTTTCAGCGCGTCGGGGTCGCTTGGCGATTGTGGAAATTGTGTCGCGCAATTTCGACGTCCATGCGTCTGAAGGCAGGCGTTCCGATCGCTGCGAGCGGACGCCGGACCAGGGGTGGCCCCTCGATCCAAGAGAAGAGCTGGTGGCCATGGATACCGAGGAGATGTTCGATAAATGGTTCGCGAAGCTACAGAACATGCGCTTGTTACCCCCCCGGCGCTGGTGACATATCCGCAGTTACCAGATGGGGGCCGGCCTGACGAATCGCAGCAAGGATCGTTTGCAGGGGCGGGGCTGGGCGGTGAATTGAAATTTGCCCGTAGTCGCGATCCGCGCTTCGCGGCGCCGTTGACCAAGCGGTCTCGGCGCCGCTTCGCCTTATCGTCGGCTGCGACGTTGGCGACAGGACCCGCGGCGAATGCGCCGGCGCCATTTGAAGGGTGAGCGGCGATTAGGCTGCGGCAAAGCCGTGAGCTGCACAAGTCGCGGGCAACGTCGGGAGTGAGCGAGGAATGAACTGGGACCGGAAGCTTGGATTTGAGACACGGCTGGAGGCGCATCGCGGAAACCGGGTGGTGCGCTGCTTCTCCGAGCGGCCGCCCAACATAGATGAAATCCTCCAGAGCGCAGTGACGCGCTATGCCGATCGCGAGGCGGCGGTTTCCGACGACCGCCGCATGACCTTCGCGGAACTGGGCCGCGAGGTCGATCGGCTGGCCTCGGGTTTACAGTCAATCGGCGTAACCGCGGGCGATCGGGTGGCGCTCCTCATCCCGACCTGCGTGGAGATGACGATCTCGGTTTTCGCTCTCTGTCGCATCGGAGCTATCGCAGTCCCGCTCGACACTCGCCTGATCGCCTCGGAGGTCGAGTATATGGTCGCCGATTCTGGTTCGGTCGCCCTAATCTACGACGCTTCGCTCGCCGATCGCATTCCATCGCCGAACCGGACGCCGGGAGTCCGGCGACGGTGCGTGTTAGGCGGCGATCAGCGTGGAGCGAACGCCTCCTCGGACCTCCGGTTCGAGACGCTTGGCATTGGTTGCGAAGCGGCTGTTCCGGCCTCTATCGACGACGACGACGATGCGCTGTTGATATACACGTCGGGAACGAGCGGCAGGCCGAAGGGCGCCGTCGTATCCCATCTAAATGTCGTGCATTCGGTCAGGCACTACGAGTTCGCCTGGGGACTGGGCCAAGATGACCGATCGCTACTCGCCATTCCGGCATCGAATATCACGGGACTTGTCGCCATCATAGTGACGCTTATGCATGCAGGCGGTTGCGTTGTTTACATGCGCACTTTCAAAGCAGCGGCGTTCCTGGCGCTCGCCAGTCGAGAGAGAGCGACCCATGCCTTCATGGTGCCCGCCATGTACAAACTCTGCCTGATGTGCCCCGAGTTTGAACGCCACGATCTTTCAGCTTGGCGCCTCGGCTCTTACGGCGGCGCGATCATGCCGACAGCCACGATCGACGAGTTGTCCAGGCGTATCCCTGGCTTGCAACTCATGAACGGCTACGGTTCTACAGAGACAACCTCTCCTGCAGTCATGCTGCCGAAACACCTGACCGCGTCGCACAATGACTCGATCGGGCTTCCTCTGCCATGTGCCGAGATATGCATAATGGGCATGGATGGTCGCGAGGTCGCGCCGGGAGAGACAGGAGAACTCTGGATAAAGGGTCCGATGGTGGTCAGCCGCTATTGGAATAATCTGGAGGAGACCGAGCGCGCCTTCGTCGGCGGTTACTGGCGTTCGGGAGACCTTTGTTCGAGGGATGCCGAAGGTATTGTACGATTCCACGATAGGTTGAAGGATTCGATCAACCGCGGCGGTTACAAGATATACAGCGCGGAGATTGAGAACACTCTCATGCAACATCCAGGGGTCCAGGAACTCGCGGTGATCGCGAAACCGGATCTTGTTCTCGGCGAACGAGTGCATGCAGTCGTGACGCGCCGTAACCCCGAGGTGACCGAGGATTCACTTCGTGAATTCTGCGTCGCGCGGATGGCCGACTATAAGGTCCCGGAAAGTTTTACACTGCTGGACGAACCACTTCCGCGAAACTCGAATGGAAAAGTTCTGAAGCGTACGCTGCGCGAGGAACTTTTCGGGGCTTGAAGCTGATGTTTACTACTAATCCCTAAACAGACGTCTTGTCCGCAATAGATATCACCGCGGCAACACCCCAGACCTCAATTTTGGAAGCCGATAATGTCAATGTCGTCACCGGAAAATGGCGGAACGTTACCGTACTCGCGAATGCATTTTCGCGACCTGCTAGCCGGCGACGTTGCGCTCGTCACAGGTGCGTCCCAAGGGTTAGGAGCCGCCATTGCGCACGACTTGGCCGCCTGCGGTGCGAATGTGGTCGCAGTCGCTAGGGACGCCGGCGCGGTCGGCAAGCTCGCCGCCGAACTGACCGAAGTGACAGGCCGGCCACATCTCGGCTTAGGCGTTGACGTGACCGAACATGAACTCTGCGTCCGCGCCGTGCAGGAGGTAGAGGTAAAGCTCGGCGCCATCTCGATCCTGGTCAACAATGCTGGAATGTTTCGCAGGACACGGCTCGACGATGCCGACTTTAGGGGATCATTCAGTCTGCAGTATCGCACCAATGTCGATGGAACCATGAACATGATCCTGGCGTCGTTGTCACAGCTTCGGCGCACCAAGGGTAGGATCGTCAACGTCGCGTCGATAGCCGCCTTCGTCTCCCATACGGCGCATGCTGAAGGCTACGCCGCGAGCAAGGGCGCCGTCGTACAGTTGACCAAGTCGCTGGCTTCAGACTTAGCGCAGGACGGCGTGCGGGTGAACGCGGTAGCGCCGGGCGTCATGGTGACGCCGCTCAGCGCGCCGGGGCTCGCCAACCCGACCATCTTTGCCGATTTCATGAGGCACATACCGATGCGGCGCCCGGGCCAGGCAAATGAGATCACCGGTCCCATCATCTTCTTGGCATCGGCCATGTCGAGCTACATCACCGGCGCCATCCTGCCAGTGGACGGAGGGTTCCTGGCCGTGTGAGGCCAGCCGACGCCAGGGCCGCCGGCGACAACGAAGTCTTTGGCGATCAGCCCACGCGGATCGCGGCGTTTGGCTTCCGGAACTTCGTTCCGTGCTTATCCGGTTAACTCCCCCTGCCACTAGATATAGTGGCAAAGTGTAACTGGCTTTCCTCAACAGGACGCGGAGCACTCCGCGCGAGCCTCAAAATGTTCCTCGCCGCGTTCACGTCGC
>Ga0181536_10004910_pt1 | contig 13957 bp, 10 predicted proteins | sample PEATcosm2014_Bin_41_FD_121105 | JGI IMG/M metagenome (GOLD analysis project Ga0181536, IMG submission 121105) | Peatland microbial communities from MTU Mesocosm Facility, Houghton, MI, USA - PEATcosm2014_Bin17_60_metaG | ecosystem: Environmental > Terrestrial > Soil > Wetlands > Peat | place...
CGGGCGCGCGGGAGGCGGCGGCGTCATCCCAGTCGCTACGGCCTGATCAGCGCGTGGCCTTCGAACACGCGACAGGACGGGGTGGCCTCAAGGTCGTCGAGGGCCGCGCGGGGACGGGGAAGAGCTTTACGCTCGGCGCGATCCGCGACGCGCACCAGGCCGCGGGCTACAGCGTCGTCGGTCTCGCGCCGACCAACGCGGTGGCGCAGGACATGAAGCAGGACGGTTTCGCCAGGGCTTCGACGGTGCACGCCGAACTGTTTCGCCTGAAGAACGGAATTGCCAGATGGGACCGGCGGACGCTCGTCGTGATCGACGAGGCCGCGATGATGGACGCCAAGGTGACGGGCGCGCTCCTTCGGGAAGCAAAGCTCGCGGGCGCCAAGGTCGTCTTGGCGGGCGACGATCGGCAATTGGCGTCGATCGAACGCGGCGGCCTCTTCAGCGAATTGAAGAAGGCGCACGGCTCCTCCGAAATCAGGGAAGTGACGCGCCAACGCGTCGACTGGCAGCGCGAGGCGGCGCGGGATCTCTCGGAAGGGAGGTTCGAGAGCGCGCTTCGCGGCTTCGCCCGCAACAAAGCGGTCTTCTGGACTAATCGCCAGGACGACACGCGGGGCGCGCTGGTCGAACAATGGACGAAGGACACGGCAGGCGATCCGAAGGCGTCGCGCTTTGTGTTCGCCTATACGAACAAGGATGTGGACGCCCTGAACAAGGATTTGCGCGAGGTCAGGCGCGAGCGGGGCGAACTTGGCGCCGATCACACGTTCACGACAAAGCACGGGCAGGCGAATTTTGCGGTCGGCGACCGCGTACAGTTCACCGACACGTTGAAGGGCGCCGGAATTTATAACGGCAACGCCGGCGTCATCACCGCCATCGACGCCGGGACTTCGCGCGTCACGGCGCGACTTGACGCCGCGACGGGGCGCGAGGGGCGGCAGGTGGAATGGTCCGCGTCGGAATTTCCGGGGTTCCGCCACGGCTATGCCGGCACGATCTATAAGGGGCAGGGCAAGACGCTCGACCATACCTATCTCATGCACACCAAGCATTGGCGCGCGGCGTCGAGCTATGTCGCCCTGACCCGACAGCGCGAGAGCGCGAAGGTGTTCGTCGCCGTCGAGACCGCGCGCGACATTCGCCAGCTGGCTCGGCAGATCGGACGCGCCGAGATCAAATCCGCTTCGGTCGCCTACGCCACATTGGACGAGCTGACGCCGGAGCAGCGGGCGCGACTGCGCGTGCGGGAACAAGAAGCGCGCATGCGCGAGAAGGTGGACATGGCGAAGCAGGCCGAGAGGGAGCAGCGGGGGGCAAGCTATCGCACGGGGCGGGGGCCGCAAGGTCGGGACGCCGAGGCGGCGCGTCCAGTCGCGCGCGACGAGCGCTCGAAGCCAGCGGTCAGTTCGCAGGAGCTCGTCGCCAAGCCTGGGGCGGCTGAGGCGAATGCCGATCGGAGCGCCCCGACGGCGGGCCCAATTGCAGACCGGCCGAAGCAATCGGACGCGCCGGCTGGAGGCGTGAAAGCGAAGACGTCGGATGATGCGCCGGCGGGGAACTCATCCGCGCGCGAGATTCTCATTCCGGCCTTCGAGGGGCGCGGTCCCGATGGTTGGGTCCGCGACAGTTTTGGGCGAGGACTGGACGAAGGAAGCGTCGCTGCGGTCGTTGCGGCCGACGCGCTCGTGCAGCGCGAGCAGGCGGACAGGGCGATCTATATCCAGACCGCCTATCGCGATCCCAAGACCGCGACATCGAGACTTGACGAGATCCTGGCGCGCGATGGCGCCTTGAGCGCCGCGCGCCGTCTGGCGGCCGAGCCCGGCTTGCTCGGCGAGCTGCGCGGTCGGGAAGGACTGTTCGCGGGCAAGAAGGGCCGCGCCGAGCGTCAGACCGCCGTCAATGCGTCGGCGGCGATCGGGCCGAACGTGACGCGCACCGCAGCGGCCGAAGTTTTGGCCGCCAAGGCCTATCGCGGCAGTGTCGAGGCGCAAACCACGGCCGATCGCACGCCCATCCCGAAATTGTCGGAGCGGGCCGTCGCGGCTCTCGACGTGATCGCTGTCGCCAAGACGGATGGCGCCCGTGCAGATGCGACCAAGGCGCTCATAGAGGCGCCAGACACCAAGCGCGAAGTCGATGCGTTTCGAAAGTCGGTCGAAACTCGCTTCGGCGAGGACGGCGCGCGCGCGATGTCGCGGGCGGTCACCGCGGGGAAAGCGTTCGAACACGCATCTGTTCCAAAGGCGCAACATGCCGCGCTGCAAAGCGCGACCAAGCTCTATTCGGCCGCACGCAGCGGCGAGCGGGAGATCGCGCGGCTGGCTGAAGCCGAGCGTCTTTCCGCCCGGCAGAGCCAGGGCGCCAAACTGAAGCCGTAAGGCGACGGCGCCCGCATTGCCGGCAAACGTGTTTCGTGCGACGCGTCTGGCGGTGGTTCGCGCGATCGCATGTCTGGGAAACGCGAACGACGAGACGAATTGCCTGCGGACTGCCGGATTACAAACGCCAAGACCGGCGCCGCGATTGAAGGTTCGATTAAATCGGAGGCCCCATGTCGCTTGCTTTGGAAACCTATGATCCGAATTGGGAAGCCCGCTGGCAGGCGGCTTATGACGCGATGGGGGAACTTGACCGCGCCAACGCGCGCGATGGATCCAGTCTGGCCGCTCTCGGTTCAAATCAGAAGAAGTGCGAGGCGCAGGTGGCCGAGATGTATCGGGCTCTCGACGCGCAATTCGAAACGGTCGCGGACTATGCGGCGTTTCTATCGAAACAGTTGGATGTCGCGATGTCGACGACCGACCATGTCGTGCCCTGGCCGATCTTTCCGGAGGACGCGACACGAGAGGACGTCAGCGCCGCGTGGCAAAGAGCCGACCGTGAGCTGAAAAAGCTAAAAGGGTTCGAACTCACGCAATAGCACGCGGAATGATTTGCGGGGATTTTTGGGGAGCGAGTGCCAGTCTGGGCGCCCCGCGAAATCCGAGACCGCCCGTTCGACTTTGATCGCGGCATGGCGACTTGAGCGCACGGGGTCGGCGCTTGTCGATCCTCCATGGGCAGTTGCGAATAGTTTGTTCCGTGCCTATCCGGTTAAGGCATCCACACCTGATCGAAATGGATGACTGAAGAGCGGGCTTTCAAGCCGGCGTGACCTCCACCGAAACACGCGTGATATTATATAGCGCAACAGCTCCGCCGACCGCTTTAGCAGGATCGAAAAGAGCCAGATTGATGCCGTCGCTCACCGAACTCCGGTAGACCACACCATCATAGCCGCATTTCTTGATGAACTCGCAAAGATACTGGCTTGGCACATAGTCAATAGCCGCACCTTGTGGCATCACCGGCCGCGTCAGCTCGTCACCGAGATGTTCGAGGAAGGCGATGTCGACCCTGAGCAGACCGATCTCGTCTTCATCAGCCAACAGGAATGGTGAGACCAGTTGTCGCGGATTGCGCAAATCGACCGCCTTGATCCCCCTCCCTATCGTGAAGTCGGCGACACAGGCGACTTCGCCGGTATGGGGACGGACTTCGGCGGCGGCGGTTTCGGGGGCTGATCCCAGATAGAGGTAGGGTATCCCGGGCGGGTTGGCACGACCATGCGACACGAGGCGCGCCGGCGGCGCACTCATCTCGGCAATGGGGATGATATCGTTGCCCGTACGGATACGCGCGCGATACCACGTTAAAGGCAGGTCGTCGGCCTGGAGATAATCGAGCAGCTGCGCGAGCCGCGCCGCATGCAGAGGCTCTTCTGGAAAATATCGATTCCGGTACATGAGCTCATCGCGCAATTTCGCCCAGCTATCTAGTTCATCGCTGATGTAGGCTGCCGACGGTGAATAGGGCTGGCGGACAATCTCGCCATCGTTCAGAATCTCGGCGAGCAGCGCCTTTGCGGCATGCACGTCCATCCGCGGGTGACTGAACAGCTGCCAGTCGTCCTTGAGCCATTCGACCAGCAGCTTTCCCGCCGGGTCGGGCTCGTAGATATTGGTCAGCAGTTCGAAGTAGTCCCCTAGCGTTCTCGGTTCAACGAGATCGACGTCGGCAGTTCCGCAGAAGGAGCAGACACCACGGCCTGGCGTGAGCGATGGGATGATGCTTTTGCGGAGACCGCGATCGCCAAAGCATTCAGGACAGCAACGCTGCGGCACCGACATTCTCAAGCGAAATAATCAGCGAGCGTCTCGATATGGTGCTTCATCGAGAGCTTCTTCACATATCCTAGCCCTGGGAAATGTCCCTTCGTATGAAGGTCGCGGAGCTCCTTAATGGCCGATGTCTCAAGCAGCTTCGACGTGCCACTATCCAGCTTGGCGATCAACTTCTTTAATGCCTCGCCGAATTTACCAGCTGGATCGGTAGGTGTGTCCTTCGTGGTGGACACGAAGTGATAGATGAACATCGCATCGTCCTTGTCCGGATCGATGAACGTCAGGTGGATCGCGACGGCATAGGCCGGCCCGCCACCTTCTGTAAAATCGTCACCGACCATCAGGAAATCACCGAAGCCGTCCATGCCCTCTTCGCCGAAGGTGACGTGAAGGTCCGAGAACTCCTCAAGTAGGGGGTAGTCCGCGTTGCGGCCCTTCTTGAAGCCGTCGCGCAAGAGGATCCGTTCGCTGCCCAGGAAATGCTTGCGGTAGAGCTTGCCGCAATGCAATTCAAAGAAGACGTTACGCGTGGTCGGCAGCTCCTCGCCGATCTTCTCCGCAAGCGCCTTGGCCTCGGTAAATCCTGCATGGATGAAGGATGTCTTGTGGCCCTTGTGCGTTTCATAGCACGCGACGGCCTCGTCGAGCGTCATGCCCTTCTTGAGAAGCACGCCAGCGGCGATGGCATCACTGCCGGCAAAACCGTTTTTCAAGAGCGACGAGATGCTAATCCCGTCTTCACTATGGTCGCCATGGTAGGGATTGACGATTACCACCGCATGACCGCCGGCATCACAGACCGCCGTCAGGCTCCGCTCGAGACCTCTCAGTGCTTCCTTTACCGGCTCGATGATCGGCACGAACTTCGCCGTCGCCATCAAGCCGGCAGTCTCGCGGATCGTGATGAGCTCGAACTGTTTCCCGCGGAAATAGGGATGATACATTGGCGATCAGACCCAGGCCATCGCGTCACCGAGCGGCGCCCTGACCGCTTCGATGAGCCGGCCATGATCGCTGCGACGGACTTGAATCGACAGCGCCGCCGCGTGGAGCGATGGCGGTAGCTGGTGGACCAGCTCGCTGAGCGGGGCGAGATCGCGCGTATGCTTCAGGGTCTTCACCATCGCGATGTGAACCTCCTCGGACTTCAGCCGGCGGAAACATTCCCGCATCTCGGTATGCAGCAGCGTGTTCGGGACGTCCGGGATGGCGACGCCAAGATCTTTTAAAATAGCACATGCCTCGGCGGATCGGAGCGATTCGAACACCGTCGCCGTGCAGATGCGGTCGGGGCGGTCGTCCGCCTCCCTGACGGTCGTGATCCGGTAGCGGCGTGACAGACACATTACGCCCACATCCGCAGGCACCGTTTGGAGTACTCCGCGGACATGGGTCTCGCTCGCGATTACGTAGACCTTGGCAAAGACCTTCTTGTAGTTGTCGACCTGATTCGCGAGCCGGCTCAGCGAGTCACGCTCAGACTTGATCTCGTAAACCGTGGCGGTGCCATTCAGGATCGCCAAGTCGGCCTTGCACGCGCCGGCCCGAAACTCGTTGAGCATGCAGGCCGTTTTGAGCGAGTGGGTGCCCATCAGCACCTTATGGGTCAACGCAGCTCGATAGACATATTCGTCGCGCAGGCCGGTCGTTTTCAGCGCGGCGAATGCCGAGTCAAAAGCATCGCCGACAGTCGCATTCGACGCGCACCGTTCCCTGACTTTGGTCAGCCCCAGCAGCCGCGTGAACAGCGGCGAACGGCCCTTTAGGGCCATTTCCCGGAAGACACCGGAAGAGAACAGCCGCGTCATCGCCGAAAGCTGAGATGGGTTTGGTGCCACTGTCCCCTCATGATCCCTCGGGTCTTCGACGCGGGAGCTGTCGCTAGGTCTAATCCAGATTGTCCCCGAGGGGAATCCGGTAAATTCGCGGATGTCGAGCGCATTCTCGATCTCTTCCAAAAATCCGGTCGGCACCGAGCGCGACACCCATTGAGATGATAGTCGCGCTGCGTCACGCCGCGACGCAAATGGCCAGGCAACATGGTTGCAAAAGAACTGATCGATCCTTATCGGCGGCGTCCGACGCGGACCGATGTCCGGAATCGCTCACTTTTCTCCGGAAAGCCGCCAGCCCACTCGGCCACGTCGGGTCACGTACGGCCAACCAGGCGGTGTCGGTGCGGCGCACCGGCCGCTCTACATGTAGTGGATGTCTGTCTTAACCGGATAGGCATGGTCTATACCGTTGATAATACGAAAGTGAGCGTCTCTCTCTTCGGGCGCTTCAGGACGGCCTCTAGCCCGTCAATAGCCCGCTATCAACCTCGCCGCACGTCTTCAAAATCACAGCATCGTCGAAGTCGCCAAGAGCCGGGTCGCCGGTGCGCGAGAACGCGATGGCTCCGCAATGTCCTTCCATTGCCGCCAACGAGCCCGCCATGCGGATCGCTTGGTCAGAGCTGCGTGCTTCTTTCGGCTCGCACGCGACAATGTCGCCGCCCTCGGAACGCATGAAGGCGAGCGCGACGTAATAGGTCATCACGGCCATCTGAAACTCCCCGTCATCCACTGCGGACCCGACTGTTGCGTGGCAGTTCAAATATGACAGTGATGTTGCGGCTCCCTCAAGCCGGACACATGAGCCGCGATTCCAGCCTTACAGGTCGTGATCAAAGAGTCTTGGTATTGCCTGTCGGTCGGCCAATTCCGATTGATGCGCGAAGGGCGACGCTGGATCGCGATCCGGTGTTTTGTCCTCGTCGATCCTCGGGCGGGTTCGGCAGCCGCCAGATCAACGCGGGTGACGGTCTGGCCTCGAGGAGAAATCAATTTCGGCGCCATCGACGGCCTCAATACTTCTCAAGCGTTCGAGCACGTCAAGAGAAAGCCGAGAAGCGCTGGAAATCACGACCGTGGCCAAGTGTCTTTGGTCTTGCGACAAAAGCAAATTGAGCGTCCTTCGCGAAACTCGAGGAGCCGAAGATCGAAGTCGGCGCCAGCACGGTCAAACGCTCCGCCAGCGCACGAGAGGGTTGGGCCGCGCTATCCGTCGCAAGCGTCGCGCTCACGAGCCGATCGGCGCCCACTATCGCTTAGAGGCCCATGTTTGGCGCCACGCACGCTGTGCGCTTGTGGCGCAGCGCCAGGCGTAGGGCCGGCGGCGCCGTCGCGGCAGGAGAGTCAGAGGAAGGCCGGGATTTTTGTGATGGATTTGGAGGTCGAGAGAGCAACTCCCGACCGATCCATCGCGAAAGAGACCGAAATGGCAATCGCCACCCCAAAGATCGCGCTCAGCGCGTCACGTGATATTCCCTTCAACAAGCTGGTTCTCAGCCAGTCCAATGTGCGGCGGCTAAAAACAGGCGTGCCGATCGAAGAACTGGCCGAAGACATCGCCCGCCGCACGCTGCTCCAGAGCCTCAGCGTGCGGCCGGTGGTCGATGGGGACGGCAAGGAAACCGGGATGTTCGAGGTGCCGGCCGGCGGGCGGCGCTTTCGCGCCCTCGAGTTGTTGGTGAAGCAAAAGCGGATGGCGAAGACGCAGCTCGTGCCTTGCGTCATACGCACCGGCGGGCTCGCCGAAGAGGACTCACTCGCCGAGAACGTCCAGCGTCAGGCGCTGCATCCGCTCGATCAATTTCGCGCGTTTCAAGCGCTCCGTGACAAGGGCTTAACCGAGGAAGAAATCGCCGCTCGGTTTTTCGTCGCGCCCGCGGTCGTCAAACAGCGCCTGCGGCTCGCGGCGGTCTCGTCGAAGTTGCTGGACGTTTACGCCGGGGACGGCATGACGCTGGAACAGCTCATGGCGTTCACCGTCAGCGCCGACCATACGCGCCAGGAACAGGTCTGGGAGAGCCTTACGCGTGGCTACAATAAGGAAGCGTACACGATTCGTCGCCTGCTGACGGAGAGCGCCGTTCGCGCCGCCGATCGTCGAGCGCTGTATGTCGGAATTTCCGCCTTTGAGGCCGCCGGCGGCGTCGTAATGCGCGATCTCTTCGCCGGGGATAACGGCGGCTGGTTACAAGACCCGGCTTTGCTCGACCGTCTCGTCCAGGAAAAGCTGAAAGCCGAAGCGCAGAGGCTCGAGGCCGAGGGCTGGAAGTGGATCGAGATCGCAATCAACTTTCCCTACGGCCACACGTCTGGACTGCGTCGTCTTAAAGGCGAGTCGAGCGAACTGACTGTTCAAGAGGAGGCGACGCGCGCGGCGCTGCAAGCGGAATATGATGCGATCGAAGCCGAGCATGCCGGTCCTGAAGATCTTCCCGATGAGGTCGACGCGCGGCTCGGCGAGATCGAGACCGCGCTGGCCGCACTCCAGAATCGCCCGATGCGCTACGAGCCAAGCGAAATCGCGATATCGGGCGTCTTCGTCAGCGTCGACGGCGAAGGCCAGGTTGAGATCGAACGCGGCTTCGTTCGACCCGAAGACGAGAATTCGGCGGCAAGTTCGGGTGAACCGGGTGGCGAGGAGGCCCCGAGCTCCTGCGTGGCGACTGGCGCGAACGGTCAAGTTCATCATGTCGCTAGCGTCAGCAACGGCTCCGTCGTCAATAACGAAGTCGATAACACGGACGACGAGGACGGCCTGCGTCCGCTGTCGGATCGCTTGGTGGTGGAACTGACGGCCCATCGCACTTTGGCGCTCCGCGACGCCATGGCGCAGCAATTCGATGCGGCGTTTCTGGGCGTGCTGCACGTCCTTTGCCTCAGCGCGTTCTATTACGCCCCGAGCGCCAGCTGCATGGAAATCGCCGTGAAGAGCGCGAGCTTCAGCGCGCAAGCGCCGGGATTGAAGGACAGCGTCTCCGCAAAGGCGATCGAAGCCAGGCAGGAGACCTGGCGGACGCACCTTCCCGCGGAGGCTGACGATCTCTGGGCCGCGCTGCTGGAATTCGACCGAGACAGCCGCGAGGCATTATTCGCCCATTGCGCCTCGCTTGGCGTGAACGCGGTTCATGAGCCCTGGAATCGCGGCAAGGCCCGCCAAGTCCATGCGGATCGTCTCGCGCGCGCGGTCGATCTCGACATGACCGCGGCGGGCTGGCGTCCGACAGCCGAGAACTATCTCGGCCGCATTTCCAAGGCGCGCATTCTGGAGGCGGTTCGCGAAGGCAGGAACGAAAAGTCGGCGCAACTGATCGGTCATCTCAAGAAGGCCGACATGGCCGTCGAGGCCGAGCGCCTGCTCGACGGCTCCGGCTGGCTGCCGGAGCCGCTGCGCACGCGGGAATTCCAAGCGCAGCAAGCGGGCGCCGACGTCGGCGTTGGAGAGTTGCCCGCCTTCCTCGCCGGCGACGACGAACAAAACGAGGGACCCGGCGACGAGGACGACGCGGAATCCGCGTCCGCTCATCTTCAGGCCGCCGAATAGGACGCCATCGTCCAAGCGATCTCGCATCGCTCGGCGCCACCCGTTCTCACGTCATTGCGATCCGACGCCCGGCGCTCTTGCCGGGCGTCGAACGTTTTAAGGAGATCCCTCATGTCCGCGCAGACTATTTTCGATACCGCCCCCTTGGGCTCGCTTATCAGCTATTCCGACGGCAAGCCGAAGCCGCCGGCCCGATTCGTCAACAAGCTCCGAGCCTGGCAGCGCAGCAACGGAATCGGCCGGCTCATCCGCCGGGACGCGCCGATCCATTGGTCGACCTACGCCTCTCCAGCTGGGATCACGTTGCATCAAGGCGACTTCGCGAGCGGCGGTGTCGTCGTGATGACGGTCCATCACACGTATCTCGTGACGAGCGATCTCGCCTTCGCCATTGTCGCGCGTCCGGCGCCAGGTTCCATTCTCGTGCTGCATCCCTGGGGCGGCCATGTCGAATTGCTCCATCTCGCACTCGACCGATCGGCGGCACAGGCCTGGCTCGCCAAGAATCATTATTCCGACGCCGTGCTCGAGGAGGCGCCGTCCGACGCAAGCGCGGCTTCGTCAATCGTCGGGAGGGTTGCATGAGCCCAGGCGGGACGATCGTCGCTTTGTTCCATCGCACTGGGGACGGCCTGCTCGCCGCTCGCGTCGGGGATGCGGCCTTTCTCGCGCTTCCCCGCGATGACGGGACCCTACGCATCGCCTATGGTTCCCGCCTCGAGGCGCCGCCCGAATTTTGGACCCCTCGGGACTTCTATGGCGTCAGCCGCCTCGTCAACGGCGAGGACGGCTTTCGCGCCTATGTCGAGAGCCAGGCCGAACATCGCCGACAACTCGCCGGCCTTGAACGTCGTGAAGTCAGAGCGTCTGCGGCGACGCCATGGGGCGGCGCGCAAATCTCCTGGCTCTACGCCGAGGGCATCGTTCGGCACTCGACGGCTGGACATGGCGGCTTTCATGTCGATCCGCAGCGCAATGCCGAGATTCACTCCGCATGGCGCAACGCCGATGGTTGGTACGAGGAAGACTGCGAATGGTCGAAGGTCGCCGTGGCGTTTCCAAAACTCTTCACGGATTACGAGCGCCAATGTGCGCAGGAGACCCTGCGCAATAGCGAACCGGACGCCTACGAGCAGATCTATCGCGTCGTCCTTGTCTCGGGGCAATCGCATGTGAAGGACGAGCGACGGTTCAAACGTGAGCATGCTGCGGATTGGATCGTCATCAGCGCGATCAATTCGACGCAGCAGCCTGGCTTTGTCGAATGCATCGCCACGATTGGCGGCGATCGCCGGAACAACGAAGAGCGGCGTTTTCTCATTCCGTCCCAGGAATACAAAACCGGTCGGTTCGGCTTCGTGATCGATCTTGCGCGGCACGCCGCTTACGACGGGCCTGGATAAATTCAAACGCTCGGCGCCGCCGATGACCGACCGCAGTCGACCCAAGTAGGTCGTAGGGCGGCTCCTCCGTCGATCGTGGAAGCGGACGCTCACGCTTGGTTGGCGCCGACCGGGTCACGCCCACGCCGGCCGTTCTGACAAATGCCACCGCCGCTTCGAAGCGAACATTGGAGGGGCAGCGACATCGGTCTTGATTGTGCCGACATCAAAATCAGCAAGGCCGAAATGAACCGCCTCGAAATCCACGGCGACGCGTTCCATCCCGAATGGAACTACACCATCAGACCCCGCTTATCGAAATCGTCGCGGTTATAGTTGCGCGCGTCCTAAGCAGGCGCTTCGGCCTCGTTATGCGACGGACGCCGAGGGATCCTTGGCTCGGGGTTTTGCGACGTGTGCCTCAGCAAGGAGGAACTGCGGGCCGCCTTAGCACGCCGCTGCGGAAACCGCCTCCGGCGGCACCAAGAGCAAAATCCAAAACGGCGGGGGAACGGGCAGCCGATAGTGCCGGCAGGCCGTCAATATTAGGGGGAAATAGCCGGATTTCACGGCAGAGAGCTTGTTGAAGCCATCTGCGCTTTTGCTGGCTGCGGCGAGAACCTTAAGCAGATCGCGGCCCGCGCCGCTAACCGGCAAATCGGCCAAGGCCGCGCCATGAACCGCGTCGTTCAGGTAAATATGCTTCTCACTGTCCTCGTCCGGAAGCCAGAGCTGCAAGGTGCAGTGGGAGAGAGGACCCGCCTTGAGCTCCTCGATCGCGGTAATGCTTTCCTTGTCGTTGAGTGCTGTGACCCAGGCGAGCAACAGCGGGACCAACACACTGCCGGGCGTAACTTCTCGCTGGTATTCGTCGGTATCCGCCTTCGGGTGCGCGACCAGATCGGTGTAGTCGCGTAGCGCGGTAGGATACCTGCCGTTACTTTTCACGGTCATTCTCAAGCGGCGCACCATCTCTGCAAGCCAGTTCTTGATATCAGCGTCCGTGTGGCCCATCTGGGCCGCGAGTCCCAGAAAAAGCATCAATTCGATAGCCTGCTCGTCCATTAGTGGCAAGTATAGGGACGGATTGTTCACGATCATCTTGAAACCACTTGTCACGTGCTTTCGTAGGCCGGCAATCTGCTGAACATTGAGGTCGCGACCACCAAATCGCCCGAGCCAGATCATCCAGTGGCCCGTAAGCGCCAGCCGCCCAAGAGTGTCGAACATTCTGAGATTTACGTCCGTCGGTTCGGCAGAATTGACAGCCAATGAAAGCGCGTGCTGCCGAGCCACATAGGGCAAAATCTTGCGCTCCAGGAAAAGCCCCGCGATGGTCACATGCAAAAGCACCAGTTGGTTGAGGACGGACGCCACTGCAGCCGCGTGCGCGCCCTTCTTCCCGATGAACGGCTTGACCAGCTCCCAAACGTGGAGCAGCGCCAGTTCGCTCGCCCGGTAAGGCGCATCGAGATTGTCGATTTCGCGGGCCCAGATGAACAGTACCCACAGACAGATGTAGATTTGACGGGCAACACGCACGTGATCCCTGTCCTTGGACACCTGTGCGCGCAGCGCAAACAGCAGCCTACCAAAATGCTCGTAGCTGACATCGGGCTGATCGACCATGGCGACCGCCTTCTGAAAACTCGATTGCAATGGCTTGGGCAGCAGCTTTTCGCGCAGCGGGCCCGCCAATAGCAGCTCCGCGATGCGGTCCCCATTCCATTCTTGGAAGGAAACATTCCTGCGGCGCCTCTTGGTGAAAGAGGTCACTAACGGTCGCACTGCCTGCTGAACAATTCCGCCCACGACCAAGCAAATGACGACCTTCAATTTCTTGTATTGAGGCGGGACGCGGTTCGGTATGTAGTCATCCAGAATCTCGTTCAAGGAAGGTCGCAGCGCCTGAACACCGGTATCCCATTCCGCCCGCGTCAGGTCGCCGGCCTTCACCGAAAAGAGAAACAGCTTGCGGTCGCCATCCTCATCCTTACCGACAGCAGCGATGTCAACGCCGCGTTGAGTCACGCCGATGCCGGGGCGGGAGATGACGTGAAAGCCGAGTTCGCTCAGGAGATCGGGCAAAATCGCATCGAGCTCGCCACGCTCCTTGAGTGATCCGACATAATCGGCGAGCAAGAGTTTCATTTCGCCTTGCTCACCCGGAAAACACGGATCAACCAATCAAGGCCAACCGGATCGATGATTTGAAGCCTTGGCATGCTAACGCTGGCGCTTATGGTCTTCAGTTCCATTGACATCGGAGTCTCGTCAGGTCCGCCCACATACGTGATTGCCTTACGGCCATAAAGAAGTGTGGAACGATGCGCCAATCCGAAAAAGACAGACTGGCGCTCCGCCTGCTTGCGGAATTCGCGGCCCGCGATGTAGTGATTTTGCCGTACCACCCCGCGCTGGTAGGATGACGGCCACAGCTCCTTGATGGGCGTCTTGATATCCAAACCCTTCTCATAGCTCCCGTACAGCTTTAGCGCCTTTCGCACCGGCTGATAGCCGATATCTGCCTTGCCGATTCCTCTCAGGTAAGTCACTCCGATGTCGCCGTAGTTGATGAGAACCAGTTGCACCAGGAGCTGGATCAGTTCTGGCTCGGCTGCCTTGTCGCCCGCCCTAAGCGCCGCAACAACAAAGGAGGCAGCCACAATCGGCGCCATAAGCATATACCCGACCGCCTTATGGCAGAGCACAATCATCTGACTGCCGGTTAATCCAAAGCCCGCTAGGGAGGCGTCAAATGGCTGCGCCTGTTGTACGCCCCCGATGAGCTTGGACATTACTTCGCACAGCATTTGGTCGTCTGTTGCAAACCAGCGAACCGCTAGTGCAAAGAGCTTCGTCCGGTCTAGCGCCGGAAGGCGGTGTTGAAGGACTTGAAAGTTATCCAGCGGTATCGCCTTGCCGGCGTGGGCAAGCAACGCCGTCAGGCAGTCGATTGCTAGATCGTGATAGACGCCGCCGATGAGACGCGAAAGTGTTGCGTCTAACGTGCCAAACAGATGACCC
>Ga0181536_10004911_pt1 | contig 13956 bp, 9 predicted proteins | sample PEATcosm2014_Bin_41_FD_121105 | JGI IMG/M metagenome (GOLD analysis project Ga0181536, IMG submission 121105) | Peatland microbial communities from MTU Mesocosm Facility, Houghton, MI, USA - PEATcosm2014_Bin17_60_metaG | ecosystem: Environmental > Terrestrial > Soil > Wetlands > Peat | place...
CAGAAGCAATGATTACAGGGGCCAGGATGCTTTCGAAGACCGCCCACGCGAGACGGTCCGAGCCTTGGTAATGATCTAGGTACGACTATGATTGAGAAATTGTTTTTGCGTCAGCCCTAAGCGTGCCAGCGGCCAGTTTCTTCTCCATTTCTTCAAGCGTCACTCCCTTGGTTTCGGGATACAAGGCCGCCACCACGATGAGTTGCAAGACCATCATGGCCGAGAAGAAAACGAAGGGAGCCGCTTTTGACGACGCCGCAACGATCGGGAAGCCCCATGAGATCAGAGCGTTCATGATCCAATGCGTGGAACTGCCCAGGCTCTGGCCTTTCGCGCGCACCGCCGTCGGGAACACTTCGCTGATATACACCCAGATGACCGAGCCTTGTGAGAACGCGAACGAGGCAATGAATCCGATCAGCAGCCAGACGAGGAGTCCTTCGTGGCGGCCCGACCAGAAGACCGCGGCCACGCCCGCCAGGCTGAGAGCCATGCCGACAGATCCGATAATCAGCAGCAAGCGCCGGCCCGCTCGATCGATGATCGACATGGCAAGGATGGTGAAAAGCAGATTCGTCCCGCCAATGGCTACGGCCTGCAGATCGCCCGAAACTTTGTTGAAGCCAGCGCGCGCAAAGATGTCGTTGAGGTAATACAGAATCGCGTTAATCCCCGAGAATTGGTTGAACATTGCGATGGATACTGCGAGGAACACGGGGAAGCGGTTCCTGACGGCAAACAGGCGCTCCTGCCCGTACTGGTGTTCGAGTTGTACGGCAGCCGTCATGTCACCGAGTACTCCGCCGACATTTTCCTCGCCGATCAGCTCCAATACCGCGCGTGCATCCGCTGGACGCCCCTTCTCCACCAGCCACCGCGGGCTACGTGGAATCATGAACAGCGTCAGGAAAAATAGAGCTGCCGGCGCCGCGGCAACCCCGAGCTTCCATCGCCACTCCGTTGTGCCCAAGCCCATCTGCCCGATCACATAATTCGAAAAGTACGCGAGCAGGATTCCCGCCACGACGTTGAATTGGAAAACTCCCACCAGCCGGCCGCGCCACTTCGCTGGCGCGATCTCGGCAATGTACATCGGGCCGAGCACGGACGACCCGCCGATCGCCAAACCTCCAACGAACCGGAAGAACACCAGCCAATACCAGTCCCAGGCAAATGCGCAGCCTAACGCCGAGATCAAGTAAAACGTGGCCATGACGCGAAGACTGTCGCGGCGCCCGTAGCGGTCTCCCGGGAAACCCGCGAACAGCGCGCCCATCACGGTGCCCCACAGTGCTATGGAGACCGTGAGGCCCAATCCTCCGGGCGTCAGATCGTAAAAGCGGGTGAGCTGGCCGGTGGTTCCGGCGATCACGGCGGTATCGAAGCCGAACAGCAGTCCGCCAAGCGCCGCAACAACCGTGCTCTTCACTAGTGCTGAATTGAGCGTCATTTGTTCTCCCCCACCAGCGCAGCTGAGCTCCGATATGCTTGCTCGGCAAGGATGAGCGCGCCGAGCACGCCAGACCGGTTGCCAAGCTGTGGTGGCACTACGTAGTGCTCGAAATCATCCCGGAGCACGCTTGCCTGGATATATCCGTTGAGAAGGGCCGCCAGTTCCCGCCGTACCCTCGGGAACAGGTGCTGGTGCTGCATGACGCCGCCCCCAATCACGATGCGCTGCGGCGAAAGCGTGCAAACCCACGTCGCGAGACCCAGCGCCAAATAGTGTGCCTCGAGCGCCCAGGCTGGGTGATCCACGGGCAGTTCCTGGGCAGGCACCCCCCACCGTGCCGCCATCGCGGGGCCGGAAGCCAGCCCTTCGAGACAATCCTGATGGAACGGACACCCGCCCGGATACGGGTCCCTGGCGAGGTCGTGCGGAATGCGAATGTGACCCATCTCGGGATGCAGCAGCCCGTGGACGACGTTTCCATGCACCATTGCGCCGCCGCCGATTCCCGTGCCAACCGTCAGATAGAGGAAATCCGGAATTCCCTGCCCCGCGCCCCAACGGGCCTCGCCGAGAGCCGCGGCATTCACGTCTGTCTCGAAACCAACCGGCACACCGAGTTCGCGCCTTACCGCGCCGGCAAAGTCGTAGTGCTGCCAATCCAACTTCGGCGTCGACGTGATGTACCCGAAAGTGGGCGATTCCGGATGCAGATCCACCGGACCGAACGAAGCGACGCCCACCGCGCTCAAACCCTGGGTCGCGTGCTCGCGAAAGAACTTGCCCACGGTTTCGATGGTGGCGTCTGGCGACGAAGTCGGGAAGCTGCCCAAGATCAAATCGTCCGGGCTACTCCCCACCCCGCAGACGAACTTCGTCCCTCCTGCTTCGATGCAGCCAAAGACGCTCATACGGCACTCTGCTCCAGCAAGTCTTTCACAAATGGCCAGGCTCTTGCTTGGCGTGCCTTCGTCTTACTCCGAACCCTTCGATTGGAAGCTCCACGTCAGGATCTCTTGCAAAGAGCTCAGCCCGCCGGTTCCGCCCGTGAAGCCGACGAAGGCGGCCGTCGATCCTAATGTGTCTGCAACGTTCAGCGGAGCCGAGGTCGAGAAGCTCTTTCCCGTGGCCGAATCGGTGATGGTCCATGCCAGCGCAGTGCCGTCGTAGGTCATGTGGACATAGAATACATGACCACTATGCAAGTCGATTCCCTTTTCCGAGAGGTCCACGGCCGGAACCGTCGGCGAAGCACCGCCGGTGTAAAGCCCAGTGCTGTTGCCGCTTTCGCCTGCGTTGCTGAACAGATCAAACTTCACCGCGGCGCTCTTCGGTATCCCCGGCTTGCCACCAGGACTTACAGGACCGTAGCCCAGCCCTCCGCCGGCCGACCCCACGGCATGAGGATTATCGGCTTGCATCGTGAAAGTGAAGCCGTCCGCCTCAGCATCGGTAAGCTGGAAGGAAAAGTCGTTGGTGAAACTAGCTACGTTCACCGGTTTCGCAGAGAACGCGCTACTGGCCTCCTGGTTGCCACCATCGGTCAGTCGCAGCCGTTTTCGAAAAACAGCCGCCGCACCGTTCATCGCCAAGTTTTGCAGAGCCGTGCCTGAGAATCCGCTGCCGAATCCCATTTCCACAGGCCCGCTACCCACGCCCGTTCCGGTCACAAAGATGGTGTTCCCATTTTCAGTCAACGTTCCGGAACGCGTGCCGGCGGACGTGGGCTTGAAAATGACATCGATAGTGCAACGCGCTCGATCCTGCGATTTTCCGCAATTGTTCGATTGGGAAAAATCACCGTGGATCTCAATGGCGCTCGAGGCTTTGGGGTCGAAACCCGCGAGTGTAACGGTCTGCGCTTGACTCGCCGACCCCACCGTCACCGCATCAAACGCCAAGCTGGCGGGTTGCAAAAGATTTGCCGTCCCATTCCAACGCGCCATATCATCGGCCGCGCGGTCCAGCGTGTCATAAAGCGCATGCACTGGTGTGACTCGCGGAGATTCATTCGCCGCCGTTACCGCCAGAATGCGAACACGCTTGTTGTTCGGCAGCACCAACGCCGTTGCGCCGGCCGGCAGATCCATGTCGTAAGCGAACAGGTACGAATATGCATATGCTTCGTTGGCGCCGTCATAGCCGTGGTTGTGCGAAGCGAACCAAGCCACCGGCGCACGCTTAATGAATCCAGGCCGCAAGCCCGTGTACACTAACTGGGCTTCAATGTACGGCCCATGCTCCTTCAGGTACGCGCGAATCTGCCGCGCCCTTTCGGCATACGGGCTCTTATCGTCCGCTTCTGGCTCCGGTGGTGTCGGATATTCCACCTTCTTCTCGTCCCAGGTGCGCGCATCCCACTGCCCGATAAAGCCGCCCCAGTCTTCGATGTTCAGGTCGATGCGAGTAGAGCCCGATTCGCCTTTCAACTGAAACGTTGCCGGCTGGTCGCCGCCATAAGCGGCCGCCAGGATGTATAGGCGGTTAAAATTCCCTGCTGGCAAAGTGATCGTTTGCCCCGCGGTGGTGACAGCATCGGGCTTGCCGTTCCCAGGGTCCGCCAGATGGAAGTGGGTGCCTGCATAAGCAATGTCAGGCGGCAGCATTTCAGCAGGCAGCGCCTTACCTTGCGACATTTCCTGCTGGTCCGGATCACAATCGAAACAGCCTTCGGCCGGTCGGCCATCCTGAGTGGCGACCGACGTATCGTACGGCAGCGCAACCGGCCGCGACTCAGGCGCCGCCGCCTTCGTGGGAGCCGGCGCAAGACGGACGGCGAACGATCTTGGCTGATACGCCGTGAAAGACGTAACTAGTTCGCCATTGCGGACCATAGCCTCACCGGCCGTTTCCTCCTGGCCGTTAATTTCACGCGCAGCCGCAACCGGGGCCGCAAACGTCACGTGGACGTTCGATTGTGCCTGGCCGCTCATTTCCACCAGCCGCAGTACGATCTCATCGCTCGCTTCCGCTTTCTTCATCGCCAGCACGCGTAACCGGCCGTTACTCACCTTGAGCAGCGAGAAGTCTTTGCCGAGCGAGCCGGCATGCTTGGTGGTTTCAAAAGTCAGCAGCGGTTCATTCAAACGATACGCTTGCCAGTCCGTCTGTCCCTGGCGCCAGTCCCCCGCGTGGCCAGCCAATCCAAACACGAACTCGTGGCGGCCCCAATCCTGGGTGCCTTGATCTTCGTATCCGCCCCGTGTGCCCGGTGTGCGCACCAGTGTCAGGCGCAGCGTGTTGTCGTTGGGCTTATCGGATGCATTCTTCGCGTCGGTCAACAAGGTCACGCCGAACGATCCGCTCCTGTCGGTCAGATCGATCCAGCGATGCGAGGCCACCTCGAACTGCCGCTCGTTTTCCTTGGGCCGTTCGATCGTGCCGATATCCCAGGCGTACGTCGCCATCGCATTTGATGCCGCGAGCGGAAAGGTCTGTTTGAGGTTGGCCTGTTTTGCGCCCCAGTCAATCACATTGGAGATCTCGACGTGGTTGCCTGGATCGCCTGCCGATAGACGAATCGTCTGGACAAACCCGGAGTTTTCCGCTTCGCGCGAGATTTCAACGGCTACTCGAACCGGTCCATTCTCAACCACCCGTACTTGCGCCGGACCCTCGACGTATTTGCGCGGCGCCCGTTGCTCGTCCTCAAAATCCATGTTCCACGCCGGCCACTGGCGCGGATTATCCGTCGAAATGGCCAGCCGCATCGGAGCCGAGAGCAGCTCACGGTTGAGTTTCTTATCAAAGATCTTGGAGATGTCGCCGTGCGCGTCAATGCTGACACGGTAGCGATCATTTTCGAGAGCCGACTCGCTGACCTTGAGTGACGATCCAGCGGCAGCCGATGAACCGGCGAGCTGAATGTCGTAAACCGCGTAGCCCGTTGAGGGCGCTCTTGCCAGAAAGAGTACCTTCGCTGCTCCGCTCGTGGCGCTTTCCAACTGCGCGGCAACATCCTTGCCGTCCGGCCCCACTACGCGCACCCCCTGTGGCGCGCCGCCAGCGAACGCCACGCTCGCCTCCACCACATCCTCGCGCGGAATGTTGAGCTGGTTGAAGACCACCACCGGCGTTCCCTTCGCCTCTGTGTTCAATTGGGACGCAATCGTTTCCGTGGCGCTGGTCACCACAGAAGCGAACTGGTTCAACGCGATGACGTCGTCGTTCCATGAGTACTCGTAAGACTTCGGCGTGGCCGTTCCCGCCATGATGTCGTGGAATTGCCCGCCCATCACCAGCCTCCAGGCGTGGTTCAGCCGCTCCAGTGGATACGGCTGTCCGCCTAGCCATGCTGCGCCGATCGAGGCTTTCTCAGCAGCATCAGCCAGCACTTCATTCTCGCGATTCCAGCGCTTGTGGTACGCCTGCGAGGTAATCGATCCCGCCGAGTGATTGATGAGTTCGAGATCGCCCTTATACCGGGGCATGCGTGCCGTCTCGCCGGGCTTGATGTCGCGGAACATCTGGTCGGCTTGAGACCAAATGACACGCAGTGGACCGTTACCCATCTGCACCGGCGCTCCCTGTGTCTGTTGCTGCTCTCCCGCCTGGCCGGAGTTCGGCAGCGGTGGCAGGGTCGTTGTGCCCTTGTCTTCAATTGCCTCCATCAGCCGGACCGAAAATTCCTTGGGAGAGCCCCCCACATCGCCCGTGCCCACGTAGTGGTAATCCGCGTAGACGCCGGTCACCTTCCCGTTCCAATCGACACGGCTGGGCCAATCCCACACGTAATCGGAATCGCGCGCTTCTGCATTGGGCGGGGTATTGTTCTTGCTCAGGTCGGTGTAAACGTCGCTGTCATAACTGCTCGGGTTGAGAGCGGCAATCACGGTCTTTCCGTCCGGACCTTCCCAAATTCCCACGTTGAACGGAATGCCTTCTGGTGTCTTCTCTGGCGAATCGGGACCACCCACGTGAGGCGCCGGCTGCCAGCCCGCCGAAAGCTTCTGTGTAGAGAAGCCCTTGACGCCCGCGTGGGCCAGAATGCTGGGCAGCGAGGAGGGGAACCCGAAGCAGTCCGGCAGCATGAATTCCTCGCTCGCCTTTCCGAATTCCTGGCGGAAAAACGTGTTGCCATAAAGCACTTGCCGGAGGATCGACTCGGCGGAGGGCGAGTTGACGTCGTTCTCCTCCATCGAAGAGCCGGCCGGAAACCATCTGCCCGCCGCCACATAGCGCTTGAGCCTTGCGTAGTCGGCCGGGTAATACTCCTTCAGCATCATGTAGCGGTTGGCGCCGCTGAAATTGAATATGTAGTGCGGGTACTTCTCAAAAAGGGCGAAATTGTTGCGCATGGTCTTGCTCAGGTATTCCTGAATGACCTGCGGGTATTCCCATCGCCACTCGGTATCCAGATGGGCGTAGCCAACCACGTAGAGCGTCGGCTGCTTGCTCAGATCTGTCGCGCCAACCTGGTTGCTTTGTGCCACCGCCACACCGGGCAACAGAAACAGCAACCACGCCGCCGTTCCTACTACGACGTTGCTCAAATACCGATTCATGATTTTTCACTCCTACTCGTCTTCCGGTGTGACAGCCACAAACTGGAATGCCCAGTTCAGAATATCGTGGATCGCGGTGAACCAGAGGGTCCCGTCCGTGAACCCGAAAGCTGCGGCGTTGCCGCCCAGAGCTTGAGAGAGATTGAAAGGCGCCGGCAAGGCCCGTATACCTGGCAGAATCACCCACTTGAGCCGCTGCCAGTCTGGAGGTCAAAGGGGGAGCCAACTGCCAACTAGACGTTTACCGCCACGGCCTCCTTTTAGTGGTGAGAAAATTGTGAAATTCTAGTGAAATCTTTGATATTCAAGGAGATGTGGTTGGCTGTTCTGTGCTTCACAGCGCCTGAGGTATAATCCTGAAACAATGCCTCAGGTCAGAAATGGGGTCCTGACCGCGAAGTCTAACCTGCCGGCGTCCGAAAACGGGCGGGGTGGTGGTTCCCGCGCGGAAACGCCAGTAAGTCCCGGAGCCGGGCCGAGCTACCGCTGCGAGAACGTGGAAATCGACACCGCTCAGGGCTGTGTGAAGCGTGACGGCCAGGAAGGGTACCTCCGCCAGCAATCGTTCCACGTCCTGGTGTATCTGATCGAGCGGCGTCAGAGGCTCATCAGCAAAGAAGAGCTGATCGAAAATTTCTGGCGCGATACTGCCGTCACCGATAACGCCCTGGTTCAGTGCATTGCCGAGATCCGCAAGGCTTTGGGCGACGATCCCCGGCAGCCCCGCTTTATCAAAACCATTCCCAAGGTCGGCTACCGGTTTGTCGGTGCAGTAGAGGTGGAAGAGAGGCGCCCGGCAGTCGACCCGTCGCAGCCGCTCGCAGCCGTCCAGAGCGAAGAGACACCACAACGCCTGCCGTGGACCGCGAAGCTTCTAAAGTCCCGGCCTGGCTTGATTGTGACCGCGATCCTGGTGTTGGCCGGGGTGGGAATCCTTTCCTGGGCAGCGTTCCACCATTCCTCTGGGTCGCGCGTGGACGTTACGCTCCCGCCAGCGCCGGGGAGAAAGTCGTTGGCGGTGATGTACTTCGAAAATCAGTCGGCCCGGCGAGACTTAGATTGGTTGCGCGAAGGACTAGCCGACATGTTCATCACGGACCTGGCGCGGTCCGACAAGCTGACGGTTCTGAGCCGCCAGCAACTCCACGTGCTGCTGAACCGAATCGGCCGCAAATCAACCAGCGATATTCGCCTTGACGACGCGCTGGACATCGGGCGCCGGAGCCACGCCGAAGCAGTTCTGCTAGGTAGTTTTGCGGCGCTGGGAGAACAGATCCTGATCAACGTGCAGCTTTTCAACACCAGCAGTGGTCAACTTGCAGCCGCGGACCGGCTCGTCGTGAACCGGACTGCTGACGTCCTCACACAGGTCGACCTCCTGTCCCTGAAGCTGGCGGCGCACCTGGGCGTTTCTCCTCGCGATGCCACACAGAAGGCGGGTCTGGGCGATGTCATGACGGGAAGCGTGGAAGCTTACCGCTACTACTCACTGGGAGTCAGCAAGGCGCACGCGTTCGAGAACGCCGAGGCCATTGCCTTGTTGCGCAAAGCAGTCCAACTCGATCCGAAATTCGCCATGGCCTACGCGCGGATTGGATACGCCTATTCGGTAACGGATTTTCTACCGGACCAGGGAAGACCTTTTTTGGAAAAGGCTTTCCAGTTGTCGGACCGCCTGACCGGGAAAGACAGGCTGTACGTCAAAGCATGGTATGGCATCGCGCGGCAGGATTACGCGAGTGCGATCGAGACGTTCCAGCAAGTCATCCGCGAATACCCCTTGGAAACGGAGGCGTACGCACGCCTGGGCCGCTTGCTCTACCGGGAGGAACGTCCCGAAGAAGCGATCGCCGTGGCGCGCCAGGGACTCGCTTCCGACCCGGAGGCCAAGGACTTGTTTAATGTGCTCGGCATATATTTCCTGGGTCTTGGCCGGTATGACGAAGCGATCGCGGCACACCAGCGCTACGTGGAATTAGCACCCAACGAAGCCAATGCTCACGACAGCCTGGGTATGTCATATCAACAGTCGGGCCGCTACGACAAGGCAGTGGCCGAGTACAATGCAGCGCTTTCGCTTGATCCGGAGTTCGAACCCGCCATCATCCATATGGGCGATCTCTGTGCACAGCAGGGGCGCTACCACGACGCGATCGACCAGTACCGGCGCTATATCCAGGTGACCCGTTCCGATGCCGCGCGGGCCGTGGGATACGGCGGGATCGCTCAGGTCTACTGGAGAAAACACGATCTCTGGCGCGGCGCACAAGCGGCTGCGAGTGAGGTGCGATACGAGAAGTCTGCGGTATGGAACTCGCTGTTGTTTGCCCGGGCGCGCGGCGATCACGCTACCGCGGATCACCTAAAGGAAATGCTGGTTCGTAATGTGCCCTATCCCGAGCGTGGAGGCAGAAATGAGCGCAGGAGCCACCTCTACTACCTGGGCATGCTGGCGTTGCAGGCTGGTCAGTTCGAAGAGGCCATTGCCGATTTCAAAGAAGCGCTGCGGCACCTGCCCCCCAGCTCGGGACTGGATTTATACGAGGACTGCCTGGCCAACGCCTACCTGCAATCCGGTCATGTGGATGAAGCTATCCGCGAGTACCAGCGCATCCTCCATCTCAACCCCAACTACCCGTTGGCAGAGTATCATCTGGCCCAGGCTTACGAGCGCAAAGGGGAAAGCGCGTCGGCCCGCGGCGCATACCAGCGCTTCCTCGAAACGTGGAGCCACGCAGACGCCGATACGCCGGAAGTGGTGGAAGCCAAGAAGAACGCGACTTCCAATGCCGCCGCGGACGTGAAGCCAGCCAAGCGGCACGGGTAACGCCCTAGTTCGCTTCGCGCACCGCCGTCATCAACTGTTCGCTCAGCACCGTCGGCGCCCAGTATTTCTCAATGTGTTCGATCACCAGCTCCGTGCCCCGGTCGTGGGGAACGAACGGGCGGTCCTTCGGATTGTACATGGAATCGGTCAGATCGCGGACCAAGATGCAGCGTTCGCCCCAGTTGGTCATCTGTTTGATCGCGAACGAGCGGTTCAGCACGCACATGTTGGTGTGAACACCCATGATGAGAAGATGATCGATGCCACGGCTTCGCAGGAAGCTCAAAATTTCGGGGCCGTTGTCGGAGATCACGTCTTGGGGAGCGATGCGCAGCGCCGCATTTTCACGCGTCCAGGCCTTGTAGAATTTATCGGAAGTGTCACAGCCCCCGTTGGAGTCGTCGATGGGCAGCGGAGGATCGGTAAGACCCAGTGAACGCGGAGAATCCGTTTTCGGCAACGCAAGCATGCGCAGCCGCTCCGGCGCGCCTTTGTAAAAGTCCATGGTTTCGGACGGCGCGTGAATGATCTGCACACCCGCCGACCGCGCTTTCTCAATCACCGGATTCATACGGATAGCCAAGGCGTCGACACGGCGGCTGGCGCCTGAGCACCAGTGCTTGTCCCACATGTCGCAGATCACGATCGCTGCGTGCGAAACTGGCAGGCTTTCCACAAAATGTGCTTCCTGCCACTGTCCACTGCCTTTGAACGCTTCCACCTGCGTGCGCAGATGCAACCGCAGTACGCCGCGATCGTCAGCCGCTGCCGCCAGGCATGCGAAAATCGCGCAAAGTGCCAGCCGGCGCTTCATTTTTCGATCACCGCCTTCTTGATGTAATCGAGCTTCGGAAATTCGCGCACAAGGTAGGCATTGCCCTCAGCTTCGGCTCGATCTTGTGCCGGACCCGCCCCGCCCGGTGCGCCCTCGCCGTAGCCACTGTAAAGCTCGCTCACGACGTCTAACCCTTGCGTCACTTCGCCGAAGGGAGCGAACCCGTCGCTATCCAGCCGCGCGTTGTCTACGAGATTGATGAAGACCTGAGTCGTACGCGTATTCGGGCCACTGGTAGCATACGTAATCGTCCCACGGCGGTTCGTCTGGGTTACAGGATCATCCTTCAGATTGGTATCGCGCCATTTTGTTGTCACCGCCGGGTCGGCTGCAATGCCGAACTGCACGACAAAACCGGGCAACACGCGGAAGAATCGCGCGCCGTCGTAGAACCCGCTCTTCACGAGCGTATAGAAGCGGTCCGCGCCGATCGGAGCCCACTGGCGGTTCACCGTCAGAACGAACTCACCCTTGCTCGTATCGAAACCGACCTTGTAAGTATCCGGCGCGTGCTCCGGACTGGCAGCCGACTCGGGCTGCTGCCGCGAACATCCGCAGACCAGAATCGCGCTCAACATCAAAACGGCGGTTCTCATATGACCCCGTATTTCTTGAACCACTGCTGCAATCGCTGCCAGCCGTCCTGCGCGGCTTCCTTATCGTACCCTGGCCGGTAATCGGCGTTGAAGCCGTGCCCGGCATTGGGATACACCTGGATCTCCGAAGGATTTCCCGCGGCCTTCAGCGCCGCACGCATCTGCTCGATCGTGTCGAGCGGGATTCCCTGATCCTTGCCGCCATACAATCCCAGCACCGGAGCTTTGAGCGACGCGGCGATGTCGATCGGATGCTTGGGTTGCAACTCGCTCGTCTGCCCCACCAGGCGGCCATACCACGCCACGCCCGCTTTGAGCTTCGGGCTGTGCGCGGCATAGAGCCACACGATGCGGCCGCCCCAACAGAAGCCTGTGATGCCCAGCCTGTGCGTATCGCCCTTGCTGTGTTTTCCGGCCCAGTCCACGGTCGCGTCGAGGTCCGCCATCACCTGTGCGTCAGGCACCTTGCTCACCACCTGCGTGATGATCTGCTGGATGTCGCTGATCTTCGAGACATCGCCCTGCCTTGCGTACAACTCCGGCGCAATCGCCACGAATCCGAGCTTGGCGAAGCGCCGGCACATATCCTTGATGTGCTCGTGCACGCCGAAGATTTCCTGCACCACCAGTACCACGGGAAACGATTTGCCGGATTTCGGCATCGCGCGATACCCGGGAATCTGGCCGTCAGCCGTCGGAATCGAGACCTCTCCGGCTTCGAGACCTTCCGTATCGGTGGTGATGGTCTGCGCGGAAACCGGCAGCACCGCCATGGCGAATCCCGCCGACAGCTTGGTTACCAGAAACTGGCGCCGGTCCACGCCGGATGCGGTTGGTGATGGCATAGAGGGATTTTAGCGCATGTTGCAGCCCGCTTTTCCGGCGGTATAGTGGTTGTGCGCGCATGGCGCGCGGACGCAAGACATACGAGGCAGGTCTGTGAATCGAAGATCGTTTTTCGGAGTGATGGGAGGAATGGGAATGCTGGCAGCAGCCCGCCCCGCCGGGGCAGCCGGTGAGAAACGCACGGGATTTTACGTGCTCGAGACATACTACTTGCAGCAGGGCGCGCAGGTGGCGCGCATGCACGATTACTTCAGCAAGCTCGTTTTGCCGGCCTTGCAGAAGGTGCATCACACAGGCCCGGTGATTTTTCTGGAGTCGCTCGTGGCGCCGCACATGCCGCAGGTCGTCGCGATCTACGGCTTTCAGTCGTTCGACGAGATGTGGGGAGTACATACGCGCATCCACCTGGACGCTGAGCTGGTGAAGAACTTCGAAGAGTGGGACCAGGGCGAACCCGCGTTCGAACAGCAATCCAACGTACTTTTGCAGGCAGCCGACTACAGTCCGGAGATCGTCACTCCCGCCGAGCCGCCAAAAACCTCGCGCATCTTCGAGCTGCGCGTGTATCATTCGCCCACATGGCGGCAGCTCAAGGCGCTGCACGAGCGCTTCGCCGGGCCGGAAATCCAGATCTTCCACCGTTCCGGTGTCAACCCGCTCTTATACAGTTCTACCTTCTTCGGCCCCAACATGCCGAACCTTACCTATCTGATTCCCTTCGACAGTCTCGCGGCGCGCGAAAAAGCCTGGGACACTTTCGGCGCAGACCCCGAATGGATCAAGGTCCGCAAGGAATCGATTGACAAACACGGGCAGATCTCGGCGGTGATTCAGATTTCCCTGTTCAAGTCCACGCCGTACTCGCCTATCCGGTAACGCAGTCGACGAAACAAGCCTAGTCTTCACTCGTGAAAATGTCGGCAATCGCGTTCAGCGGGTTGTGTTCGTCCGCGCTGGTTTTGCCGGGAGCAAGTTCCCGCCGCAGCTTGTTGATGGTCATGCTCTGCACGATCACCCGGCCCGGCCCCGTCATGTTCGCCAGAAACAGCCCCCCGCCGCCGAATAGCGCCGTCTTGATGCCGCCCACGGACTGGATGTCGTAGTCGACCGATTCATCGAACGCCACAATGCACCCTGCATCCACCTGTATCACCTCGCCCGCGTTCAGTTTGAATTCAACAAAATCACCGCCCGCGTGGATGAACACAGTTCCAGGGCCGGTAAGCTTCTCCAGAATGAAGCCCTCGCCCCCGAAAAAGCCGGCGCCCAGCTTCTTTACGAACGCGACGTTGAACTGCACACTGGTTTGGGCGAACAGGAACGCGTCGCGCTGCGCCATAATGCTCTGGCCGGCCGCCAGATCAAACGCCTGAATGCGCCCCGGGTAGCTGCCCGCGAAGCCGACTTCGCCCCGTCCGTCGGTACGGAAATAGGTCAGGAACAGCGATTCGCCGGTGATGGTCCGCCGCAGCGCGCCGAGCAGTTTCTCGCCCAGCGTCTCGCCGCTCATGCGTGTTTCCCAAGCCACGTTAGCCGTTTTGTAAACCATCTTGCCGGCTTCCGCATAAATCTCCTGCCCCGGTTTCAGCCGGATGCGCGCCACTTGCAGGTTGTCGCCTTGAATGGTGTAGTCGAGCGGCTCAACCGCGGGCTCCGCGGGCGCGCTCGCTCCCGCCACTGGCTTTCCGCAGCTCGCGCAGAATCTCGCCTCTTCTCCAAGCTTCGCACCGCAGGTCACGCAAAACGGCATAAGAGAAAAGTATAGAAATTCACGCGCGGAAATCAAAACTGTCGCAAAATGGGAAGGTGCTACGTGATCCCGCGCTCATCCCGCTTTCGCAACAGCACCACAACGGCCTGGCGCTATGCGTGCTCACCGAGCGCGCCTTGCGCGGTGA
>Ga0181536_10004918_pt1 | contig 13942 bp, 12 predicted proteins | sample PEATcosm2014_Bin_41_FD_121105 | JGI IMG/M metagenome (GOLD analysis project Ga0181536, IMG submission 121105) | Peatland microbial communities from MTU Mesocosm Facility, Houghton, MI, USA - PEATcosm2014_Bin17_60_metaG | ecosystem: Environmental > Terrestrial > Soil > Wetlands > Peat | place...
CGCGCTGACGAACTGTGGCGCGTATCTTTGCCGGCATTCGGCAGACCCCAGTCAAGGTCCCAAACCGATGCGGATTGTGGAGCATCTCAGCAAGGCCGTCCTGTTCCAGTGCAAGGACTGCGGCGATTGTTCGCTCCCGGAAATCGCGTTTCTGTGTCCTGAATCCCAATGCGCGAAGAACCAGCGCAATGGTCCGTGCGGCGGCACGCGCGAAGGCCGCTGCGAAGTGGACCGCTATGGCGATTGCATCTGGCTGCGCGCCTACGAACGTCTGAAACACGAAGGCAGAGAACAAGACTTGTTGCAGCATGTGCTCGTAGTACAAAACCAGGGACTACGCGGCACGTCTTCCTGGGCCAACTTCTGGCTCGGCCGCGATCACACGGCAAAAAAGGACCATCCCACCCCGCCCGCTGAAGCGGATTCCACCGCCAAACATTAAAACCGAACCGCCCGATCCGGCCTGACTTTCGCTGGAAAGTAGCCGGAAAGCATCGCACCGGTGACGCTGGAGACGGGGTGGTTCAAACACAGGCTCAAGCCGGGAAACGCATTTCCTCCGCGTAGGTGTCTTGAAAATCCTTGTCCTCATTGAGCGCCACGTGTTCGGTGCGGCGCGCGACGGCGTCCCAGCCGGCCGGGTCTTCGAACAACGCCCGTTTCGCCCCCAGCAGCGCGGTGTTGCCGGCGGGAACGACGCGATGAATGGGAACGCGCAGCAGACCAATCCGTTGGGCGCTGGTCCGGTTGACATAATTGCCGAACGCACCGGCCAGGTGAAGCTGGTGGATGTCATCGAGTGAAGCGCCGAATCGCGCTGCCAGCATCCGCAGTCCGGTGGCGATGGCCCCTTTGGCCATCTGCAATTCGCGCACGTCCGCCGCCGAAAGGGTCACGGCGCCGGCCAGCGGCATTCCGCGATCGGACGTCAGCCGGCCATCGGGCCGGATCCAGCCGAGTTCCAAGCCCGCCGCCACCGCGTCCACCAGTCCGCTGCCGCACAATCCGCGTGGCGCGCCACCGCCAATCACGCGGCACGCCACCGAGCCATTTTGCGCGCGTACCTCGCTGATGGCGCCCGTGGCCGCGCGCATGCCCATCGAGATGCGCGCCCCCTCGAACGCCGGCCCCGCCGCCGTGGAGGTGCACAACATCCGCTGGTGGTTGCCGACCACCACCTCGCCGTTGGTGCCGAGGTCCATCAGCGCCGTCAATTCGCGGCTTTCGTGCAAACCGGTGGCCACGATGCCGGCCAGAATGTCCGAACCAACAAAGCCGCCGATGCACGGCAGGAATTCCACCACCGTCTTCTCCGGCAGATTCCAACCCAACTCACGCGCCGAAAACCGGAACCGTCCCGGCTGTTGTGGCTCGAAGGGATGCCCGGCCAGCGGTGCGACGCTGATGCCGCAGAACAGGTGGTGCATGACGGTGTTGCCGACAATAATTATCTTATTCAAATCATTACCGGCATCCGAACTTTTGTCCCACGTGGGACAAAGTTTTGCACGGCGCGAAACCAGTTGGCTTGCCATTCCGCCGAGCTGTTCGCGCACCTGCCGCTGCAAATCCGGCTGGCCGCCACATAATGCAAATTCGACGCGGCTCATGATGTCGCCGCCGTGACGGGCCTGCGCGTTCAACGCCGTGACCACCGACAGCACGCCGCCGGTCTTCAAATCGAGGAGTTGCGCGGCAATGGTGGTGGTGCCCAGGTCAATGGCCACGCCGAGGCCCTCGCGCGGCGCAAACTTGAAAGTGGACTGATCACTCAGGATGGGCATCTCCCATTGCGCAAGCTCGAGTTTGAGATCACCCGTGATGGAATGCCGGCACGCCAGACGCCAGCCACCGGCAAGCTCCGCGCCCGTCAGCATTTTTTTTTCCTCCTCGCCGACAGGCAGAATGCCTTTCAAGGCTTTGACGCGGCAGCCTTTGCAACGCCCGCGTCCACCGCAGGGGAACTCGACTCCCTGCGCGAAAAGAACGTCCTGCAACTGTGTGCCGGAAGCGACCTCCAGTTTGAGATCGGCGGGCGAAAGTTCGAGGGTATGCGTTGATGGGGTCATGCTGGTTCCACACCGATGAGTTGCGCGTTATGACGCAGGCCAACTCGCTCGCCCGGCTTCAACTTGAGAAATTCGCGGTCATTCCAATCCGCGTTCAACAATCGCCGCAGCCAGCCCAGGTCGCCGGGGAGCTTTTCAAATTTCCAGCCGTGTGCCCGGGCGTTTTTCCGCGCAGCTTTCTCCCATTTTGCCGCTTCAGGCACCGGCGGGGCGATGAAGGCAAGCCGTTCATAGTGCCGGGTGAGGTTGTTCAATTGTTCGAGCAGATAACCGGCATTTTCATCGCCGTATTTTTCAGCCAGTTGTTCGCGTGTGACGGTGGAGCCGGGTCCGAAGGGAAAATTCTGCTGGCGGACATCGCCATTGGCCGGTGAATTCTCCAGCCAGCCCGCGCTCTGAAAGTAGGTGCCCGGTTGTGTTTCCAGTTGCGCGAGATAACACCGGCTGCTGCCGAGAAGCATCCCGATGCAGTCGTGCGCGCGCGGGATGGCAACGGGCAGCGCCCGCGCCTCCAGCCCCACAATGCCGCGATTGCAAAGCCCGTAACCAATGGCAATGGCATCACATTGACCGGTGGTCACTCCATCAATCGCGCCTTGAAGCGCGGCGCGTAGATTTTCAGCGGACCCTTCGTGGAGTCCCATTTCCAGGTGCTGGAAAGTGACCTCGGTTTTCGCCCCGGCGGCAAGCATTTCCAGTTCCCGTTGGAAGACAGGACAGGCGATGACATGCAACCGCAGGCGGTTCATAAATTATGCTTTTCGCGGAGCAGTTTGTGCAGTTCGCTGATAAATTCCGGCGACGTTCCGCAGCAACCACCGATGAAATTCGCGCCGGCTTCGAGAACCGCCGGAACGTGACCGGCAAATTCCACCGCCGTCGTCGTATAAACAGATTTGCCGTCCCTGATTTGCGGCAGCCCGGCGTTGGCCTTGATCCAGACCGGGTGTCCGCCCGCCGCGGCTTTCAACCGCGCACAAATTTTCACGAACCCCGCGATGCCCTGGCCGCAATTCGCGCCGACGACATCGGCTCCGGCTTCCAGAAGACCTGCCACCGCCTGTTCCGGTGTGGCGCCCATCATCGTGCGGTCTTTGTCCTTGCCGGAATCGAACACCATGCAGGCGACCACCGGCAAACCGGCGGCTTTCGCCGCCGTTGTGGCAATTCTGGCTTCCTCCAAATCCAGCATGGTTTCCACGACCAGCCCGTCGGCCCCGCCGCGCGCCAAAGCTTGCGCCTGTTCGGCGAACGCGGCGCGCAATTCATCTTCGGTCACGTCACCGTTCATGAGCATTTTGCCGCCTGGCCCAATCGAGCCAAAAACCAGTGCGCATTTGTTCGCCGCTTCGCGCGAGATGCGGGTGCCCGCTTCGTTGATTTCTTTGACGCGATCCGCGCCGCCACCCCCGGCCAGGCGCAGGCGGTTGGCGCCGAACGTGTTCGTCAAAATAATTTGCGAACCGGCTTCGACGTAGGCACGCGCGACGGCGGTGACTTTTTCAGGACGGGTCAGGTTCCAGAGGTCCGGCACTTCACCCGGCGCGAGTCCGCGCGCCTGGAGTTGCGTGCCCCAAGCGCCATCTGTGAGCACCGGGCCTTGGGCGATCAATTGTTGAATGAGTGGATTAAGCGTCATAACCAAGGGCTTTCACCGGTTGTGTTACCAGGCTGGTTTCAGTTCATCCAAATATTTTCGGTTCTTCCAGCAAAATTCGCCGCGCCCGTTCACGTGCCCGGCCTTTTGGCGGTGCCAGCCGGAACAAAGGGCTTTCCGAAACAATGTCCTAATGGCATGATTATTGCGCAATTTTGGAATCGGTTGAAATGAAAAAAAAGATTTTCAGATTCTCCACATTGCGAATGCAGTTGGTTGGCAGCGTGTTTTTGCTCATCACTCCGGCCTGGTTGCTGATGTATATTTTTGACCTGCCAATGAGCGGGTTTGTGGTGGGGGTATTGGCGCTGGCAGCCTCGTGGTTCGGCGGGGAACACTTCATTTTACGCGAGGTGCGCGCCTTGTCCAGTGTGGCCCAGCGGATTGCAGATGGAGATTTGAGCGCCCGCACCGGACTGAAACCCTCGGAAAACGAACTCGGTCAACTCACAAAGGGTTTTGACCTGATGGCCGAATCGCTGGAGCGGCATGCCAAGAATCTCGAAAGCGCGGAAAAAAACCTGTTGAATCGCACGTTCCAGCAAACCGTTGTCGCCGCGCTCGGACAATTTGCGCTGACCAACAGTGACCTCGATGCGCTGCTGAATCAAACCGTCATGCTTGTGGCGCAAACACTGGGCGTGGAATACTCCGCCGTGTTCGAGCAATTGCTGGCCGGTTCACTGCGGCTGCAAGCCGGCGTTGGCTGGAAACCGGAGTACAACCGGCAGACTTCCCTGCCCGGAAATGAGGATTCCCCGATTGTCTCTGCTTTGAAATCCGGCGACCCCGTTGTCATCGCCGATCTGAAGGCCGAAACGCGAATTTCCGCGTCGCCGTTTCTGGCCGAGCACGGTGTTGTCAGCGGTATCACCGTCGCCATTCCCACTCACGACCGGCCCTATGGAATGCTGGGCATTTACAGCACGCACGGGCGGAAATTCAATTCGGACGAAGTGCAATTTCTCATGGCCGCCGCCACCGCCGTCGGCCTGGCCGTCGAGCGCAAACGGGCCGATGCCGAACTGCAAAAACTCGCCGCGTTCGTCCAGTTGAATCCGGACGCAGCGATGGAACTGAACGAAAACGGGACCATCACCTATTTCAACGAAGCCGCGCAACAACTCGCCGCCTCCGTGCAAAGAAATCAGCCTGGTGAAATATTGCCACCGGACATTGACCGCATCATCCGCGAATGCCTCGCCAGCGGACAAAGCAAGGTGCGCCAGGAAATCAAAATGGAAGGGCGCACATTTTCGTGGTCGGTCCATCCCGTCTTGCCGAGCAACGTGGTGCATTGCTACATCGAAGACATCACCGAACGGCTGAGTTTGGAGGCGCAGTTGCGTCAGGCGCAAAAGATGGAATCCATCGGCCAGCTCGCCGCCGGTGTTGCGCATGACTTCAATAACATGCTCACGATCATTCAGGGGCATTCCAGTTCGCTGCTCGCCAGGCCGACATTGCCGCCGGAGGTGGTTGACTCGGTTCAAGCCGTCTATTTTGCCGCCGAACGCGCCGCGGGTCTCACGCGCCAATTGCTCATGTTCAGCCGCAAGAATGTCATGCAGCCCGAGCTGCTCGATTTGCAGAAAGTTGTCGGTAACATGAGCAAGATGTTGGAGCGTCTCCTCGGGGAAACCATCACGCTTGAATTTCAGCCGGCGGTGGAAAATCCATTTGTTCAGGGCGACTGCGGCATGATCGAGCAGGTCGTGATGAACCTTTCCCTCAACGCCCGCGACGCCATGCCGCGCGGCGGCAGGCTGACCATCGGCGTCGAGACCATGATCATTGATGCCGCTTTCATCGAAACCCATCCCCAGGCGCATGCGGGACGCTTTGTTCGTTTGCGCGTCACGGACACAGGTATCGGCATGGATTCTGCCACGCTGGGCCGCATCTTCGAACCGTTTTTTACCACGAAAGACATCGGCAAGGGCACCGGCCTCGGCCTCGCGACTGTTTATGGCATTATCAAACAGCACGAAGGCTGGCTCGAAGTGAACAGCGAACCCGGCAAAGGCAGCACGTTCGACGTGTTTCTTCCCGCCAGCGACAAAGTGCCCGCCTTCGCAGAAGAAGCGGCCCCCGCTGCCCCTGTCGCCGGCGGCTCGGAAACCATTCTCATCGTTGAAGACGAACCGATCCTGCGGAGCATGGCCCGCGACATCCTCGAAGAGTGCGGCTATCGGATTCTGGAAGCGTCATCCGGCAAGGAAGCGCTTGACGTATGGAATCAGCGCGCGAATGAAATTGATTTGCTCCTGACCGACATGGTGATGCCCGATGGCATTTCCGGCGCGGACCTCGTCGAAAAATTGCAGACCAGCCAGCCCCGCCTGAAGGTTGTCTTTACCAGCGGCTATACCGCCAATGAAGTGAACCAGAAAATGCTGGCCCGGACCCGCGCGAGCTTTCTCGCAAAACCCTACACCCACGCCGAACTCGCCAAAACCGTCCGCGATTGCCTCGACCAAAACAACAGCAGTGATGCGACGGCTGTGGATAATTGACGCCGCATGGAAACCCGCGCGCAGGGAGATGTCACGATCGCCATTTTGAGCGACATCCATCACGCCGGCCCCGCCGAGCGCGCGTGCGGCGAAGATTACGAATTTCGCACCATCGCCAATCCCCTGCTCCGCCCGGTCGCGCGCGCCTACCGGCATTTGATCTGGATGCGTCATCCGCTCGACCAGGGACGGCAACTCGACCGTTTTCTGGCCGAAATCGGACCGGTGGATTATGTCGTGGCCAATGGGGATTATCCGTGCGACACCGCGTATGTGGGCGTGAGTGACCCGGGATCGTTCCAAAGCGCCCAGGAATGTCTTGGCAAACTCCGTGCGAAATTCGGCGACCGCGCGCGGTTCACCTTTGGCGACCATGACCTGGGCAAGTTGACCCTGTTTGGCGGGAACGGAGGGATGCGACTGGCCAGTTGGCATTCCGCCACGCAGCAGCTTGGTCTGCAACCGTTCTGGAAACTGTCCATCGGGCGTTACCTGCTCATGGGTGTGGCGTCGCCGCTCATCGCCCTGCCCGCAAACAAGGCGGACGTGCCGCCGGAGGAATGGCCGGAATGGCAGCCCTTGCGCGAGGCGCATCTCGCCGAAATCCGTGCCGCCTTCGACGCGCTCCAGCCGGAGCAACGCGTGCTGTTGTTCTGTCACGACCCCACGGCCCTGCCGTTTTTGTGGCGCGAGGAACCGGTGCGCCGCCGCCTGCCGCAGGTGGAACAGACCATCATCGGGCATTTGCACACGCGGCTCATTTTGTGGAAAAGCCGGATGCTGTCGGGAGTTCCGCCCATCCGGTTTCTGGGCCGGAATGTCAACCGCTTCAGCTCGGCGCTGCACGAAGCACATCATTGGTGGCCGTTCCGGGTGCGATTATGCCCCGCCCTGTCCGGCATCGAGTTATTGAATGACGGCGGCTATTACACCATGCAACTTGACCCGGCAGCGAACCGCCCGGCGCAATTCATTTTTCACCCCCTGCCCCGGTGATCCTTAAAAGCGAAGTAGCCGCCGACGTCAGTCGGCGCAAATAAATGGCAGAGGGGCCATTGAATGTGGTTGACGCACCGGCTGCTGTTGTCGCGACAATATAAACTACGATCGTGGATTATATTGTCGCGACGGTTTCATCCATCGAAAGTCAGCGATGCAGCGGTTTGGATGCGATTACTCCCACCATAGCCCAACCGGAATTTCCATCTGGGAAGAAAATTCTCGAACAGTGAAAAATAATTTTCGTCCCTACTTTTAACCATCAATCCCGCCGGGAGTTTTCACACAGCCACGCGCGGCGCAGAATCCTTCATCGCTACTCCATAATCACCGATCCGTTCTCTGAGAATGACGGCGTTCCGTTCAAATAAAGGCACACCTTGTTAGCTGGCCATCCGCGAATTGTAACAATGCTTACCTGTCCAGTTAAATAGTTCGATATGGCCGATAAAAAAGCCGATGCCATCACCAGACCGTTCGTGCCGCATCTCAGTGTCATTCCATACCCAGGAAATCTACCGATATATGTACTCATCCCATCGAAGCCACCGATGCCTTGCTTGGACAGCATTTCACCCAGCGCGGCACCGACCTTGAATCTCTCATCGTTACCCTGCTCGTATTCGATAGTCACAACTGGAGGCGTTGCCGCGTATTGAACGCGAAACGTAGCTAACTTTTCTTCGACGCTGCGCTGGATTTCAGGCGAAGCCGGTCGAAATTGCTGCTTATTCTCGTTAATCGTCACTGATTGCACAGCATTTGGACTGTCAATAGCACTCTGAACGATTGCGCCTGGGGAATGACTGACTTGAATTTTCGCTTTGCTGTGACTACTTGGGAACAAAAGGTAGAACAACAAGCCTAGGATAGAACAAAGTGAACCGTAGAAGGCTACTTTATTCCACAAATTGAGATTCCGGTATCGTTGCAAAAGTTTCATCACCGCTTCCACCTATTGCTCCCAGTTTGGATCTTTGTCTGAATCGTATTTTCTTCCACTTCGGTTGGAAGGTCTTGGCGGATCGAATTTACTTAGATCTTCCAGCAATTTCATCACGGCTTCCACGGCGGCATCGGCCTTGACGGGTTGCAGCGCGCCGCCGCGCGGTTTGAGTTCCACTTCGCCCTTCGCAAGCGATTTCTCGCCGATGCCCAGACGAATCGGAAAGCCAACCAGATCCGCGTCCTTGAATTTTACGCCGGGACGTTCATCGCGGTCGTCCAGAATCACTTCCACGCCGCGCGCCGTGAGTTCCGCGTAAATTTTCTCCGCCAGTTTCATCAACGCGCTGTCCGGCGCCACGCCCAGCGGCGTGATGCAAACGGTGTAGGGCGCGACGCTCAACGGCCAGATGATGCCGTCCTTGTCGTTGCACCGCTCAATGACCGCTTGCAGGGTTCGAGTAACGCCAATGCCGTAGCAGCCCATGACCGCGGGCTTGCGCGTACCGGCCTCATCCAGAAAGGTTGCGCCCAGTTTCTCGCTGTATTTCGTGCCGAGCTTGAAAACGTGGCCGACCTCAATCGCCCGGCGGATTTTCAGTCCCGATTTATCGGGACATTTCGGGCAGGGTTCACCGGCAGTCACAGTCCTCAAATCGAACCACTGCGTCACCTTGATGTCGCGTTCGATGGAGACGTTGCGGAAATGGAAACCGTCTTCGTTCGCGCCGGTCGTCATGTCGTTCGCGCCGCGCAGACGTTCATCGGCGAAAATCCTCGGAGCGCCGGCCTCCGGCACGGCGCGTTGCAGCGGTTCACCTTCAAGCCGTGCCGGAGGCTCGCCTCGGCGAAGCTCGGGCCGGCGCTCCAATGTCGCCGCCACGGCACCGAGCGAACCGGGTTTTGCACCGAGCGTGGCCACACATTCTTCCGCCGTCGCCGGCCGGAAAACCGTTGTGCCCAATCGTCCGGCGAGCTTGGCTTCGTTCAACTGGTCGTCACCGCGCATCAAGATGATGACCGGCTTGCTGTCGGCCATGTAAACCAGCGTCTTGATCTGACGATTGGCCGGAACGTTGAACGGCGCCTTGGTCAAGGCTTCGATGGTGACGACGCCGGGCGTGGCAAACCTCTCAATTTCGGATTTCGGATTTCGGATTTCGGATTTCGGCACCGCGCTGGCGGCTTTCTCGATGTTCGCGGCGTAACCGCAGGCCTCACAGTAAACGACCTCGTTCTCGCCGGTCTCCGCCGGGACCATGAACTCGTGCGAAAATTTCCCGCCAATGACGCCGGTGTCGGCCTCGACCGGAAACGCCTTCAGTCCGCACCGCGCAAAGATGCGCGCATAGGCGTCATACATTTTTTGGTAGCAGACCTGCGCCGCCTCGTCGCTCACGTCAAAACTGTAGGCGTCCTTCATGATGAACTCACGGGCGCGCATCAGCCCGAAGCGCGGGCGGATTTCGTCCCGGAACTTCACGCTGATCTGGTAAAAATTCTTCGGCAACTGCCGGTAGGAATTAATCTCGCTGGCGGCGGTGGTGGTGATGACTTCCTCGGCCGTCGGGCTAAGCACCCATTCGCGGTTTCCGCTGTCCTTCAATTTGAACAGCACATTGCCGGCGGTTTCGTAACGACCGCTTTGCTGCCAGATTTCCGGCGGCTGGAGCGCGGGCATGAGCATTTCGAGCGCGCCGGCACGGTCCATTTCCTCGCGGACGATTTGCTCGACCTTGCGCAGCGCGCGCAAGCCGAGCGGCAGAAAGGTATAGACGCCGCCGGCGAGCTTGCGGATGAGACCGGCGCGCAGCAGCAGTTTGTGGGAAAGGATTTCCGCGTCAGCCGGGGCTTCGCGGAGGGTCGGAATAAATGCGTTGGTCCACTTCATGTGACGGGAGATTTAACAACAAAGGAATGAAGGAACGAAGAATTTTATTTTGCGGCGTAGCGGTGTCTCGGCAGAGCGCCGCAAACTTTCCTTCGAGATGGCGGCTTTCTGCCGAAAGCCGCTACGGTCTCAATTCACCGGGAACGGCGCTCTGCCGAGACGCCGCTACGTTCTCGCTTCGCGCGCGATGATTTCCCGCATGGCCTGCACGTCCAACTTGTCCTTGTCGCGCCAGGAATCCTGTTTGAGAAAAACGAGGTCGGCGGGCGAAAGATACGGGATGCGGACACCGCCGGTTTCCAGATGCCGCAGGCGCGGACGAAAATCTTCGAGCGACCTGCCGCTCATCCGCGTGAAGATGTCGAGGTCGAATTCCTCAATCACGCGGACCGCGCCTTCCTGAAACACAAAATCCTCCGGCTTGAGTTCGCGCGCCCAGCCTTCGCCCCAGCCCGCAAGGCAATCCAGCGGTTTGCGGAGATTTTCCGGCGCAGCGTGAACGAGGATGTCCACATCAAGGGTCAGGCGCGGATAACCATTGAAGATGACCGCCAGTCCGCCGACGACCGCGAAATCAACGCGGTCAGCGGCGAGGGCGACCAACAGTTTTTCGAATCGGGAAGTAATCTCCCCCGGCTTTGGCGAATGATCCATGCGCGTGTTTTTTGAGAAAGCCAGCCAGGTCTTCCAAGTGGGCGAGCCGGCGGGACATGGTGAGCGGACGACCGACCACTTTGTGGACCGGCTGCTGCATCGGCTCAATCTCCGTTTTCATCGCCCCTAACTTAATCCTGTCAAAGGCGGATGGTCAACTCCAAGACGCGGAGAATTTCACTTTAGCCGGAGCTTCACAGAGCGTTGGAATCAAGGCTTTGGTCCACTTCATGTGGCGGGAAAATTAACCACAAAGGAACGAAGGAACGAGGAATTTTATTTTGCGGCGTAGCGGTTCCCCGGCAAAGAGCCGCAATTAAAGGAGCGCGGACAGCTTTGTCCGCGCGAAGGCGCCGATGCGATAGGAACACGCGGACAAAGCTGTCCGCGCTCCTGAAAAATCCTCACGGTGAGCGGATGCAGAAAGGGAAAACCTGGCACAACCGCGCCCAAATGCGGCCAGTCACGCGGGAGATGATGCCATTCCGGTTGGGGTGTGATACCAATTCCCAGAGACAATCGGTGCAATGTGTAGGGTCCCGACTGGTCGGGACGCCGCCGGGTATGATGGCCGCGCAGCTCCGATAGATCGCGAGCAGGCAGCACGGCCCTACCGTCTGGAATATGTGCCGATTATTATCGGGAAATGGTGTGACTGGCGCGGACCTCATGCCGCTACGTTCTTACTTCACTTGGTTCACCAGCGGCGCGAGCCCTTGAATCCGCACTTCGAGCCGGTCGCCGGATTGAATCGGGCCGATGCCGCTGGGGGTCCCGGTGAGAATCACGTCGCCGGGCAGCAGCGTCAGGTTCGTGGAGATGAAACTGACCAGTTCGGCGGGCTTGAAAATGAGCTGCTTCGTGTTCGAGTTCTGGCGCAACTGGCCGTTTTGGAAAAGCTGGATGGTCAATTCATTCGGATCAATCTTCGTTTCCACGTAAGGGCCGAGCGGTGTGAACGTGTCGAACGATTTGCACCGCGCCCACTGGCTTTCGGAATTCTGGATGGTGCGGTCGCTGATGTCCTCGGCGGTGGTGTAGCCGAAAATGTAGCGCGACGCCGACGTGGGCGTGACGTTGCGGATGCGCCGGCCAATGACGATGGCCAGTTCCGCCTCGTAATCCGTGCGATGTTTCCGAAAGGGAATTTCAATTTTTCCGCCGTCAGGAATCAGCGACGTGGTGGCTTTGAGCCAAAACAACGGCTCTTTTGGCAGTTCCTTGCCCGTCTCTCTCGCGTGATCGGCGTAATTGAGGCCGACGGCGATGATTTTGGACGGCACGACGGGAATCAACGTGCGGATGCCTTTGCGCGGAGTGGGCTTGCGGTCGAAGGACGGCGATCCGAAAACATCGCCGCGCAGCCGGAACAATTCGCCGTCCACGACTTTGGCGTAGAAGATTTCCTCGCCCTTTTGAAATCGGCCAATGGCTGCCATAAAGCGGGCGCAAATTAACAAACCCCGCAAAGCCGTCGCAAGATTAGAATCGGAGGGCCGAGTTATACGAGGCCCTGAACCGACGACTTGATTTGTGGACTCGCAAAGTTCACCACTCCGAAGATCAAGGCCATTAGTACGACTTGCCGAAATTGCCTTATCCCGTTAGATTATTGCCATGAATCGCCTGACGAAACAGGAACAATTGGTTCTTTGTATCGTTCTAGGTTTGCTGCTGACCGGCTGGGCCGTTAAAACGTATCGCACCGCCCATCCCAATGCGGGGACGAAGCAAAGCGAAGGCCCGGGCGCGGCAGTGACCCGGGTGGCGACGCCTTAAAATGCAAGAAATAAATTTTGACGAAGCGGTGGAGCAAATCCTGGCCAGGGATTCGCGCTATACGCGCGAGGCCTACCTGTTCGTCCGCGAGGCGCTGGACTACACGCAGAAGCTCGTCGGCAAGGAAACCCGCGGCGCCATCCGCCACGTCAGCGGCCAGGAACTGCTTGATGGCATCCGGAAGTTCGCATTGAACCAGTTTGGCCCGATGACGGCGACGGTGTTCGAAGAATGGAACATTCGCAACTGCCGCGACTTCGGCGAAATCGTTTTCAACATGGTGGAAATCGGCCTGCTCGCCAAAACCGAAAAAGACACGCGCGACGATTTTCAAAACGGCTACAATTTCACCGACGCCTTCCGCAAGCCATTCCAGCCGCAGAGCAAATCCAATTCCGAAACCAAACCGATGGTGGGTTAAAGAATATTACAGCGATAATCTGCAATCTGCCCAAGATGCTGCCCGTTCTCGTCCTCGTTTATTGATGTAGCGTCGGCGCTGTGCGCCGATTCGTTCGAGCCACAGGCTCGACGCTACAACTTCGGCGGCGGCACCGGTGTTGGTGTATTGATTTCAATTGCGGAGCCAATTTGAATTGCCCAAAACGCATTTCCCAATATCCTTCCCGCCTGACATAAAACCGTGATGACAAAACGATTTCAACATTTAATTCGCGCCCCGGTTTCCGGTGGATTTGATTTTATCAAATGAGTGACACCACATTTTCAACCCGGGCTTCAGCGATGCAAATTCCATCGCTGCCGCCCGGGGTCACACTGACCACGCTCGACAACGGCCTGACGATCATCGTGCGCGAGGATCACAGCGCGCCGGTCGTGTCGGCGCAGGCGTGGTGCATGGCGGGCAGCATTCACGAAGGCAAATGGCTCGGCGCCGGCCTGTCGCATGTGCTCGAACACATGCTGTTCAAGGGCACAACCACCCGCCCCGGCAGCCGCATTGACCAGGAAGTGCAGGAAGCCGGCGGTTACATGAACGCCTACACGAGCTTCGACCGCACGGTATATCACATTGACGTGCCGGCCACCGGCGCGCGCACGGCGATTGACATCCTGTGCGACATCATGCAGCACGCCACCCTGCCCGCCGATGAACTGGCCAGGGAACTCGACGTCATCCGCCGCGAAATAGACATGGGCCAGGACGATCCCGGCCGCCGCGCCAGCCGCCGTCTGTTTGAAACCGCCTACACGCGCAGTCCGTATCGCTTCACCGTCATCGGGTATCCGGATATTTTCGGCGAGTTGAAACCCGACGACATCCGCGGTTACTACGCCGAAAAATACACGCCGAACAATGTGTTTTACGTCGTCGCCGGCGACGTTAAGAACGACGAAGTCATCGCGCAAATCCGCACCGCCTACGAAAAAACCAAGGCCCGGGCGCTCCCATCAGTCGTGTTGCCGGAAG
>Ga0181536_10004920_pt1 | contig 13939 bp, 13 predicted proteins | sample PEATcosm2014_Bin_41_FD_121105 | JGI IMG/M metagenome (GOLD analysis project Ga0181536, IMG submission 121105) | Peatland microbial communities from MTU Mesocosm Facility, Houghton, MI, USA - PEATcosm2014_Bin17_60_metaG | ecosystem: Environmental > Terrestrial > Soil > Wetlands > Peat | place...
CACATCCTGGAACAAATGCACCGCCACACGCTGGAACACATGTGGCGAAACCTGCCAGGAACGGCGCGGCGCAAGAAGCTCAGCAAGAAGACATTGGGCCTAAACTAACTGCCATTCGGGTCTCACACCAAGAGGTTCGTTCTCCGACGTGGCAGGGATAGACGCGATATGATCGATCTGCAGTGGGGTCGCGCCCAATCGGGGAGGTAACTTATTTCCTTCGGGCAGCAAGCCCTTATTGCGGGTGGGCGCACGTTCCTTCATGGGTGGAGCATGCCACCACTAAAGAGGATATGACAAGTGAAAACCGATGTGGCCGGCGCAAGGCATCGCAGTTGGTGCCGATATCGTCACCAGCGTTGCGAGGCAACCGGGGTGCAGTCTGGGGCATGAAGCTTATACGACATGAGCCTTGTCGCGGTGGGTTGTTCGTCTTTGGGCATTCGGTTTTGCCTTCGATTATCGGGCATCGGGAGGACCAGCCTTCGCCAAGGTTTTGGCGGGAGAGGGGACACGGGAACGAGGCGCGGGGAAAACGGCGGCTAAAATGTAACCTTCCTCGCCTCGTTGGTGCTGTGTTCGTCTCGCAAGTGACCATAAGTCTTCATGCAGAGCGCGCCGCCGTCCTGATGTCCGAGCCAACGGGAAACGGTCGGGATGTCCACGCCGTTTTCAATGCAGCGGGTGGCAAACAGGGCGTCCTCCTTCGCTCGGCAGGGCGGAGCTACTGAGGACAGGCAATCCGCTTGACGGCCAGGCATTTGTCGGGGTGGCTTGTCCTGCCGTCGCGCAAGGCTTCCTCCTTTGCTTCCTCCTTCGTGAAAACTTCCACCGTCGCCACGGCTATGGTGGACAAGACGGCGGACAGGATGGCGGGACAAGCGACACGCTTGCCCAGGGCCTATAAGAGAGGATCGGATTCCCGTCGTCCATCCCAACAACGGAGCACTTCCACGGTCGGGGATTCCTGTTGCACCCGGTAAAACACGCCAGGGCACCCTGGCGGCTTTTGGGGCGGAATTCACTCGCGGCCGGCGGCGGCGAGGAAGGGCTTCAACTCGTCCATCTCTTAAACCTTCGGCTGTTGCTATGGCAAATATTCCTGTTAGAATGGAGGTGGAAAGGCGATTTTATGAGTGTGACCCTTGATTTTGACGAGCAAGCCCTTGCGAGCCTGCCCTTCGGGCCGGGCGAACGCGAACGGCACATGCAAATCGAGCTGGCCTGCCGCTTCTATGCCTCCGGCTGGCTGACGCTCGGCCAGGGTGCTCGCATGGCCAATTTGGATCACTATGCCTTTGGTGTCTCGCTCGCGGAACGCGGGATTCCCCGGCAATACGGACTCACCGAGGCGCAGGAAGACCTGGCTCATGGTCGTCGTCAGAAACACGTCGCCCGTTTCAAACCTGGCCATTGTTGGCAGGCTTGAATTCCTTCGGCGGCGATACGAGGTGGTGCGCATCCCTCCGGCGGTGGCGGATGAACTCGCCGCTTTGACCCACTCCGCTGCATCGTTGCGCATCAAGGCCGCACTCTCCGACGGCTGGCTGGTTGTGCACTCACCGGACAAGACGGCATCACCGCAACTGCCGTTTCCCCTCGACCTGGGTGAGACGGCGGCCATCGCGCTCGCCTGCCAACTCAAAGCCGGCGTGCTGCTGATGGATGAAAAACGCGGACGCGAGGCAGCCCGGTTCTGTGGGCTGGTAGTGGCCGGTGTGCTTGGCGAACTGATCCATGCCAAATTTGCCGGCTGGATTCCAAGCGTGCGGGACGAAATCCGGCGGCTTCGTTTGGAGGCCGGCTTCTTTGTGGATGTCACCGTTGAGAAATTCATCTTGTCACAAGTGGGGGAGTGAACGTCGCGCCGGAATATGCGCTTTGGACAAACCCGGCGGAGACGGCGGGCGCCGATCCGCCGCCTCTCGTCTTTGCCATTTGTGTATAGCCCCTTTCCACATATTGCGTAGCCTGTTTATTATCAGCAGCTTATGGATTGTCGGCGCAGGCTTCGATTCCCTTCGCCCGCTCCAATTGGGAATATTGAACAGCAAAGGGAGAAAACTCAGCAATGGAAACGACCGAAATTCGGAACGCATCGGATCGGCGCCGGGCCAGCGAGTTGCTCAGGGCGTTTTTTCGCCCCTGCCAAGGAAAACAATCTTCGGCTTGCCGGACGGGTGTTCGGGCTGGGTGAACTTGTCCACCAGACTGGGAGCCAGGGCCGGAGCGGGCGCGGCGGAAGGGGCATTTTTCGGGGCGGGCTGCGGGCGCAGGGCGGAGCGGAGGGCCGATTCCACCAATTGCGTGCAATGGATGCGCACCGGCGGCAACGGGCCCAAAGCCGGGGCCAACTCTTCGCCCGACATGGCCAGCACCTCCTCGGCCGTCTTGCCGCGAATCAACTCGGTCGCCAGGCTGGCCACCGCAATGGCCGTTTCGCAGCCGAAACTTTGAAAGGTCGCGCGGTCAATGACTCTTTTCCCGGACTCCTCCTTGAATTTGACCCATAAGCGGATCATGTCGCCGCAGGCGGCGCTGCCCGCCGTGCCGACGCTGTCGGCGTCCGCCAGTTCGCCCAGGTTTTGCGGGTCGCGCGCGGCGGCTTCGATCTTTTTTTGCAGGTCATCGGCGGTGTTCATTTGGGGTACTCCAATTCGTAACGGGGCATCGTCGGGTCCACTTCGCCGGCCCAGGCGTCAATGCCCCCGCGCAGGCAGCGGACCTGCCCAAAGCCCTGGCCCAGGAAATAGGCGGCGGCGTCCAGGCTCTGCCGCCCGCGATGGTCGTAAATTACGACCAGTTCGGCCCGCGGCCAATGCCCCAGGATTTCCTGCATCAACGGCTGGGAGAAGAGCACGGCCCCCTGGATCCGCACGGCTTCAAATTCCTCGCGGCTGCGGACATCCACCAGGCGCAAGTTCCCTTGGCCCAGCAGCGCGGCAAGCTCCTTTGGCGCAATTTGCATTTCCTGGTCGGCTTGGTGGCTGGTTTCAATGTGGCGGATGACCTCCGCCACATCTAAACCATTGCGCCGGCACAAGGCTTCGAGCGTCTCCTCCGGCTCAAATCCGCAACTGGCGCAGCCGCCGATGTGATAACGCCGGAAGAGCGCCCGCTGCGCGCCGGGAAAAACTTCCAGCGCGCGCCGCATGGGGGTTTGTGGAGTGAGGGTGCCGCTCATGCGCCGAAAAATTTCTGGATTTCCCCGATCACCTCGACCAGGCGGTCCACTTCGGCCCGGGTGTTGTAAAAATAGAAGCTGGCGCGCGCGGTCGAATCCACGCCCAGGCGGCGCATCAAAGGCTGGTTGCAGTGATGCCCCCCGCGCAGGGCCACGCCCCATTGGTCGGCGACGGTGACGATGTCGTGGGCGTGGATATTGTCAAGCAAAAAGCTTACCACTCCCGCCCGGCCGCTTTTCGGGCCGAAGAGGCGGATGCCCTTGAGCCGCCCCAGCCGTTCCAGGGCGTAGGCGGCCAGCTCCATGTCGTGGCGGGCGATGGTTTCCCGACCGAGGGCGTCGAGATAATCCATGGCGGCGCTCAGCCCGACCGCGCCGGCGAAATCCGGCGTGCCGGCCTCAAACTTGTGCGGCGGCGGCTTCCAGGTGCTGTGGAAGAAATCCACGCTGGCGATCATGTCGCCTCCGCCCTGCCAGGGAGGCATCCCGGCGAGCAACTCCTGCCGTCCATACAGGACGCCAATGCCTGTCGGGCCGCAAATTTTGTGGCCGGAAAAGGCGAGAAAATCGCAGCCGATCTCCTGCACGTCCAGGGGGCGGTGCCCCGCGCTTTGGGCGGCGTCCACCAGGGTGAGGATGCCGCGCCGGCGGGCGCGGGCGCAGAGTTCGGCCACCGGATTGATGGTGCCCAGAGTGTTGGAAACATGGGTGAAGGCAAAGAGCTTGACCTTGTTTCCCAGGGCCTCGTCCAGCCCGCGCAAATCCAGCAGCCCCTCATCGCCGGTGACCGGCAGATAGGCGAGGCTGGCGCCGGTGCGTTCGGCCAGCAACTGCCACGGGACAATGTTGCTGTGATGTTCCATTTCGGTGAGGAGAATGAGGTCGCCGGGTTGGAGGTTTTTGAGGCCCCAGGTGGCGGCCACCAGGTTGATTCCCTCGGTCGTGCCGCGCGTAAAAATAATTTCGTCCGCCGTCCGCGCGTTGATAAACCGGGCGGAGCGGACGCGGGCGGCTTCGTAATCCTCCGTCGCGCGGCGGCTCAATTCATGAATGCCGCGATGGACATTGGCGTTGTCCGTCTCGTAAAAACGGCTCACAGCCTCGATGACGGCGCGGGGCTTTTGCGCCGTGGCGGCATTGTCAAAATACACCAGCGGATGGCCGTGGACTTTTTGGTCGAGGATGGGAAAATCCCCTCTGGTATGTTCGGCAATCATGGCCTTGGGAGCTGGGTAAGCATGGCCTTACATCATGCCAAGCTGGAGCTTGGCCTCGTCGGAGAGCATGTCGCGGTTCCACGGCGGGTCCCAGACCAGCAGCACCGCGGCTTCCTTGACGCCGGGCAGGGCCAGGAGCCTGGATTCTACATCCTGCTGCAAAACCGGCCCCATGCCGCAGCCGGGCGCGGTCAGCGTCATTTTCACTTCCACGCGGTGGGCGCCGTCGGGCAGTGGGAGAATCTGCAAATCATAGACCAGCCCCAATTCCACAATGTTGACCGGAATCTCGGGATCGTAACAGGTGCGCAATACCTCGTAAACCTGCTCCGCGGTCAATTGCCCCGGCCCGGCGGCCACGGGGGAAGCCGGCGGCTCTTTGCCCAGCGCGTCGGCGTCCTCGCTGGCGATGCGGGCCAGGTTGCCGTGAACCATCACGGTGAAACTTCCGCCCAGCGCCTGGGTGATGGTCACCGGCACGCCGGCTTGGAGCGTCACCGTCGTTCCCGCCGGAATGAGCACCGCCGGGCAATCCCGTTTCATGATAATCTCTTCGTGCATGACAATTATGGCTTGAAGGGCGCCGCCCGATTAAGTTCGCGTATGGATGTGACAACCATAGGTTATTGTATAACCCACGCCGGATAAACAATCAAGAAGCCGGGGAGCGCATATCACTTTCTTGGGTGCTGTGTTGTGGACTGGATTTCAGCGATGGACACGATTGAGAATTGGTCATTGAGAATTTGTCATTTGTCATGTAAACACCTTCGGCATGACGCCCCAGCCGCCCTCAGAGCGATTGTTGACAGTTTGCGGCCCCGCATCGCCAAGGTGGTGGACGCGCTGCCAGAGACCCATGTGGGCCGGCACGTCGCCAGCCAGGTCTCAATTGAAAGGTCCAAAATCTCAAAGCGCTTCTTCGCCGACGGGAGTCACCCAAAAAAGTGAAATGCACCCAGAGCCGGGGAGCCGCCGCTTTTTGGGTTGCTCGGCGTTTTTTCCGGGATACCCTGCTGCTCGCATCTGATGAAAGGATTTTGCGAATGACTGACTCGATGGAACCACAGCTCGATAGTTTCGACCCCGCGCAACGTCGTCGGGCGCTGACCGCGCTTTGGCGGCAGGCGGAGGAGGGGAAGATCCCGCTGCCGCCGCCCGGCACGGAGGTGAACCTCCACGCGCATACTTTTTTTTCGTACAATGCCTATGGTTATTCCCCGTCGAAATATGCCTGGCTGGCGCGCAAGGCGGGATTGGCCGTGGCGGGCATCGTGGATTTCGATGTGCTCGACGCCTTGGAGGAATTTCTGGAGGCGGGACGGTTGGTCGGGCTGAAGACATGTGTGAGCCTGGAATCGCGCGTGTTCGTGCCGGAGTTTTCCACCCGCGTCATCAATTCGCCCGGCGAACCGGGCATCGCTTATCACATGGGGGTGGGTTTCACCTCCGCCGCCCCACACCCGTTCCTGGCGGAGATGCGCGGCGCGGCGGCCCAGCGCACGCGCGATATGCTGCGCCGGGTCAACGCCTTCATGCGCCCCGTGGAACTGGATTACGAAAAGGACGTTGTGCCGCTGACGCCCAAGGGCAACGCCACCGAGCGCCATCTTTGCGAGGCTTTTGAACGCAAGGCCGCGCAGGTCTTTCCCGACCCTGAAAAGCGCGCCGCCTTCTGGCGGGAGAAACTCGGCGACGCCCCGCCCGCTGGCGCGAAACTCCAGAATCTCCTGCGCGCCCGAACGATGAAGAAGGGCGGCGTCGGCTACGCGCAGCCGGGCCAAGGCTCCTTTCCGCTGATGGCGGAAATGAACCGCTTCGTGCTGGAGTCCGGCGCGATCCCGACGCTGGCCTGGCTGGACGGGACGAGCGAGGGGGAGAAGTGCCTGGAGGAACTTTTTCAGGTTGGCATGGCATCCGGCGCGGCGGCGCTGAACATCATCCCGGACCGCAATTACACTCCCGGCGTGAAGGACCAGAAGCTGCGCAATCTTTACGACGTGGTTGCGCTGGCGGAGAAGCACCACTTCCCGGTGGTGGTGGGCACGGAGATGAATTCGCCCGGCAACAAGTTCGTGGATTCCTTTGGCACAGAGGAACTGCGGCCGCTGGGGCCGGTGTTCCTGCGTGGGGCGCATATTATCTATGCGCACTCGGTCCTGCAGCGGCAGAGCGGGATGGGCTATCTGAGCCGGTGGGCCGGCGCAACCTTCGCGTCTGTCCCGGCTAAAAATGAGTTTTTCGAGGAATTGGGACGCGCCCTCAGGCCGGAATTGGAGGAGCAATTGCGGCAGATGACCGGGAAGGAAACCCCCGCCCAGATTCTCGCCAAGACCCACCAGAATTAGGGCGCGGGGCGCAGGCCCTCGGAGCGGACGACCCACTGGCCGTTGCCGGGGAATCCGGGAGCGGGTTTGGCGGGAGCGCCGTCCCAGCCGGCGGCCATCATCGCGGTGGCGTAGAGCAGGCCGCCGTTGGCCGGCAGATAGATCGTCAGCCCCGGGCGCTGATAGACGTGGCCGTTGATGCCGTAATGGTTTTTCGGGGTGTCCAGAAAAAGAGCGTCCACGGCTACTTCCGGTTCGCCGAGGCGGGCGGCGCACATGGCCAGCATGGGGTAATCCCAGCCCCAGGTGTCCGGCCAGTTCCAATTGTCCAAAATCCAGCGCAGGGTGCGGCGCATGGTTTGGGGATCAATCCCCTCCCCCGGCAACAGCCCGAAAGCCGCGGTGACGGAGGGATGATCCTTGACCCACTTTTTTTCCGGCGAATACGTGCCGGTGGCGGTCTCGGTGAAAAGATACTTGTTGTCTTCCAGGGCGGGGGTGCAGAGGTTTGTCAATACCTGGTCCCACTTTGGCTCGCGCGGCAGGCCCAGGCGCTGGCGCCATTTTTGGGCGGTTTCCAGCCCCCAGCGCCAGTAAGTCAGCTCGAAAGTGGGATTGAGGGTGTGGTCCTTGGGGAAAATCTCCTGCGAACCTTGCAGGACCGGCCCCAGCACATAGCGGTTGCTGGCGGCCTGCCACACCGGGTAGGAAGCCATGAAATCCGCTGTTTGCGTCACCACCTCGTTGAATTTTTCCAGGGTGGCGCGGTCGGCCCGGACGCGGTAACAAAGCTCCGCGTAGAAAATGGGATGGGGCTGCTGCCAGATTAGAAACGGGCCGACGGACGAAGGGGAATCGTATCCGGCGGGGCTGGTCATCTTGGGCCAGCGGACGCCGGCATACCCCTGGCGGGCGGCGATCTCGCGGGCGCGGGGCAGGATGGCCTGGTAATAACCGAGGCTTCTTTCCAGCAGGGGCAGGCGGCCCCACAGGGCGAAGTGGGCGGAGTGCCACCAGTGCATCTCCAGGTGAAATTTTCCCTCCCAGGTGTTGTAGGTCAAGCCGGTTTCCTGCGGCGGATAGCCGCCCGCGCATTGAATTGCTGTCAAGTACTGGGATAAGACGATGCGCCGTTCCAGCTCCTCCCAGCGCGGGTCTTTGCTCAACGACAGGTCAATGGCCCCGCCGCCGGTCCAGAAATCCTTCCAATGAGCCGCGGCCGCGGCCTGGGTTTGGGCAAAATCGGGCAGCGGCGCGGAGATGGGCTTGGGCGCGAAGGCGCAGACCAGTTCCAGCGCGTCCGCCGCGGGTGAGGAAGTGAGAATGAACTGGTGCGGGGCGGCTTCGGCGAGGCTGGCTCCGGGCGTCCAGCGGGCGGAGACATAATAAGACTCCTGGTCGAGCGTGCGCGTGAAGGCGGCGCTGTTGGAGGTTGTCAACTGCATCACCGTCCGATGCGCGACAGGTTTGGACCAGTCGGCGGTGGTGGTCGCGCCCGTGCCGTAGGGAAAATGAAGTTCGATGCGCACGCGCCCATCCTTGAGCAGGGGCGAAACCACGCGGACGGCCAGCATGTCAAGATCAGGATGGCAAATGGTGAGCGTCTCGACCGGCTGCCCCTGGAGGGTGAAGCGGCTGCGCAAAACGCCGCTCCACAGGTCCAGGGTCTGCTCCACGCCGCCCAGGTCATTGGTCAGGACAGGGCCGCCGTCGGATTTGGTGAGGATGAAAGCGATGCGCCCCAGGTGCAGGCGGTGGGGATTTTCGCGCAGCCATTTGATTTCGGGCGTTTGGCGGTTGCCAGGCTCGTCGTCGTAACTGACCATCCGGCCAAAGACATCGAAGTCCTTGAAATGAAATTTTTCCATGCTCCAGCCGTCCGGGTTGGGGAAGGAATGCCAGGCCCATTGAGAAAGGGTGCCCAGCGGGGTGGTGTTGTCAAAGGCGGCGGCGAAAGTTTGGAGGCCGGTGACGTCGGCCGTGAAGGCGAAATTGCCGTTGCCCACGGAGAGGGGATTATCGGGGTCGAAGCGGCGCAGGACCGGGTTGTGGCGGGTGACCAGCGCATGGCGGTCAATGGGCGGGAGCGGTTGGGCGGCCAACGACCCGGAGACACCCAGCAGGGGCCAGCCGGCCAGTGCCAGGAAAAGCGAGACTGTCGGTTTCATAAGTGGGCGCATGGATTAATGGGCGATCCGTTTACGACTTGGCTTCTGATGTTGCGATTGGCTTCCCGGCTTTGTCGCTTTGGCGGTTCTGTACGGTGGCGGGGATTCGGCAAGCTGTAGTGCTTTTCCTTCGCCGTTCCAATGATCCCACTCCTCCAGAATTCTTTCCAAGTCGCCTTCGCAAGGTTCATGAGCACTGAGGACAAAATCATTGATGGGGCGATGACGGGTCGCTGACTTTGGCGACAGCCTTGTGGTTTCCTCTGATCCGAACAATGGCAACGTAGATTCGCCTTCTTCTTCTCTTTCGGCGGATTGGGTCCTGGTAACGAAATCACCCATCGGTTCGAGGCCTTTGGCAAAGCGGCGGAGCGTCGCGCTGATGGCTTCGGGGCTGTTATCTACCCCGATCCAGCGGCGCGCCAGCCGTGAGGCCGCATTGAGCGTCGTACCGGAGCCGGAAAAACAATCTAAGACCAAATCGCCCTTATTCGAGGAAGCTTCGATAATGCGGTTGAGCAGCTCCGGGTTTTTCTCGGTGGGGTAGCCGGACACCTCGATGTTCTGGTTATGCGCGTCTCGAAAATCCAGCCACAAGTCCTGCACGGGAACACCTTCGCTTTGGTCCAGGTAAATCTTCCGACGCGGATTGCCGGTGGGCGACCAGTAGATTTCGCCGCGGGCGTCCATTTCGTCGAGGGTACGGGGCGGGTATTGCCAGTGTTTTCCTGGGGGTGGATTGATGCCGCGCCAAGGTTTGCCCGTTTCGCCGTTGCGAACGCCTGGAGCGTGGACCGGAACTTTCTTGTAGAGCCGGCCCGTGCCGGCTTCCGAATACTGATACTCCCTGGCGGCCCGCTCTTCGGTCCATGGGTTCAAAGGGCGATGCCAGACATAATTTTCGGATTTTGTGTAGAATAGAATGTAGTCGGTGATGTTGCCGTATGTCTTGCGCGTGTAGTTCTTCGGATTGCACTTCTTGCGTGTAATCCAATTTCGGAAGTTCGGACGGCCAAAAACCTCGTCCATGACTGATTTGGCAAGGAAGGCCATGTTGTCGTCCAAGTGGACATAGATGGAGCCGTCTCCGGCCAATAATTCCCTGAGCAGGATCAACCGTTCGCGCAGGAACTCCAAGTAGTGGGCGCCTTCCAACAAATCCACGTAGGCGTCCCTCTGGTTGCGTGATTGGAAGGCGCTTTTCGTGGCGTAAGGCGGGTCAATATAGACCAGGCGAACCTGGCCGCGGACCGCGGGATCGCGAGCCAGGGCTGACAGGATGGCGAGATTGTCCCCGTAATAGAGGCGGTTGGGCGGCGGCACTTCGTCGCTCAGCGGCCAAAGCCGGCGGCAGATGGCTGGGGGAGTGTCGAGAATCTCGCGCTCCGTTTTCTTGCCCTCGTAACTCAGATGCACGTCGGTGTTTGCCGAGGGCATGCTGCTGGCACGCAATGCGTGGGATGCGCTCTGTGTCTTGTTTCTGGGAATTCCTGTCGCCATGGGAGATTGCCTTACGATATCAACCACTCGCGCGTGATCCGTTCCGGCACCATGCGTAGAGACGCAACGAGAATCTTGCCGGGGCGGCTGCGCTCCAACTTGGCGTAGTCATCCCACATCGAACCCAGTAAAAGGCCGGGACCGTCATTGATGAAAATCACCTTGGTTCGGAGTTGATGTTTCTTGGCATAATTCAGAATCTCATCGGCGCAATTATGATAGCCGCCGGTGCGGTCGTCTTCTTGAGCGCCGCCCCGGTCGGAATCGTAGCGAGCCAAGCCTATGGCGAGAATCGCCTCCTCAGATTTGTCGAAGATTACAAAGTCAACTGGACGATCGGGCTTCGGATATTTCTCAAAAATCTCTCCCAGTAATATGTCCCTTCCCGCCCTTTCCGGTCCTTTGATGGTTAAGTCGGGAAAGCTTGAGCGGAACATCGCGAAGAAGCGTTCCGTCAGGTCATAGCCTTTCTTGCCCCGATCTTTGTATTCCCAGAGCACCGCGCACAGCGCCTCGTCAGGAATTGGCCGTGTTGCGAAAGCCTCTTGCGCCTTGGGAATCGGACGAAAGCCTTTGCCAAATTCCCGGCAAATCTGCGCCGCCTGCGTTTTCTTCTTGAGCATTTCAACAGGGGTCTCCGGGCTGACATACTTGCGGAAGACCCGGGCCAGTTGGATGCGCATCCAACCGTCGGTCTGTTCGGAAATTTGGAGAAACAGGCGGGTGGAGGACTCTGAGGTTTTAAGCAACTGCCCGAAAAGAACGAGCACCGGTTTGTAGAGTTCGCAGGCATCTTTCAGAATGTCCGGGTAGTATTCGCCTGTTGCCAGCGTGATCCAGTTGGCTGCTTCTGGCTTGAAGTCTGCAAATGACCGCGGGACCTTTCTTTTTTGTCGGTTCATTTATTTACTCGCAGCTTACGATATGCCCTCTCGAATCGCAGCAAGAATTTCCTTCAATGCAAGCCGGTCCCAATTAACTCACAGCGCCCAGCTTGGCTCGATTTCGGCGTCCAGGGAGGTGGGGGGGACGCCGGCCAGGAGTTTGCGCTCGGCCAGGATGGCGATCATGGCGGCGTTGTCGGTGGAGAATTTCCTTTCGGCCAGGCGCAACACCAATCCCTCGCGCTGGCAGGCGCGACCCAAATCCCGGCGCAGGGCGCTGTTGCAGGCCACGCCGCCGGAGGCGGTCACACAACCCACCCCAAGGCGGCGCGCCGCCCGGATGGTCTTGGCGGTGAGCACTTCGACAATCGCGGCCTGGACGCCGGCACAGAGGTCGCGCAATCGCGCCGGATCGCCGAGCCAGGACGGGTTTTTTTCCAGGAAATAGCGGACGGAGGTTTTCAAGCCGGAGAAGCTGAAATCATCGCCCGGCTCGCGCAACATCGGGCGCGGAAACTGGCAGGCCGCCGGGTTGCCCTGCGCCGCCAGGCGGTCCACCTCCGGCCCCGCGGGATAGGCCAGGCCAATGAGCTTGCCCACCTTGTCGAAACATTCCCCGGCGGCGTCGTCCACCGTGGAGCCGAGGACGCGATGCTGAAATTCGGCTTTGACATGGACGAGCAAAGTGTGGCCGCCGCTGACGATCAGGGAGACCGAGGGCTGAAATTGCGCGAAGTCGGCGCGGGGCGGTTCGGCGGCAATCCATGGGGAGTAGAGGTGCGCCTCGTGGTGGTGGATGCCCAGAAAGGGTTTGCCCAGGCTGAAGGCCAGGGCCTGCGCGGCCTTCAAACCGACCAGCAGCGCGCTGGGCAAGCCAGGTCCTTGCGTGGCGGCCACGGCGTCCAGTTCCGCGGGCGTCAGCCCGGCCTGGCGCAAGACCTCGCGCGCGACGGGCAGCAAGTTGCGGAGATGTTGGCGGGTGGCCAGTTCGGGAACCACGCCGCCGTATTCGGCGTGCAGGTCCGTTTGGGTGGCGATGACGTTGGCGAGCACGGTGCCATCGCGAACCACCGCCGCGCTGGTTTCGTCGCACGAAGTTTCAAAGGCGAACAAGTTCAAGATTCAGGCATCGCGCTATCGGGCGGCGGCGGCCACTTTGGTGGCTGGCGCGTTGCGTTGGGAATAAAGGAGAACGCCTTTGAGCAAATCCACCGCCCGCTCCAGTTGCCGGTCATGCGCGCTGGCGACCCTTTGGCGGGTCTTCTCATCCAGGGATTCCATGGCTCCGGGGGAATGTTTCAATCGCAGGTCCGCTTCCTCCTCCGGCGACTGGGGCACGAAAATATCCGGGGTGATGCCGCGCTCGTGGATGACTTTGTGGCTGGGGGTATAGTACTTGGCGGTGGTCAACTTGAGGGCGGAGCCGTCGGAGAGAGGCAAAACGCTCTGGACCGAGCCTTTGCCGAAGGTCTGCTCGCCGACCACAATGGCATGGGTCTGGGTCTGCAAATCCTGGAGGCAGCCGGTGACAATTTCCGCCGCGCTGGCGCTGCCGGAATTGACCAGGACGACCATGGGCAAATCCATCCGCCTGCCGCGGCTGTGGGCGCGGTAAAGGTTGGTCATGCCGCGGCCCTCGGTGGAGACAATGCTGGTGCCCGGTTTGAGAAACAGTTCGCAAACCTGCTCGGCCTGATCGAGCAAGCCGCCGGGATTGTTGCGCAAATCCAGGATCAAGGCCTTCATGCCCTTGGCCTGCAACTCCTCCAAAGCCGCGTGCAAATCGTCGGCGGTTCTCTCCCCAAATTCGTTGACGCGAACATAGCCGATGCCGTGGTCGCCGAGCGGAAATTCCTGTTTGTCATTGAGGTCCTGGACGGTGGGAATTTTCACCACGGCGCGTTTGAGGTCGTATCGCTTGGTCTCGCCGGTGGCGGGGCGGTGGATGGTGATGGAAACCCGGGTGCCCGGCTCGCCGCGGAGCAGCCCGACGGCGTCTTCCAGCCCCAGCTTTTCGGTGCTCTTGTCATCAATGCGGATGATTTCGTCGCCCGGCAGAATGCCGGCGCGGAAGCCTGGGGTGTCCTCCATGGGCGTGACGACGGTGAGCAATTTGTCCTTGCCCATCTCGACAATGATGCCGATGCCGCCAAACTCGCCCTCGGTTTGCTGTTTGAGGTTGTCAAACCGGCTGGGCTCCATGAATTCGCTGTGCGGATCCAGCGAGCCGATCATGCCCTTGAGGGCGGCGTGAACCAGGTCCTGATAGGTCAGTTTGTCGCCGTCCACATATTCATTGCGCACCTTTTCCATGACATCGGCCAGGAGTTTATAATTCTCGTAAGGATTGTCCCTGGCCGGGGCGGCCTGCGCGGAAAAGAGATAAATCCGCGCGCCCAAAATGAGGTTGGCTCCCAAAAGGGCGGCGAGGAGGCAGTAATAGGCGCGGCGTTTCATAAGCGATGTTCAGTTATTCTTGACCACAATAGTCATTTACCATACGCCGCGCCCGTCCCGTTGGCAAGCCGCCGCCGGCGGGAACAGCACCGAGGAATAGCCACATCGCCAAACCACCTCGGAGGGATGAGCCGGGTGGGTGGGTTGAACTGGCTGGATTTGAGGGCGAAGGGGCTGCCGCCTTGGTGAAGGAGGTTGGACG
>Ga0181536_10004921_pt1 | contig 13939 bp, 11 predicted proteins | sample PEATcosm2014_Bin_41_FD_121105 | JGI IMG/M metagenome (GOLD analysis project Ga0181536, IMG submission 121105) | Peatland microbial communities from MTU Mesocosm Facility, Houghton, MI, USA - PEATcosm2014_Bin17_60_metaG | ecosystem: Environmental > Terrestrial > Soil > Wetlands > Peat | place...
CCTTTGGTCCTCCGTTGCGGATTTGGACATCCAACAACGTACACCCTCGGAGGAACGCCAAGTTCTTGTTTGCGGCTTGCCGCTATGCGGGGCAGGCTGGCAGCCTGCGCGGCGGTTGGTTACCGCCGCCGGCCGGTGCCAGAACGAGGGCGGTGGGCCGATTCACAATCGGCCGCAGCTTGCCAAGCTGCCCTACAAGAGCGCCGGCGCCAACTTCGATGCCGCGCAGCCGCCGCCCTTTGGCCGTCACGTGCGGCGCGTACATGCCCTTCGCAATATTCGATGGCGATCGCCAGGCGCCAGCAGCTTGCGCCCACGGGCCTCCCGGATTAAACCAGGTGCGCCATCATCGGCGCCGCCGGTCCTTTTTCTCTTCCATGGCCTTGGATTGCAAGAGGGATGTGTTGATGTGTTGGACAATTTGACACCCGTCGAGTGTCAGTGATAAATGTAAAGGTCTTTACAAGAGGAGAGTGCAATGGCTGACGAGCAAAAGCCGGGGGGCTCGGAGGCGCCGGGGCCGCAAGGTGCGTCTGCGCCGAAGCCGCCGGCAGCCGCCGCCGATGCCGCCAAAGCGGCTCCTCCGAAACCGGCCGCGGCGCACGCCCCGCCCAAGCCGCCGGCTACCATGGCAGCCGTGCCTTGGGATAGCGACCTTGCGCGCGAACTCAAGGACAGGTTCGGCGGCGGCATTACGGAGGCCTCGACGTACCTGGGGCAGAACTTCGTGGTGGCGAAGCGCGAGGCCGCCATCGCGGTGATCGAGCATCTGAAGCTGGAAGCCGATTTCGATTACCTGGTGGATATCACCGCGGTGGACTGGCCCAAGCGAGCCGACCGCTTCGACCTGGTGTACATTCTTTATAGCTTCGCGCGCAACGAGCGGCTGCGCGTGAAGGTTTCCATTCCCGAAGGCTATCGGCCGGAAACCGCCGTGGGTGTGCACTTGACCGCCAACTGGCTGGAGCGCGAAGTCTTCGACATGTTCGGAATCGAATTCGACGGCCATCCGGATTTGCGGCGCATCCTTCTGCCGGAAGAGTGGCAGGGCTATCCGCTGCGCAAGGACTACGGAATTCTTCAGCAGGACCAGCGTTGGGTGCAGGAAAATCTGGGGATCGAAAGCGGCCAGTAATCTCATATGCCGGATGCCACATTTTTAGACTCCACTGAGTTGGTGCTCAATATGGGCCCGCAGCATCCCTCCACGCACGGGGTGTTGCGCGTCATCCTGAAACTGGATGGCGAAAAGGTGCTGGGAACCGATTGCGTGATCGGCTACCTGCACCGCGGCGTGGAAAAGATCGCGGAGAACCGCACTTACGCGCAGTTCAATCCCTACGTGGACCGCATGGACTACGTGGCGGCGGTTTCCAACGGGTTGGGCTACTGCCTGGCGGTGGAGAAGCTGCTCAACGTGGAGGCTCCGCCGCGCGCCCAGGCCGTGCGCGTGATCCTCACCGAGCTGAACCGCATTGCCAGCCACCTGCTGTGGCTGGGCACCCACGCGCTGGATATCGGCGCCATCACGCCGGTGTTCTACTGCCTGCGGGAACGCGAAGAAGCCCTCAAGATTTTCGAGAACTACTGCGGCGCGCGCCTGACCACCCACGCTTTCCGCATCGGCGGCCTGCAATACGAGACCTACGACGGCTTCGAGCGCGAGGTGCTGGCCTTTTGCGACATGTTCCTGCCCAGGGTGGACGAGTACGAAGAGCTGCTCACCAATAACCGCATTTGGGTGGGGCGATTGAAAGGCGTGGGCGTTCTGAGCGCCGAGGAGTGCAAGGAATTCGGCGTAACCGGGCCGGTGCTGCGCGCGGCGGGCGTGAAGTGGGATCTGCGCAAGGCGCAGCCGTACTCCGGTTACGAGAAATACGATTTCGAGATTCCCACCTGCGAGACCGGCGACACCTACGACCGGTACGTGGTGCGCATGCAGGAGATGCGCCAAGCCGTGCGGATTATGCAGCAAGCGGTCGCCGCGATTCCCGAAGGCCCCATCATGGGCAAGGTTGGTAAAGTAATTAAACCGCCGGTGGGCGAAGCTTATGTTTCCATCGAAGCGCCCAAGGGCGAACTGGGATACTACGTGGTGAGCGATGGTTCCACGCAGCCTTACCGGGTGCGCGTGCGGCCGCCGTCATTTGTGAATCTGCAAGCTTTGGACCGGATGGTGCGCGGGGGCCTGGTGGCGGACGTGGTAGCGGTGATCGGGACATTGGATATCGTGCTGGGAGAAGTGGACAGATGAATGGCCGCGGATGAAAGCAGATTAAACGCGGATAGGATTTGTTTTGTCTTATCCCTGTTCATCTGAGTTCATCGGCGGCTAAGAATTGCTTTTTATGCCCAATTTGTTGAAGAAGATTTTCCTGGTAGATCTGTTCCAGGGGCTCTGGGTGACTTTCCGCAACCAGAATCCCAAGTACATTTACACGGAGCAGTATCCGGCCGAGCGGCCCAAGGTGGCCGAGCGCTACCGCGGCGCGCCGCGGCTGAATATCAACCCGGACAACGGCGAAACCTTGTGCATCGCCTGCAACCTGTGTGCGCTGGCGTGCCCGGAAAATCTCATCGTGGTCACCAGCGAGCGCAACGAAACCACCAAGCGCAAGGAGCTGACCAACTTTACTTACGACACTTCCCGCTGCATGTTCTGCGGGTTGTGCGAAGACGCCTGCCCGGTGGACGCGCTGGAGCTGACGCAGGATTTCGAGCTGGCCACTTACACGCGCGACGGCCAGATCTGGGACCGGCAGTTGCTGGAGGAAGGCCCAAGGCCCACTCAATACAAATGCTGATCGATATCGACGTGGTTTTGTTTTACGCGTTCGCGGCCATGACGCTTTTGGGCGCCATCTTCACGATTACGCGGCGCAGCGCAGTGCACAGCGCGATTTCGCTGATCGTCTCGCTGCTGGGAGTGGCGGGATTGTACCTGCTGCAACAGGCGGAGTTCCTGTTCGCGGTGCAGATCGTGCTCTACGTGGGCGGCATCATGGTGCTGTTCCTGTTCGTGATCATGCTGGTGAACCTGGACCAGGCGGCCAAGGAACGGCAGTTCAACCGCCAATGGCTGATCGCCTTGGCCGCCGTGCTGGCGGTGGCTGCCGAGCTGGCGTACTTCCTTTATAAGGGCGCGGGCGAGATCCACATTGCGGAAGCGGCTTCGACGGCCGCGGCGGCGCTGCCCCCCGCCTTGGGCAATACCGAGATGGTGGCGGACGCGCTGTTTGGCGAATACCTGCTGCCGTTTGAAGTGGCTTCCATTCTGCTGCTGGTGGCCGTGGTCGGCTCCGTAGTGATGGCGAAGAAGAGGATCTGACGATGCATCCGATTGGAACGGTTCATTACCTGGCCCTGAGCGCGGCGCTGCTGCTCATCGGCACGGTGGGGGTGCTGACCCGCCGCAACATCGTGATTATCCTGATGTCCATCGAGCTGATATTGAACGCCGTGAACCTCAACCTGATCGCCTTCGGCCACGCGCTGCACAACATCGACGGGCAGATTTTCGCCATCTTCGTGATTACCGATGCGGTGGCCGAAGCCGCCGTGGGGCTGGGCATCCTGATCGCGCTGTTCCGCAATAAGGAAACCGTGCTGGCGGATGAAATCGACTTACTGAAATGGTGAGAGTGCCGTGAATTTTCTCGACCAGATCTGGCTCATTCCGCTGTTCCCGCTCCTGGGGGCGCTGCTCATGCTGTTGTTCGGCAAGATGCTGGACCCGCAGCCGGTTTCGGAAGTGGCCATCGCTCCCGGCGTGGAGCCGGTCTCCGAACATGGTGGAACCGGCTTCAGCCGGTCAGAATCGCACCACCATCATCCCCACTCCCCGCTGAAGTTCCTCATCAATCTGATCTGCCCCGGAATGGTGCTGCTGTCCTTCATTTTTTCCGTGGGCGCCGTGTGGCAGCTTTCCGGGCTTCCGCATCGCGTGCACCAGATCATCCAATTCACGTGGATCGCGGGGCTCCCCTTCCACATGGCCAATGGCCAACTCGCTACGTTCACGGTGGATTGGGGCTTTCTGCTGGACCCGCTCAGCTCGGTGATGATCCTGGTGGTCACCGGCATCGGCTTTCTGATCCACGTCTACTCCATCGGCTACATGGCGCACGATAACGGCTACTACCGGTTCTTCGGCTACATGAATCTCTTCGTGTTCTTCATGCTGATGCTGGTGCTGGCCAACAACTACGGGCTGCTGTTCGTCGGCTGGGAAGGCGTGGGGTTGTGCAGTTATCTGCTGATCGGGTTTTACTTCCACAAGAAATCGGCCTGCGATGCGGGCAAAAAAGCCTTCGTCGTCAACCGCGTGGGCGATGCGGGCTTCGTGCTCGGCATGCTCCTGATGCTGTCGGTGCTGGGCACGCTGCGCTTCACCGACGTGAACGCCATTCTGCGCAGCGGCCGCTTCCCGGCGGAGACGGCCGGCTTCGGCGTGCTGAGCGCCATCGCGCTGCTGATGTTCTTCGGCGCCACCGGCAAATCCGCGCAGATTCCGCTGTATGTGTGGCTCCCCGACGCCATGGAAGGTCCCACGCCGGTTTCGGCTTTGATCCACGCCGCCACCATGGTGACGGCGGGCGTCTACATGGTGGCGCGCTCTTCGGCGCTGTTCACCTTGACGCCCAGCACTTCCACGGTGGTGGCGTCGATAGGCGCGTTCACCGCCATTCTGGCCGCCACCATTGCGCTGGTGCAGAACGATATCAAGCGCGTGCTGGCGTACTCCACGGTCAGCCAGCTTGGCTACATGTTTCTGGCGCTGGGGGTGGGAGCGTATTGGGTGGCCATTTTCCACCTGTTCACACACGCCTTTTTCAAGGCCCTGCTCTTCCTGGGTTCCGGCTCGGTGATTCACGCCATGGGCGGCGAGCAGGACATGCGCCGCATGGGCGGGTTGAAGAACAAAATCCCCATCACGCATTGGACCATGCTGGTGGCCTCGATTGCGATTGCCGGCATCCCCGGCCTGGCGGGCTTCTTCTCCAAGGACGAAATTCTCTGGCAAACCTACAGCTCGCCGCAGGGTTCCACGTTGCTGTGGTTCATCGGTCTGGCGACCGCGGGCCTGACGGCGTTCTATATGTGGCGCCTCATGAGCATGACCTTCTACGGGCAAAGCCGCGTGGCGCCCGAAGTGGAACGGCACATTCACGAATCTCCCGCGTCCATGACGGTGCCGCTGACGGCGCTGGCGATCGGCAGCGTATTGGCCGGATGGCTGGGAACTCCCAGAGCCTGGACGATTTTCAGCGACGCGTGGCGCGGCTTCCCCAACTGGCTGGCCCCGGTGTTCTCTTCCGCCGCGGTGGAAGCGGTCAAGGAAGGCGAGCATGCGGCATCCACGGAATGGATTTTGATGGGGCTCTCGGTGGCCATCGCCATCATCGGGATTTCGCTGGCGCACTATTTTTACTGCGTCAGGACGGAGATTCCCGACCGCCTCCACGCCCGTCTTAAACCGCTCCACATGCTGCTCTACAACAAGTGGTACGTGGACGAGCTGTACGATTTTCTGTTCGTCAACGGCTTGGGCAAGGGCGGCGGGCGCGTGCTCGGCGAATTCGATCGCACCATAGTGGACGGCGGCGTGAACGGCGCCGGTTGGCTCACGCGCGCCGCCTCCCGCATTTCCATGTGGTGGGACACCTGGATCATCGATGGCGCGGTGCGCTTCGGCTCTTTCAGCGTGAAGATGCTCTCCTACCCGGTGTGCATTTTGCAAACCGGGCGGGTGCAGGCATACGCCTTTTTCATAGTGGTGGGAGCGCTCGCGTTCCTGGGGTATTACATCGCTCGGTAACCTTATGGACCAGCACTTACTCAGTATCGTTCTCTTGACGCCGCTGGCCGGACTGCTCGTGCTGATTTTTATACCGGCGAGCAACAAAAACCTGGTCAAGCTGTGGGCCAACCTGGCCAGCCTCGCCGGGTTCCTGGTTTCCCTGCCGCTGGTTTGGCGGTTTCAGACCGGCGTCTCGGGCTTTCAATTCGAAGAGAAGGCCGATTGGATTCCCACGCTGGGCGCGCATTACCACCTCGGCCTGGATGGCATCAGCCTGCTGCTGGTGATGCTGACCACCCTGATGGGCTTCATCGCCACGCTCTCCAGTTGGAACGGCATTCAAGACCGGCTGAAGGAATACTACGCCATGTTCCTGTTGTTGCAGACGGGCATGATCGGCGTATTCCTCGCGCTCGATTTCTTCCTGTTCTACATCTTCTGGGAACTGGTGCTGGTCCCCATGTACTTCATCATCGGGGTGTGGGGCGGCCCGCGGAAATTGTACGCCGCCATCAAGTTCTTCCTCTACACGCTGGCCGGCTCGGTGCTGATGCTGCTGGGCATCCTGACGCTGTACTTCCAGCACTTCAGCCAGTTCGGTTTCTACTCGTTTGAGATTTCCGAGTTGCTGAAAGTGAACCTTTCGCTGGGCTTGCAGGAATGGGTTTTCTGGCTTTTCTTCCTGGGCTTCGCCATCAAGGTGCCCATGTTCCCCTTCCATACCTGGCTGCCGGACGCGCACGTGGAGGCGCCTACGGCGGGCTCGGTGATCCTGGCGGCGGTGCTTCTCAAAATGGGAACGTACGGGTTCCTGCGCTTCTCTCTCCCGCTTTTGCCGCAGGCTTCCATGGATCGCGGCATCGTGCAGATCCTGGCGGTGCTTTCCATTATCGGCATCATTTACGGCGCGCTGGTGAGCCTGATGCAGCAGGATTGGAAGAAGCTGGTGGCGTACTCTTCGGTAAGCCACCTGGGCTTTTGCACGCTGGGAATATTTTCGCTGAACCCCAACGGCATCGCCGGCAGCGTGCTGCAGCAGATCAATCACGGCATCTCGACCGGCATGCTCTTCCTGATTATCGGGATCGTTTACGAGCGCCGGCACACGCGCCTGATCTCCGAATACGGCGGCCTCGCGCACGTCATGCCGCGCTTTGCCGTCATCTTCGCCATCGCCATGCTGAGCTCGGCGGGGCTGCCGCTGCTCAACGGTTTCGTGGGCGAGTTCACCATTCTGCAAGGCGCGTTCGAAGCCAACCGCGCGTGGGCCGCGTTCGCCGTGATGGGCGTGATTCTGGGCGCCGCTTACCTGCTGTGGCTGTACCAGCGCACCATGCTGGGGCAGGTGACCAACGGCAAGAACCTGACGATTCCCGATATGAGCTTCCGCGAAGTGGCCCTGTTCGTTCCCTTGATCGCCTGGGCCATTTGGATTGGTGTTTATCCGAAACCGTATTTTGAAGTTCTGCAACGCCCCGTTGCGGAAATCGTGGAGCGCGTGCGGCCCGGCTACTTCGGCGGAGTGATGGCCGAGCGCCAACAACCGCCGGTTCCCATTGTGCGTGCGGCTGGACAGGCCTCCCGGCCTCTCCAGGCTCCCCTGATCCGAGGTGCCCGATGAGCCAGTACTACACAATCAACGACCACTTCGCGATCATCCCCGCGGTGATGCTGGCGTTATTCGGATGCGCCATCCTGTTGTTCGATTTCTGGATCTTCCCCGATCCCCGCCAGCGCAAGTGGCTGTTGATTTTCGTGGCGCTGGCGGAAGGTTTCACCGGCTTCGGGCTTTACCGCCAGCAGGCCTGGCTCAGCAGCCAGGGGCTCAGCGAACTCTCCGGCTTTCAAGGGTCGGTGACGGTGGATGGCTTCGGCATCTTTTTCAACTGGATTTTCGTCATCGCCGCCATCGTGGTGGCGGTGGTTTCGTATCAATATCTGGAGAACGCCGGCGAGCACCACGGCGAATATTACAGCCTGATTCTGTTCGCGCAATGCGGCATGTACTTCCTGGCCACCGGTACGGATCTGATCACGCTCTTCATCGGGCTGGAGTTGATGGCGCTGTGTTTCTACGTGATGGTGGGTTTCCTGCGTCGCGAGAAGCGCAGCAACGAAGCCGCCATCAAATACCTCCTGCTGGGAGCTTTTTCCACGGGATTTCTGGCGTACGGCTTCAGCCTGATGTACGGCATCGCCGGTTCCACCAAGCTGGACGCGATCGCGGCGGCGATTCAAGCGCGGCCGCCTTGGGACCCGGTGGTCTTCCTCGCGATGGCCACTACCGCCATCGGCCTGCTCTTCAAAATCTCCGCCGCGCCCTTTCACATGTGGGCGCCGGATGCGTACGAAGGCGCGCCCACTACCGTGACGGCCTATCTTTCGGTGGCGTCGAAGGCCGCTTCCATCGCATTCCTGCTGCGCATTTTCCTGGGACCGCTGGGCTCGCTGCGCGCCGAGTGGGAGCCGATGCTGGCGGCGGTTGCGATTCTCACGATGACGGTGGGCAACCTGGCGGCCATCAACCAGACCAACATCAAGCGCCTGCTGGCGTACAGCTCGATTTCGCATGCCGGCTACATGCTGCTCGGCCTGGTGGCGGGCAACGATACCGGCATTAAAGGCATCGCGGTGTACGTGATGGTCTACACCTTCATGAACCTGGGCGCCTTCCTGGTGCTGGTGGCGCTGCGCCGCCAAAACATCATCGGGGAAGATATGGACGATATCGCGGGGCTCATGCACAAGAGCCCGGGCTATGCGATTCTGATGCTGATCTTCCTGCTTTCGCTGGCGGGCATTCCGCCCACGGCGGGCTTCCTGGGCAAGTATTACATTTTCCTTTCGCTGATCGAGACGGGGCATTACGGGCTGGCGGTGGTGGCCACGCTGTACGTCGCGGTGGCCATTTACTACTACTTCAACGTGGTGCGCAGCATGTTCGTTCGCGAAATGACGGAAAAGGCCCCGCTGGCCAGCAGCTTCGGGCTGCGCCTGGCGCTGGGCGTGACCGGAGCGCTCACCCTGGCCATCGGAATTTATCCGGAGCCGTTCCTGCAAATGGCTCAGACTTCGCTGCTGCGGTAAGGTTGGCCGGAGGCCAAGACGATATGCAAACGGTCTTTTCACATCCGCTGTTCGTGCCGATCCTGGTGACGCTGGTCATCATCGCGGTGTTCCCCCTGGTGGCCGGATACCTCACGCTTGTGGAGCGCAAGGTGTTGGCGGATTATCAGGTGCGGCTGGGTCCCATGCGCGTCGGGCCGCACGGATTGCTGCAACCCATCGCCGACGCCTTGAAGCTGCTGATCAAGGAAGACATCATTCCGGCCGGCGCCGACAAGGCCATCTTCTGGATGGCGCCGGTGATTTCCACTTTCACCGGTTTGACCGCTATGGCCGTGCTGCCGTTCTCCAGGTACATTTACGTGGCGGACGTGAACGTGGGGCTGCTGGTGATTTCGGCCATGTCCGCCGTGGGAATTCTGGGAATCATTCTGGGCGGCTGGAGCTCCAACAGCCACTACTCGCTCTTGGGCGCGCTGCGCAGCGCCGCGCAACTGGTCAGCTACGAAGTGGCGCTGGCGTTCGCCCTGCTCTCGGGAGTGATGCTGGCGGGCACGTTGAGCATGCAAGGCATCGTGAAAGCGCAGCTCGAACACCGCACCTGGGGCGTGTTCGACAACTACTTCTTCATGATCGTGCCGTTTGTGATCTACATCATCGCGGCGACCGCGGAAACCAACCGCGCCCCGTTCGATCTTCCGGAAGCCGAATCGGAGCTGGTAGCCGGGTTCCACACCGAGTACAGCGGCTTCCGCTGGGCGCTGTTTTTCCTGGCCGAATACACCAATATTTTCGTGGTGTCGAGCGTCGCCGTGACGCTCTTCTGGGGCGGATGGCTGCGGCCGTTTCCCAGCGTGGGCTGGCTGGAGATTCCGGTGAATTACGGGATTCCCGTGCTGCTGTTCGCCGTCTCGGGCATTTTCACCCTGCCCATGATTAAGAAACTAAAAAACCCCATCCAGCGGAAGGTGCTGCTGGGCGTGGCCCTGCTGCTGCTGCTCATCGCCCTGCTGTTCGCCATCCCGATCGTCAACCACGCGGTGATCGGGCTGTTCTGGTTTCTCTTCAAGGTGTCGTGCATCATCTACATGATGATCTGGTTCCGCGGCACATTCCCGCGCTTCCGCTACGATCAGCTCATGAACATCGGCTGGAAAGTGGCGATCCCGGTGGGAATGGCGGCGGTGATTATCAACGCGATCATCGGAATGGCGCGGCAGGCGTGAAGATCTGTGGTAATAAAATCCGGGTATCTTAGTAGTTCATGCGAATCCGCACTGATTTGAGTCCCGCCGGACTCTTGCCTAAGCTGCGGCGGCTCTTTGAATTATCCGCGGCTAAGATCCGCTTCATCGAAAAGAGCTGGGATCCTTCGCAGGGCTCGCCTGTCTGCACGGTGGAGGGCCGCTATGCCAGCCGCGGGTGGACCGAATGGACGCAGGGGTTTCAATTCGGCTCCGCCATCCTGCAGTTCGATGCCACCGGCGAAAGCGAATTTCTGGATATCGGGCGGGAGCGCACGGCCAGCCTGATGGCGCCGCACGTGACCCATATGGGCGTGCACGACCACGGGTTCAACAACGTCAGCACCTACGGCAATTTGCTGCGGCTGATGAGGGAAGGCCGCATTCCGGAGAACCATTGGGAGCGGCGCTTTTACGAGCTGGCGCTGAAGTGCTCGGGCGCGGTGCAGGCCATGCGCTGGTCGCGCACCGCCGATGGCGGCGGCTACATCTATTCCTTCAACGGGCCGCATTCGCTCTTCGTGGATACCATCCGCTCGCTGCGCGCGCTGGTGGTAAGCCATCAACTGGGGCACGCGCTGATGGGCGAGAACGACAAAAAGATCTCGCTGCTCGAGCGCGCCCTGCAGCATGGGCTGGCCACCGCGAAATATGCGGTCTATTACGGCGCGGGCCGCGACGCGTACGACGTGCGCGGGCGCGTGGCCCACGAAAGCGTGTTCAATACCAACGACGGCAACTATCGCTGCCCCAATTCGCAGCAGGGTTATTCGCCGTTCAGCACCTGGACGCGCGGGCTGGCTTGGGCCATGTGCGGTTTCGCCGAGCAACTCGAATTTCTGCGCGAAGATGCGCCCGCGGCTTTCGCGGAAGCCGCCCTCGCGACGTGCGATTTCTATATCGAGAACACGGCGGCGGATGGCATTCCGTATTGGGATACGGGCGCTCCGGGACTGGAACGGCTAGGCGACTGGCGCGCGCGGCCGGCCGATCCCTTCAACGGAAGCGAGCCGGTGGACAGCTCGGCGGCGGCCATCGGTGCGCAGGGCCTGCTGCGGCTGGGGCGCTGCCTGAATGACGAACGGTATTGGAACGCCGGGCTGACGGTGTGCCATGCTTTGTTCGACGCTCCTTATTTGAGCATCGATAGCGCCCACCAGGGATTGATTCTGCACTCCGTGTATCACCGTCCGAACGGGTGGGACGCGGCGCCGGGTGAATCGTCGATGTGGGGCGATTATCATGCCAGGGAAGTGGCGTTGTACTTGATGCGCGCCGCCGGAGACGCCCCCTATCTGAAATTCTGGCTGTAGCGTTGTGGCGCACGTTCTCAACGTGCCGCGTCGGCACTCCTGCGGACACGCGTTTTTTCCGGCGTGAGGCAGGCATCGACAAGATTGTCGATGCGGCACGGACGAGTGCGCCGCACGAGTGCGTGCGCCACGGAACTACGCGGTGCCGCCGCGAAATATCGATGCCGCCGTGGGCGCCGCCGCCCCGGCAATGCGCGGCCTGGCTTCCGATTCCGGAACGCTGTCCCCTTCGCCCGGCGCCAGGAACAGGTTGGCGTCGATGCCGTGCTGGCGGGTGTAGAGGTCGTAGTATCGGCCGTGCAATTCGTAGAGCGATTGGTGCGTGCCGCGCTCCACGATGCGGCCGCCTTCCACCACCAGAATCTGGTCGGCGCGGCGGATGGTCGAAAGCCGATGCGCGATCACGAAAGTGGTGCGCCCCTTCATCAGGTAGGACAAGCCCTGCTGGATGGCGGCTTCCGATTCCGAATCCAGGCTGGAAGTGGCTTCGTCCAGAATCAGAATGCGTGGATTGGCCAGAATGGCGCGCGCGATGGAGACGCGCTGGCGTTGACCGCCGGAAAGTTTGACGCCGCGCTCGCCCACGATGGTGTCGTACCGCTGCGCGAATTTTTCGGCGAACTCGTGCACGTGCGCGATGCGGCAGGCTTCCATGATCTGCTCTTCGGCCGCGCCGGGATGGGCGAACGCGATGTTCTCGCGGATGGTGCCGTCGAAAAGAAAAGTATCCTGCAAAACCACGCCCAGTTGCGTGCGGTAGGAGTCCAGCCGCACCGTGGAAAGGTCCGTGCCGTCCACCAGGATGCGGCCTTCCGCGGGTTCGTGAAAGGCGGCGATCAGGCTGATGATGGTGGATTTTCCGGAGCCCGACGCCCCCACCAGCGCCGTGACCGTGCCGGGCTGCGATTCGAAAGCGATTTCGTGCAGGACCGGTTTGCCGGGATCGTAGGCGAAGTTCACTTTCTCGAAAACCAAATGTCCCTGGATTTCGCCGAGCCGCACGGTGCGCTCCGTGTCTTCGTCCTCGGGCCGTTCGTGCAGCACCTCCTGCGTGCGGTCCAGGCCTGCCAGCGCGTCCGTGATCTGGGTCCCGATCGCGACTACCTGGAACATGGGCGCGACCAGGAACGCCATGTAGGCGGTGAAGCTCACGAAATCGCCGACCGACATCTTGTGCGAGAGCATCTGGTGGCCGCCGACGAACATCACGGTCGCGCCCACCAGTCCCATGAGTACGGTGGCGGAGAGGCTCATCAGGGAGACGGCGGTGAGGCTGCGCATCACGTTATCGAGGAGGCGCTGCACGCCCGCCGAGAAGACTTTGGCCTCCGACGCTTCGGCATGGTAGCCCTTCACTACGCGCACGCCCGCCAGCGATTCGGTGAGGCGGCCGGAGACTTCCGCGGTGATCTTGCCGCGCTCCCGAAAGATGGGCCGGATGCGATTGAAGGCGGTGCGCAGCGTCGTGCCAAACGAAACGATGAAGAGCAGCGCCAGCAGCGTGAGCAAGGGGCTGAGATAGAGCAGCGCGCCCAGCGAAAGCAGGGCCACCAGGATGCCGCCGGTAAAGTCCACCAGGCCGGTGCCGATCAGGTTGCGGATGCCTTCCACATCGTTCATGATGCGCGAGACCAGCGCGCCGCTCTTGTTGGCGTCGTAGTAAGCCACCGGCAGGCGGCCGATGTGTTCCTGCACTTTGCGCCGCAGCTCGGCGATCAGGCGCTGGCCTTCCTTGGAAAGCAGTTGCGTCAGGGCGAAGCTGGTCATGCCCTGAATCAGCGTCGCGCCCAGCACCGCCGTCACCAGCGGCGTGAGCAGCGCGGTCTGATGTTTTCCAATAACATTGTCAAACAGGAATTTGGTCGAACCGGGAAGCACCAGGCTGCAGAGCTTGTTGATCACCATCAGGAAGAAACCGAGCGTGAGCAGCTTGCGCCGCGGGCGCACCAGTTCCTTGAGCAGCGGCAGCGCGCTTCGCAACCGGTCGGTGGTCTTGCCTTTAGGTTGGGGAGGAGACACTCCCTATAGGGTAGCAGTGGAACAGGCCATCTTGCCTGTTCCCAGGCCGGTTAATAAGGCGTCTTACTGTGTTGATCGGCGGCTAACAACGTCTTCTCTTGAGTCAACTGCCGCAGCGTGTTTTCCAGGTCGGCCACGCGGCGGGCCAGGTCGTCGATGGCCTGGCCTTCGGGGTCGGGCAAGCGGCCGTGTTCCAGCACGCCGCCTTCGGGGCGAACGCGCACCACGCGGCCCGGAATTCCCACCACCGTGGAATGGTCCGGCACGGGATGCACCACCACCGATCCGGCGCCGATTTTGACGTTGTCGCCGATGCGGATATTGCCCAGCACCTTGGCCCCGGTTCCCACCACCACGTTATTGCCCAGCGTGGGATGGCGCTTGCCTTTTTCGTTGCCCGTGCCGCCCAGCGTGACGCCCTGGTAGAGCAGCACGTCATCGCCGATCTCGGTGGTCTCGCCGATCACCACCCCCATGCCGTGGTCGATGAAGAAACG
>Ga0181536_10004923_pt1 | contig 13935 bp, 10 predicted proteins | sample PEATcosm2014_Bin_41_FD_121105 | JGI IMG/M metagenome (GOLD analysis project Ga0181536, IMG submission 121105) | Peatland microbial communities from MTU Mesocosm Facility, Houghton, MI, USA - PEATcosm2014_Bin17_60_metaG | ecosystem: Environmental > Terrestrial > Soil > Wetlands > Peat | place...
CGGTATTTCGAGAGCCTGCGGTACATCGTGATCGACGAGCTGCACTACTACCGCGGGGTGTACGGCAGCCATCTGGCCAACCTGCTGCGGCGGTTGAAGCGCATCTGCGAGTTCTACGGTTCGAAGCCGCAATTCATCTGCTGCTCGGCGACCATCGCCAACCCCCGCGAGCTGGCGGAAGCGCTCACCGGGGAAGCCTTCACCCTGGTGGAGCGCAACGGCGCGCCGCGCGGGGAGAAGTTTTTCATCTTCTACAATCCGCCGGTGGTGAACCGGCAGCTCGGCATCCGGCGCAGCTACATCCACGAATCGCGGAGGGTGGCTCTCGAATTCATCGAGCGCAATTTGCAGACGCTGGTGTTCGCCAACAACCGGCTGGCCACGGAGGTGCTGGTCACGTACCTCAAGGACGCCTGCGACCGGGGGCCGGCGGGCGGCGAGACGGTGCGGGGATACCGCGGCGGGTATCTGCCGCGCGAGCGGCGCGACATCGAGCGGCGCCTGCGGGAGGGTGAAATCCGCGCCGTGGTGGCCACCAACGCGCTCGAGTTAGGCATCGACATCGGCTCGCTCGACGCCGTGGTGATGGCGGGCTATCCGGGGACCATCGCTTCAAGCTGGCAGCGGGCCGGCCGCGCGGGGCGGCGGCAGGGCACCTCGGCAGCGGTGCTGGTGGCCTCCAGCGCGCCGCTCGATCAGTACATTGTCGAGCACCCGGATTACTTCTTCGGGCGCTCGCCGGAGCACGCGTACATCAATCCCGAGAATCTCGAGATCCTGCTGGCGCATATCAAGTGCGCGGCTTTTGAGCTGCCCATCCGCGATGGCGAGAAGTTCGGGAGGCACGATATCGGAGAAGTCTGCCGGTTCCTGGAAGAAGCGGGCTTTCTCCACCATTCCGCCGGCGCTTGGCACTGGACCTCGGACACCTATCCCGCGGATGCCACCAGCCTGCGCTCGGTCTCGAGCGATAACTTCGTGGTGGTGGACACGACGGGCGAGCCCAAGGTGATCGCGGAGGTTTCCTTTCCCACGGCGCTGACCACGCTGCACGAGAAGGCGATTTACCTGCACGAAGCGCGCCAGTACCACGTCGAGCGCTTCGATTACGCCGGGCGCAAGGCTTACGTGAAGCGCGTGGAGTCGGACTATTACACCGACGCCATCGACTACACGCAGGTGGGTGTGCTCGAGGAGTTCGAGGGGGAAGCGCTCGCCGGCGCGCGCCGGGCGCACGGCGACGTGCGGGTGAACCGGCAGATCGTGGGTTTCAAGAAGATCAAGTTTTACACCTCGGAAAACGTGGGGGCGGGGAAGCTCTCCATGCCGGAGCAGGAAATGCACACCACGGCGTTCTGGCTGCATTTTCCAGCGGAGTTTCTGGCGCGCTTTTCGCAATACACCCCGGCCGAGAAGCAGAGCGGCATGGCGGGCCTGGGGAATGCGCTGCGCACGGTGGCCGCGCTACTCGTGATGTGCGATCCACGGGACCTGGGGGTGGCGCTGAGCGAAGACATTTCCGGCGGCCTCGAGACCTTCGAGCCCAACCTGTATCTCTACGATATGTATCCCGGCGGCGTGGGACAAAGCGCGCCGCTCTACCGCCTGGCGCCGCGGCTGCTGAAGCAGACGGCGGAGCTGCTGGCGGCGTGCGGGTGTGAGGCCGGCTGCCCGTCGTGCGTGGGGCCGGCGGGCGAAGTGGGGGAGCGGGGGAAGGAAGTAGCGGCGCGGATGCTGGCGGAGTTGCTGGTCTAAGGGTTCAGTGCTGTTCACTTGAGACCTGAAAAGCCTTGGGTGGCGCATGCCCTTCCTTGGCCGCCGAATTCCGGAAACGGGCTCGTTCTCCCAGAAGCGGACCTGCTGGGGGTTTCGCGAGCAGTCTTTCGCGGCTTCGCAGGTCTTGTCTACAACTCTGGGTGTGACCTTGCGTCAGTTCGTGATCGGTGCTAAACGGAAGTCCATCAAGTCGGATGCCGTCGACGTTATTCGTGGCGCAAAGCGGTCAATGGATCTATGCGGGTTGCCCTGAGCGCAGGAATGCATGCGGCCGCCAGCGCGACGGCCAGCAAAACGAGGGGCACCGCAACAAAGGTGAGCGGGTCCGACGGTTTCACTCCAAACAACTCAGCACTTATCAGGTTCGTCAGCCAGAACGAGGCCGCGATGCCACAGGCGATCCCTGCCAAGCTCATGCGCGATGCCTGAAGGAGCACGAGGCGGAGCGTATCGCTTCGGTTTGCTCCGAGGGCCGCACGGATGCCGATTTCATGCGTCCGCTGCTCCACGCCGTAGGACATCACTCCGTAAATCCCGACCGCCGCCAGCAGAAGCGCAATGACCGCAAACGTACCAAGTAAAAGCATGTTGAAATTCTGGCGCGCCGTCGAATCCAGGCCCACCTGTTCCATCGTCCGGACTTTTGCTACCGGCAATCCCAGCGCCTGCTGTACCGCCTTGCTGATGCTCATAGGCGCGACGCTTGGCCGAGTGCGAACCAGAATGGCGCCGGGTTCGTAGCTGTTCAAAAGGGCAATATCGGCATCCGGGATTTGCGATGCCAACTGGTACATGACCGGCTGGGGATCGAAATACAACCGCTCGCGGACGTCGCCGACCACGCCAACGATCTCCGTGACTCCCACTTGATAGGCGGGACCCAGACCGGGGCCGATGAAGATGCTCTGCCCCACCGGATTCCGGCCAGGCCAGAACTTGCGGGCCATGGCCTCGCTAATTACCACCGTTCGCCCCGATTCTTGGTCCCGCAATCGCCTGCCGGAAAGCAACGGGACTTGCAGCGCGTCGAAATAGTGGGCGGAGACGAAACGCCACTGAACATCGCCATTGAATTTGCGACCGGGCGGCATCCGTCCTGGGATATTGAATATCATGTCCATCTTGCCCCAGAGTGGCAGAGCGCTCGCAAGGGCAGCGTATTCTACACCGGGAATGCGTTCCACACGCTCTACAACTTGCCGAGCGACGCGGCTCACGGTGCTCGATTGGGAATACCCCGGACCTGCCAGCGAAATCTCCATTGTCAGAAGGTTGCGCGGGTTGAACCCAAGCTCCACGCTGTGCAGGGCGAGAAAGCTCCGGATCAGCAAGAGGGCGCCACACAGCAACACCACAGCGAGGGCCATTTCCGTGGCCACCAGGGCGCTATGAGTGCGATTCTGTTTTCGCCCGGCGCCCGCACGACCGCCCGACTCGTTCATTGCCGCAGTCGGTTCGGTGCGCGCCAGATGGAACGCCGGAGCCAGGCCGAACAGCACTCCGGTAAGCGCAGCTATCAGCATTGCATATGCAACTACGCCGGGATCGAGCGCCGGAAGGGCGGCGATTTCCTGAAGTCGGGGCAGGTCGCCAGGGGTGAAGGCCAGCAGTGCCCGCACTGCCCACGATCCCAGCGCGAGACCAAAGGCTCCTCCGGCCAAGGCCAGCAGCAAGCTCTCGGTGAGTAGTTGCCGCACGATGCGTCCACGCGCTGCTCCCAGGGCGGCGCGGATCGCGATTTCCCTTCGCCGCGCGGTGGCTCGCGCCAACAGAAGATTGGCGACGTTGGCACAGGCGATCAATAGCACTAGCCCGACGGCGCCTAGCAGGATCAGCAGCGCCGGTCGGACATCTCCCGTGATTTGCTGCTCCAGATAGGAGGCCCGAATCCTTGAGTCGATTCGAAATTGCTGCGGATGCACCTCCGGATAGTGACTTATGACCACCGCCAGCTTGGCGTTAGCCTTTGAGATCGTGGTGCCGGCGGGGAGGCGGCCGGACACCGTCAGGAGGCCTGCCTGATTGGTGCTGTTAGGATCGGCTTGAAGAGGAATCCAGACATCCGCCGGCGGGTACGCCTGAAAACCGGGGGAGAGAACGCCAGCGACGCTGTACGGTACGCCTCCGAGCTCCATTCTCTTCCCCGGAATCAAGGGATCTGCCCCCAGCCGTTGCCAGAGGCCGTAACTCAGCACCAGCACTGGCGCGCCACCCGGTGTATCGTCCGCCGCCGTGAAAATCCGGCCCAGTACCGGATGTGCTCCGAAGAGCCGGAAATAATTACGTGAGGCAGTGACGGTGTCGGCCAGTTGCGGCTTGTCCCCGCTGTCCAGCCTCATGCTGGCGCCGGCATGGTAAGCCGCTAAATCCTCCAAGCCAGCGTTGTTCTGCGCCATGTACGCGAAGAGCGGTTCCGAAATGCTCCCCCCTCCTGGGCGGCCAATATCCACGATGCGATCCGAATCTGGATATGGCAGAGCGTGAAGGATCACGGTTTTGACCACCGCAAAAATGGCTGTGTTTGCTCCAATACCCAGCGCAAGCGTGGCGATGGCAGTCAGGGTGAAACTGGGACTCTGCCGGAAGCCGCGCAATGAATACTTCAGATCGTTCAGGAGGGATTCCATCGAATGGAGACTCCTAAGCCGAGTATAAAGCACAGGAACCGGGAGTATGCTGACGTGGGAGAACACTACCCCTGTAGCCCCTGCCTTGTCGCGCAGCGTCTACCGATTCCTGGCGCCAACAGCCCTTGTCACCACCGGCCGGGATCAGAGTCCACCAGTAGTCGCTGCCCCTAAGCGATCCGTATTCGGTGGTCTAGGTTGGGCCAGGTTGTCCTACCGCGCTTTCAACTGCTCGGGCAGCACGGCGTAGCCTTCGGGCGGCGGGAAGAGCGAGATGAGCAGCTCCAGGCGGCGGCGCAGATATCTGCTGGGCATCTGGCGGGGGCCGGTTTCCACGTCGATGTCGCAGCAGGTGCCGTGCAGGTAAAGCGTGAGGGTATCCTCGAAGGCCTGGCGGGCGTACTCGCGGAAGAGCTTGGTTTCCTGGCGCACGTTTTTCTGCCGGCGGAGCAGGGCCTGCTTGAGATGCCAGCTCTTCTCGTCGACTTCGCCGTGGACTTCCCCGCTCAGCTCTTCGCGGATGGTGCGATAGAAGCGCTCCTGCACTTCCGCGGGCCAGTGGTCCGCCAACAGCGCGGCCAGCGCACTATAGAACTGGTAGTGATAGCCGGCCACTTCGACGTCCTTGATGCCGAACGCCAGCACAGTCATGCCGCTGGTTTCGCTGCGCGAGCAGGGAATCTGGCGGGTTTCGTGCGGGCGCTCGAAGGTCACGGTATCCGCGCCCTTGCCATTGGCCTTTTCCAGATAGGGCGCCAGCAGAATGCCCATGGGCGGCAACGCCGCGACGATGGCCGGTGAGATGGCGGCGATGGGGTCGTTGAGGTACTGCCGGAGATCGTCCTCCGCCATGGGCAGGGTGGAGAAATAGGAGAACTTGCCAGTGAGCGGAATCATCTCGGCGCGGAAGCGCGCGGCGAGCTCTTCCACGGTGGTTCTCGGCCCTTCTGCGTCGGTGGACATCGTCGTGGTTCGATTGTAGCAGGGCGGCACGCCGGCAGCACGCTGAACGAGGCCGAAAACCGCTTGTCGAGCCCCCCGGGCCGCCTCAAGCTCTAGTGGCTGGTGGAAGGTCGAAACCGCCTTCGCAACGCGTAGCCGCCCAGGCCGACGATGCCCAGCGCCATGAGGGCGAGCGTTAATGGCGAGGCCGCGGGGACGGGGAGGGAAGGGGTCGACACTCTCAGGTTATCGAACCCTATTGCTACTACAGACGCCGTGGATGGTGTGACCGTCATGCTCGTCACCGGCGTGGCGGATGTATAGTTGAGCTGGCCCTCCGGATACGGGTCTCTCAAGGAGAAATTCAGCGTCACGGTAGTGATCAGCGTCGCGCCATTGTAGAAGCTGACCGTTGCGAGCGGCGTGCCCGGAGCGGTTGTGGGGCCTGCCGACATTCCGAACTGAATGGTGCTGATAGGCACGGAGAACGCGACTCCGAACGGCTCAGGTGGACCCGTGATTGCAGGATCCTGCTCGTATGTCAGTATCCCAGCGCCGACGGTATCGTAGTTCAGGTTTCCACCCGCATCGGAAAACGTGAAAGTGATGCCACCCTTCGTGACGGCCAATCCGTTGATCGGCTGCGTCGTGACCTCGTCCATGGTGAGCGTGACGGTATTTGCCATGGCTGTTGAGACGCAAGCAAGCACCAATAGCAGTCTCTTCATATTTCTCGAATTATACTCCGATTCGGGCACAAGGGCACGAATATCTAAAAATTAAGAAACCTTCATTTTTGGGCCTTATAGAACCCGCCTGCCAAGGCTCGGCGGTACCGGTCCCCGGCCGATGCGCGTGCGCGGAGGAGGCCAGCGCGTCCGATGGCCCATTTCAGCAGCCTGCTAAGCTCGTAGTTGGATGCACCCGAAAATCCTGGTATCGGCGGGTGAAGCCTCGGGCGACCTCTACGCCTCGCTGGTGGTGGACGAACTGCGGCGCACGTGGCCGGACGCGGCGTGTTTCGGCTGCACGGGGCCGCGCCTGCGGGCCTCCGGCGTGCGCACCGTGGTGGACGCGGCCAGCCTGGCGGTAGTCGGGTTGCTCGAGGTGGTGGCGCACATTCCGCGAATCTACCGCGAGTACCGCAAGCTGCTGGCGGCGGCCCGGGAAGAGAAACCCGATCTGGCGATTCTCACGGATTCGCCGGATTTCCACCTGCGGGTGGCCCGGCAGCTCCATCGGCAAGGGGTTCCGGTGGTTTACCTGGTGGCGCCGCAGGCGTGGGCGTGGCGAAAAGGACGCCTCCGGACGATGCGGCGAACCGTGCGGCGCCTGCTGTGCATCTTTCCCTTTGAAGAGGCTTTTTTTACGCGCGCGGGGGTCAAGGCCACCTACATTGGCCACCCGCTGGCCGGGCTGGTGGCGCCGGCCATCAGCCGGGAGGAGTTTTTTCGGAAACACGGGCTGGCCGCGGGCCGTCCATTAATAGCGGTACTGCCCGGGAGCCGCCGCGGCGAAGCCGCCCGCCATCTGCCCGCGGTGCTGGACGCCGTGGAGCGGCTCGGCCGGGAGCAGGCGTTGAATCTGATCCTGCCGGCCTCGGCCACCACCGGGGCCGCTTTTTTTCGGGAGCGCATGGGCTCCTCGCCGGTTCGAGTGATTGAAGGGGAAAGCTGGGACGCCATGGCCCACGCCGACCTGGCGCTGGCCGCCAGCGGGACCGTGACGGTGGAGGCGGCGCTTTTGGGAACCCCCATGGTGACCTTTTACAAGGTGACGCCGCCGAGCTGGATGGCCGGAAAGCTGCTGGTGCGGGTGCCGTTCTATTCGATGGTGAACCTGATCGCCGGGCGCGCCGTGGTCCCCGAGCTGATGCAGAGCCGGATGACCGGGGAGACCATTGCCCGCGAGGCGCGCCGGCTGCTGGCCGACCCAGGCGCGCGCGCGGAGATGAAGGCCGGGCTGGATGAAGTCCGGCAAAAACTGTCGCGGGCGGGAATCTCCGCGCCGCGGTGCGCGGCCGCCATCATTCAAGAAATCCTGGAAGGACAAGTCGCTCATGTTTTGTAATCTCCGTATCCCGATTGCCGCGGCCATGGCGGCCGGCCTCCTGGCGATGGCCGCGCCGGCGCAGGAGCGGCGCTCCCGCATCGACGTCGAGCAGTACACCATCGACGCCGAAATCGCGCCCGACAAGCAGTTCATTGCGGTAAAGGCCGTGGTGCGGTTCACGCCGCTGGACGACAACGTCGCCTCGGCGGTGTTCGAGCTGAACAACGCGCTCAACATTTCGCGCGTGCTGGACGCCCAGGACAAACAGATTCCCGCTTCGAACAACCGGCAGGATTCCACCGTGCGCCTGAGCTTCGACCAGCCGCTCCCCAAGGGCCAGCCGGTCACCATCGCGTTTTTCTACGACGGCCGGCTGACGGGGCAGGAAAACTCGCCGGTCGAGGGCATTAAGTTCGCGGCCATCCATCCGGATTTCGCTTACCTGATGTACCCCGCCCGCTGGTTCCCGGTGAGCGGCTATACCACCGACCGCTTTGCGGCCGATGTGCGCGTCACCGTTCCCACGGGTTACACCGTGCTGGGCAGCGGCATGGACTCGCGCCAGGCGGCCGGCGACAAGAACGTATTCGAGTTCAAGTTCGAGCATCCGTCGTTTCCCGGCAGCATTGCGGTGGTCAAGGGAGATCCGGTGAAAGTGCCGTCGGAGGGCGTCACCACTTCGCTCTACTTCCGCGGGCCGGAAGCGGACATGGCGCAGGCCTACGGAGACCTGACCGGCAAGGTGATGTCTTATTTCACGGGCCTGTTCGGCCTGCCTCCTTATGCCAATCTCACGGTGGTGGAGACCGAAGAGGGCGCGCCCAACGGCTATGCCGCGCCTGGTTTGATGTTTCTGGCCCCGCGCGGCATCGGCCGCCAGCCCAGCCCCAAGCTGGTCGCCAACCAGGTCTCGCGCCAGTGGTGGGAGGATCTGTTGGGGCCCTCCACCCGCAATCATCTGTGGCTTACCAGCGGGTTGGCGGCTTACTCGGAACTGCTGTGGACGGAGCACGTCAGCGGCCCCGGCGCCATGGAATCGCAGGCCCGCGACCTGATGGTGGAGGCGCTGACCGTCGACAACGTGCCCCTCATCCAATCGGCGCGGCTGGAGGACTATTCGCCGGAATTGTGGGCGCTCACCGGCTCCAAAGGCGCGGCCGTCCTGAACATGCTGCGCTATGTGATTGGGGACGATAAGTTTTTCCAGACGCTCAAGACCTTCGCTCAGCAGTTCGCCTGGAAGCCGGTGAACACCGACGACTTCCGCAAGGTGGCGGAGAACGTCTCGGGCCAGGACCTGGGCTACTTCTTCATCCAGTGGATCGAATCCAGCGGCGCGCCGGAATTCAAGCTCGAGTACACCATTTTCCGCACCCAAAAGGGCTTCCGCGTGATGGGCAAGATTTCGCAGGACCTGGACACCTTCCGCATGCCGGTGGACCTGAGGATCGAAACCGAAGGCAAACCGGAGGAAAAGCGCGTGGAAGTGGTGGGCACATCGTCGGAGTTTTCGGTGGACACCTTCGGCAAGCCCAACCACGTGATCATCGACCCCGGCAACCGCGTGCTGCGCTACAGCAACGAGATGAGGGTGGCCGTGGCCATCCGCCGCGGAGAACAGTTCGCCGAGCTGAGCGAATTCGGCGATGCCCTCAAGGAGTACCAGAAGGCGCTGGAAACCACCCGCAACAGCTCGCTGGCGAACTACCGGATTGCCGAAGTCTTCTTTCTCCAGCAGAACTGGCAGGCGGCCGCCAACTCGTTCCGCGAGGCGCTGAACGGCGACCTCGAGCCCAAGTGGACCGAAGTGTGGGCGCACATCAATCTGGGCAAGATTTTCGATGTCACGGGGCAGCGGGAACGCGCCGTGAACGAGTACAATCTCGCCATTCGGACCAAGGACAACACCCAGGGCGCGCAGGAAGAGGCCGCCAAATTTCTGAAGACGCCTTACGAAAGGCAGCGGCGTCCCGAGCAGTGAGATTCCGTGAAAGGTGGCTTCCGGGAGGCGCTGCACGCTGTGCTGGCAGCGTCAAAGACCATGGTTTAGTCGGTTTTCCGGCCTTAGTACTATAATTTTTGCGGGGGATTGTACTAGATCTACTCCCCCATTCCGGGCCATGCTCTTTTCCTGTAACGTGTTTATAAATAAGTAGTTAACTGCATTTTATGATTGCGACGGGTTCCCTTGATTCTACTGAACTGCCCCAAGACGCATCTTGAATTTGGTTGCGAAGTATCTTAAACTGAACCGTTGAGAGAAGAAAGGGAAGGCGAAGAAATGCATCGGAGGCGCGTATGAAGCATATGTGTTTGGTTGTGAGCCTGCTGGCGATGGCTGCGGGAAGTTTGTATGCGAGCCCGACCCTGGCTTGCACGGGGATGACGGGGGTCTCCGGACTCGGCGCCATTGGCAGCAATGGTTGTTTCACGACCAACTTCGCAAACGTGACATACTTGGACTCTCTCAATTGGGGAGCGCCGTCCTCGCTTACGGGGCAAAGCGGTTTAGGCTCTGCCACGCCGGGATCCAACAGTTTTGCGGCGACGTCCACCCCCGTCGCCAATAGAACAGCATTGTCGAACGGCGACCCGGTCTCCGTATCGCTGCCCGGGGGAGCAAATACCGCGGTAACGCGGGTGGATGACTTGGCTTACGTATGGGAGGGGAGTTCGACCGAATGGAGTAGTGCTGCCTACGCCAATGTGGCGAATTTCGCGGGACACTTCAATTCCGCCGGGAGTACAACGGCTCCCCCTGGCGACGCCCTGCTTAAGGATTCTAGCGGCACACCTCTGGAACTCTCGCTCCTCGGTGCGACTGGACCGGTGTTGGGAATATGGTTCGAAATCGCCTCGCTCTCAGGCACCAACAGCCTATTCCAGGCTGATGTGCAAGCCTACGATGGGAGCGTCCCTCTCGGAACGTACGTACTTACCGAAACCGCTAACGGCACCGGCGGGGTATGCCCAGGGTTGACCATCAATGCAGAGACTCCCACAGTGCCGGTGCCTTGCGATGACGCGCCTTATGTGGGCTTTTACGATCCGCAAGGACGGATCACTAGCGTCTACATATCGGTTTACAACATCGGCAGCCCTACCGTTCCCATTGGATTCGCGATCGACTCTTTGTATGTGGATGAGGCGGCGGTGGTACCGGAGCCCGCGATTCCACTGTTGATCGGCACCGGTCTGGCGGCCATGGCGCTCTACCGTCGCAAACGCCACGCACGCGTGGGATAATTCCCGCATCCTCAGAAGTGCCTCCGCAGATCCGCGAACTGCTCCACCATCAGCAGCTTGCCTTTCCCCGGCCGCAGTTCCTGCTTCTCCAGAATCCAGGTGTGCGCGTGCGGCACGAAGACCGCGTTGAGGCCGGCCTCCAGGGCGGGGTTGATGTCCGATTTCGGGCTGTTGCCGATCATCCAGGTTCGCTCCGGATCCATGCCGCGCTCCTTCACCAGCCGCCGGTAAGCCGTGGCATCCTTCTCCTTGACAATGGCGGTGTGGCCGAACAACGCGCCCAGCCCCGAGCGGCCGATCTTGAGCTTCTGCTCTTCCGGGTGCCCCTTGGTGAACAGCGTCAAATCGTGGCGCAGCGAAAGGTATTCGAGGGTCTCCGGAACCCCTTCGATCACCTCCATGGGGCATTCCAGAATCCGCTCGGCGAACCCCATGACGGCGCGGAGGTCCTCCTCGCGCACCTCGCGCTCGGCCAGGCGCTGATAGCACTGCCCCAGATTGCGCGCGAAGTTGGCCGAACCGTAACCGTGGATCTTGTTGTTAGCCTCCTCAATCTGGTCCAGGACCTCGCGCACCTGGCGCGGCGTCATCGAGGAATGGTCCAGGAACCCCGCAAACTCGTCGAACGCGCGCTCGAAATAGATATTGTTCTCCCACAGCGTGTCGTCGGCGTCGATGAGCAGGAAGTGGCGCATGGGCGGCGCTACAGCCCCGAGGGTCCGCCGCCGAAACCGTTGGTGGGAGCCAAGTGCTTCACGTGTTCGATGCGGCGCTGGCGCGGGATGTATTCCGCCAGGTAATGGTTGAGATCCTTGAGCCGGCTGGTTTCGGAGCGGCACGCCAGCAGCGCGTGCAGAAAATCCAGGTCCGGCAGCGCCTGCGCCAGTTGAAAACTGAGTTGCGGGTCCTGGAGGTCCGGCTCGCCGCGCCATTGGGAAGCGGCCAGCCCGCTCAGGTCCCGATGATTCGAGAGCGCCTGTTCGCGCAGCTCGGCGGGCGCCGGTGCGGAGTCGTCGTCGTCGAAGAAACTCACTTCGGCCTGGAGGTAAGCCTTCTCCCCGCTCAGCTCCACGATTTCGAAACGCCGCACGCCGCGCGTCAGGATATCCATGCGGCCATCGGGGTATGTTTCGAGCACCTTCTCCACCATCACCGTGCAACCGGCGCTCACGATGCCGTTTTCCTTTGCCAGAACCACCCCGAATTCCGAGTGGTCGCGGATGGCGTTCCCGATCATCTCCTTGTACCGTTCTTCGAAGATGTGCAGCGGCAGCCGCGTTCTGGGAAACACCACCGCCTGTAACGGAAACAGCGGGATAAGCCGCGCAGGCATGGTAATATTATGACGTTTCAAGTGGTGCCTATGCGAATCGACGGCAAAGTCGTCCTCGTCACCGGCGCGTCCGAGGGAATCGGCGCCGCCTGTGCCGCGGAGTTCGCGCGCGCGGGCGCCAAGCTGTCGTTGACCGCGCGCTCCGAAGAAGGTCTCAACCGGGCGGGGCCGGCGGCGCTGGTCACGCCGGGCGATCTCACCGGCGACGATACCCGCCGCCGCGTCGTGGCGCGCACCCTGGAACGGTTCGGCGCCATCGATATCCTCATCAATAATGCCGGGGTGGGCACCTACCTGCCCTCCTGGAACATGCCCATCGAAGAGGCGCGGCGCCTGATGGAATTGAATTTCTTTGCGCTGCTCGAAATGACGCAGCTTGTGGTGCCGCACATGCGCGCCCGCAAGAGCGGCATGGTCGTGAATATCGGGTCGATCGGGGGCAAGATGGTGCTGCCCTGGTCCACGCTCTACAGCGCATCCAAGTACGCGGTGGGCGCCCTCACCGAAGGGTTGCGCATGGAGCTCCGCCACGACGGCGTCCACGCCATGCTGGTCTGCCCCGGTTACGTGAAGACCGGTTTTCAGGAGCACGTCCGCGGCGGCGACGTGCCGGCCGATGTGCTGCGCAGCCGCCGCTACGCCATCACCGCGGAGCAATGCGCCGCGGCCATCCGCCGCGGAGTGGAGCGCGAGGCCCGCACCGTCATGACCCCGCGCGCCGGCTGGATTCTGGTGGCACTCGCCCGCCTGTTCCCTTCCCTAGTCCAGGCCCGCATGGCCGGAATGAACGAGTCCGCATGAACCTCAAACTCAAACGCACGCCCGGCATCTACGTGGTGGGCTTCATGGCCTCCGGCAAGTCCACCGTCGGCCGCCTGCTGGCCCAGCGTCTGGGCTGGAGCTTCGTCGATATCGACGAGGAAATCGAAGCCGCCGAAAAAGTGGCCATTGCGGAGATCTTCGACACGCGCGGCGAGGCGGAATTCCGCCGCATCGAAGCCGCCATCATCCATCGTCACGTCCGCCGCATCGGGCAGGGCAACCCCGCCGTGCTGGCGCTGGGCGGCGGCGCGTTTGCCGCGCAGGCGAACCGCGACTTGCTGGAGAATCACGGCGTCACCGTCTGGCTGGATTGCCCCTTCCAGGTGGTCGAGCGCCGGGTGGCGCTGGCTTCGCACCGGCCGCTGGCGCGCGATCCCCGGCAGTTCGCCGCGCTCTACCAGGCGCGGCGCGAGGCCTACGCCCTGGCCCACGTGCGCGTTCCCATTGAAAGCGACGATCCGGCCGTCGTCGTAGATGCCATTCTGAGCCATCCTCTAATCCTATGAGCAATCGAATTCTGCGCAAACATGCACGCACCATTTTCCAGGCCGCGTTGTCGGCCGCGGACCCCGCCGGCGCCGTCGAGAGCCATCTGAAGCGCCGCGATTTCTCGCGCTTTCACAATATCTACGTCGTCGGCGCGGGCAAGGCCGGGGCGTCCATGGCACAGGCCGCCGAGCGCGTGCTCGGCCGCCGCATCGCCGCCGGCCTCGTCAACGTGAAGTATGGGCACACGGCTAAGCTGCGCCGCATCGAGTTGAACCAGTGCGGCCATCCGGTGCCCGATGAGAACGGCGTGGCCGGCGCCGAACGGATCGCGCGCATCGCGGCCGGGGCGGGGAAGGACGACCTGGTGATCTGCCTCATTTCGGGCGGAGCGTCGGCGCTGATGCCGCTGCCGGCCGAAGGCATCACCCTCGAGGAGAAACAGGCCGCCACCCGGCTGCTGCTGGCCTCCGGCGCCAATATCCACGAGATCAACGCTATCCGAAAGCACATCTCGCGCATCAAGGGCGGGCAACTGGCGCGGCTGGCGGCGCCGGCCCGTGTGGAATCGCTGATGCTCTCCGACGTGATCGGCGACAATCTCGACGTCATCGGCTCCGGACCCACCGCGCCGGATGCCTCTACCTTTGC
>Ga0181536_10004927_pt1 | contig 13930 bp, 14 predicted proteins | sample PEATcosm2014_Bin_41_FD_121105 | JGI IMG/M metagenome (GOLD analysis project Ga0181536, IMG submission 121105) | Peatland microbial communities from MTU Mesocosm Facility, Houghton, MI, USA - PEATcosm2014_Bin17_60_metaG | ecosystem: Environmental > Terrestrial > Soil > Wetlands > Peat | place...
CCCTGATTACGGTCCAGAATTCGACTCGCATGTCGCGCGTCGAGCTTCTCGATCCGCGGCTCGTTTCCGAGCAAATCGACGCCGTCCTCGAGGATTTCCCTCCGCAAGCCGCCAAAACCGGCGCGCTGGGAAACGCCGCGATCGTCGCATCCATCGCCAGCCGATCGTTCCCCTGCCCGCTCGTAGTCGACCCCGTCATGCGCGGGAAGCACGGGGCCCCGCTGCTGGATTCCGCGGCTGGCGAAGCGTTGCGGGATTTCCTGCTTCCCAAGGCGACCCTCCTCACGCCGAATATTGAGGAAGCCGCGCTGCTCGCCGGTGTTCCCGTCGCGGACGCGGACCAGATGAGACACGCCGCCGCGCGTATCACGGAACTCGGCGCCCGGTCTGTATTGATCAAGGGCGGCCACCTCGAAGGACCCGAATTCCGGCACGAAACACTGGACATTCTGTATCACGACGGCGTCTTCACCGAACTCCGGGCCCCGCGCCTCGATACGCGTCACACGCACGGAACGGGATGCGCCTACTCGGCGGCGATCACGGCGTACCTCGCCCGTGGACTCGGCATGCCGGAGGCCGTCCGGCGCGCCCACCGGTTTGTCCACGAGGCGATCCGGACCAACCCGGGCCTGGGCGCCGGCGCGGGTCCTCTGAACTATTGGGCGGACGATTCGCTATAATTGCCTTTCCCCGCCAAATGACCAAAGTCCAGAAGCACTTCCTGCTGCAGCGCCCGCTCGACGAAGCTCTGATGGAACAGATCGCCTCGGCCAATTCCATCTACGGCATCGAACGAATCCAGATCTCACCGAACCGGGAGACGCTGATGGTGGAATTCGATGCCAGCCGCCTGCGCGATCCCGACGTGGAATCAGCCCTGCAGCGCGAGGGCATTCCGGTCGTCGCGGTGTCGCTGTCCGGCGCTCAGTAGCCCCGCGGGCCGCCCGCAAACCCAGATAAAATAAGGACCAACCGCCGGGAACTTTCCCGCGTCCACTGACAATGCAGGGTGATCCGCTTCATGCCACGGAGTGACGAAGAACTTTACCGGCTGATGAGGAAGGGCGACCAGGACGCGTTTGCCGAGTTATACGAGCGGCGCGAGCCGGCCCTTTACCGTTACGCGCTGCACACGTCGGGCAGCTCGATTGTGGCCGAAGAGGTGGCGCACGAGGTGTTCGTGCAGCTTATGGGCGCCGGGGCGCGCTTCGACGAGCGTCGCGGTTCGCTGGAGTCTTACCTTTACGGCGTCGCGCGTAATCTGATCCGCGTCGTGCGCCGCCAGGGACCCGTCGAGGAAGCGATCGACCGGGCGGTCGAGCACGACATCCTGGGCGATCTGATCAGCAACGAAACCATGGCGGCTCTTCACCGGGCGCTGCGGGAGATGCCGGACCGTTATCGGGATGTCGTCATCCTGTGCGATCTGGAGGAACGCAGCTATGAGGACGTGGCGCGAATCATCGGGCATCCCATCGGAACCGTGCGTTCGCGTCTGCATCGTGCCCGCGCGCTGTTGTCGGCGAAATTGAAGTGGCTGAACGCGCCGGCGGAGGTACTTTCGAGATGAACTGCAAAGAACGAACGGCTGAGATCGTGGAATACGCGCGACGGCGGGCCGAACCGGACATGGAATTGCGCGCGCATCTCGCCACCTGCTCCGGTTGCGGCGAGCGATGGGAAGCCGAACGTCAATTGACCTCCCGGTTCCGCATTATGCGTATCCGCGCGGAGGCGCGACGTGCGCCGGAGGCGCGCCGGGAGTCTCTGATGCGGGATTTCGCCCACAGGCACAGACGCGCGCCGATGCCGGCATGGGTCTGGGCACTGAGCGCCGCCGCCGCGCTGCTGTTTGCGGCTCTGCTCGGACACGCCGCGCGAAACCGGCTTCACGAGCGTGCCGTTCCCGCCATTCGGACGCATGGCGCGGGCGCACAGCAAACTATTTTCTATGAAGCCAGTACCGATGCCAGCGCGCTTTCGGGCGACGACGATTTCATCGCCCTCCCCTACGCGCCTCCTCTGGCGGCCGGGGAGCTTATCCGGGTGGTGCATGCCGACCTCGACCGCGACGTGCTGGCCAGTATGGGTATCGACGTGGATCCATCCTGGGAAAGCGAACTGCCCGCCGAGGTTGTGGTGGGCGAAGACGGATTGCCGCGCGCGCTTCGTATTGCCGATAACACGCAATTTTAAATTCTGAAAGGATCATGATGAAGAAAACAATCGCATTTGGTTTTACTGTAGTGTTCGGAGCTGCGCTGCTGCTGGCGCAGGGTCCGCGCGGAGGCTTCGGTCCTTTGGGCGGCTTCGGAGGTCCGGGGCCGGGCGGCATCCTGGGTGCGGGTCCGCGATCGCGAACGCCGGTAACAGGGCAGCCTTACTCCGCCACCGAGACGCTCACCACGCAGGACACTCTGAGCAACGGAAATCAGATTTCGCGAACGCAGACATCGACTGTGGCCCGCGATACGAATGGGCGGATCTACACTTCGGAGACGATTACTCCGTCCGCTTCCTCCGGCAAGCAGCCGTATACCGTCTCGACCATTTACGATCCGGTCGCCGGCTATGAGTATCGCCTCAACTCGTCGACCATGACGGCGATCCAGACGCCTCTGCCGAAACCGCGCACCGGCACCCCACCGACGACGGCGACGGGGACGACACCACCCACTCGCCCCAATGCCCCGACGGTGACCACCACCAGTCTTGGTACGTCGCCCATCAACGGCGTGTCAGCAACGGGGACGACAGTTACGGAAACGATCCCGGCGGGCAGCCCGCTCGGGAATTCGCAGCCGATCGTGAGTACGCGCACCACGTGGATATCCACTGCATTGAATGTTCCGGTTGAAATCAAAACCTCCGATCCCCGGTTCGGGACCACCGACATGGAACTGACGAACATCGTCACAACCGAGCCCAGCGCTTCGCTGTTCATGGTCCCGACGGGATACACCGTGACACAGGGTGGCCGTGGCGGACCCGGCGGGCCAAGCCCCAACTTTCGCGGGCGCCGCGGCCCCGGCGGCAATTAATCGGTAACGCCGGCGGCCGTAAGCGACCGCCGGCGTTTTCTTAGTGGCTGGTTGCAGTCGTCGCGGTCGGGACCGAGAGGCTTTGCGACCACTGGTGACCGCTCGCGTCGACACCGGTAAATGCGAACACGATGGTCGCCGGCAGAGGCTTCCACTGAATTTGCATGCTCGAAGAGAGCGTTCCCAGTGCGGCTATTTTGGTACTGCCGAAAAACGACGAAATCGCCGGCGTGAAGCTCGTTCCGTTGATTGTAAAACCAGTGATCGTAGTGGCCACGCCCGCCGTCTCCTTCAGTTGAACCGTCACTGACCAGCCATTGCTGGATTGGGAGATCGAATTCGGTACCACCGATAAGACGACGTTCGAAGCGGTCGCCGCGCTCACGCTTACCGTCACCGATCCCGTCGAAGCACTGAGGGCCGCACTGCCGCCATAAGCAGCGGTAACGACGTTGCTGCCCGATGCGAGACTGCTTCCGTTGATTGTCAGGGCCGCAGTGCCCGAACTCGTCAGAGCTGCCGTTCCCAGCGTAGTTTTGCCGGTCGTGAACGTCACCGTTCCGGACGGCGTGGTCGTTCCGCTGGCCGCTTTCACCGTTGCCGTGAGTACCGTCGCCGCACTCTGGGCGATACTGGCGGGGTTCGCCGTCACGGTCAGCGTCGTCGACACAAGTGAAGCAGCGACATTCACCGCAGCCGCCGCGGATGTCGAGGCAGCGAAGCTGGCACTGCCGCCGTAAGTGGCGACCACACTGTTGTTCCCCGTGGCGAAACTCGCGCCCGTCACAGTAAGTGTTGCGGTTGCCACGCCGCCCGAAACAGCCAGCGTCGCCGTACCCAGCGATTTGCTTCCAAGGTTGAACGTCACGCTGCCCGTTGGGGTGCTGCTGCCACTCGCCGCCTTAACGGTGGCGGTCAGGAGCGTCGTTCCGGTCGCCGCGATGCTGGCCGGGCTGGCGGTAACCACTGTGGTTGTTCCGACTGCCGGCACCACGACGTTCACCACGGCGGATCCGGTCGAATTATTGAAACTGCCCGTCGCCGTGTAGCTCGCCGCGATGGTATTGTTGCCGGACGCCAGACTGCTGCCCTTGACCGTAAGCACTGCTTTCGCGGAAGAGCCGGATGTAACCACCGCAGCGGATCCAAGCGACACCGTTCCCGCTGTAAACGCCACACTGCCGGAAGGCGGATTGGTGCCGCTCACCGGCGTCACGGTGGCCGTCAATTGCGTGGTAGCGCTTTGCGCGATGCTGGCCGGACTCGCCGCAAGCGCGGTCGTGGTGCCCGTCAAAGCGGATTGACTGGCCCATTTGGCCGCCAGATTATTGGCGTCGACCGACCCGAGCCCTGTAACCAGATCATATCCCGGGCCGGCTTTGTAACCGAACGATCCCGAGACGCACCCCGTGCTGCCGCTGGTGCACGGAACGATGTTGTCACCCACCGTAATGTCATGGAAGACGCCGGTCGTATTCTGCGCCAGACTGTAAAGGTTCGGATTGATGTTTCCGAGACCCGCCTTCAACTGCGATCCCTTCGCTACGACATACTGATTGATCAGAGCCACAATGCCCGCAAATGAGGGCGACGATGCCGACGTGCCGCCGATGGCCATCAGCCCTCCTGACGCATAAATGACATAGCCATCATGGTCCCCGGAGGCCGACAAGGCCACATCCGGCACATCGCGCGCCTGATCGGCCGGCACGCCCGGTCCCGTTTGCCACCAGGGCTTCGCGAACATGGCGCTCGCTCCGCCGCCGCTGGCCGCGATTCCGCCACCCAGAGCCGAGTCATTCCAGGCTTTCTCAGGGATGTAGGACAGCGCCGAGCCGTAATTGGCGCTGTTCTGAGCGCTCCAAAATGAGCCGCTCCCCTCATTGAATTCAGTGCCTCCCACGGCCGTGACTTCGGGAATATCGGCCGGAAAAGTGACCGATGGACCGTGCGTCGCTGACTGCGCTCCAAAGTCGCAGCCAGCCGCTCCCGAATCGCCCGCCGAGTTCATCCAGGTGATGCCCTGCGCGTTGGCCTGCTGCGCGACCGTCCGTAACGACGACGGACTCCCCGACTCGCAGCCCCCGTAGCTCACGCTGATCACGGGTGCGATGTTTTGATCGATCGCATACTGCAGCGATTCGAAAACGTTTTGCGAATAGACATAAACAATCCTGGCGTTGCGCGCTACCGCTCCCGACCACTCCAAATCGAGGTCCGCCTCGATCTGGTCGCTGGTGCTGACACCGGGATCCGGCCCGTACAGCACCAACTGCGGATCGTTCGCCGCCAGATTGAACTGCGTCCGGAAGCCCCGGATATCGGAAAGATTAATGTCGGTCTGCCCGGCGATTGCGAGCTTCTGCCCGGTGCCGTTGAATCCGGCCTGATAGAGCGGCGCGATGTCGTAGATCGTGGCCAGATCGTCGGGCGCAAGATAATGCATACCGTTGGCGCTGTTGAAGGCGGGATTCAGCTTAACCGTCGCCCGTGGCGGTTTCGGGCGGAAATCGTCGAGGCCGCGCAACTCGCTTACGACGCCCGCGAAAGCGGCGGGAATCGACGGCGCCATCGCGTTCGCGAAATGCATCTCGCCGTCAACCTCGTAGCGATGGATCTCCGTATGAAAGGCGCTTGCCATTTGCTCCGCAGTGCCGCTGAAGGCAATCCAACGACACGAGAGGTTTTGTGAGGGCGTTGCGCGAGCGGAAGGTCACGCCGCAGGTCGCGCAGAACGACTCGAACCGGCGCAGCGCCATTGACGGCCGCACCACGCGGCATGACGGCTACGCGGTCAGCCAGCGAAAACGCAAACGGGTAGAGGAAGTCTTCGGCTGGATCAAGACTGTGGCTTTGCAGCGTAAGACGCGCTTCCGAGGGTCGGACCGGGTGGGCTGGATGTTCACGTTTGCCGCCGCAGCCTACAACCTGGTGAGGATGCGAAACCTTCAGTCCGCAACTGCATAGGGAGAAGTGTGTCCGGAAGCTGCCAACACCAGCCTCCGCGCACGCAACGATCGCGAAACGGTCCTCACCGCGAGGCATTAACCCGCTCCATAAGTCAGCAGTCGTCGCGCGACGCCCCTCAACTTAGCTTTTCAGCAGCCTGCTAGAGCTTGAGGAACCGATTAACCACGAGCGCTACCAGGTCCAGATTAAGGCGAAGGCAGATTTGGAGGATTTCAAAAGCTACCGCGATCAGTTTGTGGGCAAAGGGTTCCGAAAGCTGTTCTTCGTCGTTCACAGCCCGTCGGCGGCGCTCTCTGCCGAGCAAGGCAGCGATGCGGTGGAACTCGTGTTGCCAGAGCGTTTATCAGAGATGGTCGTTGAGGCCGGGCTCGTCAACCGGTTGCTCGCTAAGATACGCTGAGCAGAGTGCGCGCGTGAAGCGGAAAGGCGTTAGCCGATGATCTTCTTCCTGACCGCATAGAGAATCAAATCCGCCGTGCTGTGCAGCGACAATTTCCGCAGAATGTGCCCCCGGTGAGTCTCCACTGTGGTGGCGCTGATATTTAGAAAATTCGCCACCTCCTTATTTTGCCTGCCTTCGGCGAGTAACTGCAGAATCTCCCTCTCGCGATCGGTAAGTAGCTCCCAGCTGTCGTCAAGGCCCTTCGACTGGAGCTGCTGAACATAATCTTCCCGTAACATGCGACTTACCTTGCGGCTCAGGAAGGAACGGCCGGCCGCTACGGTGCGAATAGCTTCGAGAACATCCTCGCGCGGGGAGTCCTTCAGCAGATACCCCCTGGCGCCAGCCTTCAGGGACTGCAGGACGTAGCTCTCGTCCTGATGCATGCTAAGCATCACTACAGCCGTCGACGGCCTGGTTCCAAGAATGCGGCGAGTGGCCTCGATGCCGTTCATCTTCGGCATGGCGACATCCATGATCACCACGTCGGGCGAAAGCTCCTCGGCGAGCTGAACGCATTCCCGGCCGTCGCAGGCTTCGGCGATTACGGTGAGATCGTTCTGATGATCGAGCAGGGCGCGCAGACCGTCGCGCACTACGGCGTGGTCGTCAGCCAGTAATATGCGAATTTGCGACATGCGCCTCGCCGGCGGTCTCGTTCTGATTTACCATTTCCGGCAGAGGCAGCTCGGCCGAAATCGTGGTGCCGCGTCCGGGTTGCGAATCGATCCACAACTTGCCTCCCAGGCGACGGGCGCGTTCGTCCATGCCGAGCAGGCCAAGTCCGCGCACGAACCGCTTATCGAACCCGGTCCCGTCGTCCTGCACGGAAAATCGAACCAGGCCGGGATCCGTTTTCACGGTGACGCGGATATTGCGCGCGCCGGCATGGCGGGCCGCATTGCTAAGAGCTTCCTGGGCCAGCCGGTAAATACAGGTTTTGTGCTCGTCCGGAAGATCGCCGGAAGTCTCATCGGCGGTAACGCGCACGTTCAGGCCAGTGCGCTTCGCGGTCTCGCGCGCCTGCCAGTTGAGCGCGGGAACGAGGCCGAAATCGTCCAGCATAGACGGGCGGAGGAGCAAGGCGAGGTCGCGTACGACGTTCAGGCTGCGGGCCGCGATGTTTCCTATGGACGCGAGGCGCACGCGGACCTCGGCCCGGTCGAGTGCGGCGTCGCCCTGACTCTCTTCGAGAGAGTTCGCCTCCATCATGATGGCGGAAAGCGATTGTCCGACTTCATCGTGTAATTCGCGGGCAAGCGTGCGGCGTTCCTCTTCCTGGGCGCGCACGAGACGCGCCGAAAGCTCCCGCAGATCGGTGCGGGCTTCGGTTGTTTCCTTCAGTCTCTTCTCCACCTCACGCTCCAGCCGCAGTGTCAGACCGATCGTCCCCATGGCCAGAATCACGCCGCCGAACAATGCGATCGCGAACGTGACCAGGAGAGACCAGCGCAGATTCTCCGCCGAAGCCGCCAGGCGATCTTCCGCGCGATTCAGGCCCGTCTCGTTGATGGCCGCGATACGGTCGGCGATCTGCAGCATGGTTGTGCGGCGCGGCACCAGTTGCTCATAAAAGAACGTGTATCGCTGCCGATTACGCTCGGCCGGAGTCCATTCGAAGGCTGCTTCCAGGACCTGCCACCAACCGTCAATTTCCATCCGCAGCGCCTGAAAAGCGTCCTGCTCTTCCGGTTCGATGGACTGGGCGTAATGATCGAGAGCTGTATGAATCTGCGTCTGGATCGACAGAATTCCGGCACGTTGCACTGCGGCGCTGCCCGCATCCGGAGACAGCAGAAAATCGCGGACATCGGTGCTGGAAAGGTAGATTTGCGAGCGAATCTGTTCGAGAGTGCGCAGTCGCGCGGTGAAGGCCTGGCGTATGCGGGTGTCGTCGGCGCGGACGCGGTCGAGCTGAACGACGGTGCCGATGGCGGCGGCGAGGATGAAGGCAAGCAGGCCGCCGAACCCGACGGTCAGCACTAATAGAGGGCGCAGCCTGCGCGGCGCCGAATCAGAAATCTGCGGCAAAAACCGCTCCTTCACAAACGCGGCTGATATCCATGACTAACGCCAGTGTAATGGAAGGAAGGGCATTCGGAAAATCCTGTCCCGACAGGATAGCGAAGGGCCGGGGGTGTGCGCTAACACTGTTACTTGGAGGATCAATAAACGCATGCAACGTTTTGGAAGTTTGAAAGTTCTTGCGGCGGCCTCGCTGTGCATTTTTGCGACCGCCTGCGCCAAGAAGCAGGTCGCCGTGGCGCCGCCGCCTCCGCCACCCCCGGCCGCAGTGGCGCCGGCACCGGCGCCCGCCGTTACCAGACCCGCTCCTGCACCCACCCGGCCGCAACAGGTGGCTCAGACGCCGCCCTCTCGCTATCCGAGCGCCGAAGTGCGGGCCCGGATCGATGAGCTCATCGGCCGCATTCAGGATGCGTACTTCGACTACAACCAGCACACCCTTCGCCCCGACGCCGTCACTACTTTGAACGCGGATTCGAAAGAACTCGCAATGATTATGCAGCAGTATCCCGACTATAAGCTCAAGATCGAGGGCTATTGCGACGAACGCGGATCGGCCGAGTACAACATCGCGCTGGGCGACGCGCGCGCCAAAGCAGCGAAGGATTATCTGGTCTCCGTGGGCGTGGGTGCCAATCAACTCGACACCGTCAGCTTCGGCAAAGAAAACCCGGTCTGCACCGACCACGAGGAATCCTGCTGGCAGAAGAACCGCCGCATCCACATCGCCGCCGAAAAGAAGGAAGGATAGCAGCCGGTCGCGTAACGCGACATAAGCTTCATGCGAGGATAAGAGGCAGCCGGAGCGCTTATTCGAAAGCTGCCTCTTGTTTTTCTCTGTGCCTTGATTCCTGCCGCGGGCTTCTGCCAGAAGCGGGCTCCCGTGCCGCCGGATCCGCTCGAACTGGTTAACGGCGGGGCGCAGGCCGTGACCACCGACGAAGAGCGCGCGCCCCTCATTGCTCTTGTCAATCGCGCCATCAGCCAATACCAGCTGCACGCGAAGACCAGCCCCGCTAATACAGTGCAGATTTCGTTCACTGCTACCGCTTCGACGCTCTTTGCGGAATGGCTCGGTCAAATGCGGGAGACCTGGATTTCGGGACAGAGCTGGCGCTGGGACGCGTCACTCGGCACTTACTCGCTGGTCCGCATCAGCTCAAACGGGGTGGCTTACGACGAGCAGGGACCGCATCCGGTCCCGCTGCGGCTGAAGATGCTTCACAATGCAGTCTTTGCGCCCATACAGCCATTGAAGGTGAAATCCGTGCAGGAAAAGCTGCGATCCGCTTCCGTCACGTGGAAGGGCGCGCCACTGAGTTGTATTCTGGTTTCCCCCAGATTCAGTATGTCCGCGCGGTCTGGCGCTCGTGACTGGAATGAGTCCTGCCGGGAAAAGTTTCCATCACGGAGAACGGGGCGACGGTCATCGAAGCTCAACTCACCGGCATTGTTGATGCGGACGCATCGAATCCGAGTGCCTTTACGCCCACCGCGCAAATGATCGCGCAGGGACCGGCGATGGAGCCCATCTTACCGGCGCGCCCGTGGGTCTATGTTTGGTCCACAAATATGCCCGCCAACGCAACCGTCGAGCCGACGATCATACATATGACGCTCGACGAGAAGGGGGTTGTGCAGGAATCGGAAGCTCTTCAAACCTGGAGTTCCAGTTCAGCGGCTCTGGCTTACGTATCGAAGAAAATGTTCGAGCCGGTGAAGGCGGATGGCGGACCGCCCCGGCAGCGCGAAATGTACCTGGACGTTGAGTTTCATCCTTGTCCCGGCGGTGGATGCGCGCCGGCGGCTCAGTGAGGTCAGCGGCGATCGAGGCGTTCTTCGACGCGAGTCAGGCGATTGTCGATTTCGATGACCTTGCCAATGAGCGTGTCGAAGCGTGCATTGAAACTCGTTTCGAGATTGCTAATGCGCGTTTCCATGCTCGTGAATCGACCGTTCAAAGTGGCGCTTAGAGTATTGATCTGAAACATGTTGCCTAGAAAACCGATCATGATGGCGAATACCGGCACGCTGATCGCGAAATAAAGCTGCGTGTCATTCATGATGGATTCGTAGCTCAGTGGCTGCGTTCTTCTCCAGAATAACCCACTCCTGCCTGCTAAACTGGGATTTCAACCTCCTGTAAAGCTCCTTCACCCGTGATCTCAGTATCCAATCTCAGCATGCGCTACGGCGCTAAAATCCTGTTCGAAGACGTCTCGATGGCTTTCCTGACGGGACGCCGCTATGGATTGACCGGCCCCAACGGCTCGGGCAAGTCCACTTTCATGAACATCCTGACGGGCGCACTGGAGCCGCAGACGGGCACGGTGGCGCGTCCGAAGCGACTGGGCGTGCTGAGTCAGGACCAGTTCGCATTCGACCAGTTCCGCGTGATCGATACGGTCATCATGGGCAACCGCGCGCTGTGGACGGCGCTGGAAGAACGCGACCGGCTGTATGCCAAAGCGGAGATGACAGACGAAGACGGGATGCGCCTTGGCGAACTGGAAGGGATCGTCGCTGAAAACGACGGGTACACGGCCGAGAGCGACGCGGCGATTCTGCTCGACGGTCTGGATATTCCCGAGCCGCTGCACCATTTGCAGATGAGCGAGCTGCAGGGCGGGCAGAAAGTGGGCGTGCTGCTGGCCCAGGCTCTGTTCGGCGGTCCCGACGCGCTGCTGCTCGACGAGCCGACCAACCATCTGGATCTGGAATCGATCCACTGGCTGCAGGACTTTCTCATTCGCTATCAGGGCACGCTGATTACGATCTCGCACGACCGGCATTTCCTGAATACGGTTTGCACGCATATTGCCGACATCGATTATCAGACCATCATTACGTACACCGGCGGCTACGACGACATGGTTCTGGCGAAGACGCAGATCCGTTCGCGCGTCGAGTCGGAGAACGCGCAGCGAGAAAAGAAAATCGCGCAGCTGAATGAGTTCATCGCGCGCTTTTCAGCCGGGACGCGCGCCAGCCAGGTGATGTCGCGCAAGAAGGAAGTCGAGCGGCTGCAGACGAGCGACCTGGCGAAATCGAATATTGCGCGGCCGTTTATCCGGTTCGACATGAAGCGGCCCTCAGGGCGTCATCCGCTGGAAGTGCGCGGAATCGGCAAAGCGTGGGGCGAAAAGCAAGTCATCCGGAATTTCACCGCGAGCGTATCGCGCGGCGAGAAAGTCGGCATCATCGGACGCAACGGCGTGGGCAAGACCACACTGCTGCGCTCTCTGCTGGTGAATGCGCCGGGCGCAAACGATGCGCCCTTCACCATCGATGACGGATCGGTCGAGTGGGGGCACGAAGTTGCCGTGGGATTCTTCGCGCAGGATCATCGGGCGACGATTCAGCCCGGGCTCACCATCCTGGACTGGCTGCGGGAGTTCGATCCTCAGGCGGGGACCGAAGAACTGCGCGGCCTGCTGGGACAGATGCTGTTCACGCGCGATGAAGCGGCCAAGCCTACCGAAGCGCTGTCGGGAGGCGAGGCGGCGCGGCTGATCTTCTGCCGGCTGATGCTGCAGAAACCCAACGTGCTGGTGCTGGACGAGCCGACCAACCACCTCGATCTTGAATCCATCAACGCCCTGAATATCGCGCTTCAGAAGTATGAGGGAACTTTGTTCCTTGTTACGCACGATCACGATCTGCTGGAAGAAGTGGCGACGCGCATCTGGCACTTCGGCGCCGCGGGGATCGAGGATTTCAAAGGCGCGTACGAAGAATACCAGTCGGTTGCGGCCTGACGAAACTCCACAGGCTGAAGCCTGTGCTGCCTAGAACCGGTAAAACTTGTGGCGGCAGGACCGGCAGCGGAAGGGCGCGATAAAGAACAGGCGCAGAAAGTTTTCCCACACTCCGTTCCGGTAGGCACGGCGAATCCGGGTTGAAGTACACTTCGGGCAAAAACCATATTTGCCCGCGATTTCTTCCAGTTCCCGCGGGTCGGCCCGGATCAGATCTGTGTTCGACTCTTCGATCAGCGCGGGACCAGACGACGGAATAAAGGCGGAGGGTTCAAGCTGAAAACCAGGCACAACGCCCGAGAGCGATTTCTCGATGCTATTGACGGCCGCGCTGACTTTCTGGTCGGCCATCTTCGAGGTATCCCGGAGATTGGTGATCGTTTTAGACTGCAGCGCCGAGATCTCTTCGAGGGTCTCGATGCGTTCACTTAACTGTTCGCTGATGGCGGCGGTGCTGCTTTCGATCGCCTTCTGGCCCATCTCCTGGAAGTCTTTGAGAAGTTTATCTTCGAGCTTCTGGAAATGCTCGCCGACCTGATCCTCGATGATGGAGGGCAAATCGGTTTTCAGCTGTTCGGCACGTGCCCGGGAACGGGCGGCTTCGCTCGCGCGCTGCTGTTCCGCGACCAGTTGGCGCAGCGGATTTACTCTGCGTCCGGGGGAGAGTCGCGGATTGCGGCGCATCGCCATGAAGGGTACCTTAGCCGATTGTAGCCTGGGCTTTAATCCGTACGCCGCCACACTTAATTAGTGATCCTCCGGGGTCCGGCGTTACAGAATGTTAACGAAAAATCGTCAACTTAAGGGTGAGCGGCTACGCGACGATGCTCTGTTGTAGCATTTATTTTTAACATGCAAACAACTTCAATACTGGCGGCGCTGCTCCTGATGTCTCTATCTCCGCGCCTCGATGCCGCACCCCGTCTGGTGCTCAGCGCAACCACACTTACGCCCGCGCCGATCAGTCCGGGGTCGAACGGCCCGGCGCAGTCGGTGGAAGCGAAGAACGGCGGTGACGGCACACTCAATCTCACGGCCTCGTCCACCGCCTCATGGCTATCCGCAACCGTCGGCGCCCTGAAGCCATGCGTTGTGCTCACCGGCACGTGCAATCCGGTAACAATCACCCTCGCAACCGCTTCGCTTGGGGCGGGAACATACACCGAATTCATCACGCTTACCGACCCCAATGCCGTCGATTCGCCGCAGCAGATTGCGGTCACCATCACGATTGCCGGAGTCCCGAGTTCTTTGACGTTCTATGTCGGTCCCGCCGGCACTTCGAACGAAAACGCCTTTGCGTATATCTACCCGGCCAGCCCGGTCACCGCTGTCGTTTCGACGCAGACCGGCGGCAACTGGCTGGGCTTCGATCCGGCCGGCAGTTTCATCGTGGCTTCGCCCAGCGCAATTAATGTCGGAGCCTCCCGCCTGTCCCCGGGAACGTACACGGGCTCGGTAACCATCAGCGGCTCCACGCTTGCGACGGACAATAAGACCATTGCGGTCACCCTTGTCGTCACAGCCAGTCCGGTGATCGATCTTTCCCAGATCTCCACCATGGAACTCTTCGGCGCGCCCGGCAGCGGGAAAACAACTTCCTATCTCACGTTTGCAACCACCACCGGTATCACGTCTGCAACCACCGGCGGCAGCGCACTGAATATCACAGGCGCCACCGGTTCGACAGC
>Ga0181536_10004928_pt1 | contig 13930 bp, 11 predicted proteins | sample PEATcosm2014_Bin_41_FD_121105 | JGI IMG/M metagenome (GOLD analysis project Ga0181536, IMG submission 121105) | Peatland microbial communities from MTU Mesocosm Facility, Houghton, MI, USA - PEATcosm2014_Bin17_60_metaG | ecosystem: Environmental > Terrestrial > Soil > Wetlands > Peat | place...
CATCTGCATTCGCGAAAAAAAATTCTTGCGGAATGCTTCGTCCGAATCCATGAACGGCAGCAGCATTTCATACATCTTCGGGACCCCAAAGTAGACGGTTGGGGCAACATCGCGCAGGTTACGGACGCACTTCTCAACTTCGCCCGGCAAAGCCTTGCCATCATCGATGTAAAACGATCCGCCGTGGTACAGGCAGAGCCCGAAGACATGATTGCCACCGAATGTATGGTTCCAAGGTAACCAGTCGACGATTACTGGCGGTGTCTCGGCTAGAAAGGGCCAAGCCTGCGCCGCCATCTGCTGGTTACAGCAGAGCATGCGGTGCGTGTTGATCACCCCTTTGGGCAAGGAGGAAGAACCTGACGTGAAGAGGATCTTTGCGACAGTGTCGCCATTTACTGCTCGGGCAGCGAGGTCGACGCGTTGAGTGGGGGTGGTTCCTGCCAGCGACGAGTAAGATGTCACCGAACGCTTCGATTGGCCCGGGTCAACGCAGGCCAATTCTACGCCCTCAGGGAGCGCCGCGGCCAATGCCCGCTCGAACGGATCGAGCGAGCTGACGAACGCCATACCTGAGTTAAGCAAATTGATGACGTGACGAAGTTTGGCGAAATCACGCGACAACAGCGAATAGCCAACCGAAATAGGTGCATAGGGAATGCCCACATGCATTGCGGCCAGTCCCATCAAAGCGTGCTCTATGCTGTTGCCCGAAAGGATCGTCAGCGGACGCTCCGACGAGAGGCCGCGATCGAGAAAGGCCTGGGATAGGCAGCGCACCTTAGAGTATGCCTCGGCATAGGTTACCGTACTCCAACTGCCTTGCTCTGCACGCTGCGCCAGAAACACGCGGTCTAGCGCCGCACTGGCCCAATGTTGCAATCGCTCGGTGTAGCTGCGCGGATAGGCCTTGAGTGGTTCTGGTGAACTGATGATGCAAGAACCATCATTCAGATTCACGAAGACGTCGCCGCGCGGACCAAGTTTCACGGGCCGCATCGGGATATTGACTGGTCCGACCTGACGAGAATCCTGGGCGACGGAGTTTTCTGCTAGGTCCATCGGCGTGTTTCCCTATTCGAGTTCACTTTTCTTGGTAGACGCGGCTTCTGCGGCTCGCTCTGTGGGGTAGTGCTACTTGTTCACCGTTTTGATTATGCTCTTCAGCAGTATCGGCATCTTATCTCCGGTAATCTCAGCGCGCCCGGACCTGGCGCCAGCAATGGTGGTCCGATCATTCGCATGTAACCGTCTCAGGCGACGCCATCGTTCCGCTTCCCACCTGCCACAGCGGTGATTTCCATGAGAGCTTGGCGCATTCCGACTTGCTGTCCTACAATTACGTCGACCTTGGATAGCTGTCCCGATACCGGGGCCTGTATTTGATGCTCCATCTTCATGGCCTCAAGGATAACCAGCACTTCTCCCGCGTTGACGACCGCTCCCAAGGAAACCCTCACCTCGGCAACGCTACCTGGCATCGGGGCCGTGATCACAGCCGATCCTTCCATGGCCGTTTCCTTAGTGGAGCCGCAGATTTCGGAGAAGGAAATCCAGATGTCGTTACGCACCAGATGCAACTCGTTGCCTTCCCAGGCGAATCGAACTGCAAATTCCACACCGTCAATTCGAGCGCGCGGCGTCGGTCCTGTTGAAAGTATGGCGACCTCCTGTTCACCGACATCGTCCCGAACGTTAATGACGGCCCCAGCCGAGCGGGACACGAAGACCTCACCGCGCCAGTCGCGAGCGGTGAGAGCGAGGCGCTGCGCCTTCCATGGCCGATTCTGCCAATTGCGCAGTGAAGCGTCGATAGAGCTGGAGGTTCGGGTATGGAATAGCACCGCGGCAACGGCGACCAACTGTCGGTCGGGAACCGTCAGTTTGTTCAGGTTGGAAGCATGGCTCACTGTGAACCCGGTATCGAAACGCGCATTCGCGAATATCGAGTGCTGCAAACAGTGCCTGAGGTAGGAGAGATTGTTGCGCACTCCTCCGATCGCGAAATTCTCTAGAGCACGTGCCAAACGCATACGAGCAACGTCGCGGTTCTCGCCCGATGCAATAACCTTAGCGATCATTGAATCGTATTGGGTCGAGACGATTGCGCCTTCGCACAGGGCGTGATCCACCCTAATGTCGGCACCTTGTGGTAGCTGCCAGATCGTGACCCGACCGGATTGTGGCAAGAAATTCTCGCCCGGGTCTTCCGCGCACACCCGCGCTTCAATGGCATGTCCCGACTGACGCACTCGGTCCTGGGACAGCGGCAGGCGCTGCCCGGACGCTATCATGATCTGCCATTCGACCAAATCGACGCCGGTGACGATCTCAGTTACCGGATGCTCGACCTGCAACCGCGTATTCATCTCGAGGAAGAAGAATTCTCCGTCGGGGTTGACTAGAAACTCGACAGTTCCGGCTCCCTCGTAGTCGACTATCTCGGCCGCTCGTACGGCGACACGGCCCATGCGTTCGCGCAGCTCCTCGGGTAAGCCGGGCGCAGGCGCCTCTTCAATCAATTTCTGGTGGCGACGCTGGATTGAACAGTCGCGGTCGCCCAGATAAACGACGTTGCCCCAACTGTCGCGAAAAATTTGCACCTCGACGTGCCGGGCATTGACCACGGCTTTCTCCAGCATCAGCGCTCCGTTGCCAAAGGCCCTCTGAGCCTCTCGGCGCGCGCCGCGCAAGGCGTCGCTTAGCTCGGTGGCCGACCCCACAAGCCGCATGCCCCTTCCACCGCCGCCGGCCACCGCCTTGACCATTATCGGAAAGCCGATTCGCTGGGCTTCCCGCGCCAGAACTTTGTCGTTCTGCTCGGCACCGTCGTAACCTGGAATGCATGGCACTCCAGCTTCCGCCATGATCCTCTTGGCTGTCGCCTTATTACCCATCGCGCGGATCGCCTCCGCTGATGGACCGATGAAAACCAGTTTTGCGGCTCTGCACTCAGCCGCAAACTCGTCGCTCTCCGACAAAAATCCGTATCCAGGGTGAATCGCTTGGGCACCGGTCCGCCGAGCGGCATCGATCAGGTTCGCGATATTCAAATAGGAATTGGCTGCTGCCGGAGCTCCGATCTGGACAGCTATATCCGCGGCGAGCACGTGAGGTAGGCCAGCGTCGGCATCCGAATAAACCGCAACGGTACGATAACCCAACGCCTGCGCCGATCGAAAAATCCGGACTGCTATTTCGCCTCGATTGGCCACCAAAATGGTATCGAATCGCGGCGCTACACTGCCCTGCGCTGGGTTCTGACGCGGCATAGTTCACGCCTTCTGCGAGCTCTCAATCATTCCCAAGCGCTTGGAAATGATTTCGAGCATGATCTCGTCAGCGCCACCGCCGATGGACGCTACTCGCCCATCGCGGTACAGGCGAGTAATGGGTGTTTCATTCATGAACCCCATCCCGCCGTAATACTGCAAGCAGGCATCGGCCACTTCGCGCATCAATCGCCCAGCAGCTAGCTTCGCCATCGACGCCAGCGTCGTTACGTCGTTGCCCCCCACATATTCTTGAACGGCGCGATAAATTAGGGCACGCAGCATTTCGATCTTGGTCTGCAGTTCCGCGAGTCGAAATCGTACACTCTGGTTATCGAGGATACGCTTGCCAAATGCGATCCGAGCATCAGTGTACTTGATCGCCTCCTGAACGGCGCGGTCCATTGGCCGCAGTACACTGGTCGCCGCCCACATGCGTTCCTCCTGAAATTGCTCCATCTGATACACGAACCCCTTGCCCTCCTCACCGATGCGGTTGCGCTGAGGTACGCGCACGCTATCAAAGAATATCTGCGCAGTGTCAGATGAGCGCATACCCAATTTGTCGAGCCTGGGTGCAATCGTCACACCAGGCGACTTCAATGGCACGACGATCAGAGACTTGGACTTATGCAACGGACCATCACTGGTGTTGGCCAGCATGCACATCCAGTCGGCTTGGGTGCCGTTGGTGATCCAAAGCTTGCCGCCGTCAACGACGTAGTCGTTGCCCTCCTTTCGAGCCTTGGTCTTGATGCGGCTTACGTCAGAACCCGCTGATGGTTCTGATACGCCGATACAACCAACGTAGTCGCCCGAAATCGAAGGTTTGAGAAACTCATCGCGCAGAGCGGTGCTGCCATGCCGCGCGAGAGCCGGCGTGCACATGTCCGTTTGGACGCCGATCGCCAAAGGAACGCCGCCGCAGGTTATTTCACCCAGCACCTCAGCGAACGCAATTGAAAAACTGTAGTCGAGTCCAAGCCCGCCAAATGCTTGGGGCTTAGTGATGCCCAGCAGGCCGATTGCGCCGAACTTGCGGAATACCTCATGCGCGGGAAATATTCCTTTGGCCTCCCATTCATCGACGTGCGGATTGATTTCGGACTCGATAAGCTTGCGAGCAGACCTCTGCAGCTCCAGATGCTCCGAGGTGTAAATGCTCACAGTCGCGCCACTCCGAAGGTGTTCGGGTTGAGTTGACGCTTCTCTGCTTCGCGGCACGTCGCAAGACAAAAACCTAAAAGGCGTCTTGAATCTCGTGGATCGATGATGCCGTCATCCCACAGGCGCGCGGTAGCGAATAACGCTGTGGATTCCCTGTTAAACTGCTCGACAAGACGGCGCTCAGCGCGCTGCAATTTCTCGCGATCCGGCTCGACGCCGTCACGCTGCGCACGGTCCTGCGCAATGATCGTCATGACCCTCGCCGCCTGTTTCCCACCCATCACAGCCACTCGGTTGTTGGGCCAAGCAAAGACGAACCGCGGCTCGAAGGCACGACCGCACATGCCGTAATGGCCGGCACCAAAGCTGGCGCCGATATGCAAGGTGATTTGAGGTACGGTGGCGTTCGCAACGGCCTGGATCATCTTCGCGCCGTGCTTGACGATGCCTCGGCGTTCGGCATCCACACCAACCATGTATCCAGTGATATTCTGCAAGTAGACGATCGGGGTCCCCACTTGGCACATCAGTTGGATGAATTGTGCGGCTTTAGTCGAACCATCAGAATCGATGGGACCGTTGTTGCCGATCAGCGCAACCGGCGTACCCATAAGACGCCCTTGGCCGCAGACGGTCGCGACGCCGAAGTCCTGCTTGAATTCGAGGAAGTCCGACGCGTCAATGAGTCGTGCGATGACTTCGCGCACGTCGTATGCCCTGCGGAAGTCCACCGGTACGATGCCGGCCAATTCCTCCGGATCATACCGTGGCGGCTCATAAGGGGTCGCTGCTTCCAATGTTCCCCAATTCAGACTGCGGACAATCTCGCGTGCAAGTTCAATTGCGTCTTCATCATTGTCCGCGATGTAGTCAGCGACGCCGGAGACGTTTGTATGCATTACCGCGCCGCCCAGTTCTTCGTCGGTGGCAACTTCCCCGGTGGCTGCGTTCAGTAGCGGCGGCCCCGCGAGGAAGACCTTTGCCCGTCCTCGGACCATGATCACGTAGTCAGAAAGTCCCGGTAAGTATGCGCCGCCCGCGGTCGATGAGCCATGAACCACACTGATTTGCGGAATTCCTGCGGCTGACAATCGCGCTTGGTTGCGGAACATCCCACCGCCTTCGACGAAGGTATCTGCCTGATGCGGCATGCTGCCGCCGGCCGACTCTACGAGATAGATAAGGGGTAATTTGTTCTCCAGGGCGATTGTCTGACAACGCAATTGCTTGCGCATTCCCATCGGCGTAATGGCGCCTCCTTTGATTCCGCTGTCGTGGGCCATCACCACGCAGCGCACGCCAGATACAAGGCCGATACCGGTAATGGTCGCGCCGCCGGTGGCGTTATCGCCGCCATCGTCACCATGCATTCCAAGCCCGACGAGAGATGAAAGCTCGACAAAAGGGCCGCCACGGTCAACGAGCAGAGCGACACGGTCACGCGGATGCAGTTGCCCGCGTTTTTTAAACTGCGGCCGGCGGAGGTCGGAAAGCGCTTCGATCTTGCTTTCAACGCTTCTGACGTCGTCAAGCAGCGCCAACATGTCCCTGCGATTTGCTCGAAATGATTCGCTGGCCGTCGAGATACGGGACGTCAAAGTGACCATCGAGCCGACTTCCTCAAGGTAATAGATCAGGACGATCTCGTCTCCGTTCCAACCGGTTAGCGGTAGACCGACCTTAAACAGTTCTGCACATCGGTCCCTCTCTCAACCTTGCCTCTCAATACGCGTCGCAATCGTATCGAGCCGGGCTACCGTCTGTTCGATACGGAAGTACGCGTCGCTTAACGAGAAAGCGGTATCCGCAGGATTCTGTATGCCCGAAAACACCAAGTTCACGATCAAATCAGCCGAATGATCAACGTCGATGTTGCCGTGACCAAAAAGCATGGCCCAGGTGTGATGGTCGATCCCGCCGAATATTAAGTCGCGAACCAGCGTGATCGGAGTGTCTGCACGAAATTCGCCATTACTGACGCCCTCGCGGCAGACGTCGAGCAAGACATGAGTGTAGCGTCGGTTCAATTGATACAACTCGCTCTGATAGTAGTCGTGGCTGTTGCGCGACTCGCTCAGGCACAGGCGTGCTAAATCGAAATCCTCTTTCAAGCATGATAGGTGCCGCCAGACGATGAAGCGGAGTTTGTTCTTCGCGCCTGGAATGCCAGTGAGACTTCTCTCAAATTCAGCCAGCATCGATTCATACCAGACTTCGATAACCCGCATCATGAGATGTCGTTTGGATTTGAAAAACTTGTAAATCGTGCCTTCCGCAATTCCGGCTTCGGCAGCGATTTCCGCGATTGACGCATCTGCATACCCGCGCCTGCAAAACGTTGCGCGGGCAGCAGCCTCGATCGCGCCCATTCGCTCTTCCCTAGGGAGCCGTGCGGAGCCGCGCTTTAAGTTGTTCACCGCGACCTCATGGCTTTTAGCCGGGTTCCAATCGAAATTCACCAACGTTAACGCATACATAGCGAACAGCGCTCACTTCGTTGAACTGAGTCTCAACTCCACAGTGAACCCGTCGATTACGCCTGTATTATCTAGCTTTTCGTGGTAGACTATGTGTACAATCATACCACGACGCAAAAGCGAGTCCAGCCAATTATGTGCAGATAGTGAGCCAAATTTCCTATTCGATCTTCGGGGTTCACAATCCTCGATGGCGCAGGTCACAGTGCCTGATCGGCCTAACGGCTCTGACATGAGAAAACGGTCAACGTTGGCAGCAGTTTCCTTCGGGCATCCGGGGCAGAATCAACGGCAAGCGCGTTCTGAAGGCGTCGCCGCCATTCTGGCCCTTGGCGAAATTGCTTTTGAGACCAGGGCGACCTTACTCGGTTTTCGGTGGTAGGACGCGCAAAGAGGGCATGCTATGGACGCAAGCGAGCGACGCGTGAGAGGCTCCTCGCCGGGTCTCACTGACCTTGACCACGACCGCCATGCGTCGAGGGATGGCGTCCAAAATTGCAGAAAATCTGGACCAGCACCGGACTCGAGCGTTTCATCGGCGACGAAGGAAAAGGCTGTCGCTCCGTCGACAGTCTCAATCCCGAGCAAATCCTCAATACTGCCGAGGGTCATCCGCATGGGACGATTCGCACCCGTGCTGGCATGGGTTTCGCCGCGGAATATCATGTTCAAGATGCTTCCGCGAAATAGCCGCGGCCGAGTCAACTCCCGTCTCGCGAGAGATGATTCCGTGGTTCATCGTTGGAGCGCAGATTGCCACGTACTACTGAACAAGTGCGAGCCTTTTCATGAACGCTAATGACGTCAAAACGCCGATTCGGACCGAAATGCGCGGCCGTACCCTCTGGATTTGGATCGATCGTGAACAGCGACGCAACGCGATCAACAAGGACGTTATATCGGGAATCGCAAGCGCCGTGCATGCGGCGCAAGACGACGCCAGCCTCCGCAGCATCGTGCTCACCGGCGCGGGTCGCAATGCATTTTGCGCCGGCGCCGATCTCACTGGGGGAACGAGCACGTTCACGCTTGGGCTCGATGAGCCGATGACGGATTTTGGCAAGCTGGCCCGCATCATGCGCGATCTTGGCGTACCGGTGATCGGGCGCATCAACGGCGATTGCCTCGCCGGCGGCATGGGGCTGATGTCGCTATGTGACCTCGTCGTTGTCGCTGACCACGCGCGCTTCGGCTTGCCCGAAGCGAAGGTTGGCGTGTTTCCCATGCAGGTGCTGGTCTTCCTGCGCAACATGATCGGCGTTCGGCACATAAACGAGATGTGTCTCACCGGACAGTTGATCGACGCAGCGCGAGCCCGCGAGATCGGAATCGCCAATTATGTCGTGCCGTTTGAAGACTTGGACGCAAGGGTCGAGATGCTGACCGCCAGACTTGCCGAAATGTCACCTATCGCGCTGCGGCGCGGCAAATACGCCATTGCAGCGATGGAGCGGATGGCCTTTTCCGAGGCGCTGGCCTTTGCGGAGACGTTGATTTCAGTGACGGCGCTCACTCGGGATGCGAACGAGGGTCTTGCTGCGTTCAACGAGCGCCGCAAACCCAATTGGACTCAAGAGGCGGACGATGTCTGAGAAGCACGTAAGAATCGGCGGCGCCTCCGGCGCGTGGGGTGACAGTCCGGGAGCGCTCGCTCAATTACTTAGCGCCGACGTCGACTATCTGATGATGGACTACCTCGCCGAGGTGACGATGTCGTTGCTGGCGCGGGCGCGGATTAAGGATCCTGGGGCGGGTTACGCCCCCGATTGCGTCGCCTACCTCGAGCCCGCACTGCCAACGATGGCGCAAAAAGGCGTCCGGGTCGTATCGAATGGTGGCGGCGTCAATCCGGTGGGCTGCAAACTGGCCCTTGAGGCGATCATCGCCAAGCTTGGCCTCGGCTTGCGTGTTGCGATCGTCGAGGGCGACGACGTCATGCCGCTGATCGAAAAGCTTCGCGCGGGCGGCTTGCGCGAAGCCGTTTCAGGCCGGCCGTTGCCGCCGCGCTTATTGACGGCAAACGCCTATCTCGGGGCCATTCCCATCAAAGCAGCTTTAGACGGTGGCGCTGACATCGTCATCACCGGACGCTGCGCCGACAGTGCGTTGGCGCTTGGCATTCTCATGCATGAATTTGGCTGGGCGGCTGACGACTATGACCCGCTAGCAGCCGGGAGCTTGGTTGGTCACCTCCTAGAATGCGGTCCGCAGGCGACCGGGGGAACATTCAGCGATTGGGACATGGTCCCGGACTGGCATAACATTGGTTATCCCATCGCCGAATGTCGCAGCAACGGGCGTTTCGTCGTCTCGAAGCCAAACGGGACAGGCGGATTGATCGTGCCGGGTGTCATCGCTGAACAGACGCTCTATGAGATCGGCGACCCCGCAGCCTATTTGTTACCTGACGTCACCGCGGACTTTTCCGAAGTGCGGCTGACCCAAGTCGGGCCTGACAGAGTCATGGTTGAGGGCGCCCGCGGCCGACCGCCGACGAGCCAATACAAAGTGTCGGCAACCTACCAGGACGGCTACCGGGCAGTCGCGACCGTGTCGATCGTTGGGCCTAACGCAGCGAGGAAGGCGGAACGGACAGGAGCGGCCTTGATCGCGAGGGCGCGCAGGCTCTTCGAACAACGCGGCATCCAGGATTTCTCGGCAACACATGTCGAGGCGCTTGGCGCCGAGGCCTCATATGGCCCACAATCAAGAGCCCGCGCAACCCGCGAAGTTTTGCTCCGGCTGGTCGTCGAGCATCCCAGCCGTGAGGCGCTTGAACTCTTCGCTAAGGAGCTCGGCTCTGTTGGGTTGAGTTGCGCGCCTGGAACGACCGGCATCTACAATGGGCGACCGAAGCCGACGCCCGTCGTGCGACTGTTCACTTTCTTTCTCGACAAAAGCGAACTCTGCGCGCCTACGATCACGATTGGCGACGGGCCGAAGATCACGATCAATGTGCCTTCCGGGTCTGACGGTATCTCATATGTTCCCAAAAGTGCGCCGCAGGATGAAGGCATTCCGAATGAGCCGACAATCGATATACCGCTGGCGCGCCTAGCCTATGCGCGTTCAGGTGACAAAGGCGATTCATCCAATATCGCCATTATCGCGCGCCAGCCGCGATACCTGCCTTTGCTGCGCCGAGAACTGACGCCGGAGCGCGTCGTACGGCATCTGGGCCATCTCGTCTCCGGACCAGCCCAACGGTTCGAGGCGCCAGGTCTTCACGCGCTGAATTTTCTACTCACAAACGCGCTGGGCGGTGGCGGTATGGCATCGCTTCGCATCGATCCGCAAGGCAAGGCTTATGGACAGATGACGCTCGAAATGACTGTTGCAACTCCGCTCTCGTGGGTTAAGGACCTTGAAGATTGCGAATCGAACGCACATGAAGGCGCTGCGGAGCGCATTCCTGAGTCGGCTTCAACGCAGCCGGTGCGGCAGCAAGACCTCCGATAGCGGACACGAAGGTGGACAATCGGCGTGGCTGAAAAAGGCCAATTTCAGACCCATGCACTGCAACATGATTTGCGCGACGCTTACCTGACTCCACCCTGGTTTTTTAACGTATTAATTATATAAATCCCAAATATGCGAATGAACACTGGTGCAGGTCAAACGCGTGCAGTAAGGAGCGTGACACGCCAAACAACCATGCGTGAGCTGGAGGAATTATTCGAGAAACACGATTTCAATTCCTTCCCTGTAGTGGAAGGAGGAAAGATGTTGGGGATCGTTACAAAATTTGAGTTTCTTCGAGCCTTTGCCTTCACCACCGGTCAAATGGTGCCCCATTACGATGAGTTGATGCGACGGCCGGTCGCCGAAGTGATGACCGAAGCCGTCGTGCACGTCGAACTAGCAGCACCATTGACACGAGTTCTCCAGTTATTGGTGAGCCATAAGAGCCGCAGCTTTCCGGTCATCTGGCCCGATCACCAATCGGTAGGAATGATTTGTCGCGAGGACGTGATACGCGCACTCAAAGAGGCGACACAAGACGATTAATATAAGTGGCGTCGAGTTCGTCGCCGCCGAAATGCCGTTCGCCAATAGGCTTACCATTCACATTCTCGCCGCCGAGTGGCCCAGCACGAGCGCGAAGCCATCAGCGCATGCACCAAGGCGGCGCTCGCGGCCGCCAAGGCGCGAGGCGTGAAGCTTGGTGGTCTGACGCCGAAGCGCCAGGCGTCACACTCACCGAGCGGGATAGCTCACGGCCATGCCCTCGCGCACGTCTTGCTGGATGCCGTATTGCGGAAATGGGTAGCGGAATCCGTTCTTCGCCAACGCTTCCATGCCGACGATCGCTTGCGCGAGCTGCTGTGGCTGCAGCGCCATCAACATTTCGTCGTCGAGCACACCGCCATACCGCCGTTCCGCGTAGCAGGGAATCGACAGGCTGGGCTGGCGGGTATTTAACGCCCGACCCCAGGAGTCGGCGCATGCAGATTCGCCAACTAAAGTCCAGTCGAACTTCTTGTAGCCCGACCATTGCAGGCCGTTGATGAAGTATATCATGGCGCCGGGAGTAGCGTAGAACAGCGCTATGTCGGGCGGGTTCAGCCGGCCGCTCGCCAATGGCGCTAGTGCCAGCGCCTGGTACTTGCCGTCTGCGACGCAATTCATGGCAGACTGGTGCGCGGTTGCATCGTCGAGGGTCTTGAACCAGACGCCGACCATGTGTTCGCCCGACTTCCACTTGTCGTCCTTGGCGTTACCGAGGCCAACCACTGCCCGGCATTGTGAGCCGACCAAGTCCTCCGATGTGATGCCGATAGTCCATCCGAGACGGGCCGCCTGCGCCACGGCCTGATCCAGGGTGTGGACAGCCTTCGGGCGGCGAATCCTAGGGATTGCCTCCATCTCGGCCTTATCCTCAAACAATTTCATGCCGAAGGGTAGGCTACGCAGCTTCAACAGCCGCTCCAAATCGCCGGCCAGCTTGCTCCAATCCTGGGTCATCGCAAACCCCTCCCTGGGTCTATTATAGGTCGCATGAAAAGAGCCTCTAAAATAGAGGTCAAAATAGCGGTTGAAACATGAATGGCTCAACGCGGTCGAAGGCTTCTTCGCCAAGCTCACGCGCCAGCGCCTCAAGCGCGGCGTGTTGTCGTTCATCTGCAAGTCGCCATCAACCGCTTCGTTGCTGACACAAACGCCGATCCCAAACTCTTCGTATGGACCGCTGACCCAAAACGCGTGCGCGCCGCTGTAAAACGCGGGAAGCAAACGTTAGAGTCAGTCCACTAGCGCCCTCTAAACACCGGCGAGCGTTTCTCGAGGAATGCGCGAGGTCCTTCCACGGCGTCTGCGCTTTTGGCCAAGCGCGCGCTCAAAGTGGCTTCGTGCTCCAACGCTTCAGCCTCCGTCTGATCGAAGCTGGTTCGCAGCAAATCGCGGGCAGCAGCAATCGCCAACGGTGCATTGGCGGCAATTGTCCGGGCGATTTCAGTCGCCGTCGCCAGGACTGCTTCAGCCTCCACAACGCGATTGACGAACCCGACGGCCAGGGCCCTGTCCGCACTGATGACATTGCCAGTAAGCAGCATCTCAGCGGCCACTGCCCGTGGCATGTGACGAATGAGTGTCGCAGTACCACCCATAGCCGGGATAAGGCCAAGTTTAACCTCGGACAACCCGAGTAGGGTCTTGGTGGCAATCACACGAAGATCGCCCGCTCGCAGCAGCTCCATGCCCCCTGCGATCGCATGCCCGTTTGCAGCAACAATCAGAGGTTTTCTCAGATCGTAGTCTCGCAGGCACGCCTTACCGGCAAGCGTGGGGTCGGAGAGCAGCGCCTCGTCCCACTCATCAGAAGGCGCGCGCACGCCCGTGATCAAAGGAATGGTCTTGGCGAGATCGAAGCCGGCACAGAACGTTGAGCCAGGAGCGCCAGTCAACACGACAGCCCGAGTATCAGCGTCGTCGCGGATTGCTTGCCACGACCGGGCGAGCCGAACGATCAACTCGGGGCTGAGAGCGTTTCGAGCTTCGGGTCGATTCAGCGTCACGACCGCAATGGCGTCGCTGACACTCATGCCCAAGACTGACATCGGTAACTCTCCTTGCTGAAAAGGCTGAAAGACCAACAAAGTGCCTAGAACCTATCTCAAAATTACTGACTGCTGTCGATCCGCTATAAATGCAAAATGATTCGGCTCAGGAACGAACAGTGGGAGCGCATTCGGAAGCATTTTTCGGAGGAGCATATTCCCAATGGACGTCCTGGGCGCAAGCCGATTCCGACCTGTCACGTGCTCGAAGCGGTGCTGTGGATTCTCAACACAGGTGCGCAATGGCAGATGCTGCCGTAAGGCTATCCGAACTACAAAACTGTGCATCGGCGCTTTCAAACTTGGTGCTGCAACGAGATTTTGCGTCGGGTCTTGACGGACGTTGCCAACGAGCTTCGCGACAAAGGCGCGCCGGATGAAGAAGAATGCTTCATCGATGCGACGTTCGTCATGGCCAAAGGTGGCGGGTCGGAAATCGGCATAACGAAGCGCGGAAAAGGCATGAAAATCATGGCATTGTGGATCGCCATGGATTGCCGCTCTCGGTCAGTACGCATGCGGCGAACCGTCACGAAGTCCGCTTGGTGCAACTATGCTTCGACTTCTACATGATCGAAGCCAAGCCGGAGAATTTGATCGGCGATCGCGCCTATGACAGCGATCCGCTGGATGAGGAGTTGCGAAACGACGGCATTGAGATGATCGCGCCGCACCGTTCCAACCGCAGTAAGCCGCCCACGCAAGATCGGCGACGGTTAAGCCGTTACATGCGACGTTGGCTGGATCGTCAGCCGAAGCGGTGCTCCCAGGCAAAGCAAAGGCGCGCGCGTAACGAGGCGTCCAGCGTCAGCTCACCATTCTAAATCCGACGACAGCAAAGTGGTGATCGAACGTGTAGGCAAGCCGTATTCGCGCACGCTTCATGATCGCGAAGCTGGTGGCATCGACAGCGGACAATTTGTGCAGGTCGGCACGCCGGAAATATTCCCACGATCGC